>Ga0209553_1001437_pt1 | contig 11873 bp, 10 predicted proteins | sample LauGreFBDMM110DN_2_FD_188217 | JGI IMG/M metagenome (GOLD analysis project Ga0209553, IMG submission 188217) | Freshwater lake microbial communities from Lake Michigan, USA - Fa13.BD.MM110.DN (SPAdes) (version 2) | ecosystem: Environmental > Aquatic > Freshwater > Lake | place: Lake Michigan...
AAAGAAAAAAACCGCAAGTGAAAACTGTTTACACTGCTACGAGTGTGGACGACATACAAAAACTGAAAGATGTTTTCACTGCCACCGTTACTGTAAAAGGAACAGGAATGGTCTACCGAAAGAGAATGAAACAGAAGAAACCATGGAAACAGATGAGCAGCACTGCGAACGAGAGTGCGTAGCAGAGGTTACAAACGCTAAAAAATCAAGAATAGTGACGGAGACCGATGAGCAAATGGAAGAAACAAATACCAGCTCTACTTAAATGCACGACATGGATTATCTAATAAAAAAAGTAAACAAAATGTGTGCCGAATTTTGCAAAAATAAATAAAATCATAGATGGACAACATCATCAAATGACTTTGTCGAGTTATGTTTATTTAACATAGTGACTCGGTATCATGGCGTGTAAGCCAGATCAAAATCAATGCGAAGAAGCGCTTCTGGATCAAAAAAGTATGCTCGAGAAACTCGAAACTCATAAAAGTATACTCGAGACCATTCATAAGCAATTACTCGACATTAGGATACACGAAGGGTTTTTACATCACACAGAGGAGATCTCAGAGCTAAAAGAAAAAGTTTCCAAACTGACTGAAATGCAGCCAGAACATGTGACAGACAAGGAGTATATTGGAGTTTTATTGGCGCAGATAAAGGAACAACAGGATGCGTATGTAATTTTGTACGACAGGAACGTGGTGTTATCCAAGGAATTGACGGAAGCAAACAACATCATCGCTGCTGCCAAACAAACCAAACAAGCTCTCGAAACTCATTCGTCGTCGCAGTAAGCGGTGATGGGCATGAGGTTAATGATCCCGTCGTTTTGGTTAAAACCAAGCTGTGACAGCACATTTACAAAGCCCGCGTGCGGGAACATAAAGCACGTTATGTTTGTGCTAGGGTTAGAGTATAGCACATTGTGCTCTGCTGTGCTCTTGTGTAACACAGCTTGCTGCACAGCAGTGTCGCACGTGCCAACTGTTTGTCTACCGTATGGTGTGACCAGGTTTGTTTTCTCACGGGGGGGAAAGAGTGTGTTGTAGCGCACGGTCTTGGTGGGAAATCCCTGGTACTTACCTGTAACCTGAAACTCATTGCCGAACATGCGGTAGGAGCCCGTGTCGCGCGGTCCCATAAAGACCCAAAAGCCTTCACTGGCATAGCAATCGAACAAAAGCCCTGACTTGCACGTGTCCATCAACGCGGCATCGCTAGTCACAAGCACTCGGCCGTTGACCATGGCCAGATCGCGACAGACGCAGCTGGTGCTGGGGAGCAACGTGCAGACGTTGTCCACAGCATTTACATCTTCGATAAAGCGCACGTCCAAATCGAGAGCCTGTGCCAAGCGCGCAGCCAGACGACCGTGATGTCGCAGAGTGGCCTTCCTCAGCCAATCCAGCTCTGCGCACGCCATGAACTGCCCTGCTGTAATGTCGTGTCGTGCGTCCAGCCACATGTTATGGAGCTCCTCGCTCGCGTGTTTGCAATAACCAGTCACTACAATAAAGATCTTATGCTCCCGCATGTTTTGCGATGTGGTGCGCATAAAGCAATGGTACAAGCCAATTTTGGCAGGGGTGTTTTCACGCCACACTCGCTGATCTTTGAAAGTGTGTTGCGAGTCCATGCTCGCGTCGAGCTCTGGCATGCAATCAAACTTAAGATGCTCAGTTTCGTTGTCCCTGCTTTCAATCTCCTGCATCATCTGTTGCAGTTTTGCTGTGGTGGCACTGATGTTCTTTGTGAGCTCGAGAAAACTCGAACCGTTGTCCTGCACGCACTCATAAATAGCTGTTGTGATAAAGCTAGATTTGGTGATAGGCAAAACACTTGCAGAGTCGTCTGCAGCACACTCAAAGACAAAGCCCTCTAGCTCCCCCTCGCAATTCAGTGCGTGATTGGGCATGATAGTAAGCTTAGTGTGCTGCGAGCTTGCCACGCTGTTCAGGGCCGCATCGTGTTCCTGTCGTGTTAAAGGCCGATGCGCGAAGCGTGTGTCCAACACTCCAAGCTTTGGAACAGTGGCCTCAGGTGCTGCATGCTGTGCTGCATGCTGTTTGGAAGCGGCGGTGGGCTCGATTGGAGCTGCGCGCATGCTTCAGGCTCGCTTTATTACGCTATGCACAGCAAACACAAAATGCACTGTCATAGAGCACATTGTCATAGAGCAAAGACATAATCACATAAAACATTAGTATTCTTTTTTATTTACTCGCAAACGGTGTAGGTTGCTGTCACTTGCGAGCAGGGCTCTTAGCCCTTGCAGTAGCCCTTGCAGCACGCTGCGGACGCTGATCGGTTGACTCGAGTAGGTCCCGCAATTCCCTGTTTGTCGACCGAAAATTCTTCGTGCGAAGGATCTTCTTCGTGTCTTTGACGTGTTTACGCCTACAGAAATGACAACCCACAATGTAAGCAATTTTGACTACTTGTAGCATAAGCAAACATACGCCTATGAAGAGGGTGCTGCTTAAGCAGTGGATACACACTTCAGCGTACAATCCGGTTATTGGTATGATTAATATCATTAACCCCAATAGGAGGCCAATCAGCGAGTTGAAGAACACAAAGACGGAGAATTTGTCAAGTTTGCGTAGCTCTGGGAGAAGCTCTGCACGCAACATCCTTCTAATACTGACACAACTTGTCTTATATAGTGTGTTGTTTTGTTTTCTTGACACTTTCTTGACACTGCACAAGAACACTACAGTATGATGATACTCAACTACACAAGATGCGCAAGCGTGGGCATGCCGCGCGGCATCATGCCACGCCCTTCGCGCACGCTGGCGACGCCGACAAAGTTGGGGCCGAGGTGCCCGCTGCCCTGCGTCTCCTCCCTCTGCCCGTCGAGAATCGTTGCCATGTGTCCCTGGAAGGAGTACATGTACGGGTCCGTCTCGTTCTGGTATGCCAAGTGCCCTGGAGCCTGATGCGATTGTTGCCACTGATCCATTCCAGCAGCACGGTAGTAGTACCCGTAGACTCGGGCCTGCGGTGTAAGAGCCTGGTTTGGTTCATGCAAAAAAGGAGCATGATCGTTGTAGTTGTTGGATCGGAGATTTCTGTCAGGCATGCTAGGGGGCGCACTGTGTAATTTCGTATGTAGAATAATAGGGTTTGGAAATGATTTCATATGATTTGTTTCTGGTGGCAACGACATAATCAGCATACTAGGGCCTGTGTATGCATCGTTCAGTCCAGAAGCCTTTGCCTTGAAGTCTTCCAAAGAATTGCTGGACCAAGTTAAGATGGTTGCGTCGTTGCCGCCGCAGTACCCGTCGAAACAGACGTCGTATACCCGGATCAGATTCCGTTCGTTCGTGACAATGGCGCGCTCGTGATATTTGTAGCTCATGCCCCAAATACCATGCTGCGAGTCGTCGTAGCAGGAAAGCTCTGTTTGTCCCCAAAATGTCGCTCCCAGATCCTCCGGTCCACCTCCTCTGCCCAGAATCACACCAAGCATGTAATGCTCGATGCATGGCCGCAATAGCAACAACTCACTCGCGATGCACTTGACATTGTCTTCCTTCGAAAACGTGTGGTGCGGAAACACGACAAGATCCATTTCGCAGAATATGAGTGGATTGTCAGTTAAAAGTTGCCGAACATTTTGATCGACAGCCGAGGTCAAAGCTTCTTTATAAGCTTCTTTATACATATTTTGTATTTTGACACATATCTGGCCTGCTTGCTGTAAATAATGCATAAAGTGCGAAACACTACGCGATTGTTTCGCTTCAGTCAACAAAGAATCCATGTCTGTTTGGTGCTGAAGTATTTGCAGTCTCTTTGCTGATTGTGCAGGACCGGCATTCGGCTGAGCAGCAGCAGCATTGTTGCCACCGCCTGCACCATCGGCACCATTGTTGCCAACGGCATTCTGCTGAGCACCAGCACCATCATCGGCATTCTGCTGAGCACCACCATCAGCACCACCATTGCCGCCACCGCCGGCAGCAGGCAAGTCCGGTTGATCGATTACTGCTTCAATAATAATCATGACTTGTGGGTCTGTTGCAGGTTTTGTGCAACAAAGATCATCCAAAACTCTGTCGACAATTAACTGATACTGATGTTCTGTTGCTGCATCACGCCTGTGTGTTTGCTGCGGGAAGTTTTCTCCCAAAAACAACTTCAGTAGAATCATGTAGTAGCAATAGTAGAGTGCTTCAGCATTCGCCTTTGTATTCTTGAAACTGACCATTTTCACGCGTGGTTTATCGTCCTTATTAATCTCTACGACGAAATCAAGATCGCGCTCAATCGCGCTGAAATTTTGAGTGTTTGTGAACCCAAAGATCCCCAACATCCTTGCCAAATCTCTTTCTTCCGGTGATAACAAGGTCGAAAAATGTCCGTGCGTTTCAAACCAAGTACCGAAATCACAATGCCGGGAGGCTCCCATTGCTGCTTCATTTAATCTCGCGTGCTCTTCATGTCCATTCGGGAAAAATGCGCGCAAATCATTAGGTGTCGGCGGAAAACTGGCTTTCCAGAGATCATGCCAGGACAGGTAAAACATGGAGTCTCTGGACTGATCGTAGAACTCGTAGCGTTTGAGCAAATTCCTTGGCTCCCATGGGATGCGGTAGTGTTCACTGACGCGCACGCGGCGTCGCAGCATGTCGCGGGGGGCGGTGCCAGCCTCGAGACTGAACTGCCGTGTGTTGATAATCGACAATCCCCTGTACGATGGCAGGTCTGGACCCTGCGCGAGCTTGCGCTTGCCGTCTGGGCCAGCTGTGATGTAGTTTGTCTTTTCTGGCGTCATTGTGAGTTGCCTGGTCAGAGATCCGTTGCAGAGCATGAATGTGGGCGGCTTGCTGCCCCATGCTGTAAGGTGATTCTTTGCGTCTTCGATCAGGTAGTCGAGCGCGTTTTCGTTCTTCTGCATGAATCCAAAGAGATCGACGTACATGCGGCAGTTTTGGTTTACGGACCGCGACGTGTCAAAGTACTTTTCGTCCATGTGCTTCTGGTATGAGGGGGCATAGAGCAGTGCCATATGCACGTCGAGGTCGTTTGTGAGCTGGATGGAGCCAACAAGCTGCATCAGTTGCTTGCGAAAGTTGTCCATGCCCGCAGGCGACATCATGAAGTTGTGCTCCATGGCGATGGCAAGACCCTGTCGCACAGCGTAGCCGGCAAAAGAACGCTTGCTCTGTGGCAGCACGCGTGCAGCAGCCTCATACGGCACGCGGCTGGCAATTCCTTCGTCGAAGCTATACACGTTCCACTTGATTTTTTTGTCAGGCTGATCCATGTACATGTAAGGTAGAATGTTCTTCGTAAAGGGGGACGAGGTGGCATCTGTGATAAGGCCGTCGACGCGGTCTGTCAAAAATGAGTTTGTGCCCTTCAGTGCGTCGGGCAAGTGCCATCGTTGGTGACGCTTATGACGTTGCTCGTCCCACTTTATGTCCCTGACAGCAGGGCCAAAAATGTTTTCGTAATTAGACATCATATTCTGCGGATCGCTTGCCATGACAGTCCCCCCTCCATTGTATCCTGGGTCAGCAGTCCCGAGGTAAGCTGGTTCGACCTGCGACCTGAGTGCGTGTGGTTGTCCAGGTCCAATACCAGCCATACAGACATGAATTCTTATATACACCACAACACGCAAATGATATTTTGTCATGGTCTCATTGCTCAATGAAATCAAACAGTGTCTTCTACTATGTCTTCATAATTTCCTGCATAATTTCCTGCATAATTTCCTGCATAAGAACCTTCATAACTTCCAGGCATGTCGACCTCCCGTCGTCGTTTTTGCGAATGGAACGGCGCCTGGCAATTAGGACATAGCATCTGTGTCTCCATGCGCATATCAGGAGACTTGATCACCGAGAGGGAGAGAGGCACCGCAGTGTGGTCGATCACGAGGAATATCCACGTTTTCTGCTTCAACGCGCTGAGCAAAGCTTCTCGCACTTTCACTGCGTTGCTTTCGCACCACATGTTAAAGTCTCGCTTGGCGTAGAACCATTCTTGAATCACGTCGCTGCGTTGGCGGTGGGATGCGTATGTGCCTGCTTTGTTGCACACCTCCTTCTTCTGCAAGAGCTTGCCGGCCAGCAGGCATAAGTGCTCGCGCAAATCTGGCACGCATGTTGTACGGAAGAGGAGTCGCACTAGGGCATTGTGTCCTCTATGCATCCAGAAGAAACTTTCGAGAGTACGCTCCTCAGGGCTTACGCTTGCAGAAACACGTCTGAGAATGTATGTATGAAATTCGTTCACTGCTGTGTCTGTATTCAGTGTGTTCATGTTCTTTTCCAGCGCGTCTGTGACAGAATGAAAACTACATTGCTCGCTGAGCAAGGGCCAAACAGTTTCGAACACGACTTCAAACATAGCAGAAAGAACTGTCTGTGATATGTCATATTTCTCGTTTCGTTTCTCCGCATATCTCTTCTCCCAATACTCTGCTGTGCGCACGACCCAGTCGACGAGAAGCGCGGGGTCGTTCACCTTTTGTAGAATTTCTAAATTTTCTTTGACCCCAGCGTCGATAAAGTTTTGCAGATGCTTTTGCAGCGCCTCGCGCGTCAAGAGCGTTGCATTTTCAAATTCGTTACACACACTTTGTCTCGTCCACACAAACGGCAAGAGATTTCCGTTGCCATCACGCACAACGCAGTTGGCTATGCCTGTGATGTCTATACTTACTTTCATGTCGATGCGTTTTGTCTGATTCAGATGCAACAGCACAACGTTGTCCATGTTTGCTGTATCTTTTGCAGTATCTTTTGCAGTATCTTTTGCAGTATTTTCGCCAGCACTCGGACCCGCGCTTGACATATGATAGATGCTCATTTATACGCAACAAGGCGTGTTAAATTTCATGCGTGCGAGTGCTGCCACAGAAATCAGTTCAGAGAGTTGCATCTACATAAGAAATTACCTCAGATGTCGCATCTTACCAAACTGCAAACATTCTTGATCAAGAGGTTGGATATGCAGCGCACAGGTGGAAGTGTGTTTATCAGGGACGAGCAAACTGTGATTCTTTCGGACAAGGATTTATTCAGCAACGAACACCACAAACTGATTGAGGCCAAGTTCCCAAATTTATGCATAGACGTGGTGTCGTCGGCAGGCAGTCGCAGCGGCTTTTTTGTACTCTTCACCTATCCACAGCCTTACAATCGCGTGTGGCAACGCAGTGTATTGCGTCTCGGGATGCATCTTGCGTGCTTTGTATATACACTGCTATATACACTGCGGTGGTCTTTTGGGCTGCATGCAACAGACCAAGCTTAGCGGCAAATGTATGCACTTTTTCCGTGAAAGGTATATAAACGAAGTCACTTAGCATGAGCAAATTTGAGTGGATCAAAAAGTTCAACTGCTTTGCGACCTGTGGATCCTATTGTGCGTCGTGCTCTTTAATGGGATGTATGCAAGCAAGCGTGCTACTTGCTTGTGGAGTACTGCTATTTCTCGGCTGGATTGCACTCTTTTTGCTTTTATTTTCAGAGGATTTTCTCATTAATGAAAATTACGCTGCCAAGACTGTACACTTGCATAAAGTCACACCAAATGCTCGTGTCCCGATAGAATGGAACTCACTTGGATCTGTTACACCCTATATCGAGCAGCAGCTTGTACAGAGAAACTGGGTCCCAAGCACATATTTTTTGCACAGGGGTATGCAGCCCACGGAACAAAATGAGTACACCGACCTAGAGGATCCTTTCGGATACACGATGTACATTAATAGCGAAAGATCATTTTCGATACTGTCGAATATTTGCCCATCAGTATACTTGTGTACGCTCATCGTTATCTGTGATATCAGTTTGGCGTACTTTTTTGTCGCACTAGTGGACCGCAACAAAGGCAACAAAGAAAAACAAGCTACAGCTTCTCAAAGCATATGTAATTGGGAATGGACTACAGTCAGGGATGTGTGGGTGTTTGTGACACTGTTTGTCTACGGATTTGGTTTGTTTGCGATCTTTGGTGCTGGGGCTTCGGTGAAACGTGTTCCGTGGGATATGGTAAATGTAGAGTACATGATATCGGTGCAAGTTCCCTCTGTAGTGTACAACATCTTAGTGTTGGCCATGTACGGCCTATATCTGAGGCGAAAGCAATCGTATTGGGAGTTGATAGTTGCGGGGGACTCGGATTCTGATGCGGCTAAGGCGGCTTCTGTAGAGAAGGGGCCAGATGTGCTCGTTTTGTACCCTGAGCAACTTTGGGATGATGGTCAGAATGCAAAGTTCGGCGCAAATGTGCACGGTATACAACTGCAGAGCATGTACAAGCATCAGCCCACGTTGAACATGCCAGGACAGAAGCAACATTTGTTGATGAGCACGAGTGGTATTGTTACGAAGAAAACGCCAACTGCTGAAAAGGATAAAGAAAACGGCCCCGTGACAAACGAACTCAGTGTAATTGTTTGTGTCATCCTTTTGCTGGGCGGTATTGCCAATCTCGCAATGACCAAAGCATTTCTCTTGGAAACGGAGGCGCAGCTGGTGATTCTTAGTCTTTTTATGTTTTGCGTGCTCGAAATTGGGCGAAATCACGTTGTCTCTTACTTCTGGTACTTGTGGAAGCTTTCTGAGAACGATTTCTTTGACAAAGGGCAAAATCGTGGGCATCGTGTCATAGTTGTATTTATTGATTCGGTTGTTTTCCTGTTGCAGCTGTTCATCGTAGTCATTTGGCAGACGACTATGACATCGTTGCAGACCATCGCATCACCGAATGTCTCGACCGTGCGAGGCCTTTTACTTTTCGTCATATCTGTCTTTTTTGTTACCAGATTCATATCTGTAATGCAGGGGCTTGGCGAATTGTGCAATTGGACGGCATGTGTTTTTGACCCCGCCGAAAAAAAGGATTATGACTACATTTTATGGTATTTGGAGCTTATTGTATATTGTATGATTGTATTGGCGCTCATTGCAGTGGTTTTTGTTGTCGTGGTACCATCTGCGACAAATCCTGAGAAGAAATTAATTTTTCTGGAACAGATGATGTACCAAAACACGAATGCTCCACAGAGCACACCTGTGGCAACGTCGACTTGCTCGAAAGGCATTCAGAAAAATGAACTCATGGCAGGCATATCCAAAGTGTGCGATTTTAACAGTGGTAATGTGTACAAGGTCTCTAAACCTGGACCTGTCAGCATGAAAGTTTTTGGGTGGACCCGCTTTTTTGTTCTACAGGATGCTATTGTAGGGCGTGAGGGAGCAGCATCAGCTGGTGTTCTGTTGTGCTCAAATGGATTCGAGCAGCATTGGGGCCAGTGCAAGAATTATTTCTTGCAACCGACGAAACCGTTTTGGGCCGATTGGAACTCCAAAGTGTACAATTCGACGGGAGTGTAGCCTAATAACAAGATAGCCTAATAACAAAATAGCTTAATAACAAAATGGCTTAATAACAAAATGGCTTTTATTGTTTTGTGTATAATAGATCGCATTTAGAATGGTAGTTCGCGAGTCCATGTCTTTGCACGCCATGCTTCATAAAGACATGCAGAATGAAGTTCCCGATTCCGTCCTCAATCACTGCACAGAGTCTGACAAAGTACTAGTGGAAAACTTACTGCGTCTGGCACAGGCAGAATTGTCGGTGTTGAACCTCGCAAGCACAACAATAGTTACAGAGGGCAAAAAAACCGTGGTGCGTTGCGCATTGACGGGCCCTACAGCCAGCGTATCTCTCAGCAACATGCGAGCGCTGCAGGCGTACAGTCCTGCCCGTGTTGTCGAAGTGCGCGTTGCCTTGCAGGAAGGCAGCATGATGCTTGTTTTTGACGTCTGTGACTCATCTCTGAGAATGAGCACAACTGAGCTAGAGATTGTTCGAATCACAAAGAGACATAGGACCCTGTAGCTTGTACGAGCATCGGTGCTAGCAATCAGTGTGCTAGCAATCGGCGCTGACCCCGTGCTTGCGCAGAAGGCGCGCAGCAGCGTATGCAGCGCCTGCGCGCATGTTGCATGCATTGATAATGGTAAACAGTGTTGCATTGAGGTGATACAAAACATTCTTCTTGTCGAGTTTCGTGTATGAAAATCCATGCTTTTTCAAGTGCGTGGTGCTGAGTCCATGCAAAAGCAAGCAATTGGCTGCGAACAGTATCACGCTACTGTCTACCTTTGCATGCGGCATACCATGCACATTGTATGTAACCTCTTGGAATACTGCCGCATACGTCCTTTTTGTTTGTGAAATTTCACAGCGTAGAATGCGTAGTTGTTCCTTGTTCATATGTATGTACGGAAAGATGTACATGTGTGCGCTGGCAATCGGCATCAGGCCTCTATGCGTGAATGACAGCACAACATTGTTATTGTGCATTGCCACGCAGAGTGCACTCAGGTCCTCAATGGTCTTGTTGGTGTCTACAAGCAGACACTGCATTGTGTTCACGATATTTTGTTCGTCAAAAAACACATCGCTCCAGGATCTGCTTGATTCAGTTGCATCATTTTCATGCTCAGCTTCATTGTCCTCTTCGTTATGCTTCTCTGCACTATGTTTCTCTGCATTATGTTTCTCGGCACTATGTTTCTGCATGCCTGTTTCATTATCTTGGCACTGCCAAGCCCGAGACATGCAGAAGAAAGCGCGGCAGTGTACAGCTTCAAGAGCAAAGGCTATAAAAAAAAGTTCATGTATGTCGTTGACGCGTTGTTTGCACGAAATATTGATTGGACACACAACTTTGAGTGTTTTTCACAGATCTTACAAACAATATTGTGTAAATCGCATCGATCTCATAATTTATGTACTTGCGCATTCTGTTCTCAGGAGTGTTTACCAAATTCCCCTTGCCTCCGTAGGGGTCCCCTTCCTCGTATTCTGGATATCCCAAGATTTTTTGCTGATCGACAAGAGCATTGTACCATTTTTCACAACGCTCCACATGTGTATTAGGTGATATAGTTAGGAAAAGTTGCTTTGATAGATATGAAATGTTTGTTTTGAACAACGAAAGCGCGTTGCTTTGGAAATCATTATAATTTATCATGTTTTCTAAATGCTGGTAAATGCTGGAGTATGCTTCAGCAGTCAACATGTTTGATTCCATGTGTTATATAGCAGATATTTTACAAGACCACGCACAAACAAGTTGTTATATACCGCTGGCACTCCTAATATACTCATATAAAGCTCGGATTCTTCCATCCTTTTCGTCGAATTGAGGATTTTTCATAAGTTCTTTCAATTCGCGCATGACTGACTGATATTCGGGGCCGACGTTTTCCAATTCAGCTTGGGACGACGCTCGCGTATACATCGTCATGACATGATCTGTTCGAATTTTCATCCCTATACTCCTATCGACGATTGCTTTCTTAACTTTTTTTTCTTCCGCAGCCTTTAGGAGATAATAAATATGAACTTTGAGACTCTGATTGTTACTTTGCAGTTCTTCACACAATTTATACTTATCCATATAGTCCTTATTCAATTCTTCATTTCGCGTGCGCAATTGCTGCACCTGTGTCTCAAGATCGCGAACTTTCGAAGTTAAATCTTCAATGTTCGTCTCTGATTGTTGTGGTGCTGGATTGGGCGGTCGCTCTCGCTTTCTGAAGATTGACCATGCATCTGTGTGAACCAAGTACTCGTTGCTAGCATTTTTGTGCGCCGATGGCATACAAACAAGTCGCGTTTTATTGCGAACAATTGCCATATTTTTCTTTATACTATTTAGTCTCGATTGTATAAAGTTTAAAGCATCTGGCTTATGCAACTCGATAATTAACCTATCGACCTCGTTGAGATATTCGTCGATCTTCAAAGGTAAGTATTCCTCCAAATTTCCCAATACAGTTTGTGGCATCTTGTCTTTCGGTGCATCTTTCAAATCGCTATAT
>Ga0209553_1001440_pt1 | contig 11862 bp, 22 predicted proteins | sample LauGreFBDMM110DN_2_FD_188217 | JGI IMG/M metagenome (GOLD analysis project Ga0209553, IMG submission 188217) | Freshwater lake microbial communities from Lake Michigan, USA - Fa13.BD.MM110.DN (SPAdes) (version 2) | ecosystem: Environmental > Aquatic > Freshwater > Lake | place: Lake Michigan...
CCACAGCCAGAGCCAGAGCCAGAGCCATAGCCATAGCCTTCGCCATAGGCATTGCCGGAGCCATAGCCATAGCCAGAGCCACAGCCAGAGCCAGAGCCATCGCCATAGCCAGAGCCACAGCCATAGTCTTCGCCATAGCCATCGCCAGAGCCATAGCCATAAGAGCCATTGCCATAAGAGTTCTGAGAATCTTCAAAGTTGATTGTGATTTTCATGATTCAATAACCTACTCCAGTGCCAGAGCCATCGCCATCGCCATCGCCATCGCCAGAGCCATAACTATAACCATAGCTATCGCCAGAGCCATCGCCAAGGGCATCGCCATAGCCATCGCCATAACCATAGCCAGAGCCATAGCAATAGCCATCGCCAGAGCCAGAGCCATCGCTAGAGCCATCGCCACAGCCATGGCTTAAACCATGAGAGTTCTGAGAATCTTCGAAGTTGATTGCAATTTTCATAATTCAATAACCTACTCCATAGCCACGGCCAAAGCCAGAGCCGTAGCCATAGCCATCGCCATAGCCACGGCCAAAGCCAGAGCCGTAGCCATAGCCATCGCCATAGCCATACCCACGGCCATAGCCATCGCCATAGCCATCGCCAGAGCCAGAACCAGAGCCGTAGCCATAGCCATCGCCATCGCTAGAGCCATCGCCACAGCCATGGCTTAAACCATGAGAGTTCTGAGAATCTTCGAAGTTGATTGCAATTTTCATAATTCAATAACCTACTCCAGTGTCATCGCCATAGCCATAGCCGTCGCCAGAGCCAAAGCAAAAGCCATAGCCAGAGCCATCGCCATAGCCATCGCCATCGCCATAGCCATAGCCGCAGCCATCGCCATCGCCATAGCCATAGCCATAGCCGCAGCCACAGCCAAAGCCATCGCCGGCGCCATCGCCACAGCTATAGCCATCGCCATCGCCAGAGCCATTGCCAGAGCCGCGAGAGTTCTGAGAATCTTCGAAGTTGACGGGGATTCTAGTTGGGCGAAAGACTCTAAATTTTATTTCTCTATGCATCATTTTAAGCTATCTTAAGTTTATATGGTTTTGAAATAATCACGGCCATAAAATCTTCGGAAATTCTAGATGTTGAACCGCGAATCGGCACTAGATTGATATACTTACCAACATATTTCCACATTTTTTCATACTCTTTTTTCGTCACAAAGCCCTTAAGCTTCTTACGATGTTTTGGAGCAATGGGAATCTGAAATTCGTGCCGCAACCGTTTGCCGCCGTCATCATAAAATGCGGGAATGTTTGCCGCATTATCAGATAGTGCTCCATCATACACGTTAGTGAAATCTTCCATGATTGGATTATCATCGATCGCAACATGCAATTGAATTTCTTTTCTTATTTGAAAAGCTTCATGAAATTTTGCCACCTCCGGATGATGGATTCCCATCGATCGGTTATCGATTTTGTCTCTGAGATATTTTTCAATCTCATTGCGATCATCATATGTCAGTGTGGCAAATTTAGGATTGTGCTCAAGACAATAGCCAAACTGATTGATTCCCAAACGCGAATAGCACTCGAGTGCATTCTGAATCGTTTGTAATCCTTCTTTGCTAATTTTAATGTTAAATCTTTTCATAATTCAATATCCTTGCCCGGTGCCAGAGCCATCGCCAGAGCCAGAGCCATAGGCATAGCCACAGCCATAGCCAGAGCTAGAGCCATCGCCAAAGCTAGAGCCATCGCCATAGCCAGAGCCATCGCCATAGCCATCGCCATAACCATAGCCAGAGCCACAGCCATAGCCTTCGCCAGAGCCATAAGAGTTCTGAGATTCTTCAAAGTTGATTGCGATTTTCATGATTCAATAACCTACTCCAGAGCCAGAGCCATCGCCAGAGCCAGAGCCATAGGCATAGCCACAGCCATAGCCAGAGCTAGAGCCATCGCCAAAGCTAGAGCCATCGCCATAGCCAGAGCCATCGCCATAGCCATAGCCAGTGCCATAGCCAGAGCCATAGGCAGTGCCATAGCCAGAGCCATCGCCATAGCCATAGCCAGTGCCATAGCCAGAGCCATAGGCAGTGCCATGAGAGTTCTGAGAATCTTCAAAGTTGATTGCAATTTTCATGATTCAATAACCTACTCCAGAGCCAAAGCCATCGCCAGAGCCAAAGCCATCGCCATCGCCATCGCCAGCGCAGCTATAGCCATCGCCATAGCCAGAGCCATCGCCATAGCCAGAGCCACAGCCATAGCCATCGCCATCGCCATAGCCAGAGCCATAGCAATAGCCAGAGCCAGAGCCATCGCCAAAGCCATCGCCATTGCCAGAGTCAGAGCCAAAGCCAAAGCCAGAGCCATGAGAGTTCTGAGAATCTTCGAAGTTGATTGCGATTTTCATTTTAATGTCGATATCTTGAGTTAATAAAAACTCCCGTGCGGCAAGTAGGGGAGGCGCACCTCCCCTACTCGAAACCATGTGGCTTACAACTTACCGACCCACTTGCTGGAATTGCAAGTGATGGTATGAACCACCGTGAGCCAGTCGAACTCCACCACGCCATCGCACTTATCGAGAACCGTGGTCTTAGTCGGACCGTTCACAAGTTCCGGAAGTCCCTTGGTAGTTCCCCATACGCGGATGTTCGAAGCGTTCGTGAGCTTGCAGTCGGTACCGTCACCTCGGTAGAAATTACCGACGTAGACCCAACCACGCTGGAGGACGACGATCTTGATGTCACCGTCTTGCGAATTCGCGGGAATCAAATCCTTACGCGTGTATTTGACGCCATTGAATTCGATTTCGTCATTCTGATTGCCCGTGTTAATGTTGCTGTTCATAATATGTGTTTTACTATCCTGTTTGTTTACTATCCTGTTTGTTTTACCGTTTATCTTTCACGTGAAAGAAAGTGATGTGCAAAAATGAATGCTCTTAAGCGATCAAATCTTTGCTGCTATGATCTGGAGCTTTAGAATTGGATTGGCAATAAGATTCCCACACCGTCAAATCCACCGCGCGTTGGCTCAAGAGCGCATATCGCTTGTGAAGACCCGCCCAATAGCTTTCCGTGCACTTCCTCTGCTTCGCAGTGCTATCATAATGATTGACGATTGTCTTCGCAGTTTTCGCGAGCCAGAGCAAAACTTTCGCTTCATTCATCGAAGGAATTCGAGACGAAATTTTCTCGAGAGGTCGCAACGTTGAAGTCGAGGTTGTCGAGGTTACGTTTTTTGCCGGCTTTACGGTCACAGGCTTAGCATGTTGTGTTGTTTTCATATTTGTATTCCGTGTTTTTCAATAGTGTTTAGTTCATAGCGAACTCACACCGGCGTGCTCTTTTCATTGGCTACGCTTTCCTTTGAAATTATTCTGTGTTCGTCGAGCTCAATGAGCTCTTTAGGATGCCGATAGTTGAATTTGCTGTCGTCTTCAAATCCACTCGGACACGCAAAGCCAGTTTCAATTAGAAATTTGATATATTGCAAAAATTTATTCATAGATGGTGTTTGTTGTTTGAAGTTAAATGGCAACGTCGGTTTCGCGACGACGGGCCAAGGTGTCGCGGTAGATGCGTTCGTGGTTCGTCCAGAATGAGGCAGGGACGCCCAGCACCTTTTCCAGTTGCAGGGCGGTATCGGGCGTAATCGTCGCCTTGCCGGCGACGATTTCATTGATGGTCTTCAGCGGGCGACCCATGCGCTCGGCAAGTCCCGCCTGCGTCATGCTGAGGGTTTCGAGAGTTTCGGCCAGCGTCTCGCCCGGCGGCACGGCGAAGTTGGGTTCCACTTTCACCGCGACCGTTGAATTTTGTTTTTGTTTCATTCTGGAATAATTATACAGCAGTGCCTAGCAAATTGACACAAGAATGTTTTCTAGGGCCACAACGACTTGCATGAGCTCGAAATCTAATGTTAAATAGCAACGCCAAGATTGGCCGTCCGAACGAGTGAACCTGAAGTCAGATCCCGGTCCCATTGTGCCACTTTGGTGCAGGTTTGTATCAGGAGCGCATAGCCTGCTTTGAAAGCGTCCATTGGAACCATCACGTCGGAAATCGGAGTCTCGATGTCAGAATGCATCAGCTTGAGACGAACCTCGTTCTCGAAGTATAGAATCTCGAGGAGTCCCTTCCCCCAAGTGCGTCCGAACTTTTTCCCGTCAACTGAACCTACTTCGTAATGTTCCACTTTCACCGCGACCGTTGAATTTTGTTTTTGTTTCATTCTGGTATAATAATACCATGAAACATGTCAATGTAAATAAAAAAGTGAAAGTATTTCGCCGTTGAATATCAGGCACTTGCACGCAAGTGTATGCAAATCAGCAACCTTCGACGATTAGATGCAAATAGCATCTTCAGCTCGCGCCGATTTTCGATCTCGAATCGATTGACGATTATCGAGGCGTGCCAGGCACTGATCGGCCGACATCCAAAGATCCTGTCCTTTGAGGATAGATGTGATTTCTTCGGAGGAGAGGAAATCGCGATAGGCATCTTTGAAAAGTGTTTCAGCCCATTTCGATTCAAAGGTGAGCTGGTCCATCATTTCGCCACCCTTTCCAAATGTGCCACCAGAATAGTTGTGAATCATCAGAGATGCATAAGGGGAAAGCTTGTACATATCACATGCCAGAAAAATCAACGTTGCAGCAGAAAAACATGCGCCTTCCACAGATCCGACAATCGTGCCTTCACATTCCGAAAAAGCTTGAAGAAATTGAATAGCCGTAAAAAGATCACCTCCCATGGAATTGAAGTGAAAATGAATGATGTCATTTGCAGTGCAATTTCGAATCGTGTCAAACCACGTGGCATATTTTTCAGATCGTTCGATTTCATCACAAATGTAGAAGTGAATAATGCGGCCACGATTATGATCGTCGAACACCAAATCAGATTTGACTGTCCTTTTGTTTGAAAGAATATCAGCTATGTCAATTTCAAAATTAGAATTGGATTGTTTTTTCATAGTCTTCAATGATTGCTAAAAGTGATGGAACCCAACGATCTCTGTCTTCAATAAAAATTAGTGGTTTTTTCTGGCCTACAACCGTCATGAGTGTCACGAGCTTAGTGATTGGAATTTGTGTTCTCTCTTCGAACATAATTGCATATGCACATTCCTGAATGTAATAATCTTCGATATCTTTAGCCGTCTTTACACGCGCAGATGTTTTAAAATCGATGATTGCAAGCTTGCCATCATATTCGGCAATTAAATCCACGCGGCCGGCAACTCTCAGATGTTCTGAGAATAGCGGTTTTTCCTGCATGCGAATTTGATCGACGTGGAGATTCAACGTTTCTTCGAGCGCTCCAAACATTGCGATCGAATCTGGCATGTCAGTATTCTCGAAAATAACATTCTCGTTTTCTATGTATCGTTGAACGATTGAATGGAGAGATTCACCTCTATTACATGCAATTGTAGAAATTCTCTTGGCTTCGGTCTCTCCAACGAATTTCTTCCAAGCTTCAAGGCCAGGTTTTTTGCGATGACCCAAGACTGTCGTGATAGATGGAAAGGTTTGAAATTTCAAACCAGTGGTTGGAATGACGTACTGTCTTCGACCGCCTACTTCAAGAGTTTCCAGATCATCATATCCGAGATTAAGGGGAACGTGCTTAAATGTTTTTTTCCTCTCAAATTGAAAGAGATTAGATTTAAAGCTCACGATTTCAATTAGTAATGATCGACCGTAGAATTCTTTCCAGCATACCGATCGATTTTCTTGAGGACATCATTCCAGCCACTTCCAGCACGCCGAATGGTTGTCTTAGAGCCTTCGAAGGAAATTGCAGGAGATTGAATTATGCGTTCAATTTTTCCACTTGCATTGCAAAGAGGGCACGGTTTTTGCTTTGCCATATCGCGTTGCACAATAATCACATCCAAATCAAATGATTTATTACACGCGCCGCATTTATAGTTGTATGTCATAATATTGTTCTATCGCTCCTAGACCATTTTAAAATTTTGAAGAAATTCTTCTTTCGACGAAAGCCATGAGAATGAATCATCGACTTGAGAAAAGACATTGATTGCAGTCGATGCAACGAGCTCGTCTGGTTGTGCACAGATGTCGATGAGCACAAATTTTCGACCACGAGCTTCAATAGGAGCTTGCCCCATGTATTTCCATATCGAATTCAATTTGAGAGGAGAATTGTTCATCGTTATACAATGCCTGGAATAGCTTCACGTACCATCGAAAGATTGAGAGCAGGCCACTTTTCCTGCAGCTTACGATCTTTAGCTAGGATTAGAACCTCAGCTTCACGCTCGTTAAGCGATTCTAAAATGCCTATGAAACGCTGATTTTTTTCGGATGGCGTGATTTTCTTATTTCGCACATCCAGCTCCAAAAGTTCTGGAATTATATTTCGAGTCCGGGACATCGACATGTCGGGGTCTCCATTATCCCGATGAAATTTAGGAATTCCTGCAGGGAGCTCCAATTTTGCATCGGGTCGATAATTGATTTGAAGAATACTGTTCAATTCAAAACATCTAAATTGAGCCAGTTTGATTTTTCTACTTTGATAGTTAGGTTCGCGCATCGCGCGATCGAGCATTTCAAATACGAGAGTGGGTTTCTGTTGAGTTGCATTCATATTGTATCTTATCTATTAAACTTTAACGATTCCGTTCTTAACTGCTTCGGCAGCCTGTGAAAGATTGTAATTGTAGTTGAAAATTCCGATATGTGAGATTTGACGCGAAAGATCATGATCGCACCACACGTCGATGCCATGAGCTCGGGCTTTGGCACAGAAGTAATAATCTTCGCCGACTTCAGAATTATGATCAGCCGAATATTCGAAAATGTAATGAGGAGAGGGAAGGCGCTCGTAGACGGAACGATGGACAAGCATCATGCCATGGGGAAGACAATCGACCTTTTCAAGGGGAGGAGAATCGTCTGTCGTTTCAAATATGACAGTCTCGCCAGGTTTTCCATTCATGGCCGTAAAATGCGGATTTGGAAAATATCGTTTTCGATAGTTCGCACCTACAAGTGGGACGCCACGATTTAGAAGACGAAGACAAGCATCTGGAGGAAACGCCATGTCCGAATCAATCCACCATGCATAATCGCAATTTGATTTTAGAAAGTGTCCGACTAAGTTTCGCCGCGCGATTGTAATGACGGAAGATGTTTCAAACGTTGAAGCAACGCCGATACCATTGGCAACCAATGATGCCGACCCCATCGCTAGGTAGTAGGCGAATTGCGAATGAACATAATCGCCCGATGGAACGAGTGTCATGACCGAAATAGGTTTACGTGGTTCTTGTGGTGCAGGATTTCCAGATGTGTGTGATGGCATAATTGAATTTATGGTTTTCTAACAGAGTGCTTGATGCTTGGCAGATGAGCGTTCTAGATCGCAATATTTGCCAAAATACTTATCGAAGACTTCAATCAAATTTTCATAATCTGAAAGTGTCATTTCTTTTTGGATATCTGAATAATTTAACTTGAGTTGAGAGGATAAATTTTTAGCGTATCCCAAGAGAGCATATGCATTTCCACTTGGCCCATCGATATCGATGACTAAGCGGCGCTTTGGAGAATGAAGGTCTTTAATTAAAATAGCCATGTCTATTCTTCAAATTATTTGAAATAAGCGATGTAGAGACGCTTGCCTATCACGGCCGTCATATACTCCGCGCATAGAGAAGTTGTCCGGGATTCAGATCTGCATGATGTGTTAATCTTACCGACGATGCGCTTAACAGTCAGGTCGCTTATTCGATTATCGTTCCACGCCAGCTGCTTCTCGGCACGCGAGCGAAATTTCGAGGAATATGTATGTTGTCCCGAGCATCCACAGCAACAATTGCCATTGCGACCAGAATAGACTGAAACAACATCGCCGGCATCGATAACATCGGGAACATATGTCGACGTTTCTCTCAGGCGCTTCTCAGATTTTTTCTTCAAGGTTTTTGGGATTTTTTTCATAATATAAAGCTGTAGAAATTAGTGACGATAGAATCGATGGGGCTCGCACCTACGAAATACCGGCGATTGATATATGTATACGGGCGACGGAGCATACCAAATTTGAGATGTCGGATAGGTATAAACCGAGCTCGTTTCAATGAAGCCGTAGCTGCCCACACATCCCGAACACACAATTGCGCCGGCGATTATAGATATTAGATTTTTCATTTGTTTTTTATGTCTTTTTCAGTGTTTCGAAAATTGAATCCACGTTCCCATCATCGGATTCCAACAAATTACGATCCGATCGCCCAATTTAGTTCTCGCGTAATAATAGTTTGAAAGTATCATTTCTTTGAAAATGCCAGCTACCGTGCAAAGGCCGAAGTCGTCGATTTTAAGCATCTGTCCAATTTCCAGCCGCCGCTTCGATTTATTGTCGTTCTCGATCATGAGACTAGTATACCAAGAATTTTGAGGATGTAAATAAAATAGTGAAAGTATTTCAACGTTGAATATCAAGCACTTGCATGAAGAGCTGCCAGATGTGCTCTTCGAACTCGAGCCGACACCCATTCGTTGTAGAATTCTGAAGGCTTCAAGAGACAATGACGAGAGAAGATTTCATATGTTTCCCAATATGAACAATGAGCTTTCATTGCACAGACGTGAAGAATTTCCCTTGAAAATGCATCGGCACCATAGATATCAACATCTTTCTGTACAGCATCCGATGAGCCGCAATATTCCTTCCAATTCGATTCAACTTTAAACTTTTTTCTCTTTCCCTTAACTTGCTTGCATTTCGATGACCAAAAGCTTTTCTTTCCAACATATTTCTTTCCAGAGATTTTATTAGTAATGATGTAAACAAATCCTTGAATATTTTTAGGATCTGCATCGGATGGAAGGAAAAACTCTTTGCCTTGATATATCCATTGAATCATGCATATACTTATCACTCTCCAGAATCTTCATCGGCCGTAGATCCACAGAATGGACAGAGATTTGGAAAATGTTCATCCTCATCGATATCGTTTTCAAAATCTTCCTGAGGATCATATTCCCGAGTCTGGGAAATTTCTGTCCATCTAATGCGATATGAAATATTGCAACCCGAACAATAGAAAGAAGCTTTCATAGTTTTTTAGGCCTCACAGGATGCACATGTCAGGAGATTCCTGGAAAGTTCCGTCGATGGATTTGTGCCTCTCTGATAATATAATGTCTTGATCCCCTGTTCCCAAGCAAAAATTAGAAGCTGATTTACGTCTTTCACTGGCATTTTTGGATGAATCATAAGATTGATTGATTGTGATTGATCGATGTACTTCTGTCTTCCGATGGCCTGAATTACGATTTCCCTCTGGGAGATCTCACCGAAGGTCTTGAACACGGCTTTTTCCTCGATCGATAGGAATTTGAGATGCTGAACTGAGCCTCCCTTGGTTAGGATAGAAGACCACGTTTCTCTATCATTCCTCTCGTATTTCTCGAGGACGTCCATTAGAAATGGATTCTTGAATGTAAATTTACCCTTGGCCAGATCTTTGACGAAGTAATTTGAATTGAGAGGTTCGACGGACGGGGAAACCTGGCCAAGGATGAAGGAAGAAGAAGTTGTCGGTGCAATGGCCATCAATGTCACATTCCTCCTTCCAATTCCCTTGAGCAGAGGTGGTTCACCGAACATCACGGCCAGTTTTTTCGAAGCTTCCAGAGCCTTCTTCGAAATGTTTGAATGGATAGTTGTATTAAGCAACTTAGCTTCCATCGATTCGAAGGGTATCATTTTCGATTGAAGGAATGAATGCCACCCTAGGACACCAATTCCAATGGCTCTTTGATTGATGGCGAAATTGCGAGCCGGAGTCATGAAAGGAATATGTTCCGTCTTATCGATAAACTCCGTCATGACAGCATCGAGAAACATGACTAGTATTTCAACAGCGTCAGTATTCACCCAGTTCTCATAGGTGAGCAGATTCATGGAGGATAGATTACATACGAAGGATTCGTCCGGAGCTGAGGAGAGGGCGATCTCGCTGCAAAGATTGGACGCATGGATAGACTTTCCATTCTTCTTATACACCTCCGGAGCTCCTCGATTGACCGTATCGGTAAAGAAGAGGTAAGGATATCCACTTTCGAAACGTTTCTGAATGATTTTCCCCCAGACCTTGCGCTTCTCTTTATCTCCTCCAATCATGGATTTCATCCACTTGTCGGTAATTGTAACCCCCATCGAAAGATGTTGAATAGGATTTCCATCATCTCGAATCTGAAGGAATTCGAGAATGTCCGGATGTTCAATGGGAAGGTAAGCGGCAAAGGAACCTCTTCGAACATTTGACTGTGATACGACATTGGTCAGAGTTTCGAAGAGTTCCATGAAGTGAATTGGACCATTCGATTTTCCACCAGACTTAATTTTCCCTCCTCGCTCTCGAAGAGCTCCAAAATAAGCCGACGTGCCACCTCCCATCTTGGTCATCATTCCAACCTCGGGAAGCTTAGCCAGAATCGATTCCATCGTATCATCGATGTAGGAACCAAAGCATGATATTGGCAATCCTCGTTCTAGGCCAAAATTTGCCCAGATAGGAGAGGAAAGCGAATAGAATCCTCGAGACATGTAGTCTTCGAATTTGGCGCCAAAGCCCGGTATCTGCAGAATCTTTTCGGCCGCCATGGCAATTTCACCAATTCGTTCTTCGGGAGTTATGCCTTCTCGAAGGTATCCACGTTCAAGGAAAAGCCGCGCATCATCATTTAACCATTCAAAGGTTTTTTTATTCATCGCAATTTAATCAAATAAGTCTTCTTCTCCATATGACTTGTCATTTTTCGAATATTCAATTGGCCGCCGGGAAAAGAAATCGGTGGCCGTATTGCCGAGGACATCTTCTGAAAACCAAGTTGTCTTCTCAATGGATGATATATCTATATCGTCAAAAACCGGCTTAATGCCAATTTGAATCAAGGAATCATTCAGACGGTTCTTGATAAAATTCTTTACAATGCCAGAGGTTAAATTTTTCGATTGATATCCATTTACCGACCAGTCGACGATCTTCGCTTCGGCTTCATAGGCTTCGATGCATTCCGAGCGAATGCGTTCCGTAAGTTCCTCGTCGAAGAGTTCAGGATGTTCTTCGCGAATCACGTTGATTAGTTTCATTCCAGCCATCGCGTGAATGAGTTCTTCGCGAGATGTATATGCCACCTGCTGAGAGGTGTCCTTGAACATGTTACGAAAGCGATTGAAGTAATTGATCGTGTAGAACTGAGAGAAGAGCGACACGTTTTCAACGTAGAGGGTAAAAAGAACTAGAGAGTATACGTATTGCTTCCTGGCATCTTTGTAATGCTTCTTCAAATACTTTCGAAGATACTTTACTCGATTCTGAATTATATCGAGTTTCAAATTCTCTTCGAAGATGTGTTCCATGTCGAGCACCTTCAGGAGCCGCTCATAGGCATTGTTATGAATAACTTCAACGTTGGCCATCACGTAGCCCATATCGACAATCGATGGATGGGGAAGATTTTCACCGATCTTGGCCCAAAACGTTTTGACGGCAACTTCAATCTGAGCAATTGCAGAAAGAGACCGCGTAATCATTTCCCTTTCCTGATCATTTAGATTTACCTTGAAATCTTGAACGTCAGATTGAAAATTGAATTCCTTATCGGTCCAGAAGCCATTGTGCATAGCTTCGATGAATTCTGACGTCCACGGATAGTGATCCGGCTTTCTGGCGATTTGTTCGTCGAAGATCATAGAGTAATTCCATTTATACTAGAACAAGATTCTACTACAGGTAGGAATAAAAGTAAACAAAAAAAATGCAAGGAGGTTAGTCCTTGCATTTATCGAGAATGGATTATTCTAAGTTCGAACTATTTATTAAATAGATCGATAAGTTCCGG
>Ga0209553_1001444_pt1 | contig 11843 bp, 21 predicted proteins | sample LauGreFBDMM110DN_2_FD_188217 | JGI IMG/M metagenome (GOLD analysis project Ga0209553, IMG submission 188217) | Freshwater lake microbial communities from Lake Michigan, USA - Fa13.BD.MM110.DN (SPAdes) (version 2) | ecosystem: Environmental > Aquatic > Freshwater > Lake | place: Lake Michigan...
TAGGGTGTTTGTTGGAGTAACTGTTGGAGTTAATGTTCTTGTTGGAGTGATTGTATTCGTTGGCGTGATGGTGTTGGTAGGTGTTACAGTCGGTGTTAAAGTGTTAGTAGGAGTAATGGTATTAGTGGGGGTAATTGTATTCGTTGGAGTTAAGGTTGGTGTTAAGGTTCTAGTCGGAGTCAACGTATTTGTTGGTGTAATAGTATTCGTAGGAGTAAGGGTATTTGTTGGAGTTAAAGTGTTGGTTGGTGTCAATGTATTAGTTGGAGTAACAGTATTGGTAGGTGTGATTGTGTTGGTTGGTGTCAACGTTGGAGTTAATGTGTTGGTTGGTGTTATTGTATTGGTTGGGGTAAGAGTATTGGTAGGTGTAACTGTTGGAGTTAGAGTTCTAGTTGGGGTTAAGGTGTTTGTTGGAGTTAATGTGTTAGTAGGTGTAAGAGTGTTTGTGGGGGTCAAAGTATTAGTCGGTGTTAATGTGTTTGTTGGCGTAATTGTATTGGTTGGTGTTAATGTAGGTGTAACCGTATTAGTTGGTGTTAATGTGTTTGTGGGTGTAATAGTGTTTGTAGGTGTTACCGTAGGTGTTAAAGTTCTAGTTGGGGTTTGAGTATTAGTTGGGGTTAAGGTGTTTGTTGGGGTGATAGTATTGGTTGGAGTGAGAGTATTAGTTGGTGTAACAGTTGGAGTCAACGTATTTGTTGGGGTAATAGTGTTTGTAGGGGTTAAAGTGTTAGTGGGAGTTACAGTAGGGGTGAGGGTTCTAGTTGGAGTTAAAGTGTTAGTAGGTGTAAGGGTATTGGTAGGGGTTAAGGTGTTTGTTGGAGTTAAGGTGTTCGTTGGAGTTAAGGTATTAGTGGGAGTAAGGGTATTCGTTGGTGTGAGAGTTGGTGTTAATGTGTTTGTTGGTGTAACCGTATTGGTAGGAGTAACAGTATTTGTTGGAGTAACAGTTGGTGTAAGAGTTTTGGTTGGAGTTAGAGTATTTGTAGGAGTAATAGTATTCGTGGGTGTTATTGTATTGGTAGGTGTCAGGGTGTTGGTTGGTGTTATTGTATTGGTAGGAGTTAAGGTGTTGGTTGGGGTAACAGTTGGAGTTAATGTTCTAGTTGGTGTTAGTGTATTCGTGGGTGTTAAAGTATTCGTTGGGGTTACGGTAGGGGTTAAAGTATTGGTAGGAGTTAGAGTATTTGTCGGTGTTAAGGTATTAGTTGGAGTAACAGTATTAGTCGGAGTTACCGTAGGTGTCAACGTATTTGTAGGTGTAATTGTGTTTGTTGGGGTTAATGTGTTTGTCGGTGTAACAGTTGGAGTAACAGTATTAGTCGGTGTAAGGGTATTCGTAGGAGTTACAGTTGGTGTTAAGGTTCTAGTTGGTGTCAAAGTATTTGTTGGAGTGACTGTATTTGTTGGAGTAATAGTATTGGTTGGAGTAACTGTGTTTGTAGGTGTTATTGTATTCGTTGGAGTCAGAGTATTTGTTGGTGTTATAGTATTCGTTGGCGTAACAGTTGGAGTAATGGTGTTAGTTGGGGTGATGGTATTTGTTGGTGTTAAGGTATTCGTTGGTGTTAACGTTGGAGTAAGGGTTCTAGTAGGGGTTAATGTGTTAGTTGGTGTAACAGTATTCGTCGGTGTTAATGTGTTGGTGGGGGTTAAAGTATTAGTTGGTGTGATTGTGTTAGTCGGTGTTAATGTGTTTGTTGGGGTAACAGTAGGAGTTAAGGTATTGGTAGGAGTGAGAGTATTCGTAGGTGTTATAGTATTTGTTGGTGTAACTGTTGGAGTTAGAGTTCTAGTCGGAGTAATAGTATTCGTTGGTGTTAAAGTATTGGTAGGGGTTACCGTATTAGTTGGCGTTAAAGTATTGGTCGGTGTAACCGTGTTTGTAGGTGTTAATGTATTAGTAGGGGTAATGGTATTGGTAGGGGTTACCGTTGGTGTCAACGTGTTTGTAGGTGTAATAGTATTGGTTGGTGTGATTGTGTTGGTTGGTGTTAAGGTTGGAGTTAGGGTATTTGTAGGAGTAATAGTATTCGTTGGTGTTAATGTATTAGTAGGGGTAACCGTAGGTGTGAGAGTTCTTGTTGGTGTTAATGTATTAGTAGGGGTGATGGTATTTGTTGGAGTCAATGTATTTGTAGGAGTAACAGTATTAGTAGGTGTAAGGGTATTTGTTGGGGTGATGGTTTGAGTTGGAGTAATTGTGTTCGTAGGTGTGAGAGTTGGTGTTAAAGTATTTGTTGGTGTTAACGTATTTGTTGGAGTAATTGTGTTTGTTGGAGTTAAGGTTGGTGTTAGAGTTCTAGTTGGGGTTAATGTGTTTGTTGGAGTTAAAGTATTAGTTGGAGTGACTGTATTTGTTGGAGTAAGAGTTTGAGTTGGTGTAAGTGTGTTGGTTGGAGTTAATGTATTTGTCGGTGTTAAGGTAGGTGTTAAGGTATTTGTAGGTGTAAGAGTATTAGTTGGGGTTAGGGTATTTGTTGGTGTTACCGTTGGTGTTATAGTATTGGTAGGAGTCAACGTATTTGTTGGAGTAACGGTATTTGTTGGGGTAAGGGTTGGAGTTAAAGTTCTAGTGGGGGTTAGAGTATTAGTTGGAGTAACAGTATTTGTAGGTGTTAGGGTGTTAGTAGGTGTAAGAGTTTGAGTTGGGGTTACCGTATTAGTTGGCGTTAAAGTATTCGTTGGCGTGATTGTGTTTGTTGGGGTTACAGTTGGGGTAAGAGTTCTGGTTGGTGTGATGGTGTTAGTTGGTGTTAGGGTGTTGGTAGGGGTAAGAGTATTAGTCGGCGTTAAAGTATTTGTAGGTGTAACTGTGTTTGTAGGTGTTAACGTATTCGTTGGTGTTAAGGTGTTAGTTGGAGTGACAGTTGGCGTTAAAGTGTTGGTTGGGGTTAATGTATTTGTAGGTGTTAAAGTGTTTGTTGGGGTAACCGTATTGGTAGGTGTCAGAGTATTTGTAGGAGTAACGGTATTAGTTGGAGTGATGGTGTTGGTAGGAGTAACTGTTGGAGTTAGAGTTCTAGTGGGTGTTAATGTATTTGTTGGTGTGATTGTATTTGTCGGTGTCAACGTTGGAGTAAGTGTATTGGTTGGAGTAACAGTATTTGTTGGAGTAACAGTATTTGTTGGCGTCAGGGTATTGGTTGGTGTTACCGTAGGAGTAATCGTATTCGTTGGAGTTAAAGTGTTTGTAGGTGTGATTGTATTAGTTGGAGTCAGGGTATTTGTTGGGGTGATAGTGTTAGTTGGTGTGATTGTATTTGTCGGTGTTAGAGTATTAGTTGGAGTCAACGTATTTGTTGGAGTAACGGTATTTGTTGGGGTAACAGTCGGTGTTAGGGTTCTGGTTGGAGTAATAGTATTCGTAGGTGTTAAGGTATTCGTTGGTGTTACCGTATTAGTTGGCGTTACTGTTGGTGTAAGAGTATTGGTAGGAGTAATAGTATTCGTAGGTGTTACCGTATTAGTTGGCGTTACTGTTGGTGTAAGGGTGTTAGTTGGAGTTACGGTATTGGTTGGTGTTAGGGTGTTAGTAGGAGTAACTGTCGGTGTAACTGTGTTTGTAGGTGTCAGGGTATTTGTTGGAGTCAACGTATTTGTTGGTGTTACAGTTGGGGTAATTGTGTTAGTCGGTGTGATGGTATTGGTTGGAGTTATTGTGTTCGTTGGGGTAAGGGTTGGGGTTAAAGTTCTAGTTGGAGTTAGGGTATTCGTTGGAGTTAAGGTATTTGTTGGAGTTAAAGTTGGGGTAACAGTATTTGTTGGAGTTAAGGTATTAGTTGGTGTTAAAGTATTGGTTGGAGTTACTGTTGGTGTGAGTGTATTTGTTGGAGTTAATGTATTTGTTGGTGTGATTGTATTAGTGGGAGTTAAGGTTGGAGTTAAGGTTTTAGTTGGTGTTACCGTATTTGTTGGAGTAATTGTGTTTGTTGGAGTTAAGGTATTTGTTGGTGTGATTGTGTTTGTGGGTGTTAAAGTCTGAGTTGGGGTAACAGTATTCGTAGGAGTGATAGTGTTGGTAGGAGTTACCGTTGGGGTAAGGGTATTAGTTGGAGTTACCGTATTAGTTGGTGTAACCGTATTGGTAGGTGTCAACGTGTTAGTTGGTGTTAATGTAGGAGTAATAGTATTAGTCGGTGTAACGGTATTTGTAGGTGTTAGTGTGTTTGTTGGGGTCAAAGTATTCGTTGGGGTAACTGTTGGAGTAAGAGTTCTGGTTGGTGTTAATGTATTCGTAGGGGTAAGAGTATTAGTTGGTGTTAAAGTATTCGTAGGTGTAACAGTATTTGTTGGAGTTAAAGTGTTAGTTGGTGTTAGAGTATTGGTCGGTGTAAGGGTATTCGTAGGGGTAACAGTTGGGGTAACTGTATTGGTTGGGGTTAAGGTATTAGTAGGGGTAACCGTATTGGTTGGGGTTAAGGTTGGGGTTAAGGTTTTAGTTGGTGTAAGGGTGTTCGTAGGAGTAATCGTATTCGTTGGAGTCAGGGTATTAGTAGGGGTAACTGTATTGGTTGGTGTGACTGTATTGGTTGGTGTGACTGTATTCGTTGGTGTTAAAGTATTTGTTGGTGTAACTGTCGGTGTAATAGTGTTTGTTGGAGTCAACGTATTGGTTGGAGTAATTGTGTTTGTAGGAGTTACAGTTGGAGTTAATGTTCTAGTTGGTGTTATTGTATTGGTTGGTGTTAAGGTGTTAGTTGGTGTAAGAGTATTGGTTGGAGTAAGGGTATTGGTAGGTGTCAACGTGTTAGTTGGTGTAGTGGTATTTGTAGGTGTTATTGTATTGGTAGGGGTTACGGTAGGTGTAATGGTGTTTGTAGGTGTTAATGTATTTGTAGGGGTAATTGTGTTGGTTGGAGTCAACGTTGGAGTTAAAGTATTAGTCGGAGTGACTGTATTGGTTGGAGTAATTGTATTCGTAGGTGTGATTGTGTTAGTAGGTGTAATAGTTTGAGTTGGGGTTAAGGTGTTGGTTGGGGTGATGGTATTCGTTGGAGTCAACGTATTGGTAGGGGTAAGAGTTGGGGTAACAGTATTTGTTGGGGTTAAGGTATTAGTTGGTGTTACCGTATTAGTAGGAGTTACAGTTGGGGTAATTGTATTAGTGGGAGTTAAGGTGTTTGTTGGTGTTAAAGTATTTGTTGGGGTTACAGTTGGGGTAAGGGTTCTGGTTGGTGTGATTGTGTTAGTTGGAGTCAGGGTATTAGTAGGGGTAATAGTATTAGTCGGGGTAACTGTATTGGTTGGGGTTAAGGTGTTAGTAGGTGTAACTGTGTTTGTAGGTGTTAACGTATTCGTTGGAGTAATAGTTGGTGTAAGAGTTCTGGTTGGAGTTAAGGTATTTGTAGGGGTGATGGTATTGGTTGGAGTTAAGGTTGGCGTTATAGTATTGGTTGGAGTAACAGTATTTGTTGGGGTAAGAGTATTAGTCGGGGTAACGGTATTTGTAGGAGTTAATGTATTTGTTGGCGTAAGGGTGTTAGTCGGAGTCAACGTATTGGTTGGTGTAACAGTTGGGGTGATGGTGTTAGTTGGAGTAAGGGTATTAGTAGGTGTTAGAGTATTAGTTGGCGTTAAGGTATTGGTAGGTGTTAGGGTGTTAGTAGGTGTCAACGTATTCGTTGGAGTCAGCGTATTTGTAGGAGTAACTGTTGGGGTAACTGTGTTTGTCGGTGTCAGGGTATTCGTTGGGGTTACTGTATTTGTTGGAGTTAGTGTTGGTGTAAGGGTATTGGTTGGTGTAACGGTATTTGTTGGGGTGATGGTGTTAGTTGGTGTAAGAGTCGGTGTTAGAGTATTTGTAGGAGTTAATGTGTTTGTTGGGGTCAAAGTATTCGTTGGGGTAATAGTTGGGGTAAGGGTGTTTGTAGGTGTTAAAGTATTGGTAGGGGTAAGGGTATTAGTCGGTGTGAGAGTTGGTGTAACGGTATTAGTAGGTGTTAAAGTGTTTGTTGGAGTAAGAGTTGGAGTTAAAGTTCTGGTGGGAGTTAATGTCTGAGTTGGGGTAACTGTATTAGTTGGAGTAATAGTCGGTGTCAACGTGTTAGTTGGAGTCAACGTATTTGTCGGTGTAATAGTGTTAGTTGGAGTTAACGTATTTGTTGGTGTTAGGGTGTTAGTTGGGGTCAGGGTATTGGTTGGTGTTAGGGTATTGGTTGGTGTTAGGGTGTTAGTAGGTGTAACAGTTGGGGTAATAGTATTAGTGGGTGTTACAGTATTAGTTGGAGTAATAGTATTGGTTGGTGTAACTGTTGGAGTAACAGTATTAGTAGGTGTTAAAGTATTCGTTGGGGTAACTGTGTTTGTGGGAGTTACAGTCGGTGTCAACGTGTTAGTCGGTGTAAGGGTGTTGGTCGGAGTTACCGTATTTGTTGGTGTAACTGTGTTTGTTGGTGTTAATGTGTTAGTGGGGGTTACCGTATTCGTTGGAGTTAGGGTATTAGTAGGTGTAATTGTGTTCGTTGGAGTTAAGGTATTTGTTGGGGTTAAAGTTGGAGTAACAGTATTTGTTGGTGTAATTGTATTTGTTGGTGTAACTGTGTTTGTTGGAGTAATGGTATTCGTTGGTGTTAATGTATTCGTTGGTGTTAATGTTGGGGTTAAAGTATTAGTTGGTGTGGCGGTTGGTGTTGGTGATGGTATCATTGTGTAATCAATATCACAAGATGGTGCTGGTGTTTGAGTTGGGGTTAAGGTGGTGGTTGGAGTTAAGGTGGTGGTTGGGGTAACAGTTGGTGTTAAGGTATTCGTAGGTGTAAGAGTATTTGTTGGAGTTAAGGTGTTAGTTGGGGTTAAGGTGTTGGTTGGCGTTAAAGTATTAGTTGGTGTAACAGTCGGGGTAAGGGTATTCGTTGGCGTTAGAGTATTGGTTGGAGTAACTGTGTTTGTAGGTGTTATTGTATTCGTTGGAGTCAACGTATTGGTTGGCGTAAGAGTATTGGTTGGAGTTAACGTGTTAGTTGGCGTTAAGGTGTTAGTAGGTGTCAATGTTGGGGTTAAGGTATTCGTAGGTGTTAGAGTATTGGTTGGAGTTTGAGTATTAGTTGGTGTAACAGTTGGAGTTACCGTATTAGTGGGTGTTAAGGTATTTGTTGGTGTGATGGTGTTAGTGGGTGTTAATGTATTTGTTGGAGTAACGGTTGGAGTTAACGTATTGGTTGGTGTAAGGGTGTTGGTAGGAGTAAGAGTATTCGTTGGTGTAAGAGTGTTTGTTGGGGTAAGTGTTGGTGTTAATGTTTGAGTAGGGGTTAGTGTATTGGTTGGCGTAAGAGTATTTGTAGGGGTTAATGTTTGAGTGGGAGTAACGGTATTTGTGGGTGTTATTGTATTTGTTGGAGTAATAGTATTTGTAGGTGTCAGGGTATTTGTTGGAGTTACCGTATTGGTAGGTGTTAAGGTCGGAGTAATAGTATTGGTTGGTGTTAATGTGTTTGTTGGGGTAACCGTATTGGTTGGTGTAATAGTTGGTGTTAATGTGTTTGTAGGGGTAACTGTATTCGTAGGTGTAACTGTGTTAGTTGGTGTTAGAGTTTGAGTTGGAGTTAATGTATTTGTGGGAGTAAGAGTTTGGGTAGGTGTCAACGTATTTGTCGGTGTAACCGTATTAGTGGGAGTTAAAGTATTAGTTGGGGTTAACGTTGGTGTGATTGTATTCGTAGGTGATACGGTATTTGTTGGAGTTAAAGTATTGGTAGGAGTAATGGTGATAGTGGGTGTTACCGTATTAGTTGGAGTAACAGTATTTGTTGGTGTCTCAGTTACAGTTGGTGTAATTGTATTTGTTGGGGTTAATGTATTAGTAGGTGTTAGTGTATTGGTAGGGGTAAGAGTTGGTGTAACAGTATTCGTTGGAGTTAGGGTGTTTGTAGGTGTTAATGTGTTAGTTGGAGTAACCGTATTGGTGGGAGTTAGTGTATTCGTAGGTGTTAAAGTATTTGTTGGGGTTAAGGTATTTGTGGGTGTTAGTGTATTCGTAGGTGTTACCGTGTTTGTTGGAGTAATTGTGGGTGTGATGGTATTGGTGGGAGTAACTGTGTTTGTTGGAGTTAAGGTGTTTGTTGGGGTAACCGTATTGGTTGGCGTTAAAGTGTTAGTCGGTGTTACCGTATTTGTCGGTGTCAACGTTTGAGTTGGAGTAACGGTATTCGTAGGTGTAACTGTGTTAGTTGGTGTTAGAGTTTGGGTGGGAGTTTCAGTTACGGTTGGCGTAATAGTATTAGTCGGTGTTACCGTGGGTGTTTCGGTTAATGTTGGGGTTGAGGTATTTGTTGGCGTTAAAGTGTTAGTCGGTGTCAACGTGTTTGTTGGGGTGACAGTATTTGTAGGTGTTAATGTATTCGTTGGTGTTAAAGTGTTGGTAGGAGTAATAGTATTTGTAGGTGTCAGGGTATTTGTTGGAGTTACGGTGTTTGTGGGAGTTAAAGTGTTAGTCGGTGTTACCGTATTTGTCGGTGTCTCAGTTACAGTTGGTGTAATGGTATTGGTTGGTGTAACGGTTGGAGTCAGAGTATTTGTTGGAGTTATGGTATTAGTGGGAGTTAATGTGTTTGTTGGAGTTAACGTATTTGTTGGTGTGATGGTAGGTGTAACGGTATTGGTTGGGGTTAAGGTGTTGGTCGGAGTTTCTGTTACCGTTGGAGTTATCGTATTAGTTGGTGTTAGAGTTTGAGTAGGAGTTACCGTATTTGTCGGTGTTAAGGTATTCGTTGGGGTAATAGTTTGAGTTGGGGTAATAGTTTGAGTTGGTGTTAAAGTATTAGTTGGTGTAACAGTATTTGTGGGTGTTAAGGTATTTGTTGGAGTTTCAGTAACTGTAGGTGTCAGGGTATTGGTTGGGGTTAAGGTGTTTGTGGGAGTTTCTGTTACCGTTGGCGTAACAGTATTTGTGGGAGTAACAGTATTAGTGGGAGTAACGGTATTAGTGGGGGTTAGGGTATTGGTTGGTGTTAGAGTTTGAGTAGGAGTTTCAGTAACTGTAGGTGTCAGGGTATTGGTTGGGGTTAGTGTGTTTGTTGGAGTTTCGGTTAATGTAGGTGTTACCGTATTTGTTGGTGTTACCGTATTTGTTGGTGTTAACGTGGGTGTTTCGGTTAATGTTGGGGTTGAGGTATTAGTGGGGGTTAGGGTATTTGTGGGAGTTTCTGTTACCGTTGGCGTAACAGTATTTGTGGGAGTAACAGTATTAGTGGGAGTAATAGTATTCGTTGGTGTTAAAGTTTGAGTGGGAGTTTCAGTAACTGTGGGTGTTAAGGTATTAGTAGGAGTAAGAGTATTTGTGGGAGTTTCAGTTACGGTTGGTGTAATAGTATTAGTCGGTGTCAACGTGTTAGTTGGAGTAACTGTGTTCGTTGGAGTTAAAGTATTTGTTGGTGTTACCGTGTTAGTTGGAGTAACAGTTACAGTTGGAGTAATGGTGTTGGTTGGTGTTACCGTGTTAGTTGGTGTTAGAGTTTGGGTGGGAGTTTCAGTTATGGTTGGTGTAAGAGTTTGAGTAGGTGTTAAGGTATTGGTTGGTGTTAATGTTTGAGTAGGTGTTAAGGTATTGGTTGGCGTTAACGTAGGAGTTTCAGTATTAGTTGGGGTTAAGGTGTTTGTGGGGGTAACGGTATTTGTAGGAGTAAGGGTATTCGTTGGGGTAACAGTATTCGTTGGTGTTAAAGTTTGAGTAGGAGTTTCAGTAACTGTGGGAGTAAGTGTATTTGTTGGGGTTAAGGTGTTTGTTGGTGTTACCGTATTTGTCGGTGTAATAGTATTCGTTGGTGTTAAAGTATTTGTTGGTGTTAGAGTATTCGTTGGCGTCTCAGTTACAGTTGGTGTAATAGTATTTGTTGGGGTTAAGGTGTTTGTTGGGGTAATAGTATTTGTGGGAGTAAGAGTATTCGTAGGTGTTTCAGTAACTGTAGGTGTTACCGTATTTGTTGGTGTTAACGTAGGAGTCTCAGTTACTGTTGGTGTTAATGTATTGGTTGGAGTAACGGTATTCGTAGGTGTAAGAGTATTGGTTGGAGTTACCGTGTTTGTCGGTGTAAGGGTATTTGTTGGAGTTTCAGTAACTGTGGGTGTTATGGTGTTGGTAGGAGTAAGAGTATTGGTTGGGGTTTCAGTTACGGTTGGTGTAACGGTATTGGTAGGAGTTAAAGTATTGGTTGGGGTTTCTGTTACGGTCGGTGTAACGGTATTGGTGGGAGTTAAAGTATTAGTTGGGGTTTCTGTGACAGTTGGGGTGATTGTATTTGTTGGAGTTAATGTGTTTGTCGGTGTTTCTGTAACTGTGGGTGTTAACGTATTGGTGGGTGTAACTGTATTGGTCGGTGTTAGAGTTTGAGTAGGAGTTAATGTATTTGTTGGTGTTTCCGTAACTGTGGGTGTTAACGTATTGGTAGGGGTGATAGTGTTTGTTGGAGTTAACGTATTGGTGGGAGTTTCAGTAACAGTTGGAGTTAACGTATTGGTAGGGGTTTCAGTAACAGTTGGTGTTAGAGTTTGAGTAGGGGTTTCAGTTAATGTTGGAGTTACCGTATTTGTTGGGGTTAATGTTTGAGTAGGAGTTTCAGTTAATGTTGGAGTTACCGTATTTGTTGGGGTTAATGTTTGAGTAGGAGTTACCGTTTCTGTTGGAGTTTGGGTTGGAGTTTCTGTTGGGGTTTGGGTTGGAGTTTCTGTTGGTGTTTCTGTAACAGTTGGTGTTAATGTGTTTGTAGGGGTAACTGTATTAGTTGGTGTTAATGTATTGGTTGGCGTTTCCGTAACAGTAGGAGTTAATGTATTAGTCGGTGTTACTGTATTAGTAGGTGTTAAGGTATTTGTTGGTGTTAATGTTTGAGTTGGTGTTAATGTTTGAGTTGGTGTTTCAGTAATTGATGGTGTTTCTGTAACAGTTGGAGTTATCGTTTGAGTAGGTGTTAATGTATTCGTAGGGGTAACCGTATTAGTGGGTGTAACCGTATTTGTTGGAGTAAGAGTATTAGTGGGAGTTAACGTGGGTGTTTCGGTTAATGTTGGAGTTGAGGTATTTGTTGGGGTTAGAGTTTGAGTGGGTGTTAAAGTATTTGTTGGCGTTAATGTTTGAGTGGGAGTTTCGGTTACAGTTGGAGTTAACGTATTTGTTGGTGTTTCTGTAACAGTTGGAGTTAACGTATTTGTTGGTGTTTCTGTAACAGTTGGAGTTAACGTATTTGTTGGTGTTTCTGTAACAGTAGGAGTTGGAGTTTCTGTTGGAGTTTGAGTTGGAGTTTCTGTTGGTGTTTCTGTAACAGTAGGAGTTGGGGTTTCTGTTGGAGTTTGAGTTGGTGTTTCTGTTGGAGTTTCTGTTGGTGTTTCTGTTGGTGTTTGAGTTAAGGTATTAGTTGGTGTTAAAGTATTGGTTGGTGTTAAAGTATTGGTTGGCGTTTCGGTTACAGTTGGAGTTATCGTATTAGTTGGTGTTAAGGTATTAGTAGGGGTAACAGTATTGGTTGTCGTTAATGTTTGAGTTGGTGTTAATGTTTGAGTTGGTGTTTCGGTAATTGACGGTGTTTCAGTAACTGTGGGTGTTAATGTTTGAGTTGGTGTTAAAGTATTCGTTGGTGTAAGAGTATTAGTGGGTGTAAGAGTTTGTGTTGGGGTTTCGGTAATTGCTGGTGTTACCGTTACCGTTGGAGTTACCGTATTAGTAGGAGTTAATGTGTTAGTTGGAGTTAGGGTAGGGGTAATTGTATTTGTTGGAGTAAGAGTATTTGTGGGTGTTAATGTTTGAGTTGGTGTAAAGGTATTTGTTGGGGTGAGGGTGTTAGTTGGAGTTAGGGTAGGAGTAATTGTATTTGTTGGAGTAAGAGTATTTGTTGGGGTTAGAGATGGGG
>Ga0209553_1001448_pt1 | contig 11816 bp, 11 predicted proteins | sample LauGreFBDMM110DN_2_FD_188217 | JGI IMG/M metagenome (GOLD analysis project Ga0209553, IMG submission 188217) | Freshwater lake microbial communities from Lake Michigan, USA - Fa13.BD.MM110.DN (SPAdes) (version 2) | ecosystem: Environmental > Aquatic > Freshwater > Lake | place: Lake Michigan...
GCAGTAGGGGTAGTGACACAGAGTCTGAGATAAAAGGCCCATCATGCGTGTATTGATTGTCGGCGCCAGCAAGGGGATCGGATTGGAAACGGCCCGCCAAGCCCTCGATGCCGCTCATGATGTGCGCGCCTTGGCTCGATCCGCTACCGCAATTTCTGACTCAAATCCTAGACTCGAGAAGATTCGGGGTGACGCGTTGAAGACTGAGGATTTAGAGGCGGCTCTTGTCGGGGTGGACGTCGTGATCCAGACCCTCGGCGTTGGTTTAGGGGATTTGTTCCGGCCTGTTCATCTATTCTCGGACGCGACCCGAGTGCTTATCGCGGCAATGAGAAGACAAGGTGTCAAACGTCTTATCTGTGTGACCGGTTTTGGAGCTGGTGATAGCCGCGCCAGCATCAGCTGCCTTCAGCGGTTGCCGTTCCAGATCTTATTCGGCCGCGCTTATGACGATAAGAGTTTGCAAGAGAAATTAATTAAGGAAAGCGAACTCGACTGGACGATCGCAAGGCCTGGAGTTCTGACCAGTGGACCGCGGACCGGCCGCTACCGGATTATTGTGGAGGCCTCTCAGTGGCGCAACGGGATCATCTCTCGGGCCGACGTTGCCGAGTTCATCGTTCGACAGATCGGCGATCAGGCGTATATTCATAAAACTCCAGTGCTGATCAACTGAAGATTGGACATTTAGGAGGTCAGCGTGGATCCACAGCTTCCTAAATCGACGGTGTTTTTTGATGGCTCGTGTCCCCTGTGTCGGGCAGAGATAGGATACTATCGGCGCGAGGATCAATGCCACGCTCTTTATTTTATCGACATTTCTGAAACCGGCGGCATACCTCCGGAGGGAATTACCCAAGCGCGCGCAATGAAGCGCTTCCATGTTCGCGCAAGCGATGGGCGTATTCTTTCCGGAGCGGCCGCATTCGTCGAGGTTTGGACTCGTTTGCCCAGATGGCGCTGGGCAGCACGGCTCGCTGGCTTGCCGGGCGTAACGCCTCTGCTGGAAGTCGGCTATCGCCTGTTCCTGCCCATCCGTCCTTATCTGTCGAAGGCCTTCGGGAGACTGAATTCATGAACGAGCTTGCGCCGGTGCAGATGTCTTCTCTCGCGCAGGGCTGCGTCGCGGTGGTCTTCGGTGCCAGTGGCGGTGTTGGCGCAGCGCTGGTGGAGCATCTGCGTGCGAGCGATCATTTTGCTGCGGTGGTGGCACTCAGCCGACGCAGCGCGCCCTCCTTCGATCTTACGGACGAAGAGAGCATCGCCCATGCTGTCGCCTCCGTCGCGGCGCTTGGCGAGTTGCGCCTCGTCATCGACGCCACAGGTTTTCTGCATGACGATGAGCAGGGCCCCGAAAAGACCTGGCGCGACCTTGACGCCGCCAAGCTCGGCCGCGCCTTCGCGCTCAACGCCATCGGTCCGGCCCTTTTGATGAAACATGCGCTGCCCGCGCTGGCGCCCCAAGGCAAGGCGGTCTTCGCCACGCTCTCGGCGCGGGTGGGCAGCATTGGCGATAATCATCTGGGCGGCTGGTATGGCTATCGCGCTTCAAAGGCCGCGCTGAATCAGCTTGTGCGCACGGCGGCCATCGAATTGAAGCGCCGCAGGCCTGCAGGCTTGTGCGTGGCTCTGCATCCGGGCACGGTGAGCACGGCGCTGTCCTCCCCCTTCAGCAAGGATGGGCTGGAGGTGCAGACACCGCAGACGTCAGCTGCGCGATTGCTTGGGGTGATCGATGATTTAAGCGCCGATCAATCCGGCTTCTTCTTCGATCATTTAGGCGTTGCGATTCCCTGGTGACGTATCACAGGTCGAGCGCGAATTGGTTCAGCCCTTGCCGCTTGCCCCACCCTCCAGAAAAGCCAGCGCCTCGCGCGTGATCTCAGCGCGCCGCGCCGCGCTCATTTTCTCAAGGGTGCGATAAGGCATGGCCATGCGTGGATTGCCTGCGAGGCGCGCATGGTTCTCGATGAGGAAATGCCAATAAAGAATGTTAAAAGGACAGGCCTTCTCGCCGCTCTTTTCTTTCACGTCATAGGCGCAGGAGCCGCAATAGTCGGACATGCGATTGATATAGGCGCCTGAGGCCGCATAGGGTTTGGAGGCCAGCATGCCCCCATCGGCGAAAAGCACCATGCCGTGGGTGTTGGGCAGCTCCACCCAATCGAAGGCGTCTATATAGACGGCGAGATACCATTCCTCCACCGCGCGCGGCTCAAGGCCCGCTAGCAAAGCAAAATTGCCCGTGATCATCAGGCGCTGGATGTGATGGGCATAGGCGTTCCTGCGCGTTTCGCCGACCACCTGCGCCACGCAATTCATGCGTGTATCGCCGCTCCAGAAAAACTCGGGCAGCGGGCGCTGGGCGTCAAGCGTGTTGGTGTCGGCATAGTCCGGCATATGGCGCCAGTAGATGCCACGCACATATTCGCGCCAACCCAGGATCTGCCGGATGAAACCCTCCACGGCGTTCAGCGGCGCATGGCCCGCGCGAAAGGCGCGTTCGGCGGCCACGCAGACTTCGCGTGCTGTCAAAAGCCCGCAGTTGAGATAGGGCGAAATGATGGAGTGATAGAGAAAGGGCTCACCCACCTTCATGGCATCCTGATAATCGCCATAAAGCGGCAGGCAGGCGCTGATGAAATGCTCTAGAGCCTCAAGCGCATCAGCCCGCGTCACGGCCCAGCCAAAGGGCTCGAGATCGCCGAAGTGGTGGGCGAATCGCTCACCCACCAGCGTCATCACCTCGCGCGTTGCGGCGTCCGGCTCGAAGCGCCTGCGCTTTGGCGGCTCAAGGCGCGCAGGCAGGACCTTGCGGTTCTCCTTATCGAAATTCCACTCGCCGCCCTCGGGCTTGTCGCCCTGCATTAGAAGCCCAGTCTCGCGACGCATCTCGCGATAGAAGAACTCCATGCGATAGGATTTGCGCTCATCCGCCCAGCGCGCGAATCGACCGCGTGAGCAGAAGAAACTATTATTCTCGCGGATCTCAAGAGGCAGGCCAAATTGCGCGGACCATTCGCCCATCATCTGCGCCACCCGCCATTCGCCGGGCTCGGTGGCGATGAGCCTGTCTGGTTGATGCAAGGCGATGGCTCGGGCGAGTTCGCTGGTGAAGGAGCCGGTGTTTGCGGGATCGTCGAGCCGCACATAATTCAGGCGCAGGCCTTCGCTGATCAGCTCCTCGGCGAAATGGCGCATGGCCGAAAGAATCAGGACGATCTTCTGTTTGTGATGAGGAACATAAGTTGTCTCTTGCGCGACTTCCGCCATGAAGACGACGTCTTGCGCGGGATCAAGGCCGTCAAGCGCGCTCAGGGAATGCGTGAGCTGATCGCCGAGCACCAGACGCAAGCTTTTCATCATTGATCCATTCAGTGGCGGGTGTTCGTATAACGTAAGTTGCTTTTAGTTTACGAAAGCGCGCGGTGCGGTTCATGCAAGCGAAGGATTTAGCCTTGGCGAAGATGCGCAAGAAGAGCGACCTGCCCAGCAAGCTTTGCGTCGTCTGCGCGCGGCCCTTCGTCTGGCGCAAGAAATGGGCGAAGGTCTGGGACGAGGTACGATACTGCTCGGATCGTTGCCGCGACAAGCGGGGACGCCTTTCTGCGGTGATTGCACGGTGATTGCCCTAGACAAAAATAGATATCGGGCGCCATTCCCAATCCCTCTTAAGTCATTGATTTATAATGGTGCTGCCGCGTAGGATTGAACTGCGGACCTCCCCCTTACCAAGGGGGTGCTCTACCACTGAGCTACGGCAGCGCCGGGTGCGGTGAACCAAGGGTCGGTTCTTTCACACAAGCGCGTATCATCCGTAAAATCAGCATTAAGAGTAACGCACCAGACCAAATTCAAATATCGAGCCTGACGCTTTCTCTGTGCCCTCAAGCCGACATTAGGTCAAGAGTTTGTGTGGCCGCAGGCTTCTTGCGTGCTTGCAGCGGCAACGTGACAATGCCCTATTACCAACTGCGGAGCATCGATGCAGTCTAGGAGTTAAAAAATGATCTCAAGGCGGCATTTAGCGCCTCTGGCTGTAGGCTCGCTCATTGCCGGTTCTAGGTCTTTGGCTTCGCAACCAAATCAAAAATCCACATTCATCCTGGTTCACGGTGCTTGGCATGGTGGCTGGTGCTGGCGTGATGTGCGGCGAATTCTGCAATCGGCCGGACACACAGTGTTCACGCCGACACTGACCGGGCTTGGCGAGCGGAGCCACCTGCGATCCCCATCCATTAATGTCGATACGCATGTCCTCGATATCGCCAATCTCATCAACTGGGAAGAATTAGATCGAGTCATCTTGGTTGGGCACAGCTACGGAGGCGCCATCGTCTCTGGTGTATGCGACCGCATGAAAGAGCGCATCGCGCACGCCGTTTATCTTGACGCCATTGTCCTGCGGAACGGCGAAACAATATTGCCTGGCGGAACCGCGCAAGCCGCACGCGAGCGATTTGGTGAACTCAAGGATGGCTACTTAGTTTCTGCGCCCAATCCGGAGAGCTTTGGCCTGACAGACAGGGACCCAGATAAGCGAGACTGGGTTTTACGCCATCTGACGCCCCATCTTTTGGGCACGTGGACGCAACCAATTGTGCTGAAAACTGGCGGTTCAGATGGAGTTCCACGAACCTTTATTTACTGCAACGATAAACCTAACGCGAATAAAGACGTCGAAAAAGATCGCTTAGCGCGCTTTCGCGACGATCCCACGTGGACCTATCGTGAGTTACCCTGTGGACATGACGCGATGGTTATCCTGCCACGCGAAACCGCAGAAGTTTTTCATTCCATCGCCGCAACCACATGAAGATTGTCGTTCGATCGATGTCGATGCATTCTGTAATAAGAATTGATAGATCTTTGGTCTTGGTGTCGACGTGACCTGACGGCTTTTTTGTACCGGTCGATTTGAGAGCACCGACTAACGGATGGCCAGTGTGGTCGCAGGGCTGCCATCAACGTGATAATGCCCAGAAAAGCGTACTCGCTCTACCAACACCATGTGCGGCAGCGTGAGGGCAGCCAGCGTAACAAAGAGCAGTTGAAGCGTGCGTTCGCCAGTTGACGAAGGGGGTAAAAAATACCAAATCAGTGTGCTAAATCCGAACACAGCCAACAGAGGTAAGAGTGCCACAAGCGCCATCCGCCTTGGCGCCACACCAGCGTATTGCCTTGTTCTCAAGATGTGCCGCGGACCGTGCATTGTGCAAAAATAAATCGCAAAACCGAGCAATGGGGTTGAGATCCAAGTCAACAGACCGACCGAAATGATTTCCAGCGCATGCAGGCCGTCACGCCGAACGCTGAGTACTACTAGCAGCAACAGAGCCAACAACCACGGCCAAGCGATGATCTGCAGTGCCGCCACTACCTGCATCGCAGCGTTTGCACCAACGAGCTGAGAGAAAAGTCGTGTCAATTCTGTCGAATGCAATAAAGCCGGCAGTATAATTACTGCCCCACCATAGACAAGTCGCTCTGAAAACGTAGCCCCTGCCACCAGGTCACCCGAAAAATGCAGGATCGACACGGCCAAAAATGCAATCAAGAAAAACAAAGGTAAGTACCACCACACCACCACCACCAAGGCGGCCAACAACAGATAGAGGGCAACGAAACCAACCCACGCAGTGCAGGAACTGAGCTGCAGCAGCTTTTTAGCAAACAGAGGGTCCAGTGCTCCGTGCGGAACACCCAACAAGACGATCAGCCCACTGGCTAGTAACCATTCATGCTGCTGCGTCATCGGCGCCAGCAGTAAGGAAAAAACTGTCACAATCAGCGCTAGCACACTAAAAATCAGACCCTGAAGGCGTAGCGGACTTATTGCCATGACGACTGGCAAAATAGCTGCCGCAAAAACGGTCTAAAGGGTAAAGCCATTACGATAGCTGCATAGTCAGAATAACGCGCTTGGTCACTCAAAAATCTTATGACACGTTGGCTGTCAACATGGGCAAAAAGGTCCACAAACATTTGTGGTGCCAATTGAGGCTGACGCTGAAGGACACCCAAAAATAAGTGGTCCATTCGCGCCAATAACCATGAATCTTTGGCGTGTACAACAGGTGGTCCGCCGTCAGCAATTCGCTCTGCACAGTGCGCCGCCCAGCGCTGAATGCGCTGGAATGCATAACCGGTTGCAGGTCTAGCCGCGCCGGCAAACAAACCCACACGCACATAAGTCGAGGTATTGTCATGCTCACCCAAAGCCGTCATCGCAGGGGCCAAACCCATGGGGAGAACGCCCTGCTCGGAGCGCAACACCGCAAAAACGGCACCCTTGACGCGCTGTTCAATCGCCGCTGTCAGATCAGCAGACAGGGCCAAGGCTGACTGCGGCCTTACAGCAAAGACTGTGAACTCAACCAGCGCACGAGTGCTTGAGATTGGCAGCACATATGTGAAGGCGATACGATCTGGGTTGGCGCTCGAAAAGCTCATTAACTCAGCGCAACCTGGTTCAAAAACAGGCTGCAAACACTCAATCTCCCGCCCATAAAATGATTGCCACATTAATGCCGCATCGTTGGCAACTGGCGCCGCAGGTCGGGTGTCTACGACCATCGCCGAAGAAAGCGCTCCATTGGATGTTTGAAAATACCAACGGCCATCCTTAAACTGCGGCTCCGACAAGAGCTGCGAGTCCATTTGAAGTTGAATCTTAGACGTCTGTGACAATGCCGCTGCGGCAGCGCTATAGAAGTGCTCGGAAGAAAGCATTCGATAGGGCGAGGCAGCACACTCTACACGCACGGCTTGATCTGAATTGGCAACACTCACAGCGCTCCACTGGTGGGTAGCAAGCGCGGCGAAAGGAGTTTTTTCATTGCCCCAAAAACACCAGGTCCGATCGTTTTCGTAGCGTGCTCGCTGCTCCAAAATCAGTGTTTTCGGTATGCGCTCGCCAAAACGTGTCAATTGCATTGCCAAACTCAGCCCAGCGCAGCCACCACCCAAAATTAGCAAGTCAATATCAGGCGACATGACGCAAGAAAGCAGCGCTGCGTAGGGCTAGAGAATTCTTGAGAGCGAGGTGCAACATAGCATCATGCTGGGTCGGTGGCCGCCAAAACGAACGCTTAAGCGGGCCTGTTAACAAAGCCTGTGACGTAATCAAAACTTTTTGCCAGGGCGGCACGACCGCGCGCTCAGTCCAATAGTCGTGTTGACGCGCTCTAAGCTGTAAGCCGATGCCGCGATATACACGTGCAGCCACCAACATGCTTCCTCGCGCACGCATAGGCAGGTATGACAAACCAAGCTCGCCGCTTTTGTAGTAGGCGTCTGCACAGTTAAGGAGCTTCGCCACGCAAGCCTGAAGCGTAGCGCGCAACTCGATCGCAGGATTGAGCAGCTGCCCAGGTTCCAGATCGCCGACCATGGAAGCAGGCAAGTAGCGCCTGTCGACCATAGCGTCTGCAGAGATATCGCGGCAAATGTTCGTCAGTTGCATAGCTATTCCCAAATCCACTGCGTGCGGAAAAGCTTTGTGAACATTGGTGTCCAGCACCTTGCACATCATCAGACCTACAGTGCCTGCAACCTGATAGCAGTAGCGTAGTAATGAGTCCATGTCAGCGATGCGCACTAGCTTAAGATCAGACTGAACACCTTCAATCAGATCCAATAAAACATCTGCGTCAATACCGCATTCTTGCATTAAGGACAGCCCATCTTGGATAATCGGATCTTTTGATTGTCCAATACGAACCGATGCTACGACGTTTGCAAGGGCATGTTCGGTTAGCACATAGGAACAGCTCTCATCGGCCAAGTCATCGATGTAGCGACACAAGTGATACAAACGAGTGGCACGAATCGCGTGTGTTGCCCCTAGCAAATGCCGAGCCCAATGAAAGCTACGCCCTTTGCTGGCCAGCACTCTGTTGGCACTGACCAGAAATACTGGATCTGACAGATCTCGCTCAGGCGCGTCGTTCATTAGGATACGGCGTGTGGAATTAGAGAATCTAAGACCTTGGCCGAACACAGCACACCCGGTAAACCCGCCCCCGGATGCGTTCCAGCTCCGACCAAATAAAGATTCTTAATACCCTCCGCCCTATTGTGAAATCGAAACCATGCGGATTGCCGAAATATCGGCGAGACGGAAAAGCCAGCACCATACTGACTCAAGTAATTGTGTTCAAAGTCGGTTGGCGTCATGAAAAATTCTTCGGTGATTGTGGTAGCAAGGTCTGGGAGTAAGGTCCGGCCAAGCGCAGCGACGATCCGATCGCGAAGAGGAGGGCCATCCGTTTTCCAATCTTGTTTACCCAACAAATTTGGGACCGGACAAAGGACGTAAAAGCTGTCACAACCAATTGGAGCAAAGCTTGGATCCGTCGCAGTAGGACGGTGCAGATAAAGCGAAAAGTCCTCCGACAAAATCTTCTCGTTAAAGATGTCGGCCAAAAGTTCACGGTAACGTTCACCCATCCAAATCGTGTGATGCGCAACTTCTGGATAGGTCCGCGTTGTACCAAAATACAAAACAAATAGGCCCATAGAAAATTCTGCAGCTCTCAGTTTCAATCGTGTTGCGATATGCTGCTCGGAAGGCTTGATCATGCTGCCGTAAAGATGGGCTGGATCTACATTCGAGACAACCACGTCCGCGTTAAGGCTCCGTCCGCCTTCCATCACAACGCCTTTTACAATCCCTTGTTCAATCGTAAGCGACCGCACTGTTTGTCCGAGCTGTATGTCGATGCCTTGCCGCAACATCAGGTCTCCCAGGGCCCGCGTAATGGATCCCGTTCCGCCCATGGCAAAATGCACGCCATGTGCTCGTTCTAGATAATGAATCAAGCCATAAATACTGGTTGTGTCGAACGGGTTGCCGCCGACCAACAGCGATTGTATTGAAAACGCTCGCCGCAGCTTGTTGTTGACCAGATGGCGCGCCACTAACTGCCAGACCGTCTCATAACTGCGTAAACTCAACAGTCTGGGAATTTGCCTGAGCATAGTCTTGAAGCGATGAAACGATCTAGCGGACAGTTCGGTGAAGCCGACGTCAAATATGCGCTTTGATTGGTGCAGTAAACGCAGATAACCATCACCATCTTTCGGCTCAATCCGCACAATTTCGGCTAAAGTTTCTTCCAAGCACCCGCCGTAATCGAAGGTTTCGCCATCGGCGAAGTGAAAACGATACCAAGGCTTAAGGGGCACTAAGGTCACATGGTCCGAGAACTTCTCACCATACAAATTGAACAAATCTTCAAACAAAAATGGCGCCGTAATGACTGTTGGGCCAGCATCGTGACGAAAACCACCTCGCTCAAAAACTTGGGCTCGGCCACCGATTTGAGCACATCGGTCCAGTACAGTCACACTGTAGCCTTTGGCTCGCAGACGCAGAGCTGCAGCGATGCCGCCAAATCCAGCCCCTATTACCAAAGCACGCATCAGCAGGACTGTTTCCTTGCCTGTACGTTCAGCTCCCCGCGCAATTCTGCTGACAAAGACAATATCTGTGCACCCGATTCTCTCGGTAATTGCAAAGCCTGTCCTTCACATAGCGTCAGGTGCTCATGGGCTAGCGCTTTGGCTGAGGCAATTGCTTGAGCCCGGGACACTAATAATTTTCGATCGCTCGAATTGAGAAGCACAAAAACAATATTCAAGCTCTGCGTTTGATCGGCAAAGCGCTTTCCAGCAGCACTGTCAGCCTGGAAGTCTCGCAAGTCGTCCAATATTTGATAGCTGACGGCTAAGTTTTCACATGTTCGGCGTGCCATAGTTGCTGCGTTAGCATGGTCAGCTGCGAGCAAAGCAAGCTCCAGCGGCAAGCTCAGCAAGGCACCTGATTTGGCAGTCGCAATGCGCAGGTATGCTGGAAGACCTTCTGACTGGATGCCCGATGCGGCGAGATCGGCGCATTGGCCATCAATGGCAACTGCTGCTCGCTGGTGGACCAAAGCCAACATTGCCGGTAAAAAGAGAGGCTGGCTGAAGCGACACAACACACCGTAAGCTGCAGAGAGTAACAAATCACCCGTGCAAATAGCCAAATTACTACCGTACTTAGACCACACAGCGGCTTGACCGCGACGGATCACATCACGGTCTTGAATGTCGTCATGTACCAAGGAAGCGTTATGCAACAACTCTGCACAACTCGCGATGTGAACCGCATCGGCTTTGGACAAACCTAAAGCCAAGCTAGCTGCCACCGCCACCCGGGCCCGTACTCGGCTTCCACCCGCACTCAGGTGGTAAGAGGCGGCGCTACGGGCCGTGACTTGCGCCTGCCCCAACAAAGAAGCTTCTGGGAACAAAGCGCCATGCATACAAATTTCAACAGCCTCTAATGAGGCCTCGATTTCGCTCACGCCTACGGCTGATCTCCGCACAATTTCAGCCATCGAAGGCCCTCGTCACGGTCGATGTTTCTATTCGACACTCCAACCGTTTTCCCCAGCTATCGATCCTGGGGAAAACGGTTTCGGCGTCAGGCCTTATTACTTCATTGAACTTTCAGATTCTTTGATAGCAATGTTCCAAATGATCATGCCAAATGCAATCTTGTTCAATACATCAGCTAAGTTGTATGTGATGTTGAGTGCATTCGCGCTGTCTGCTGGATTTAAACCTGTCAAATAGCCGAAGAAGTAACCCAACGGATAAACCGACCAGCCAATGGAGACGATCCAGCGCATGGTCTTGAAACCCGCCTGCACTGCGGGAGGCGAATCTTTAGCATTAATTTTGCTGGCTTCACCTAGGAAGATCTCATTCAGAATGTAGGCCCAGCCGATCATGCCGATAACGAAAGCCGGTAACACATTGATGTAACCGGCCTCACCCAGGTAGCCGCCTATGAGCATCACAAATGTGCCAATAAGCAGGCGCCAGAAGATACCAACTGGCACTTTTTTAACGGCCGACAAGATTAAGTAGAACTCGACCATTAGCAGAGGGACCGTGATTAACCAGTCAATGTAACGAAACACGGTGGGCGTCGAGCCGTCTGCGATCCACACATCGCGCATGTAGAAATAATGCACTGCAGCCACAAAAGTGACGAGACCTGATACGGTTAGCGAAGTTCGCCATTTGGGTGAGACACGGTCTCGCTCAAGAAAGAAAAAGGCTGTAGCCGCAATTAGCGCCATCGAAATTAACCAAAACGATATGCCGACAAAGTCATCGGATTTAAGCATTCCTGATGATGATGCTGCTGCTGCTGTGTTTGTGCTGAATAAAGCCAACATCAATCCAGAGCTTGCAACTGCGGTAGCTTTAGAACCAAAATTATTAATAATCACACGGACCTCCTTTAAGGTGGACGACAGATGATATTGAGTTTCCAAGAAAGCTCTCTGTTATCTCCTGCCAGCGCATCTCGGCTCAAAAATTGTAATGTGAGATTACGGAGGTTGTCAGTTTCAAGCCTGAGCCACTTGTCACGAGATACAACCCGTCATAAAGGCAGGTAAAAATTCTAGGATGTAATCGCCGAAGTAACAATCCCTCACTAAAGCGGCCTTCAAACACCTGCCATCTTGCGCGGCTTAAGTGCGCTGCGGTGTAGATATTAATTGTCGGCTTTGCTGTGTTTTATTCCTGAGACTTTGAATGTTTGGACATTTAGTCCTGCGCTCATGGCCTCATAGTCGCTATAGTCCATAAGAAAAGCATGGTTAATTGCGGCATTGTCACGTTGACGCTCGCAAAGCGCAATGAGGCTGGTTTCTGCAATTAGCTAAGCCGCCGCAACCGCCGATAGCCAAGTCTCCATCGCCGCTGCACGAAAGGTGCGGTGCGTTCGGGCGGATGTGAGGTGACGCTGGACG
>Ga0209553_1001449_pt1 | contig 11811 bp, 9 predicted proteins | sample LauGreFBDMM110DN_2_FD_188217 | JGI IMG/M metagenome (GOLD analysis project Ga0209553, IMG submission 188217) | Freshwater lake microbial communities from Lake Michigan, USA - Fa13.BD.MM110.DN (SPAdes) (version 2) | ecosystem: Environmental > Aquatic > Freshwater > Lake | place: Lake Michigan, USA...
ATGTACGACTGGTTGCTCTTTGGCGCGTTGAAAATATCAACGCGATGATTCGCCTGCTAGACGTTGTTGTTAAGGATTAATTGCCGCTCTCTGTTCTGGATCGAGATTGGCAACAAATGCCTTGGGCAAACTCTTCACCTGTAGCGGCGTGAGTTTCTCCAATTGTTCCACCGTCACACCATCAGCCACGCCTGGTTTAAACGCAGCCAACTGTGCAGGTTTGAGCGCACCGAATGTCGCTGCATCAAGTTGGCCAACCTGATCTGGTTTCAATGCACCAACAGCAGCAGGTAGTAATGCTGCAGCCTGAGTTGGCTTCATTGCCTCAAAGGCATCTGGTGGAAGTGCTGCAACCTGATTTGGCTTCAATGCCCCCATTGCTTGCACTGGCAACTCTGTCAACTGTTCGGGCGACATTGCGCCGAGCGCAGTTGGCGTGAGAGCACTCATTTGCGCGGGTTTCATTCCAGCAAATGCTTCTGCGGGCAGAGCATCCACCTGATCAGCCTTGATTGATTTAAACGCAGCGGCTGGCATTGCACCCACCTGTTGTGCGCTCAAGTCCACCAATGCTTCGGGTTCGAGTGCAGCCATTTGGGCCGGCTTGATCGCAGTAAATGCATTGACTGGCATTGAACCAATTTGGTCCGAACTGAGCGAACCAAATGCAGCAGGTGGCAATGAACCAACTTGCGTTGACTTCATTGCGCCAAAAGCCTCTGGTGGCAATGCATCGATCTGATCGGCTTTGATTGCAGTAAATGCTGCAGCCGGCAATGCACCAACTTGTGTTGGCGCCATCACTGCGAGCGCATCGGGTGGCAATGCTCCCAATTGTGCTGGCTTCATCGCAGCAAATGCAGTTGGCGGCATCGCGCCGACTTGTGCGCCACTGAGAGAACCAATCGCAGTAGCAGACATCGCTGCCACTTGACCGGTCTTCATTCCAGCAAAAGCCTCTGGTGGCATTGCATCCACTTGATCAGCCTTAAACGATGCAAATGCAGTTGGCGGCATCGCGCCGAGCTGTGTTGGTTTCATCGCTTCAAATGCTGCTGGTGGCATCTGCCCCATTTGTGCAGGTTTCATTGCGGCAAACGCCGCAGGTGGCATTGCCCCAATCTGATCTGCGCTCAATGCAGCAAACGCATTAGGCGGCATCGCGTTCATTTGATTTGGTTTCATCGTCGCAAACGCTTCTGGTGGCATCGCCCCAACCTGATCTGGTTTGAAACCAGCAAACGCTGTTGGTGGCATCGCCCCTACTTGCGAAGCATTCATTGCCTCAAATGCTGCAGGCGGCATTTGTCCCATCTGGTTTGGTTTCATCGCAGCAAACACAGCCGGAGGCATCGCGCCTACTTGCTGAGCATTAAACGAACCGAACGCCGCAGGCGGCATCTGTCCCATCTGGTTTGGTTTCATTCCAGCAAATACCTCTGGAGGCAATGCTCCAACCTGATCTGGTTTAAATCCAGCAAACGCTGTTGGTGGCATCGCCTGAAACTGTTGTGGGCTGAGTGCCGAAAAAGCGTCGCTCGAAAGTCGACCAACATCGGTTGGTTTGAAGTTGTTAAATGCGTTTGCTGGCACCTGGTTCATATTCCAACCGTTTAAAGCACCAACCAACGCTGAGTTGTTTGTGCCGTTTGTTGGGGCGTTAAGTTGAGCAGGATTCAATGCCTGTTGCGGCAATGCGTTCCTCTGCTCTGGGCTCATCGAGGCCAACACTTCCGGAGTCAATGACCTGAATTGATTTGGCGTAATTGCAGCCAACGCATTATTGGGAATCACGTTCATCTGTCTTGAGCTCATCGACCCAAATGCCGACGATGGCAATGCAGCAAACTGATTTGGTTGCATGCCGGCCATCGCCGATGGTGGTAATGCGGCGAACTGATCTGGTTTGAAACCGTTCATCGCACTCGGTGGCAACGCAGCAAACTGCCCTTGTTGCATTCCCGACATCGCGTTTGGTGGCAACTGCCGCATCTGCGTCGAACTCATCGCCGACATGGCCGTCGGTGGGAGTGCAGCAAACTGATTTGGCTGCATGCCGGCCATAGCCGTTGGTGGCAACGCATTCATCTGCTGTGGACTAAATCCACCAAAAGCATCTGGTGGCATCTGACCCATCTGATTTGACTTCATACCACTAAATGCATTTGGTGGCATCGCGCTCACCTGTTGCGGACTAAATCCACTAAACGCATTCGGTGGCATCTGCTGCATCTGAGTTGGCTTCATCCCACTAAACGCCGCAGGAGGCATCGCATCAATCTGATTTGGATTAAAACCAGCAAACGCATTCGGTGGCATCTGCTGCATCTGCTGCGGACTCATACTGGCCATCGCTGATGGCGGCATCTGACCCATCTGATTTGGTTTCATTCCGCTAAACGCATTCGGTGGCATCGCATCGATCTGCTGTGGGCTAAAGCCACTAAACGCATTCGGTGGCATCTGCTGCATCTGTGTTGGCTTCATCCCACTAAACGCCGCAGGAGGCATCGCATCAATCTGATTTGGATTAAAACCTGCAAACGCATTTGGTGGCAACTGTTGCATCTGCTGCTGATTCATTCCTGCCATCGCCTCTGGGGGCATTTGGCCCATCTGATTCGACTTCATTCCACTAAATGCCTGCGGTGGTAACGCCGCCATTTGATCTTGCTTAAAGCCCGACATTGCATCGGGTGGCAAAGCACGCATCTGACTCTGATTCATATTTGCCATCGCCGAAGGTGGCAATGCACCAATTTGTGCCGGGTTGAATCCAGCCATCGCATCGGGGCGAATTGCAGCAAACTGATTTGGATTCATATTTGCCATCGCCGAAGGTGGAATTGCTCCCATCTGACCTGGATTGAAGTTTGAAAACTGATTCGGGTTGATGCCCGCCAGCTGATTCGGAGTGATGGATCCAAACTGCGTGGAAGGCATGCTGCCGCCCGGTTGGAAGACAAATGCAGGACCTTGATTTGGATCAAACGCCTGCGCGGGGCCTCGATTGGGATTGAACGGCTGAGGACCCAAATTCGGATTGAACGGAGCCGAACCAATCGGAGCCGAACCAATCGGAGCCGGACCGCTCGGTGCCGGACCGCTCGGTGCCGGACCGCTCGGTGCCGGACCGCTCGGTGCACTTCCCTGCGCGGGCACATTGGTCGCAAAACTGAATGAAAAGGCCAAATTCAAGTTTCCACTGCTATCAGAAAATGCACCTGCTGGAACGCTCACAGTGAATGCGGCATTCGCAGCCAAGATACTGGCAGGAGTGAAAGTCGCAGTAGTTGACGAGATAGTCACACCTGATGCAACATCAAACGTTGTTGAGGACCCCCCTGTTTGTGCAAGGGTGATGTTGCCCGTTCCTGCCGAGATGCCCTCCGAAAAGACCATCGAGATTGAGCGTGGACCGTTGCCAGCATTGTTGAGCACAGCAAATGTAGTCATTCCACTTGGCGGATCCGACATCATCAACGCAGGTTTCACCGTGTCAACGCCAGTCGTAAACACATACGTTGAATCGAGATAACCGGCATAGAAGTTGCCAGCGGCATCCATGATCGCGTCGTTCGGGATTCGTATGTAGTACTGCGTGGGAACCTGCGGAGCCACATACCCACCCGAAACCGCTGCAGAGGGGACGTCTGTGGCGGTCTTTGCATACGTAAACGTAGTTGTAGTTGGCACTGATGCAACTGAAACTATTCCGTTAAAGGTTTCATCAATACCACCAATAGCGACGAGGTCACCTACAGCAAAACCGTGCACTACCGAAGTCGTAAGTGTTGCAACGTTTGAGGTCAGCGCCTTATTTGACACATTAAGGTACGTTCCGATTGCACCACCAAAATCAACTGGACCAGTCGCCACATCGGCAGCAGTCTTTGCGTAGGTCAATGTTGAAGCAGAAGCGCTCAACAACGTAAACCTGCCATTAAATGTTGCATCCACACCAAAAATCACGATCGTATCCCCTGTCAAAAATCCATGGGCAGCCGTTGTTGTCAAAGTTGCCACATTGGACGTGAGCGACTTGGTTGCAACAGCCTTTGTTGGTCCGTCCAGGTCACGCGCAGGGTTGATGGTGATTGACTTATTGGAGTTTCCAAGGGTCACTTCACCTGTTGCACCAGCATTGGAAATAGTCGCAATTCGACTGGTCGCGTTGTTGTCGAACCTCTTAAATGCAATTATTTTTGTATCGACGAGAGTGACTGATTCGTTAAAACCGAGCACGAAATTTGAGTCACGCGCTACACCTACCGAGTTAGGAAATGGCATTCCTCCCATCAAAGTTGGAGCACTCGTGTCCACCTTGATTGATTTTCCATCACCCAGACTCGCTAAACCATTCACGGGTAGAGTCAACACTGCAGTTGGTCCGTTGCCATCTGCCTGTATCAAAACACCGCCAGCAGTTTCAAGTGCAGTACTTCCTGCCACATTCAAGTTGTTGAAATTGGCAGGGCTGGAAGTAAAACTGTTCATCGAGTTATGACCAGACAAGATCGTGTACGAGCAATTCATTCCGTTAGCAGCTGGAATATCTGCCCCAGGGGTTGTACAGGTCACTGGAAATCCACCACCAACAACATTCAGTTTCAGTGTCGGCGAGCCAGTCACGTCAACGATCTGGCTGAACTTGACGTTGATATTGAACGCCGCTTGGCCAGCCTTGTATGAACCATCCGACTGAGTCGATGTCACTTTATAAACGGTTGGTGCAACTGCAGTTGTACCGGTTGTGAATTTATACGCACCAGCGGCATAACCCGCAAAATTGGTGTTTGCTTGATTTTTGATTGCTGCACTCGAGATAACAACGTAATACTGGCCGCTGGCATCAAAATCTAAGTTTGGATTGATCGTCACCATGCCTCCAAAAACACTCACACGTGGATCCTCTGTTGCAGGATTTCCAGTGAGTGTGATCGTTTCGACGGCGGTCCCATCATCCGAGAAGACGTTGTTTGGTAACGAGCCAAGGGCGTTCGCTGTTAAATCTTTCCAAATTACTATTGTTCCACTAGCAACGAAACTTGCGGTAACACCCGCAGTAAATTGCAGCGCAATATTGGCATTACGAGGCACACCCGACGAGCTGTGAGTCGGTGACTGTACCGAAACAGTCGGCGCACCTGCTGATTGCGTTGTGAATGTCCACGCAGTTGTACTCGCAATTCCGCCATACAGTCCTGAAACTCCTAGAAATGCATTTGCCGAAACCAGTACATAGTATTCAGTGTTGGGATCAAGATTTGCAGTTGGATTAATCTCGATATTGGAGGTCGAACTTCCAAGTATTTTTGTATTGTCATTTGCCTGGATCACTTCAATAAGTACGTCACCAGAAGTTTTTTTAATGGTGACCGTTCCACCCACCTGACCCATTACATTCTCCGAAAAAATCATCCTAAAATTTGCGGCTTCAACAACCCCCGTCGCATTGTCCAAAGGCGTGAGAGTGACCGTTGGCAAAGCGTGCGCGGGCGAGACAGCGCCGACCACCGTGAGCACTACAACAGCAAGTGACGCCCCAACGAAACGTGAAAGTCCCTTTTTCCAGTCGAATCCCAACATCGCATACCCCCAATTAGTAATAGAACATCTTCTTAACTAGAAAATGTACTCTATTGCCAGTTGGTCATCAAGAGTTTCCTTCAGGCTTAACTAAGAATTCACTTGGATGGCAATGGCTGTGCCTCCCAGTAGTACCAATGGGTACCCTCTCACTCCAAGGAGCGCGTCATTGATTCCAAGCCTGTACTGCCTTCCATTTTTGTCCTCAAAAGCTGCATCTCCGATGGCCACAACCGCATCGGATTCAACCATGTCGCCAACATCACCAACAACGACCATGGACCCGGTGACCAAACCCCGAACTGTCATTAGCCCGAGGTCAACAACAGGTCCGTCAACAAGTCGAGCAATGGTTACCGAATCTCCCGAGAACCGAACTACCTGACCTGGATGGCACTCAACAATTTCACCGTCAATACTCAGGGTCATTCCCTCGCCATTGATGACGACTAGCTGTCGATCAACACCAGGCATCACCGAAAACGGCCCATCTAAGACAACTGGGGCTATTGCAACACGCCATGTCCACACACCATCAACATTGCGATCACTCGCAACTTCATAGCTCGTACCAAGGCCATTCGCCCATGGCATCGCACGGTGTTCACCAAATCGCTGCACTCTCATAACAGCACTACCCTATGTGGTCTATGAGTAACTCACCGATTTACGCCGTTATCGAACGCTGGCACGCCCACACCCGCGGCGAACTTGCAAATGGACTCGATGTTCTCCTCGATGATGATGTCGTGTTCTACTCGCCGATTGTCTTCACTCCGCAACGAGGAAAAGCAATCACCAAGTTGTATCTACAGGCAGCAGGTCAGACCCTTCCTGGTGAGAAAACATCAGCAACGGCACAAACTGAGTCAAACGATGCTCCGAAGGGTTTTCGCTACACCAAAGAGATTCTTGATGGCTACAACGCCGTGCTCGAGTTTGAGACAACAATTGAAGGCAAGTATGTCAATGGGATCGATATGATCACGTGCAATGACGCTGGCAAAATCACCGAATTTCGAGTGATGATCCGACCGCTACAAGCGATCAATCTCGTGCACAAGCAGATGGGTGAAATGCTCGAACGGATGAAACCAAAAAATTAGTGAGCAGCGCGAGCGAACACTCGCAAAAAGTTCCCTGAATTGAACTTCTCTACAGATGCAACAGGAACATCAGCCATGCACGACTCAAAACGGGCAATCGGGTCTCGCCCACCCTCTGTGTGCGGATAATCAGAAGAAAACAAGTACAAGTCGTCGTTTGATTGATCTATCAGGCGCGCCACATCTTCAAAAACAAATGGCGTAAACCCAAACTGCTCGCGAATCTGCTCGGAAGGTTTGCGCTTGAAACCCTTGAGGCGATCGTCGACCTTCGAGTACGCCTTGTGAATATGGTCAAGACGCACAATCATTTCTGGAACCCATCCGGCACCAAGTTCGACTGAAGCAAACTTAAGATCAGGAAACTCTTCCACCACACCATCAAGCACGAGCATCGAGATAAATGTTTCGATGCCCTGATGCATCACGGCCGCATCTCGAGCGCGTACGTTCTCGCCACCACCCATCCAGTCGCGTGTTGCACCCCTACCCGTGTTGCTCCACTCTGGTTTCAACTGCAGCGGATTACCTCCGACATGGAAAGCAACAGGTACCTGGGCTTCTTGCAACAATGCCCAAATCGGATTGAAATCGAGATGGGTTGGAGATCTCTCACCTGCAAGTCGATGCGGCACCCACATTGCATCGAGACCATTGTCGAGGCTCCACTGCACTTCTTGTAATGCCAACTCTGGGTTTTCAAGTGGAATTGCTGCGACCCCCATCAGTCGATCATCAACAGAGCAAAAATCGGCCATGTGTCGGTTGTGTGCACGAGCCGCACCGTAGCGAAGCTTGTCAGTAATTTTGCTACTTGGCGAAAATGGCATGTGCAGGCTGTGCGTTGGAAACACGAGTTGTTTCTTGAAACCGAGCATGTCACTTGCGATTACGCGGTCATGCTTATCAAATGCACCAAGTGCTTGGATCTCTTTCACTTCTGTAATCATTCGATCGCCAAGTGCAATTAACGAATCTTTATGTTCGTTTGTGTGACGGGATCCATTGCTCATGATCACTGCTACTTCTTCATCTGTCACAATCGAGCGACCATAACTGACTGCTGGCATCTGATCTCGTATTTCAGGATCAGCAAACTTCTGCAGAAAATCGGGTAATTCCATGATGTGCGTGTCTGCGTCATACAACACTCGGTCACCCGCGTAAGTCATTACATCCCCAATGCTTGTTTTAATGGCTCTATTTTTGCTGCCGAATCGGGAACAAAAACGACCAACCCCTGCGTCACTATATCCTCCTCTAGCCCGCCACTTGAGAGCAGTAGTTCAAGAAACGTGTCGCGGTCTTGTTGGCTAGCAAATGCATAGAGGACGACGTTTACATCTTCAAACGTGCAGTAGCCCCACTCTGCAACAAATCGCACGAGAGCTGGATCAGGCTCATAATTTGTGCATCCGATCCCACTCGTATATGTGCCGAGGTCTGCTGGCAACACCAGCAACTGGGTTGTAGTGGTTTCAATTGGAACGACAGTATCGATGACTACTACCGAATCAGTAGTCGCTACTGAATCACCACACCCAGACGCCATAACTAATGCGCCAAGAGTGGCCGCAATAATCAACGCTTTGTTCAACGATTAGCTTTTCTTGTCATTCTTTACAAAGTCAGAAGCTTCATTAAAACCGGCAGCGGTCAACTTTTCGGCCATGTCAGCCTTAACGGCTTGCACAACTCGGTGTGTTCCATTGCAATTCTTCTCTGGATCTGTCGTAAAACCACATCCGCAAGTTCCCATATCGATACTTCTCCTCTATTTCTGTTTAGGTTGAATAAATTTGGTAGGCGCTGAGGGACTCGAACCCCCGACCCTCTCCTTGTAAGGGAGATGCTCTAACCAACTGAGCTAAGCGCCCGTATTAACGGTCTCATAATCTTATAGCGCATTGGACAAATTGGGACTAGAGCCACTCGTTCTTTCTGAACAGGCGAAAGAGTCCATAACTCACAGCGGCTAGCAAACCCACCACCACGTAGTAACCATATTGGGTTTCAAGTTCGGGCATGTGTTCAAAATTCATGCCATAAATACCGGCGATCATTGTGGGCACAGCGCCGATGGCGATCCACGAAGATATCTTGCGCATGTCTTCGTTTTGTTTCACCTGGATGAGCGCAACATTGGCATGCAACGCAGCATCCATGAGTGCATTGAGTGTGTCAACTTCGTCAATTACTTTGAGCAGATGATCGCGTACGTCAGCAAAAAGCAAAGCTGAATCGGCACTCACGAAAGGCACTGCCCCTTTTGCGAGCCTGTCAAGAGGTTCGACAAGAGGCCACACAGCGCGACGAAAATCGATCAGTTCTCGTTTAACAAAATACATTCGAGACGCCGAAGCTGGTATTTCATCATCAAATACTTCGTCCTCAATCTGATTGACATCTTCGGTCAACATTGTTGCCACTTCTAGATACTGATCGACCATGCGGTCAGTAATCTCATGCAATACCGCAGTCGGTCCACCCTTGAGTTTTTCGGGATGCAACTCTAAATCTGCGCGAATAGATTGCAATGGCAATGCGTCTCCGTGACGCACCGTAAGCAGCATGCTTGTGCCGATAAATAATGTGAGATCACCAACAATGATTTTTTCGGTTGCCACGTTGTAGGCGACAGTCTTGAGAACAATCAGTGTGTGCTCGCTGTACAGATCGATCTTGGGGCGCTGCTTGCCAAAGAGCGCGTCTTCAACCGCTAGATCGTTGAGTCGAAAACGATCTTGATAGCGATGGAGTTCGGAGACTGTGGAGTCAAAAAGACCAATCCAAGTGAATGACTTACCGTCATCCGATTGACCTTCGGCGACTCTCGCGCCATCTAGATATGTCGCTTCGTCAACCAGCATGCTGTAATCGTACTTGACGTAATTGTGCGAGCAGTTGAGGTGAAGCGGCCACAATCGGTGTCCGCTTGTCATCGTACGTTGTCACCAAGAGTTCACGATCGAGATGGTCTGCGGCAACCACACCTGCCTCTTGACAGATCAAAATGCTTGCCAGATAGTCCCACACACCGTGACTATTCATGTCGACCCAACCATCCAATGTGCCGTCGGCAACCAAACAAATATCTAGTGCGGCAGCACCAAGCGCTCGAAACTGCGCCCATCCTGGCTTGAAATTTGGCAGGCCAGAAATCCCGACCACCGCATCCTTGATGTCGGTGCACGCAGACGGTCGAATTGGATTGCCGTTATGAAACGCTCCTCCACCCCGTGTCGCCCAATATCGATCTTTGCCCGAAGCTTGGTTGACCACAAGTGACGCTCGCATGCCCGTATTGTCGAGCGCGCACAACGCAGTTGCATACCACTGCACACCTCGGCTTGCATTGGTTGATCCGTCGAGCGGATCCATTACGACCAAGATGTCGTTGTCGCCCCACTCGCCTGTTCGCTGACTTTCTTCCGACAACACTGCACAGCCTGCGCCATGCAGGATTGCGAGTGCAACATTGTCGCAGTCGACATCTACCGAATATTGGGTGTGTCGCAAACCAGACAGACCCCAGTTGGTGTTATTTGCAAGCACTGTCGTAATTGCAGCTGCGGTCTCTTCGAGTACTTCAAGTATCTCTTCGTTGGTCGAACCCTTGGACAGTCTCATTTCATTATCGTTCGTCGCGCACAAACGGCGTACCCAAGGCGCGTGGAGCACCAAGAAGGTTGCGACTTCCTGGTCGGCTCAACGCAATCAGCGCGATCAGCGTGGCCAGGTACGGCAGCATCTCAAGAAACGCCGAAGGAATGAACGTGATCTGCTCCGCTTGTAGCGTGAACGGCAACTGCAGCGTGAACCCAAACAAAACTGCTCCAAAGATGATCCGCATCGGGCGCCATCCAGCAAATACCACGAGCGCAAGCGCGATCCAGCCCAAACCATTTGTCGTAGCGGCCTGATGCCACCCAGCGCTTTGCGCCAGCATCAACCATGAACCACCAAGACCGACAAGCGCGCCGCCGATCATGGTGTAGCGAATGCGAATTCGCGCAACAGAGAGACCCTGGGCATCAACCGTTGCTGGGTCATCACCAGTTGCGCGCAACTCAAGGCCCGAACGAGTGTTGAACAAGTAGCGCGATGCAACGATGGCTAATGCAATTGCAAGATAGGTGATGATGTCTTGACCAAACACGATTGGGCCGATGACCGGAATGTCGGATAATGGTCCGAACGAAATTGGTTTAATCACCGTTGAGACCGTCTTGCCCTCTGCAGGTTTGCCCAAAAAGTTGGCCAGACCGGTGCCAAAGATGACAAGCGCCAAACCAGCAACAATTTGATTTGCGCGAAACACCACCGAAAGCACTGCATGAATCGAAGCGAGCAAGGCACCGATCAACGAGCCAACGATGAGACCAAGCCACACGCTTCCAGAAGCATCGGCTGCGAGAAACGAACTGATCGCCGACGTGAGCAAGATGCCCTCGATACCGAGGTTGAGCACACCAGAACGCTCGGTGAACAATGCTCCCAGAGCGGCCAAAATCAATGTCGTTGCGATGGCAATTGCATCACCGGACATCAAGACCCAGATGTTTTCGTTCATGCTGCAACCTTCTTGGTCGATACATCCTGAACGCGCACAACATGAATGTGATATCGGCGGAAAGCCTCGCCACCGAGTGCAAATAACAAAATGGCACCCTGCAACATCACGCCTATATGAATAGGAGTATCAGTTGTCACTTGCAGGTTGTTGCCGCCGACTCTGAGACCAGAGAACAAAATTCCGCTCACAATGATGAGCCCAAGATTGTTGCGCGCGAGCGCTGCCACCACGATGCCCGCATAGCCATAACCGAGCGTGATGATGCTTGGCTCAATTTTTCCGTATGGACCAACGATGAGCATTGCGCCAGCCAAACCCGACAAAGCGCCAGAGATCAGCATCACCCACATGGTTGTGCGGTTTGCATGAATGCCGGCGTAATGAGCGGCTCTCGGAGAGTCGGCGATGACGTTGATGCGGTAGCCAAACTCGGTGCGCTTGACAACCCAATACAACGCACCAGCAATAACTAGTGCGACAAAAAACGTTGGGTAGAGCCGTGAGCTACCAAAACTGTCAAGAGATGCGGAGTCTGCGACC
>Ga0209553_1001453_pt1 | contig 11786 bp, 8 predicted proteins | sample LauGreFBDMM110DN_2_FD_188217 | JGI IMG/M metagenome (GOLD analysis project Ga0209553, IMG submission 188217) | Freshwater lake microbial communities from Lake Michigan, USA - Fa13.BD.MM110.DN (SPAdes) (version 2) | ecosystem: Environmental > Aquatic > Freshwater > Lake | place: Lake Michigan, USA...
GTCCCCGCCTGCGCCACCCCTGATCGGTGGCAGCCGACGTGAGCGGGCTTCTGCCTTCCTTCGCCCAAATTAGAGTGAGCCTCCTCACGTCGGCTGCTACTAGGTTCATGGGGAGGGAGAACGCCCACAAAACGCCCAGCCGCGTTGCAACAAACTGGGTGCTCTTCAGGGTTTATAGTGGGTAGCATCTGGGCCGAGAACCACCCGGCTGAATTTCCATGGGACGGGACAGAGAGCTCCTCGAACCCGGCCCCACCCCACCCAGACGCGCCAAAACTCACAGTGGGCCAATGAAAAGCACAACACCAGTGCGCGTCTTCCATCGACCGGATCACGCACACGAGCAGAACACTGGTTTGCACATTTTTTCTTGTAAAAGCTGTCTTTTCGAGTTTATACCCACTAAATTCTTGGAATATCCCTAATTTTCCGGTTCCGAAAAACTATGAGACTGTTTTTTTTAGCCCGCTCCGGCTTGTTCCTTCTGGTCGTTGCGCTGTGCACCGGCCTCGCCGTCGCTCAGCCGGTCATCACCAACCAGCCCGTCAGCCTCAACCTGAGCAACGGCGGCAACGCCACCTTCAGCGTCGGCGCCAGCGGCGCGCTCGGCTATCAATGGCGCTTGAACGGCGCGAACCTGGACCACGCCACCAATGCCACCCTCACCCTCCCCAACCTCACCATCGCCCACGGCGGCACCTATCAGGTCGCCGTCTTCAACGCCGTCGGCGCGGTCAACAGCGCGCTCGTCTCGCTGCGCCTCACCAACCTCGCCGTCTTGCCCTTCGCCAACAATTTTCCCGGCGGCACCAATTTTCAGGGCACCCTTGTCGGGCGCGGCGCTAATTTCAACGCCACCAAGCAGGCCGGCGAACCCACCCACGCTCGCAAGCCCGGCGGCAGCTCCGTTTGGCTCACCTGGGTAGCCGGCAACAACGGCATCGCCACCTTCAAGACCGTCGGCAGCGGTTTCGACACCCTGCTCGCCGCCTACACCGGCAACTCCGTCGCGAACCTGACCGAGGTGGAATACGACGACGACAGCGCCGGTTTCCTCAACGATCAAATCTCCTTCAACGTCCGCGACGGCGAAGTCTATCGCCTCGCGGTCGATGGCCATGCCGCCGCTCAGGGCGACATCATCTTGAGCTGGAATCTCGAACAGACCGGCGACCAGTTGCCGTTCTTCACCGCCCACCCCCAAAGCCAGACGGTCGCCACCAATTCATCCGCCACCTTTGACGTGGCCAGCAGTCTCCCCGGCGTGAACTACCAGTGGTACTTCAACGGCCAGCCCCTCTTGGGCGCGACCGATTCCTCCTTCTCGATCCAGAACGTGTCTCCCTCCGATGTCGGCACCTACTTCGTGCGCGTGGGCATCGCCGTCCGCTTCCGCGACAGCCATCCCGCGCGGCTCCAGATCAACAAGCCCGAACTCGGCACCCCGTTGCCGGCGGTGCGCAGCACCGAGAAGCTGGGTGACTCCCATTTCGCCGGGCAGGGCGGCGGCTTTCCCTTCAATGGCGTCAACGCCTTCGCCCACGGCTACAGCGGCACGCAACTGTTCACCACCTCCAGTTCGACCAAGGACATCGGCGAACCCAACCACGCCGGCGTGGTCGGCGGCGGGTCCGAGTGGTTCGCGTTTCAGGCCGACACCAACGGCACGCTCCACCTCGACACCGAAGGAAGCTCCTTCGACACCGTGCTCGCCGTCTATGTCGGACCGGGCGACAGCTACCTCACCCTGACCAACGTGGCCAGCGACAACAACAGCGGCAGCAACGGCCTCACCAGCAAGCTCAACCTGCCCGCCACCGTGAACACCATCTACTGGATCGCCGTGGACGGCGCGAACAGCAACACCCCCGCCTACGGTCCCTATCGCGGCAGCGTCACCCTCCACTACCGCCTCGTCCAGCCGCTCACCATCACCAACGTGGTCGAAACGACCAACAACAACGGGCGCATCATTTTCAAGGTGAATAGCACGCCCAACCTCCTCACCAAGGTGCAGGCCAGCACCAACCTCAGCACGACCAACTGGGTGGCGCTCCTCACCAACACCCCGGTCTCCGGCTCCTTCAGCTTCACCAACACCAACACTCTCGCGCTTCCCCAGAAATTTTACCGGGCGATCAACCAGTTCTAGTTCCAGCCCGGCCAATAATCTGCTCGCCAGCAACGCCCGTTTGTGGTAACCATCTGGTGGTTCCATCAAACAATAAGTATGTTTTTTTCGACACGCACCGCCGCCGTTCTTCTCATCCTTTCCTTGTTCACCGGCCTTGCTTTCGCCCAGCCGGTGATCACCAACCAGCCCGTCAGCCTTGACTGGAGCACGGGCCGCACCGCCACGTTCACCGTCGGTGCGAAAGACGCGCGCGGCTATCAATGGCGTCTCAACGGCTCGAACCTGGACAATGCGACCAACGCCACGCTCACCATTCGGAATCTCACCACCGCTCATGGCGGCACCTATCAGGTCGCGGTCTTCAACACCGTCGGCGCGGTCAACAGCGCGCTCGTCTCGCTGCGCCTCACCAACCTAGTTATCCTCCCTTTCAGCAACAGTTTTCCGGGCGGCACCAATTTTCAGATAAGCCTCGTCGGGCGTGGGGCCAATTTCAGCGCCTCCAAGCAATCGGGCGAACCATCCCATGCCCGCAAGCCCGGCGGCAGCTCCGTTTGGCTCACCTGGGTGGCTGGCAACAACGGCATCGTCACTTTCAAAACCGTCGGCAGCGGTTTCGACACGTTGCTCGCCGCTTATACCGGCGACTCCGTCGGGAAGCTGACCGAGGTGGAATACGACGACGACAGCGCCGGTTTCCTCAACGATCAAATCTCCTTCAACGTCCGCGACGGCGAAGTCTATCGCATCGCCGTGGATGGCCTGGTCGGAGCCCAAGGCGACATCCTCCTGGCCTGGAATCTGGAATCGACCATCGATCAACTCCCGTCCATCACCACGCCTCCGAAAAGCCAGACCGTGGCCTTGAACTCTCAAGTCACATTCGACGTGTCCACTGGACTGCCCGGCCTGAGCCACCAATGGTTCTTCGATGGTCAGCCAATCGCGGGCGCGACCAGGTCCTCCTTTTCGATCCAGTCGGTGACGGACTCCGACGCCGGCACCTACTTCGTGCGCGTCGGCAAAGACGTTCGTTTCCGGGACAGCCACCCCGCCCGCCTGCAAATCAACATTCCGGGCTCCGGCACCCCTTTGCAGGATGTCCGCAGCACGGAGAAACTCGGTGACTCCTTCGTGGCCAATCGGGGTGGCGGCTTTCCTTTCAACGGAGTGGCCGCCGTCGCGCACGGCTACAGCGGCACGCAGTTGTTCAGCACCACCAGCTCCACCAAGGACATCGGCGAACCCAACCACGCCGGCGTGGTCGGCGGCGGGTCCGAGTGGTTCGCGTTTCAGGCCGACACCAACGGCACGCTCCACCTCGACACCGACGGCAGCTCCTTCAACACCGTGCTCGCCGTCTATGTCGGGCCAGGCGACAGCTACCTCACCCTGACCAACGTGGCTAGCGACAACAACAGCGGCAGCAACGGCCTCACCAGCAAGCTCAACCTGCCCGCCACCGTGAACACCATCTACTGGATCGCCGTGGACGGCGCGAACAGCAACACCCCCGCCTTCGGTCCCTCTCGCGGCAGCATCACCCTCCACTACCGCCTCGTCCAACCGCTCACCATCACCAACCTCGTCTCGACCACCAACAATAACGGCCGCGTCATTTTCAAGGTGAACAGCACGCCCAACCTCCTCACCAAGGTGCAGGCCAGTACCAACCTCAGCACGACCAACTGGATGGCGCTCCTCACCAACACCCCGGTCTCCGGCTCCTTCAGCTTCACCAACACCAACACCCTGGCTCTGCCGAAAAGATTCTACCGCGCGATCAACCAGTTCTGACGCCGCTGCACCGTCGAGAGAAACTTCACTAGATCGCGCCGCTCGGTCTTGGCAAGCAGCTTTACCAGCTCCTCCGGCATCGCCGATAGTCCCCGATCCCGCGATTTGATTTCTTGCTTCGAGAACTTCAATAGCACGCCGTCCTCCGGAGAAGAGGAGCGGCCGGGAACGGAGCCGCCGGGCGGGAGAAAACGCGGCGTGGGCGGGCGGCGGAGAGCGGCGCGGGCTCGCGCGGCAATTCCGGCAAAAAATGTTTAGCCATCCGGCCGCTTCGTCGTGTTAAACTTTCGCGCATGAATTTACCGACCGTGCCTGTCGAATTTAGCGATCCGATCAACGCGCAGATCCTCGCCGTGAGCGAGGATCGCATCCAGGGCTTTCAACGCGATCCGCTCGCCGAAATCGCGCGGCTCTCCGGCGTGGACTTGCCCATCGTGCTGGAGCGCATCCAGGCGATGCTCCGCGCGGGCAACATCCGCCGGGTGCGCCAGACGCTGCTCGCGACCAACCTCGCCAACGGCGCGCTCGTCGCGTGGGAGGTGCCGGAGGACAAGCTCAACGCCGCGTTCGACTGGATGTTTCAGCAGGACCCGTTCAGCGGCCACGTCGTCACGCGTTCGACCGACGCTGCCACGCCCGGCTCGACCTACCGGCTCTGGACGACGCTCAAGGTGCCGCAGGGTTTTTCGTTGCAGAAGCACTGTGAGTTTCTTGTGGCGAAGACCGGCGCGAAACGGTTTGTGCTGCTCCCGGCGAAACGGCTGTTCGCGCTGGGCGTGGGACACGTGCGCCGGCGCGGCATGGAACCGGGCAGCAAGGCCGACGCGCCGGCGGAAGTCACCGTCGTCACGACCACGACGTTGAACGATCTGGAGTGGCGCATTCTCACCGCGCTGAAACGTGAGTTCGAGCCGGAGGAACTGGGGCCGAATCTGTGGGACGCTCGCGCCGAGGAGGCGGGCGTGCCGTTGGCGACGTTTCTGGAAGTGGCCGAGGATTTGAACCGCCGCAAAGTCATCGGGCGCTTCTCGACATTCCTCGAACACGTCAAGCCACAGAGCGACGGCGAGCGCGTCACGCGATTCAACGCGCTCTTCCACTGGGCCGTGCCCGCCGGCCGCGAGATCGAGACCGGCCGCGAAGTGGGCCGCCATCACATCATGACCCACGCCTACTGGCGCGAAGGCGGGCCGGAGTTTCGCGACGTGAACGTCATGGGCGTCGCGCATGGCACGGACAAAACGCTCGTCCTCGCGCACAAGGCGGCCATCGACGCGCATCTTGCGAGCATCGGAATTCCCGTGAGCTACACGAATGTTTTCTGGGGTGGCCGCAGCGAGATCAAGCCGAGTGAAATCTCGCCGTTCGCCTATCGCGACTGGTGCTGCAGCGTGGGGATTGATCCTGAGAAAATGCGCGAGTGAGGCGCGTGGTGGGGCGGTGCTGCGCCGCCTTATCGTTTGGAGTTCCGCGTTTACGCGGTCCGGCTTGGATCAAACTGCCCTGACCGCGTAAACGCGGAACTCCAAACGACAGCGTCGGAATTCGTTCGCGTTTACCCGGCCTCAAGTTTCCCTTCTCACACGCGGGAAAAATGCTATGAACACACCCATGAAAACCAACCCGTCCAAAATGAATCCGAAAAACTATCTGCTCTCGCCTCTCGGACTTGTTCTCACCCTGGGCGTCACGGTCGCGGCCTTCGCCGCCGAGCCGAAGGACAAGCGCGAACTGCTCTCCAAGCATCAGACCGCCGCGCAGTTTCAAGGAGTGGAAGCCCGCACCTGCCGGGGCCGCACCTCGCTCTGCCCGGACAAGTGCGGCCAGTCCGGCAACTTCGCGTCCTTCCGCATTATCAAGTATGTCGTCTATGAAAAGCCCGGCCAGTACGGCGATCCGCAGCAGAAGGATTATGTGTTTCAAGTGGAGGACAACCTGAAGAATGCGAAAGCACCCGCCGCCGTCCGGGACGCCGTGAAGGAATTGAAGAAGGACGATTACGTGCTGCTGGACTGGAATCACGACTACGTGACGAAGGACGGCAGCTCCAGTCCCGAACGCCCGATCCAGAAACTGCAGAAGATCACGCGCGAAGAAGCGGCGAAACTGTCCGGCAATCTGGACGCGCTTCCTCCTGCGCCGAAGAAGCCGATCGGCATCTCGCCGCGCTGAAAGTTGCGGCGGGCAGATTCTTAACCGAATCCATGCAGACGCACGGGAGCGGAACAAACGCAGAGACGCTGAGAACGCGGAGAGGCGCAGAGAATACTCGTTTACGATTCAATCACTGAGCGGGGTGTGGTCAACAGCCGGTTCCACTCTGCGATTCTCTGCGGTCTTTGCGCCGCTGCGTTTATCCCCTCGGCTGCCACCAGAGTGCGGTCAGATTTTAATTTTGAACTTCTCGCCCTTCTTGAGCGACTGGCAGAACGCCGCCATCAGCTCGGGGATTTTCTTCAAATCTTTCAGGCTCACCAACTCGACCGGCGAGTGCATGTAACGGTTCGGCAGGCTGATCAATGCCGAGGGGATTCCGCCACGTGTCCAGAAAATCGCGTCCGTGTCCGTGCCGCTCGTGGCGGACATCGCCTCGTGTTGCAGTGGGATTTTTTGCTTCGCCGCCACCGCTTCGAGACGCGTGACGATCTCGCGGTGGTTGCAGCCGCCGTGCGTGATGGCCGGGCCGGCCCCGATCTTCACGTCGCCATGCTGCTCCTTGCTCACCGTCGGATAATCCGTGGCGTGCGTCACGTCCACGACGAGCGCGAGATCAGGCTGGAGCGAATACGCGATCTGCCTAGCCCCGAACAGGCCGACCTCCTCCATGATGTTCGAGACCGCGCAAATTTCCGCGTGCACCTTCGTCTTGCTTTCGCCGAGCAGCCGCAACGTCTCCGCCACGGCAAAGGTCCCGATGCGGTTGTCGAACGCGCGCGCCACGGCCAGATCGCCGCGCAGCACGTCAAAGCCCTGCTCGATCGTGATGAGATCGCCGACGCGCACGAGCTTCTTCGCCTCCGCCGCGCTGCCCGCGCCGATGTCGATGAACAGGTCGTGAATTTTCGGCGCCTTAGGTTCGCCCTCGGTTTTCGTGAGGTGCGGCGCGACGTTGCCGACCACGCCCTTGACCGGCCCGCCCGCCGTGTGAATGACGACGCGCTGCGCCCGCGTGACGATGGGATCGATGCCGCCGACTTTGCGCACGTAAATGAAGCCGTCGGCATTGATGAAATTGACGGTCATCGCGATTTCGTCGGCGTGGCCGGCGAGCATCACGCGCGGCGAGCCGCCCTTGTTCAGCACCGCCACGCAGTTGCCGTAGGCGTCGGAAAACGTCTCGTCGGCGAACTGCCCGGCGTAATCCATCCACACGCGCTGGCCGCGCGCCTCGTGCCCGCACGGGCTGGGCGTTTCGATAAGGTTTTTGAGAAAAGCGAGAGATTCGTTGCGCATGGGCCGAGAATAAAGGCAAAAGCCAAAAGGTGAAGGGCAAAAGGTGAAGACGGGGTTCCTGATGAAATGATTTGAAGCGCAGGCCCCGACCTGAAAGTATTTGTTTCACCAAGTCATACATGAACCTGTTCCAATCGAACCCTCAGGTCGCGATCCAGGCACCAACCCCCTGACCCATGCACTGGATCGCCCCATCCGAAAAGGACACCGACAACGGCGCGTTTGTCTCCTCCGTCTCCGCACTGGACGAGGAGAGGGCCGGGGTGAGGTGTTCGACGTCCGCCACCGAGCCGGCAGTGACTACACCCCACATTGCCGAAACGGAACGCCCTGCGGCCCGTCCGGAAGGACTCTTCCTACGCTTCGCCGCCCTGCACTCTAGGTCATACCAATCACCGTTCAGCGCATGATCTCCGCCACTGAACCCACCGCCGGCAACGGCAACGCCCCGATCTACCAGTTGAAGGTCGTCCTGCTCGGCAGCGAGCCACCCGTCTGGCGGCGGTTGCAAGTACCCGGCGACGCCACGCTCGACTGGTTGCACGCCGTCCTTCAGGTGGCGATCGGCTGGACCAACAGCCATCTGCATGCGTTCATGGTGGGCGCGGACCGCTACTCCGACACGCGCCATCACTTTGCCGAGTATGAGGGCAAACCGGAAATCCTCGACGCGCGCAAGTTCACGCTCCGGCAAATCGCTCCGCGCGCGCAGGACGCCTTCGGGTACGAATACGACTTCGGCGATTCCTGGGAGCACGAAATCACGGTGGAGAAAATCCTGCCGCCCGCCGCCGCTTCCGCCACCACCGCGCTCTGCCTCGATGGCGCCCGCGCCTGTCCGCCGGAAGATTGTGGCGGCGTTTGGGGCTACACCAACTTGCTCAAGATCCTCAAGAACCGGAAACATCCGGAGCACAAGACCATGAAGGAATGGCTGGGCCGCGCGTTTGCCGCCGCTGCCTTCGACGTGGGGAAAACCAACCTCTGGCTGAAGAAACTGAAATGGCCGCGCGCGACTGAGGCTCAATTGCGCAAGGTGCTCATGGGCCGAGACGACTACCACGAATGAGCGCCCCCCGAACAACCTGATCTCCCATCCATCCAAGGGACAGTTCCTCATCTATCAGGCGGAAGATGGACAGCTGAAAATTGATGTCCGGCTGCAAGGCGAAACCGCGGGGCTCACACAGGCCCACATGGCAGCTCTCTTTCAAACCACCGTTCCCAACGTGAACATGGTGAGCGCGGAGGCGCGAATCAATACCAGCACGTCGTCCTCAGCCTCATCCTCCCCAAGGACTACGCCCGCTCGGCCTCGACACGGCCCGGCGCGACCGCGTCCTCTCCCCACGGGCAGTCATACCGCAGAGCCTGAGCGCAACGAAGGGTAACCAGCGCTCCCCGAAGAGGCGTGTGCGTGTGCGTCGCCCGCAGGCAGGCGAGCAGTGGATGCAGGTTTTGCAATAGCTCGAATCGAACGGAGGCTCTACTCAACATGGAAAACCAAACCCCGCCCATAGATTAACCCCTGATAAATGTACAGAAAAAAGAATTGCCAGGTCCCGGGATGCTCAACTTTCAATTTGCTGTACGGGCCGGGCAAGTGGCAGAGCCGCCCGATTGTGCCAGTATCAAGAACTCGTTTATGAGCTACTCCGCCCCCTTGCCAGTCGGAGCAAGAACTTTTTACTTCTTGGCCGTCACCACAACCGATTTCGACGTTAACCCGAGGAGGCGTTTGGATTCTGCGAGCAGGAACTTCGTGTCGGTGAACGGCTCGAAGCTGATGTCCTGCCAGCGCACCAGTCCCTGACCATCGATCAAGAAAGTCCCGTGCAACGGCATGTTCTCGAAGTCGTCGAAGGCCCGAAAGCTCTTGAACGCCGCGAGCGGCTCATCTGAGAGCAGCGGGAAGGGGTAGCCATTCGCACGCTTGCTTTTCGCAAAGGTCTTCTTCAATCCCTCCGCCGAATCTGTGCTGATGGCCACCAGCGAGATTCCGGCTTCGGCAAAATCTTTGGTCGCCGGGCCAAAAGCGTTTAATTGTTCGAGACAATGCACACAGCCGTAGCCCAGATAAAACAGCATCACGACTGGTTTGCCCCGGTATTGCTTGAGCGAAAACTGTTTCCCGGTCGAATCGGCAAGGGTCCAATCCGGAGCCGGCATCGGCTGCCAGCGGAAGGGTCCCAGCGAATCCAACGCCGGCCGTTGACCCACATCCGTCGCCTGCGGCGCAGGCGTCCGCCAGTCGGCAGGCAATTGCAAATGCGTCGCGAGGGGGGCGAGCCTCTTTAACACTGGCAGGCCAAGGTCAGCTCCTCCGGCCACCACCCGCAATTGCTCGAACACTTTTACTGCGGCGTTCGTTTTGCCAAGACGCCAGAGAATATCCACGTAGTTCGCCAGCGACTGCACCTGATTGGTGGCACTGTTCGACGCTTCTTTGGCGTAGGTCTCGGCCTTCTCCTTATCCGCGCTCCGCAGGAGAATCTGGGCCAGTTGCTCTTTTGGAACGTCCTTCAGCGCCTCGATCATTTCCTTGGTCACCACGTTCTTCGTCGCCAGGTTCTTATACACCTTCAGCTCACCGATGGCTTTCTCGGTATTCTTGATGCGACTGGCGTGGGAACGCAATGCCTCGGTCATGTTGGCCGCCAGCTTGTCGTCGGCGACCTTGTCCCTGAGCGCTTTCTCTTCCGCTTCGTCGGCGGCGTTGCGTCGTTGTTCGCGCTGGAGTTTTAAGACCACTTCCAGCGCCGCGATCTGCTCTTCACCTTTCTTGACGTCCCCCTTTTCAAAGTACGCTGTGCCCAGCACCACCAGGCGCCGCACCTGTTCGTCAGGAATATCCGTTGGTTCCAGATAAAGCGTGTTCGCCAGCGCGATGGTCTGATCCCAAAGCTCGTAGCGGTTGAGCAGGCCCATCAGGCTGGACCGGCCATGTCTGGCGCTGCTGGTGCGGCGTTGATATACTTGAACGCTGTTGGTCGATAGCTCGTTGGTCGGGCTAAGATAAGCCGTCAGCGTGTTGTATTTCGGATGGCGCGGCAGCTCGATCAGGTTCTTCGACAGGTCAACGCCCTCCCGCACCCGGCCCAGATAGCTCAGGTTTCGAATCAGCCACTCGTTATTGTGGGCGTAGTTATGAATCTCATCCGGCAGCAGGCGATCGCGCATCAGGTGAGCGTGGTCCACCCGGGCTGACGCCTCCTGCTGCCATGCCGCGTCTGCGAAACGATTCAGCCTAGAATAGATGTGTCCCGGCATGTGCCACATGTGGGCGATGCCCGCGGTTCCCTGGCCGCAAAGCGCCGCAGAATTTAACGCGCGCCGCTCCTTCTCCCCATCCCAGAGATGAATCCGGTAATGATGGACGGGGTGCATCGGATCCGCCGCCAGCACGGCATTGGCGAGAGAATCCACGGCGGTATGGCTGGTGATGCGCAACCCCTTCCCCTGGTTGTCCCATATTTTCCAGACAAGAAACGCCTTGGCCTCGATGTCCTCCGGATATTCTTCAATGAGCTGTTCCAGACTCCGCACGAATGAACGATTCTGCTCAGGATCCGCCGGGGCGGGAGCGGCAGTCGCGAGCGTGTTGGTTCCGCTCTTCTCGGATTTCCTGGCGGACTTCTTGTCTCCTGGATAAAGTTTGCCCATCGCTTCGATCCAAAGGCATTCCCGTCGGCTCAGTCCATTGGTCAAATCATTCGCCCGTTCCAAGAACTCCCGGGCACGCCGCGCATTGTTCACGTTCGCCAGCGCCATGCCCCAATACGCCATCGCGCAGTTCGTATCCAACGCCGCCACTTGACGAAAGGACCGTTCCGCCTCGAAGTACCAGAACCCGTGCAACTGCCCGACACCCTGCAAAAAAAACTTTTGCGCCAGCGGAAACTTCGTCGTGATTGGAAAGTGAATTTTCGGCATTCCTTCCATCAGATAAGCAGCCTGGCGCGGCCCTTGGTTGAACGCGTCGCCATGCAGGGAGTGCCCCGCCGCCGTGGCGTTCGCCTCGGACTTGTCCTCCGGATGGTCCGCCCAAGCAGGCGCCTCCAGCCAGACGGCCGTGCAGAGCAAGAAGAGAGCTGGGTATCGGAGATTAATGACATTTTTCATGGGCAGTTTCGCGCGTTTCATTTTTTGCCGACCACACTTTTACGTCATGGGTCAGCATTTACCGAGAAGGAATTTCGATTTTTTGCATTCGTCCGACCATCCCGATAACGCCACGTTTCGTCGATTGTTTCAACACGGCAATCGAAGACATGCTCCTTATTGAGGCTCGCATAATAGGGAGACATTAAGGCCAGAGTTCACTCTGTGAGAAGCAGGCGGCGATGATCGAGGGGCGGCGGCGCATCCGGCGCAGTGCGGCCGTGGCCTCAAAGCTCAGTTC
>Ga0209553_1001458_pt1 | contig 11768 bp, 11 predicted proteins | sample LauGreFBDMM110DN_2_FD_188217 | JGI IMG/M metagenome (GOLD analysis project Ga0209553, IMG submission 188217) | Freshwater lake microbial communities from Lake Michigan, USA - Fa13.BD.MM110.DN (SPAdes) (version 2) | ecosystem: Environmental > Aquatic > Freshwater > Lake | place: Lake Michigan...
CTATACATAGTAAATAACCTGGGTGCGTTTTTTGCAGGAGCAGCTTCCTTTGGTTTAAAATTGTTTTTAGCTATGTTTGCTTTGTTTTATTTTTTACGCGACGGAGAAACATTCAAAGAGCATATTATGGTCCTTTCTCCACTTCCTAGAAAAGACGATGAAAGGGTGCTTGATTCTTTGAAGACATCGATAAATTCAATTGTGGTAGGTTCGGTTACAGTGGCGGCACTCCAGGCCGCTGTTATCTGGCTGGGCTTTCTGATTTTCGGAGTGCCTAATCCAGCATTATGTGCGATTATCGTGGCTCTGGCAGCACTGTTTCCAGGAGTTGGTCCAAGCATTGTTTGGATCCCAGCCACGATTTACCTATTCTTTTTCGGTGGAAACTTTCCATATGCATGGATTGGTTTCGTGATTTATTGCCCGATCTTGTTTACTTTTAACGATACGTTTCTTGGGCCAAAACTTATTGAGAAGGGGTCAAATATTCACCCGCTATTAATTCTGTTTTCAATTTTGGGCGGAGTGGTTGCTTTCGGTCCAGAAGGCTTAATCCTAGGTCCTACAATTCTAGCATTCCTCTTTACCCTTATTCGCGTTTACCAAGACTATGTCAAAGAAAGATCAGTCCAAGCCTAAATTAATAGTCACACATTCGGCGAATTTTCACGTTGATGATGTGTTTGGGACTGCATGTGCCATTTTATTATTCGAGAAAAAAGGATTTAAAACCAAAGTTAAAAGGTCACTTGATCCAAAAGTATGGGCGGAAGGTGACTTGGTGCTCGATATTGGACGAGTTTATAATCCAAAGAAAGATAGGTTCGATCATCATCAAGATTTAAAAATTACTCACAAGAATGGAATAAAATATGCCGCTTTTGGATTGGTTTGGAAAAAGTATGGAAAGTTTTTATGTGGTTCGCAGAAAGTGGCTGATAGGGTAGAGGAAAAACTGGTTGTACCGATTGACGCGGAGGATAATGGGGTGGATTTGTACAGACAGACGATGGAAGATGTGAAGCCGTTTACAATTAGGGACATTGTCGAGATTGAAGCTTCAGGTACATTTTTCTCTGGCGCAGAACCCACTTCTAATGAAAAGGCAAAAGGGTTTGATAAAGGTTTTTTTAATCTGATCCCTTTCGCTAAAAATATTATCGAGAAATCAATACTTGAAGCAAAAAATCACATTCGTGTTGAAAAAGTTGCTGAAAAATATTTTAAAGAGGCAAAAGATAAGAGAGTAATCATCCTTCCTCAATTTATTGGCTATGGTTTTTCAAAGATGAAAGAACCTCTCGTTACAATATATCCAGATGCACGCCATAATTGGACTGCAAAAGCAGTTAGGGTCGCTTCTGGGCAATTTGCCTCTAGGATTTACTTTCCAAAATCATGGGCAGGGTTAAATGACGAAGAATTAGCCAAAGTTTCAGGGGTACCAGATGCCGTTTTCTGTCATAAGGGCCTCTTTATGGCAGTGGCTAAAAGCAAGGAAGGTGCTATCGCAATGGTGAATGAAATGTTTAAGGAATCAGGGTTTTTACCTGTAAAAGTCTAAAGTTGTGATATAGTCATTACATTATGCATTTCGTAGACGAACTCACATTAAGGTTAAAGGCAGGAAGGGGTGGAGACGGTGTGGTCCGCTGGCTTTCTGAAAAATTCAAAGAATACTCTGGTCCCGCAGGTGGCGACGGTGGAAACGGAGCGGACGTAATTGCGCGCGCTGTTCGCAATACCTTTTTACTTGGAAAATATGCGCATGTTAAGGAGATGCTTGCTGAAAACGGTATGCCAGGTGAGAACCGCAGTAAAAAGGGGCGCCAAGGTGAGGATTTGATTATCGATTTTCCAATCGGAAGTATTCTTACTAATAATGATACCGGTGAAGTGTACAGACTAGACGAAGACGGTCAGACTATTGTTTTATTGAAAGGTGGAAAAGGAGGGTACGGAAACGAACACTTTAAAGCGTCAACAAATACAAAACCAGAAGAGTCTACAAGGGGGCGCGAAGGGGGTGAAGGAACTTTTTCGATCGAGGTAGAAATTATTGCATCCGCTGGGCTCATTGGACTTCCGAATGCTGGAAAAACTTCTCTTTTAAACGCATTAACAAATGCTAATGCAAAAATCGGTGCGTATCAGTTCACGACATTGGAACCAAATCTTGGTGATTTGTACGGACACATTTTGGCAGACATTCCAGGCTTGATTGAAGGGGCATCTGATGGAAAAGGATTAGGACATAAATTCTTGCGACACATTCGCCGAACTCAAATGTTGATCCACTGTATTTCAAGTGAAAACGAAGACTTGTATAAAACCTATCAGGTTATTCGCGACGAATTAAAAGATTTCGATAAAGAGCTACTAGATAAAGAAGAAATTATCGTAGTAACAAAAATGGATATTTTAGGAATAGAAGATACTCAAAAGAAAGCAGATGCAGTAGAGGAATGGAATGGAAAAAAAGTTTTTGTCATTTCTGTTTATGATATTGATTCGATTAAGAAATTCAGTGATTCACTTGTGAAATTGCTAAAATAATTTATATTAAGTCCATGATTACGGCACCATCTGGAAAAATCTATAAACCGACAATTGGCTTGGAAATCCACGCTGAATTAAAGACTGCTTCAAAGATGTTTTGCGCTTGCAAAAACAATCCTGACGAAGAAAAACCGAACGTAAACGTTTGTCCGATTTGTATGGGCCACCCCGGAACTTTACCTGTGATAAACAAAAAAGCGGTTGAACATGTCATCCGAGTAGGGCACGCAATCGGCGCAAAAATCGCTGATTTTACAGAATGGGATCGAAAAAACTATTTCTACCCTGATATTCCTAAGGGTTATCAAATTAGCCAATTCGCATATCCTTTAATTACAGGTGGAAAAATCGGAGGCGTTGAATTAACCAGAATTCATTTGGAAGAAGACACCGCTAGTTCGCAACATGATAAAGGAGATTTTAGTTTGGTTGATTTTAATCGATCAAGTTTGCCTTTGATGGAGCTAGTGACTGAACCGGTTATACACGATGCAGAAACAGCTTCAAGATTCGCAAAGGAATTACAACTATTACTCCGATATTTAGGAGCAGGGGAAGCGAACATGGAAAAAGGGGAGATGCGCGTCGAGGTAAACATTTCTGTTTCTGACACTGACAAATTTGGAACAAAAGTAGAAGTAAAAAACATCAACTCTTTCAAAGCGGTTGAAAAATCAATTGCATATGAAATTGAACGTCACATTGATTTGATCGAAAGGGGAGAAAAAATCGTACAGGAAACACGAGGTTTTGATGAATCTACTGGGAAGACTTTTTCACAGCGAGCAAAGGAGGATTCACATGATTATAGATATTTTCCTGACCCTGATCTTCCTAAACTTTTCATTTCTGAAATTCCAGAATTTCAACCGGATGTAATTAAAAAAAGTTTGCCTGAATTGCCATGGGAGAAAAGAGATCGATATAAAACTGTTTTTGGTATGAAGGATGAGGATGCAGAGATGTTTGTGCAGGATGAAAATTTCAGAAAGTTTTTTGAAGAGGTTGTTGGCGTTTTAGGAACTGACGCAGATTTAATCAAACTTGCAATTAACTATACAACCAGTGATATTGCTGGGTTTGTTAAAAAGTTTGCTGATAAAGGTATTGTGATTAGTACAAATAATTTTGCAGAATTAATTTCCATGATAAAGGCAGGGGAACTTTCGTCTCGCTCTGCGAAGGATATCTTGGTTATGATTTGGGATAATGGAAACGAATCTCCTAAAAAACTTGCAGAACAGCATGGCATGATCCAAAAAAATGACCCAGAAGCACTTGAAAAAATGATTCGAGAGTTGATTGGAGCAAATCCTACAGTGGTAGCTGATTTCAAAGCTGGAAAACAAGCTGCTCTACAATTCTTCATTGGTCAGATTATGAAGGCTACAAAAGGTTCTGTGAATCCACAGGTGGCACAGGAGGCGGTGAAAAAGTTGCTGAGTGAATAAGTGTGCAATTAAAAGGTTTTTAAGGTAAAATTACCTTATTAGTATTTAATATTACATACACAAATGATACGAGTAGCAATCAACGGAGCAGGACGAATCGGACGAGCATTTTTGAAATTAGCCATTACAAATCCAGGGATTGAAATTGTAGCGATTAACGATATCGGAGACATAAATAACATTGCATATTTGTTAAAGCACGACACGGTATACAAAGACAGCGGATTAGAAGTAAAAATTGATGGTGCTAATCTAGTGATTAATGGAAAAACTGTTGCTTACACTTCCGTCAAAGACCCTGCCACTTTGCCATGGGCAGCGATGAAAATTGATATTGTGGTTGAATCAACTGGACTGTTTGCAAGTTTTGAAAAAGCTCGCGCTCACATTACAGCGGGTGCTAAAAAGGTGGTGATCACAGGTCCGGTAAAAGAAGATCCAAAGGACGCTACAGAGGCAACAGTTTTGATGGTGTTGAACGAGGATGCACTACAGGGTGCAGTTGTGTCATCTAATGCATCGTGTACAACGAATGCAGGAAGCCCATTGATGGCGATTTTGGATGAAACTGTTGGAATCGAAAAAGCATTATTAAATACTGTGCACGCTTACACCGCAAGTCAGACAATTGTCGATGGTCCATCTAAAAAAGATTTCCGAGAGGGTCGTGCCGCGGCGCAAAATATTGTGCCGTCATCAACTGGTGCCGCGGTTGCGGTTACCAAGGTCCTTCCACAACTTGCAGGAAAATTCGATGGTATTTCAATCCGAGTTCCTGTGCCAGTTGGATCGATTGTAGACATTACTTTTATTTCAAAACGGCCAACATCGGCTGAGGAAATTAATAGTATTCTTAAAAAAGCCGCACAAGATCCAAAGTGGGCTGGTATTTTCACAGTTACAGAAGAACCTCTTGTTTCAAGTGACATTGTCGGAAACCCACATGCATCAATTGGAGACTTGTCGTTCACAAGGGTTGTAGATGGAAACTTGGTAAAAGTTTTGACGTGGTATGACAATGAGATGGGGTATACACACACATTATTGCGACATGTTTTGACTGCGGGAAAGTCACTGTAAAAAGCATGAAAATATTCCTCGCTACAGACCACGCCGGATTCAATCACAAAGAAGCTTTAAAGAAGCATTTAATTAACAATGGTCATGAAATTGTTGATTGTGGTGCTGAAAAATTCGTCGAAGGCGATGATTATGTTCCGTATATGGCAAAGGCTGCTGAAAATGTTTCAAAGGATTCTCAATCTAAAGCTGTAATTTTTGGTGGATCAGGAGAGGGTGAAGCGATGGTTGCAAATCGATTTCCTAACGTGCGAGCTACAGAATATTACGGTGGACCACTCGAAATTATAAAGTTGTCCCGCGAGCACAATGATGCTAATGTCCTGTCTATCGGCGCGCGCTTCGTTTCGCGAGAAGACACACTTAAGGTTGTAGACCTATGGCTCACAACAGAATTCTCAAACGAAGAACGCCATATTCGCCGTATAAAAGAAATTGACGAAATAAAAACCAATGAATAAACCCCAAATAATTCCAGCCCTAATCCCAAAAGATTTTTACGAACTTGAAGACAAAGTCGCACAGGTCGCAGGTCATGCAAAGGTTGTGCATATAGACATGTGTGATGGTATTTTAACTAGAAGCACATCGTGGCCACAAGACGGTGATAAAATTTTTGAACAAATTCTTATTGGCGAAAGGGGGCTTCCTGAATGGGAAGATGTCGATTATGAAGTGCATCTTATGACAGCGCATCCTGAAAATTATATTTTTGATTGGATTATGGGAGGCGCTTGCAGGGTTGTCGTGCAAATTGAAAGTTTTTTTCCAGGATTTAAAGGTGAATTTAACGATGCTGGTAAAGAGCGACTTGAAAAAATGCTTTTAAAGTTAAAAACGGATCATGGATATGATGCAAACAATGACGATGGATTTTACCAGGTCGGAATTTCAGTTGGGATTGATACTTCGCTTGAAATTATAAAACCTTTGATTGAAAAGTTTAATTTTATCCAACTGATGACAATTGCTTCTATTGGATCTCAGGGTGTACCTTTCGACGAACGTGCTTATGAGAGAATTAAAGAATTGAGAGCGCTTACTCCAAAAGAAATTTCTGTGGATGGTGGGGTGAATGAAACGAATGCATTGAAACTATACACAGCAGGCGCAGATCGCCTCGTTATCGGCTCTGCAATTTTCAACAACGATGTACCAAGTGAAAAAGTAGATTCACTGAATTCTATATTTGAAGTATAATAAGGTCGCACTTCATTTGTCGCCGTGCGACATGATTTCGCAAAATCACATGTCGCTCACTGATAACCAAGTTAAATTTTTAGAAGAAAAGGCGAATCTCATTCGTCAGTCTATTATTGAAATGCTTCTCGAGGCAAAGAGCGGCCACTCGGCAGGACCCTTGGATATGTCGGATATTTTCTCAGCCCTTTATTTTCATATTTTACGTCACAAAGCGGACGAGCCTACATGGAGCGAGCGCGATCGTTTGGTTTTATCAAACGGTCACATTTGTCCAGTATTGTATGCGACGATGGCCCACAGTGGTTACTTTCCAGTTTCAGAATTAAAGACTTTGCGAAAATTTGGTTCGCGTTTACAAGGTCATCCACATCGAGAATTTTTACCAATGTTAGAAAATAGCTCAGGGCCTTTGGGCTCTGGTCTTTCACAGGCGGTTGGAATGGCTATCGCTGACAGAATGGATAATGGAAAAGTGAATAAGAAATTTATTTACTGTTTACTAGGAGATGGGGAATTAGATGAAGGGCAGAATTGGGAAGCATTCATGTTGGGTGCAAAAGAAAAACTGGGAAATTTGATTGCAATAGTGGACAGAAATAATATTCAAATTGATGGATTTACGGATGACATTATGCCCATCTCACCTTTGTTTGATAAGTTCAAATCTTTCAACTGGCACGTCCAGGAAATAGATGGCCATAATATGTGCTCAATCGAAACTGCCATTGAGACTGCCAAGGCTGTTTCCGACAAGCCATCAATTATCATTGCTCACACGGTTCCTGGAAGAGGGGTTTCATACATGGAAGGGAGATACGAGTGGCATGGAACTCCACCGGGAATTTCAAATGTCGAAGGCGCACCAGACAAGGCGAAACAAGGAGAGGTGGCATTGGAGGACCTCAGAACTTTGCATGGAAGAATAACTAGCGAACACAAATAAAATTACATGAATTTAAACCCAAAAATATTTGATAAAGATGTAGAGCAAGTTCCAATCCGAAAAGGATTCGGAGAGGGTTTGGTTTTGGCTGCAGAGAAAAATAAAAATGTTGTTGGACTTTGTGCTGACTTAACAGAATCAACAATGATGCATTTGTTCAAGAATAAGTTTCCTGAGAGGTTCGTAGAAATTGGAGTAGCAGAGCAGAACTTGGCATCAGTTGCGTCAGGTATGTCAGCCATGGGCAAGATTCCTTTCATAAGCTCTTATGCCATGTTTAGCCCCGGCAGAAATTGGGAGCAAATTCGAACCACAATTTGTTATAACGATCGTAAAGTTATTATCGCAGGATCACACGCTGGAGTCTCAGTGGGTCCTGACGGTGGAACACATCAGGCGGTTGAGGACATTGCAATTACAAGGGTCATCCCAAACATTACAATCATTTCTCCGTGTGATGCGATTGAGGCAAAGAAAGCGACACTGGCATGTTTAGATGTTAAAACTCCAGTTTATTTGCGGTTAGCTCGAGAAAAAACCCCTGTTATAACCACAGACGAAACTCCCTTTGTTGTTGGTAAGGCACAAACTTTTTATGAAGCAAATAAGGCTTTACTTAAAAAAGAAAAAATCGATGTGGGAATTATTGCAACAGGATCATTGGTTTTTAAAGCGATAATGGTTGCAAGAAATTTAGAGAAAAAGGGAATTGCAGCGAATGTATTAAATCTTTCAACGATTAAACCATTAGATACTGAAGCGATTTTAAATTTAGCAAAAGAAGCAGGAGCGATTGTGACTGTTGAGGAGCATCAAACAGCGGGTGGAATGGGAAGTGCAGTGGCGGAGTTTTTAGCATCTTCACATCCTGTGCCAATTGAATTTATCGGAGTTCAGAATAAGTTTGGCCAGTCAGGTACACCAGAAGAGTTGATTGAGTATTACGAGATGGGGGAGTCTCACATTATGAAAGCGGTGGAGAGGGTTGTGGGGAGGAAAATCTAATTAAATAACCCTCGCATCCCACCCCTCCGGTTGCTTCTTCATATAACTTTCTAATTTTTCATCCGTCATCAAACCTTTCTGCGCGCCAACATACTCACAAACACTCATGGAATTTATCGATCCGTGCTTCATTGCCGTCCCTACATCCAATCCCTTCAAAATCGCAATTGAAAAAGTAGACGCAAACGCATCTCCAGCCCCAGTTCTCTCATATGCAGGCTTCTCATCAGGATAAATTGGCAAGTGGTGAGGCTTCCCATCTATATAAGTATAAGAGCCATCTGGCCCATCCGTAATTACAGGAAGCTTTGGTCCGAGATTTTTGATACCAGCAAGTAGTGTGGGAATGTCGCGACTATCAGTTCCTAAAATAATTTGCGCCTCTTCAACATTACAGAAAAATAATTCAGTTCGTTTGTAAATTCTTTCAAGCGCCTTTGCTCCGAATTTAATTTGATAAGTTCCAGGTTGAAACACCAATCGAATTTCAGGATGTGCTTCCAAGTAGTCAGCAATATCGGTATGGAATGGCAAAGATTTTTCACCAAGTGAACTTAGGTAAAACATTTTTGGAGATCCAATGTCGGGCATCCGAAGGGGATAATCCTCGTGCTTGATTAAAATAGTGCGATCTTGTTCAAACCACAATACATAATGATAATTTGTCGTAAAACCCTTATTTATAGCCACAAATTCAGTTGAAACTTTTTCCTGTTCCAATCGGGTGATACATTCTTTCCCATGTTGGTCATCCCCAATGTTTACAATTAATCCAGATGATAGCCCAAGTCTCGCTGCGGAAACTGATGCGTTGGCACTATTTCCAACTGCGGGAACTTCTTCTGCGAATTCAAATGGAATTTTTGTTCCGTACGGCATGCAAAGTTCTTTTGGATTTTCTGTTACGTGTCCCTGTTGAAGTCTAATAAACGAATCGATAACGATATCTCCTAGTGCTACGAAATCAAGATTTTTCATACAAACTATTGTATCAATCTAAGGGGGATAAAGCACACTTGACGGGATGGTGGTGTGGTTGTAGGATTTACTTCCAGTTGTTCTTTATTAATTTAAGTGTTTCCTTGAAACGACAAATCATCTTCTCTCGGTGAGGGTGGTTGATTTGTCGTTTCAAGGGGGGTATACCGAAAAAACGGCAGACAAGCAACAACAAACAACACCACAAACTGAAAAACAAGAAACCATGAAAGCCCTCAAAGCAGTAGCCGTCGCAAAACCAGTGACCAAACCGAATGAGTTCCGCGGGGAACTTCTTCGCAAGAAAAGGGGAGACACGACCGTGTTTTTCCAAGGTCTCAAGTCCAACACCGAAGTCACCGAACCGTTCTTGCGTGAAAGCTTGAATCAATTCGACAGGACTCCGGAACGGTCATGCTTGAAGTTCAAGAAGCTCGACGAAATCCCCAGCGACCTCGCCCACATCCTGAGCGAGATTCGTATTGAAGATTCGCCGAAGCTCGAGAGCTATCTCGTCATCGGCCAAAACGGCGGTAAGCCAGCAGGCGTCGAAGTCTGCTTCATGTCCGGAAGGCCTTACGTCTTCGCGAGGCAAAGCGTCAAGGGTCTGAGGCGGGCATTCGTCGCAGGTCTCGTCTTCCTCGACTCGGGGAATTCCAAAAAGTAACAAGCCGGCGTTCTTGGCGCCAGCTTGCTTATGCCCATACGGGCGGGGTATGACACCAAGAAAACCACCACCACCAAATTAAGTTCCAACCCAACCCTCGGGATGCGCAAGCGTCCCGAGGGTTGAACTTTCTCTATAAATACAAAATTTGATACAATATACAGATATGAACACAGTATTTTCAAACGGACTCACATATCGAGAAACAATTAACAAGGCACGAGAACAAAAAATTTCAATCGGACATTTTAATATTTCAAACTTAGAAGCTTTACGGGGAATTGTCCAAGCTGCTGTTAAACTTAACGTCCCAGTAATCATTGGTGTCTCAGAAGGCGAGAGAGATTTCGTCGGAGTAAAACAAACCGTTGCATTAGTAAAGGCTTACAGAGAACAATATAATAATCACCCAATTTTCTTAAATGCAGATCACACTTATTCATATGAAAGAGTAAAAGAAGCCATCGATGCAGGTTTTGACTCGGCAATTATCGATGGCGCAAAACTTCCAATGGATGAAAATATTTTAATTGCCAAAAAAGCAGTTGAATACGCTAAAAAGATTCGAGAGACTACAGGTCGTGATGTCATCATTGAAGGAGAAATCGGATACATCGGTACTTCGTCAAAAATTTTAGATGAAATTCCAGATGGAGTAACTGTCACAAGTGTTGAAGAAGCAAAATCATTTGTGGCTGCAACTGGAATCGATATGTTGGCACCTGCGGTTGGAAATGTTCACGGAATTTTACGAAGTGGCGTAAACCCGGCGCTTCGAATTGATCTTATAAAACAAATTTCTGAAGCCATGAATATGCCACTTGTACTTCACGGTGCATCAGGAATCAGTTCTGCCGATTTGGAAAACGCATCAGAGAATGGCATGACTATCGTGCACTATAATACTGATTTGCGTATTGCATTTCGGGATGCAGTGAAAAACTTTTTGGATAAGCACCCAGATGAAGTTGCTCCATATAAAATTTTGGCTCCCGGAGTAGATGCAGTGCAAAAGGTTGTCGAAGAAAAATTAAAAATAATGAATCGAATGAACTAAATAAAATGAAACCTGAAATTTTAGAACAACTAAGGTCAGTCTTTAATGGCGATATGTATACGGATCCAGTCGTCCTGAAAGAATACAGCCGAGATGCAAGCGTGTGTGAAATTATCCCACAAGTGGTTTTGTGTCCGAAAACAATTGAGGATGTCAAATATATTGTAAAGTTTGTTTCAAATAATCCGGGGCTATCAATTACAGTGCGCGCAGCGGGTACTGATATGTCAGGTGCTGCCATAGGAGAATCTATAATTTTGGATGTAAACAAGTATATACAAGGTATTGTCAGCTGGGGCACGATTGGAAAAAATGAAGCGGAAATAACGGTTTTACCAGGAACTTTTTATCGAGATTTTGAAAAGGAGACTATGTCTAAAGGGTTTTTCTTGCCAAGTTATACTGCTTCAAAACTAATAAATACTGTTGGAGGAATGGTAGGAAATAATTCAGCGGGAGAGAAAACACTCACTTATGGTCAAACAGAAAAATACGTGAAAAGTTTAAAAGTCATTTTACGCGATGGAAATGAATATTTTGTAAAGCCTTTAAATAAAATTGAATTGGATAAAAAGTTGGCACAAAATGATTTGGAAGGGGAATTGTATAAATCAGTTTGGAAAATTGTTTCGGAAAATGCTGATGAAATTAAAAATGCAAAACCTATAACTTCAAAAAACTCTGCTGGGTTTGCTTTGTGGAATATTTGGAATGATGAAAATTTCAAGGAGTCCGATGACTTTTTTGACCTGACAAAAGCAATTGTTGGATCGCAGGGGACTTTGGGTATTGTTTCTGAAATTACTTTTAAACTGGTCCCAGTGC
>Ga0209553_1001459_pt1 | contig 11767 bp, 7 predicted proteins | sample LauGreFBDMM110DN_2_FD_188217 | JGI IMG/M metagenome (GOLD analysis project Ga0209553, IMG submission 188217) | Freshwater lake microbial communities from Lake Michigan, USA - Fa13.BD.MM110.DN (SPAdes) (version 2) | ecosystem: Environmental > Aquatic > Freshwater > Lake | place: Lake Michigan, USA...
TGAAGCCGGACCCCGCGACGGAAGCGGGCACCCCGGGTCAAATCATCCACCTCCTTTGCCGTGGGGTTGATCTCACCACACCCAAGGGTGGCGAGAACACTGAATTTGCCTTCATGGTCGGTGCCGGACTGAAGGCCAACCCGCTCTTTGACCCGGTCAACACCGGGTTGGTCGGCGTGATGAGCAAACCGGCTGATTACACCTTCACCTTCGAGGTCTCGCTGGCTTTGAAGCGTCCCATCAAACCCTGATATGACCTGGCTCAAGCGAAATTTATGGACGGCCCTCGGTGGCATCGCCGCCGTGGCGCTGTTGGGCTTCGGCGGATACTATCTCTGGATGCAGGTTCAGGAGAACACCACCATTGACACCGAACTGGAGCAGACCAAGTCCGAGCTGGATGGCATGGACCTGCTGGAAATCCGGCCCACCGCCGAAAATCTGGACGTGACCCGCCGGGAGCTGGGACGGGCCAAACAGTTCGTGACCGAAAGTCGACAGCTGTTTCCGTCCACGCCCACCGAGTCTTTCAACAACCAGACCTACAAGGCATTTCTCGAAACCACCATTGCCCAGCTTCGCCGGGAGGCCGCCGCCAACGGGGTCAAGCTCCACACCAATTACAATTTTTCCTTTGAGGCCCAGATCGGCCCGGTCAACTTTGATCTGGCCACCCTGAAGCCCCTCAGCGAGCAGTTGATCGAAATCCGGCAGATCGCCGTCGCGCTCTTTCAGGCGAAGATCGACCAGTTGGTGCAAATCCGCCGGGTGGCTGTTTCCAGCTACGACGCGCCGGCCTCGTCGGACATTCTGACCGGATCATTCACGCACAGCAAAGAGACCGAGATGGCCGTCTGGCCCTACGAATTCAAGTTCTCCTGTTTCAGCCCCGCGCTCGCCTCCGCCATCGAGGCCATCAGCCACGCCCCGTCCGGGGTGATCCTCAAGTCCGTTTCCGTCGAGCCGATGCCGGCTCCTGCCCGCGGCGGCCCCGTCCTCTCCGTCACGGCCGTGACCAACAAGGCGTCGATGACCACGGTGCTCGATGAAAAGCTGTTGCAAGTGATCGTCCTGGTGAACGTCATCAAGCCCGTGCCGCCTTCTCCTCCGCCGCCCCGTTGAGCCTATGCAATTCTTGAAAAATTTGCCCGCCCTGCTCAAGCAGCACTTCGAAAAAGTCCTGCTGGCCCTGGCGTTCATCGCCCTCGGCACGACCGTCTGGCTGCTCTACGTGAAAGTTCAGGAGGAGTCGGAGAAGCTCAACAAGTATGTCGTCGGCATTCAGAAAAAAAACACCAAGGGGATTCCCTCGATGGATTTCTCCCGCCAGCAGGCCGCGCTCAAAGATTTCAAAAATGCGCCCACGATCAATCTTTCCGCCCCGCATCATCTGTTTAACCCGGTGAAATGGCAGCGCCGGCCGGACGGCTCGCTGCTCAAGATCGAGAAGGGCACCGAGGTCGGCCCGAACGCCCTGCGCATCGCCAAGATCACGCCGCTCCTCCTGATCGTCACTCTGGAAAAGGTCGCCATCCCTGGCTACTACATGAGCGTCACCCGGGAGGCCAGCACCAACGCCGCGCTGCGGAAAAAATTGCCGCAGACCTACGTCAAGCTAAACGAAAAGGACCGTCCTGGCGCCTTCGTCACCTTCCTTCTCAAGGACATCAAAGGCGCTCCGGAAAAGCCGGAGGAGCTGGCCATCGAACTCGCCGACACCGGGGAGCGCGGCGTGTTGAGCAAGGACAAGCCCTTCCAGCGCGTGGACGGATTCAAAGTAGATTTCAGCTACCCTCCGGAAAACTGGTTCAAAAAGGAGCTGCGGGTCAATGACCCGATTAGCGTGGGCGGCGAGGACTACATTATCGTGGACATCAAAGCCACCGAGGCTGTACTGTTGGCCCGAAATCTTAAAAAATACACGATCAGATGACCGCCCAGTGCCACCGCATTTTTAGAAATTGAACTTCCGTACCCTCTATGATTCACGCCGCCCTCACCTCCCTCTGTCTCGTGGCCCTGCTCCTGGCCACCGCCATTTCCGCGCGCGCCCAGGCCGTCGATGATCCCGCCAAAAACGCCATTGATGAATCCATCCGCCGCCAGGAAATGACCCTCCGGGTACGCGAAAAACTGGCCGCCGCCCAAGCCGCCCAGAAGCGCAATGAAATCACGGAGGCGGTCAAGAAATACGAGGAGGCCTGGCTGTTGATCGAGAAGATTGGCGTCGCAGGCGTGGAGCCGGAACAAAAGCTGGTGAGTGCCGGCCTCATCCTAACCCACCTGCAACTGGCCGACCAAGCCATGCGCCGGACCGAATACGGCGAGGCGGCCAACCACATCGCCCGCGTGGTCAAGGTTGATCCCCGCAACGCGGATGGGCTGGCCATGAAACTGACCAATGACCGGCTGCGGCTCGAGAGCGCGGGCCGGCGGCCCACCGACGAAATGATCGCCTTGATTCCCGGCGTCATTGCCGACCGGCTCAAGACCGGGGAATATGTGCAGAACGGCAAATTCCTGCTCGAAATGGGCCGGCTGGAAGCGGCCGAAGTGGAGCTGAAAAAAGCCATCGCCCGCGATCCATCCGACAAGACGGCCTTCTACTACATGGACTTGGTGCAGGGCAACATGTATGCTGAGGAAGCCCGCAAGCGTGAGCGCAGCTCCAAGGAAATGCTGATGCTCGTCGAGAAGGAATGGCAGATCCCCATCACCCGTGATCTATTGGATGTTCCCAACCCCTACGCCCGCACCAACCTCGTGCACACCAGCCCGGAGCGTCAGGCTATTTTTCTCAAGTTGCGCCGAATTAAACTCAGTTCCTTGCAAATCGACAGCCTGCCTTTGTCCGAAGTGATCAAGGCACTGGCCGAGGATGTGAAAAGAAGCGACCCCGAGGGCCTGGGGGTGAACTTCCTGATCAGCCCGAACATTGAAACGCCCGCCGCCGCCGCCGGCGCCCCCGCCGTGGATCCGGCCGGCGTGCCCATTCCCCCTCCGGCACCGATTGATGTCGGCGCGATCACCATCAAGATCGGCTCGCCCATGGGCGGGTTGACGGTGGAGCATGCCTTGGATATCATCACCAAAGTGGCTGAATCGCCCATTAAGTATTCCGTGGAAGACTGGGGCATTGTTTTGTCGCCGAAGGCCAACGTCGGCGTGCCGCTCCATGTGCGCATCTTCAAGCTGGACCCGAACACTTTTTATCAAGGTCTGCAAAATGTCACCGAGGGCTTTTTTGGTTCCGGTGGCGGTGGCGGTGGTGGTGGTGGGAACAACAATGGGAACAACGGTTTCAACAATAATAACGGGGGTTTCAACAATAACAACGGGGGTTTTAACAATAACAACGGGGGTTTTAACAATAATAATGGGGGCTTCAACAATAACAACGGGGGCTTCAACAATAACAACGGGGGCTTCAACAACGGTAACAACGGTAACAACGGTGGTGGTCGCGGTGGTGGCGGTGGTGGCGGCATGGGATCCTCCTTCGCGCAGGTCAGCATCACGGGTGGCGGCGGCCAAGGTGGTCAACAGGGTGGTGGCCAGGGCCAGGGCCAGGGCGGCACGAACGGTGCCGGTGCCGGTGGAGGTGGCATTGAATTCGTCACAACCGTCACCAAGCTCGCGCCGAAGATTGCCATTGTCCGTGAGTTTTTCAGCGCCGCCGGCGTCGATCTGGAGGCTCCCAAGACAGTGTTTTTCAATGACCGCACGGGTGTGTTGATGGTGCGGGCCACGATGGCGGATTTGGACATGGTGGAAAAAGCCATTCAAGTCATGAACATTGCCCCGCCCCAGTTGACCATCAAATCCCGGATCATGGAAATCACCCAGGAAGACAACCGGGCACTAGGTTTCGACTGGTATTTGGGGAACACCCTGATGCGCAATGGAGGCATCGGCGCGCAGGCGGGCACGGCGCCGAGCTATGTTTCACCCGGCGGAATCGATCCCCGACCCTCCAATCCCAGCGGCGTGTTTCCCGGCCCCGGTTCCGCCCCCGGCTTGGGCGGCCCCGGCGCAGTTCCGCCTTCAGTGTCCGACAATTTGTTGACCGGCGGACTGCGCCAGAGCGCGCCGGCTCTCGCCACCGTCACCGGCATTCTCACCGATCCGCAGTTCCGGTTTGTCGTCCGCGCGCTGGAACAACGCGGCGGGGTGGATCTGCTCTCCTGTCCGGAGATCACCACCCTCAGCGCCCGGCAGGCGCAGATCAAAGTGGTGGACGTCAAATACGTGGTCACCGACCTGTCCATCAACCAGTTGGGCGTGCCGGGCGGAAACGGCGGAATCGGAGGGGTCGGCGGCGGTGGTGGTGGCGGGGCTGTCTCCTCCACGATCCAGCCGATCACGGAGCCGGTGGAAATAGGGCCGGTGCTGGACGTGATCCCCTACGTGATGGCCGACGGCTACACGATTCAAATGTCGATCATTCCGACTCTGAAAGAATTTCTCGGCTACGACAGCCAGGCTGAATTTCAATCGGTCGTGCAGTCCGTCGGCGGCGCCAATGCTGCGGCTCCGCTCATCTCGCCGACCCCCCTGCCGAAATACCGCCTGCGCCAGATCGCCGTGGACTGCATCGTGTGGGACGGCCAGACGATCATGCTCGGCGGTTTGATCTCCGAGGACGTGCAGAAGACGAAAGACAAGATTCCGGTGCTCGGCGACCTGCCGCTGCTCGGCCGTTTTTTCCGCAGCGAATCGAACACTTCCAAGAAGAAAAATCTGGTCTATTTCGTGACCCCCACGATCATTGATCCTGCCGGCAACCGGCTCCATTCCGCTGAGGAGATGCCGTTCGCGCAGCACACGATTCCGGCGCAGAAGACCGTCATCCCGTAAATCCCGGCCGGGCCCTTTTCCCATTCCTCATGGAAACGCAGGCGTCGTCGCGATTGCTGATCGTGGATGGCCACGCCTACGCCTACCGCGCTTTTCATGCGATCCGTCACTTGAACTCCCCCGACGGTTCGCCCACCAACGCCATTTACGGCTTCATCAAGATGCTCGCCAAAATGCGGGTCGTCCTGCTGCCGACCCATCTGTCCGTCGTCTGGGATGGAGGCTTGGCCGCCGAGCGGATGGCCGCGCTGCCTGAATACAAGGCCCAGCGTCCGCCCATGCCTGACGCCCTCGCCGCGCAGATCGACGCGCTGCAAATTTACCTGGCCGCCTCCGGTCTGGCTTCGTTTTGCGAGAACGGCGTGGAGGCGGACGATCTGATCGCGACGCAGGCGCGGCAGGCGGTCGGACGTGGCGCGGGGGTGGTTATCGCCAGCGCGGACAAGGATTTCATGCAACTGGTCTCGGCGCGCGTGGGCCTGTTCAATCCGAATGACAAGTCGGAGATGATCTGGCAGGCCGGAGCAGTGCGGGCCAAGGCCGGCGTCGAGCCGGAGCAGATTGTTGATTGGCTGAGTTTGATCGGGGACACCGTGGACAACATTGGCGGCGTGCCCGGCGTGGGGCCGAAGACGGCGACTGATCTGCTTCAGCAGTTCGGGACGGTCGAGGCGCTCTACGGGCGGCTGGGCGAGGTGAAATCCGAGCGGACGCGGGCCGCGTTGCAGGCGGCGGAGCCGGCGGTGCGGCGCAACCAGCGGCTGATCCGGCTGCGCGATGACTTGCCGGGAGCGTTCGAACTGGAGGTTTTTTCCCCGCGCCCGGCTGATCGGGCGCGGCTGGAGGCGCTCTACCGGGAGTGGGGTTTCAAGGGGCTGCTGGCGGAACTGCCGGCGTCGGCCCCGGCCCAGGGTGAGCTGTTGTGAACGCCGTGGTGCTGCACAAAAATTTCCGGGCATTTTCACGCCGCGAAATAGTAGTTTTGCGGGAAGAAAGCGTGGACAAAGCGGCGGCCCGCTGATATTTATAACGACGAATTCTATGCCATCATCACTCAGCGCTTGTAAACGGCTGGCCGCCTTGGGGCTGGTCGCCGCTTTTCCTTGTCTCGTTTCCGGTCAGGCTGGTCTGGTGCCGCAAGAGGGGGAATATCCGGTCTCCGGCCCGCGGCCCGGCGAGCAGACTTTTCCCGGCCTGAGCATCAACCCCGGCGGCGGTTACGTGGTCTGGCAGGACAACGGGATGGACGGAATCGGCAAGGGCCTGGGCATCGGCGCACTTCGGCTCGATGCCGCGCTCACGCCTTCCGGCGCGCCGTTTCGCGTGAACCAGATTCTTCCCGGCGACCAGGAAAAACCGCAAGTCGCGATGCTGAACAACGGCGGTGCGGCGTTTGTCTGGCAGGGCGGGCTGCCCGGTTTCCAAAATATTTATGCGCGCTTCACCGGGGCGAACGGAGCGTTTGTCACGCCGCAGGATGTGCTGGTCGGCTCGGGGCCGCTGCTCATTCCGCTGCCCTACACCACGAACTGGGCGACGATCCGCAACAACCGGGTCACCTGGCGCAGCTTCCGCGTGCCCAGGTCGATCAAGGCCGTGCGCGAGTTCAGCGTGAACCCGGTGGTGGCGGCCCTGGCGGACGGCAACGCCGTCGTCGCCTATTCCAGCCGGCGAAAATTTACGACCAACGACCAGACCCTCGTGCTCCAGACCCAGTGGACCGGCAGCATCATTCTCAGCAACACGCTGCTGACGGCGTCGGTCACATCGGTGGACTTCATGCAGGATGTCTATGTGCAGCGCTTCACTCCCGCCGGCGTGAAACTGGGCGCGGAGCTTCGTGTTAATCAGCACGCCGCCTTCAACCAGCATCACGCCGCCGTGGCCGCGCTCCACAATGGAAATTTTGTGGTCGCGTGGGTTTCCGAACTGCAGCGCGGCGAAAATCGCGTGGACATTTTTGCGCGGATCTTCGATGCCTCCGGCGCCGCGCTGACCGATGAATTTCTGGTGAACACGGCGGACCGCATCTGCGCCAGCCCGGCGGTCAGCGGCCTGCCCGACGGCGGCTTCACCGCCGCCTGGTCGCAGAAGGACGCGGCGCGGGACAACGGCCTGGATATTTACGCCCGGGTTTTCAACGCGGGCGGCCAAGCGGCCAGCGACGCCTTCCGCGTCAACAGCAGCACCTATGGCGACCAGTATGCGCCCTCCATCGTCACGCTGCCGGCGGGCCAACTCTTCACCTGGAACAGCCGGGGCAATCAGGCCGGCATCTTCGGGTGCATGGTGAAAGACGGCGCGGTGAACGGCGGCCAGTTTCAGGTGAACAGCACGGCTTCAGCCCGCCTGCTCTCCCCGGTGGCGGCGTCGGATGGCGTGGGCCACGCGCTGGTGATCTGGTCGGCCTACGTGCCGGGCAGCAGCATCGACCTGTTTGGCCAGCGTTACGTCAACCCCTGACCACCCGGGAATTTTTGAGAATTTGTATGTTGCGATCCATTAAAAAAATATTGGTCACCGGGCTGCTGGCCGGATTGGCGCCGGCGGCGCTGGCGTTTTCGTTGGGCGGCCCGCCCAAGGGCTACCAGGTTGAGGACATCGGTTACATGCTCCCCGGCGATGTCGTCGCGCCGATGGGTTTGAACGAGGGTTATCGCTGGAATGTTCCGCTGATCACCTACGCGTTTGACCGGTCCTTCATTCTCTACTTCGGCACGAACGGGATGAAGGCGGTGGATGACGCCTTCAAAACGTTGAATGCATTGCCGGCGGCCGGCGCGATGAGCGCGGATTTGTCCGAATTTCCCACCCGGACGCACGCGGAAAATTACGAGGCGGCGGTGCTGGGGATTTATGATTTGAAGAGCGAGGTTCTTTCCTTGATTTTGGAACAAATGGGCCTGGCGGAGCCGGAGCGGTGGACATTCGCGCTGCGCGGGCGGGTCGTGCAAACCTTTGGCACCGTGTCCATCACCAACTACACGGTGATCAAGCTGAACTACGATCCGGTCACCTTGCGGCCTTCGAGCTATGTCAACAGTAGCCTCTACACCTACACGATTGTGGATCCCGTTCCGCCGCTCAACCACGCGGATGCCGAGGAAGGCTTTCCCATTTTCGATGACGATGGCGTGCCGGACCGGACCGTGGCCAAGGGATCTTTGTTCCCCGGCATTTTTTATCGAGGATTGACGCGTGACGATGTGGGCGGATTGAGATTTCTCCTCCGGACCAACAATCTGGCCGTGGAGGATCTGATCACGGGTGTGACGGTTCAGGAGGGCTTCGCCGGCGGCCTTTTTTCTGGTTGGATCCCCTTCACCGGTAGCATCACGAACGTCCCCGGAGGCGGTGCCACCAACAGTGCCGCGACCAACTTCATCACGGTCGGCATTCGTCCCGGCATCAGCAAGGTCACCTTTAAGAAGGTTTATTTTGACTCGCTGATCGGGACGGCGTTCACCCCGTTCACCAACAATTACACGGATTCGGTGATATCCACCAAACAGACGCGGCTGCTCAAACAGCGGGCGGCGCGCGCCATCACGGCGCCCGACATCCTGTTCACGGCTGAGGATCTGGGGCTGTCGGCCGGTCTCGTTCCGATCCGCCGGTTTCGTTCCGGTGTCGGCAACTGGGTGGACAACACCGCCCTGAACGGGGCTGCTCTCGCCGGCGGCCCCGGAGTGATTCAAGGCCCCATCGTGATCAGCTTCACGGATCAATACCCCTATTTTTCCAACACCAATCCGGGCTTTCTGACGGAGCCCACGGCGTCTAGCGGAGTCTGGGGTTCATTTGACGGCTCGACCAACGCGCCGATCATCTATCCGGCCTATCTGAACCTGACGATTGATGATCTTCGTCGCCTCTACGGCCGCGGCAACAATTAGCAGCAACCATCGAATCTGTCTGACTGGAATTATGAAGCAATTCTCACTGGCGGGACTGTTCAGCCTAGCTGGAGTGTGCGCGGTCTGGGCCGCCGCCAGTCCCATCTACGTCAACGACGTGATCGTGCAGCCCCCGGCCACTCCGCCGCAGATCGACGCGACCGCGTTTCTGAACAACAGCCTCTTTGATGTTTCCGGCACGCAGCTTCCCTATCAAACGCAAAACACCCGCCACTTCACGAACAGCGCCTCGGGCCAGATGATCGGTTCGCCGGGATTTATTTTTCAATATTTTACCACCACCGGGTCGCTGAACTACGCCGCCTACAATTTCATCAACCACGGGCGCATCTCGGTCTCCACCGCGTTCGGTTCGCAATCCAGCCTGTTTGTCAATTCTACCAACGTGCTCAATTCGCAATCCCTCGCGGGCGACGGTTCGACTGACATCCGCATTTTGGGGACGAACGTCAGCATTGCGGGCAGCGGTTTGAGGGCGTCGTCGTCCACCACTCCATTTCCATTTTTTGGTGGTTTTCAAAATCTCGGCGGGGTGACCGGCCTGTATTGGGGGGCCGGCACGAACAACGCGCTCGGGACAAATAGACCGATGAGGCTGGACGGATTTGGTTTTTTAAGTGGCAACCTGGACTTGCCCTCTCCCTCCTCGCCGTTCCATCAGGTTCTCCAGCCCGGATTTTTTGGCGGCATAGCCACCAACGTCGTTTCCGTGCCTTCCTTCTCCGGCGGCTCCACGTTCGGCGCGTTCGTTCACACCAACCGCACCGGGCCGACAAGCAGCGTGGTGCAGATTGTTTTCGTGGCCACGAACAGTTTGACCAATCCGAACCTGAGCGTGAACGTTCGTTTCGCCACACCCTTCTTCGGCTTTGGCCAGGGGACGGATGCCATCGTGGAATTCGGGAACGTATCCTACGACATCGTTGATGAGTCGCTCACCACCAACCTGGTTTATCTGGTCGATTCCTCGGTGAACGCCGCTCAGATCAACCTCTTCCCGACCAATTTCAATCCGAAAATTCCCAGCACCTATTCGGTGATGCGCTCTACACCCTTCGAGTGGGAGACGGCGGAGTCGGCCAACTTGGCCTACACCAATAACCTGATTTTCAGCCCGCAGCACGGCACCAACCAGGTCGACAACCTCTACGCCGCCTACTCCGCCCGGATCGGCCAGACCAATTCCCTCGCCGCCGCCGCCGGCAGCCTGAATCCGATCCTCTCTGATCCGACCAACTTCCACGGCAAGGTCGAAATTTTCTCGGACCAGCTCAATCTGTTCGACACCCGCATCAAGGCGGAGAATTTCATTGGCATCCAGACCCGCAATCTGAAGGACAATCTGTTCGCGCAGGTCGATGCGCCCTTCGTGAACTTTGACGTCGGCTCCACCAATGTGGACCTGACCATTTCCAACATTGCCCCGGCCACGGTCAGCCGCCTCTTCGGCACGATTTCCGCCTGGACGGGCGTGTGGAACAACAACGTTCTCAACCCCGGCCTGCCGGGCGGCGTGGACAACGTCCGCTTCCATGTGCTGATCGTGGACAACGCGCTCCAGGGCGAGCTGCCCGTGACCCTGCACAAGTTCGCGGCCCGTTGCACGAACCTGACCATCGTCGATAATCTGCGGATCAGTTCCACCATGCTGCTCAACGCGCCGGCCGTCACCGTGCGGGCCGGCGGCGGGCTGACCCTGCCGGGCGGTTCGAGCTGGGGCGCGACCAATGCGGTCAAGCTGAACCATTTCACCAACTCCGGCGTGATCAACATTCCGCAGTTGGCCGGTTTTGGCACGGCCACGAACGGCACCCCGCTTTCCTACTCCAATTTCGTCAACCACGGATCGATCACGAGCACGGTTTTCAAGGCCTACAGCCGTTATTTTGAGAGCAGCGGGCTGGGAACCCTTTCGACCCCGGGCTCCATCACCTCCATCGGCGGGGTTGTTTTCGTGGATACACTCAACGGATTCCTCAGCAACGGACTGATGGCTTCCTACTCTGGCACCATGACGCTTAATGCCAGCAATCTGAATGTTCGGGGCACCACTCTTCAATCGGGCACCATCCCCAACGGGGCCGGCCAGTTTATCCGGGGACCAATGGTGATCGCCGCCACCAATTCTTTTAATGACGGTTCGCCCGGGGCCACCAACAACTGGCTCACCACCTTCGGCATCCAGGTGCTCCGGCGGCCAACCTCCGGCAGCCTGACGAACACCATCATCCGATCCGTGGCCGATGCGCACGCCACCCCGTCCCACATCTGGCCTGCCCAGGATCGCGGGCCGTATAAGGACGGCTACAGCAACAATCTCGCGGTGGGCAAGCTCGTCTTGGATGGCACCGTCAACTCGACTTTTATTTTTGGGGGCCTCACCGCCAGCAATGCCATCTACGTGGATTATCTGGAGCTGAAGAACGGGGCTACCAACTACAACACCCGGTTGAACATCGCCTCCGATTTCACCATTTACTTTGCCGACTGCAACATTCCGCCGGACAAGTTGGACGGCGCGAAGAACGGGCGTCTGCGCTGGGTGAGAAATTATATTGGTGCGTTCAGCTCGACCAACATCACCTATCCCTCCGGCCGGACTTACACTTTCAACGCCGGTCTGGTCCGCAGCACTGACATCGATTCGGATGGCGACGGCCCGGTCAATTCCATCGACCCGACGCCGATCTACACCGATGAAAACATCGGTCTGACGATCGCGTCCGTGAATGTTCCGCCTCTCAATGTGGCCATCACCTGGAATGCGCTGTTCAGCTCTACGAATATTCTTGAGTACAATACCAATGTGAATGGCCTCAACTGGATGACTCTCACCAGTTTTCTCACCGGCCCGGTGAATGTCACGGCCCGGGTGCTCGATGGCATACCCGACCGGTTTTACCGGGTGCGGGTTTTGATGCCGTAAGCGGCGGGATGGCCGGGGCTGGGTGTGGTCGGGATGCGGACTGCGTGCTAAGTGCGACCCTGTGAAC
>Ga0209553_1001460_pt1 | contig 11765 bp, 4 predicted proteins | sample LauGreFBDMM110DN_2_FD_188217 | JGI IMG/M metagenome (GOLD analysis project Ga0209553, IMG submission 188217) | Freshwater lake microbial communities from Lake Michigan, USA - Fa13.BD.MM110.DN (SPAdes) (version 2) | ecosystem: Environmental > Aquatic > Freshwater > Lake | place: Lake Michigan, USA...
GGCGCATTGATACCTATGAACCAGATGCAGATATTTACTGGGGCCCTGAAAACAAGTGGCTGGACGACAAGCGTCACAGCGGCGACCGCAAACTTGATCAGCCTCTAGGCGCAACCCAGATGGGCCTTATTTATGTCAACCCAGAAGGCCCCAACGGCAAGCCTGACCCGCTCGCCGCTGCCATCGACATTCGAACTACATTCGGCCGTATGGCAATGAATGATGAAGAGACCGTTGCCCTCATCGCCGGCGGTCATACGCTGGGGAAAGCCCACGGGGCGACTAACCCGGATAAGAATGTTGGTCCCGAACCTGAGGGAGCTGGCATCGAACAGCAAGGCCTAGGCTGGAAGAATACCTTCGGGAAGGGCAAAGGCGGTGACACCATCACCAGCGGCCTAGAAGGCGCGTGGACATCGACTCCTACGAAGTGGTCCAACGAATACTTCGCCAACCTATACGGCTATGAGTGGAAACTGCTAAAGGGCCCTGGCGGCGCTTGGCAGTGGACCCCCACGGACGAAAATGCGAATGGACTTGTACCAGATGCTCACGATCCGAAAAAGTCGCACGCTCCGATGATGTTCACGACCGACATCGCACTAAAAATGGATCCAGCCTACGCCAAGATTTCGAAGCGGTTCCAAGAGAACCCAAAGGAGTTCAACGCGGCCTTCGCCAAGGCTTGGTACAAGCTGACGCACCGCGACATGGGTCCCGTCTCGAGATTGCTTGGGCCAGAAGTTGCCCCGCCGCAATTGTGGCAAGACCCTGTCCCTAAGGTTGATTACAAGTTGATCGACAAGCAAGATATCGCTGCCCTCAAGAGCAAGATCCTCGAATCGGGGCTGTCCACATCCCAACTGGTCTCGACAGCTTGGGCTTCTGCATCGACATTCCGCGGCACCGACAAGCGTGGCGGAGCCAACGGTGCTAGGATTCGTCTGGCCCCGCAGAAAGACTGGAAGGTGAACCAACCTGATGAGCTAACAAAGGTGCTGCAAATCTTGGAGAAGACCCAAACGGACTTTAACAAGGCGCTAACCGATGGGAAGAAAGTCTCGCTTGCAGATGTGATCGTTCTCGGCGGCTGCGCAGCTATCGAGCAAGGTGCGAAGAAGGCCGGGCAGGAAGTTTCGGTTCCCTTCACACCGGGCCGCACCGATGCTTCGAAGGAACAAACCGACATCGAGTCCTTTGCCGTTCTCGAGCCGACTTCGGACGCATTCCGCAACTACTTCAGTCGTGAGATGACTCAACCTGCGGAAGCGCTGTTGGTCGATCGCGCGAATTTGCTCACGCTCAGCGCTCCGGAGATGACCGTCCTCATCGGCGGGATGCGGGTTCTGAATGCCAACACAGGGAACACTCAACTGGGTGTCTTCACCAAGCGACCCGAGACCCTGACCAATGACTTCTTTGTGAACCTAATCGACATGAACACCGAGTGGAAGAAGTCTGCCGTTTGCGAGCACTTCTTCGACGGCCGGGACCCAAAGACGGGGAAGATCAAGTGGACTGCCAGTTCCGCCGACCTCGTGTTCGGTTCGAACTCGCAACTCCGAGCCATTGCGGAAGTTTATGCCAGTGACGATGCGAAGGAGAAGTTCGTGCGTGACTTTGTTGCCGCGTGGAACAAAGTGATGAATCTTGATCGCTTTGACCTTAATCCAGCTATGGTCAGTGTAGCCAAGTAATTGGTAATTGAGCCTACCTGCTTGATTTAAAAGCGATTGTTAACCAAAGGGGGAAAGACACCTTTCCCTCTTTATTTATTGACGGAATGAAGAAAAGGCAGAAGGCTGGCCACTGAATTTCACGGAGGGAAGATACTGCATTCAGAGCCGGATGCGTAAGAGACGGTAATACTCATCCCGTAGGTGCAACACCCAAAGGTTAGAATGGAGGAGTTGCAGTGGGGCTTCCCCATCGCAACTCCTCTGCCTTTATACAAGCGCATATTAATCAATGGGAAGAAAAAGAAAGAATAAGAATGGACCCCTGCTTTGCAGCGAGGGTGACGAAGGTGATGGCAGGCTGACTGAAACCCGGGATAGCGAAGCGAAGGGGCCTTTTCCCGGAGGGAAGAGGGTCCTGTTTTTGATTGATGAGAGTGAAAAAAGAAGAAGGTGCGAGGCGAGCACCATTGGATATACATCCGTCGCTATGAATCCAAATAGCTGGAGGAAATGAAGTCCAGAGGTTTGGCCAAACCGAGCGCCACATTTTAGTTATTTCAAACAGCTTACCGTTTTGGGTGTATCGGTTTTTGCATTACTTTGATTAATTTCATTAGTATCTCGGCTAAATTTAACAGATTTTTGACTCATTGTCGAGGACATCTGGTTATTTCGCGTATTCATCTTTTAATGGATATCTTTCGCTATATATTATGAACTTAAAACACTCTCTACCTTTCTTGGCTTAGACCATATTTTGTCGGAAAAGCCCATTTATTTCATTTAGCCGTTAAATAACATTTCAATTGGACGGTATAAAAGGTTACAATTGGACGCTATGAGTAAACCTGTTTTTCATCCCCGTTTCGCACGGCCCCTCTTAAACGAGGCGTTGCAAGATACGCCCGCAGTGCTGATTCACGGCCCCCGCCAATGCGGCAAAACTACGCTAGTAGACTGGGCCAAGTTTTGTAGGCTCTAAGTTAAGTTCGTAAGGACTATTCACCATTTAATGCAAGATAATAGCTCGCCCCGGGCCTCCGTGACAGTTACGAACCTTGACTGCGGCGAATATGAAGTATGCACCTTTTGCCGGAATCTTATCCACGTTGACTAGCATTTCTACTCCGACCATCTCTCGACATCCGAGGGCCCAGTAAGTCATCTGCGCCCGGCGAGGGTCAACGCCTCCGAGGTCGGGTGCATCGCTAGCGATGCAGCGAACGCCCTTTTCCTTGAGGTAGACGATCGCATCGGGACCGGGGGCCGGCCAGCCCTCTGCTTTGCCGGAGAGTGGGTCAAGCCACATCCCGGTGTCAGCCGGTTCAGGCTTGAGGTGTTTATCGTTGTGCCCCGTTTGGAAGATCACAACATCGCCAATTTGAAGTTTGCGGGGGCCGAGTGAGCTTCAAGTCACGGAAAACCTATATGCCCCCGGCGTCATCTGCAGCGCCAGGTTCGGCGTGCTTTTATACGTATCCTATGACGGTGACGATCTCCACAGGATTTCGTCTCAGAACAACTCTTCGATCGGTTTGCCTCCCTCGTAAATCATGTAGGCCGGTCGGCCGCCCGGCCCCACGAACTGGAGTTCCTGGTCGATTCCCAAAACGCGGAAGCAGGTGGCCATCAAATCCTGCGGCGAGACGGGCCGCGACTTCGGGTACGCGGCTTTGGCGTCCGATTCGCCGATGATGCGGCCCATGTTCAGCCCGCCCCCCACGAAGACGAGAAAACCCAGGGGTGCCCAGTGGTCGCGGCCAGCATCTTTGTTGAGCCGTGGTGTGCGTCCGAATTCCCCGGCGATGATGAGCAGCACATCCTTGTCCAGACCGCGGGCGTACAAATCCTCGATGAACACCGACACCGCATGGTCCACGGGTGGGCACATCGTTTGGCAACTGGACACGATTTTCTTGTGATGATCCCAGCCGTCGATGTCTCCGCTGTAGCTGTTGTTGATGGTCACGAAACTGACGCCCGCTTCGCACAGCCGTCGGGCCATGAGCAACTCTTGCCCCAGGCCAGGGCCAAATTTGTCTCGAAGTCGATCGCTTTCAAGCGACAGGTCGAACGCATGCTTCGCCTTCCCGACCACGACTCGGAGGGCTTGCGCTCTCAAGTCATCCAGCGCCTGCAAGTTACCACTCGTATCGAGTCGATGCCCCATCCGGTCGAAGGAACTTAACAAGGCCAGGCGATCATTCAGGCGTTCGCGCGAGACCTTTAAGGTCATATTCGAGAGCATGGTGTTGGTGCCGTTGGTCGTCCCCAAGCGGAACGGTGCGAACGCTTGACCGAACCAGGCTGCTTCATCCCCTTCATACCCGGGGACCGTGCGCACGCAGACATAGGCAGGAACACCCATCTGCGGATGGACGGTGCCGCGTGCCCGGGAGACGACCGAACCGATGGACGGAGCGAACTGCGGGACTCGCAGCCCCGCTTGCCCGAAAAAAGGTGGCGGCCAGGGGTGGCCTGTCTTGACCCAGTGAGCGGCACCGCCGTGATCGCCATCGCCGTGGGTGAACGAACGCACGACGGACATCTTGTTGGCAAGCCCAGCCATTTTGGGAAACAGGCTTCCGAACTCCACGCCAGGAAGGCTCGTCTTGATCGAACCGAGGGGGCTGCGATACTCGGAACTCGCGTCTGGCTTGGGGTCGAATGTTTCGAGTTGGGAAGGACCACCTTCCAAAAACAGCAACACGATCGACCTGGGTTTGGCCAGCACCTCGCTCTCGGCAGCGGCACGAAGAGGAAGCAATTGAGTCAGCGTGAGTCCGCCAAAACCAAGGCTCCCGATCTTCAGGAACTCACGACGACTAGCCGGTTGTGGACCCCGCGAGTGAGGTGGAAATTCAGCCGTGGGGTCTGCCTTGCTTTTCATGGGAATCCTTTGCGGGCGCACCGTCGAAAGCAAAAGGAGTTTCTGCGCTGCATGTGTTCGAGGCCGTCCATCCGCCTCTGCCGCCGAACTGGTAAATCATACAACCGGCACCGGCATTGTATTGCTGTAGGCATTTTCGACGGTGCATTCACCACGGTCAAGGCGAAAACCCAGAATCTTCCGATTTTCCGGAATCTTCTGATTATTCGCTTGCCTTAACCGCACGACCGCACCTCTTCATCTAGACTGGGCCAAGTTTTGTAGACTCTTAGTTAAGTCCGTAAGGACTAGTCACCATTTAATGCAAGACAATAGCTCGCCCCGGGCCTCCGTGACAGTTACGAACCTTGACTGCGGCGAATAAGAAGTACGCACCTTTTGACGGAATTTTGTCCACATTGACTAACATCTCTACTCCGACCATCTCCCGACTGCCGAGGGCCCAGTAGGTCATCTGCGCCCGGCGAGGGTCAACGCCTCCGAGGTCGGGTGCATCACTAGCGATGCAGCGAATGCCCTTTTCCTTGAGGTAGATAATCGCATCTGGACCCGGGGCCGGCCAGCCCTCTGCTTTGCCAGAGAGTGGGTCAAGCCACATCCCGGTGTCTGCCGGTTCAGGCTTGAGGTGTTTATCGTTGTGCCCCGTTTGGAAGATCACGACATCGCCAACCTGAAGTTTGCGGGTGCTGCGTTCGTAGTTTTTAATGTGCTCGACGGTGATTTCTGGGGATGCCGGCCAATCTTGTTGTTTGGTCTTGCCAACTAGAGTCCGGACATCAATCACGCGAGCTTCGCCGGAAGTCCAATCGAGCGGAACTTTCTCTGTCGTGATTTTGCTGGACCCGCGTTTGCCGTACTTCTTCTCGTACTGTTCCAGCCAACCGCGAACCTCTGGTTCGTAACCAACGGGTTCATCCGTGTCGGGAAGCGAGTAAGCAGGGGGAACCAAATGGGTACCAGCCATTGCATCCATGTAATGTCCGTGATGCCACATATCGAGATACTTCGCGTATAGGAAATCGACCTTCAGGTAGACTTGGCGATGGTTCCCCGTGCCGATGCCGGGTGAGGTTAGCGGCAGTTTCGGCGACAATGTTGGCGACAGGTCAATGGCCCGTTTATTCTTACATGACTCGATTAAACGTTTGGGCAAATCGCCACCCGAGATCGAGAACGCACGCCCTTCGCTGTAGGGGCCGCCTTCGTGTTTGGGCCCGAGGAAACAATAGAACGCACCAGTTGAGGGGAGTTCGCCAAGATTTGTTGCTCCTTCGGTCCAGATCATGCCGTACTTGAGGCCGGCGTAGTGCGTCGGCTCCGCAAGATCGGGCAATGGCCCCATACTAGCGCTGTCTGTTCCGAGCGCGAGCACACCGCGTTTGCCGAGTAACTCCATGCAGTCTGGGTTTGGGTCGGGGTAACCGGGAGCTTTGCGGTCGAGAATATCAGCGATAAACCTCCGCCCTTCGGGAAGCGGACGATAGTATTTATCCGAGTAATCACTGCGGAATAGCACAACATCGCCAAAGCGAACCTTCCGCTGCTGCTTCTCGAATCGTTCGATATGTGCCGGCGTTACCAAGGGACTGATTCCCTTGGGAGCTTTGTCCAGTAAGTCACGCACATCGATGACACAGGCTTCGCCGCCGAACTGCCACGGCTCAATTTTGTCGGTGTAGGCCAGGCCGAGTAGGCCTGATTTCTCTCTCTTTAACTCGGGCCGAGCGACCGAGTGCGGTGGCACATCGAGTTGCGTTCCGGTGTTCCCGTCGATCAGAAACGAGTCGATGTTGTATGCCGACTCAGGGCCGATCTTTCGTTGATGGACGATCGCGAATCGCGGGAACGGATGGCTCGGCCAGGTACATGGATACTCCGGAGCGATCAGCAGCGAATGGTCAATGAATCGGGGTTCTTCACTCCACGAATTGACACCGTGACTCAATACGAAGATGATGGAGATTAGCACGGAACAGTTCCAGTAAGAAGCCGATAGTAGGGGTAAAGTTGAGTTCATGCTGATTCTCCTTTTGTGATGACCGGGTTCGTTATTTAGCCAATGCCTTCGATCTCGATGGTCACTTGAGCTGTGCCTGGAAAGGCACTCTTACTTGTTCACCACGTTCGGCAGCGGTTCACCTCGCAATGCCATAACCGCGATGTGGGCGGCGGTCTCGCGCAAAGTCCGCACGGATTTTGGACTGGCCGATGCAATGTGCGAAGCGACGATGACATTGGGAAGCGAACGAAGGGGACTGTCGGTCGGAATCGGCTCTGGGTCGCAGACATCTATCGCTGCCCCGGCCAGATGTCCGGATTGAAGCGCAGCGATGAGGGCAGCCGTGTCGATCAAGTCACCCCTGGCAAGATTCACCACTACCGCACCGCGCTTCATTCGAGCAAGTGCATCGGTGTTCAACAATTTCTTGGTCTGCGGAGTCGAAGGGCAATGCAATGTCACGATGTCGGATTGGGTCAATAATTCTTCTAGCGTAACCGGCTCGCATCCAGCGGATCGAATTGTGTCTACGGGAACGAATGCATCGAAGACCAGCCGGCGACTCTTAAACGGAGCAAGTCGTGCTGCGACTTCACGCCCGATGCGACCGAAGCCGACGATCCCCACGGTTTGATCGCGCAGAGTTCGCAGTTGATCAAGCGGCGTCGCCAGCCCCCATTTTCCGTCACGAATATACAGTGTGTTCGGAACCACTTGTCGTGTGACGCCCAGTATGAATGCGAGCGTATGATCGGCGACCTCGTCGATGCAGTAATCGGGGATGTTGCAGACAGGAATTCCTCGCTCGCGGGCCGCCTTCACATCGACGGTATCGTAGCCGATGCCATATCGCACGATGACCTTGGCCTGCCTCATTTCGGAAATAACTTCTGCATGGATCGGCGCAAACTGCGTGATCACGGCGTCGGCGTCAGCAACAAGCAACTTTAATGCAGCGATATGTCGATCGTTGCCGGCTCGAAGTTCGGCCCCCGCGGCATGAACAATCCGTTCTTCGATCTCGAGCGACGGGAAAGTGAAATCAGTGATGGCAACAACTGGCATGGGAGTCCCTAGGAGAGATTACTTGACAAAATAGGAGTGTCTGGTAACCTAGCAGACTGTGAAAACATAGTAAAGCGCTTTTCTTGGGTCAACACGAAATCCCAGAAGGGAGAGTCATTTTATTATGCAAGTGATCCTTCCAATGAAACTATGTGATCAAGCCTCCGAAACTCCGCGATCAAGCCGCCGAACAGAACCAACGGTACATCGTCATGAACAAACTCGTCATCGCCAATCGATTGCCCATTGAAACGCAGATTGCTAAGGCGTTCGGTGTTAGTCGTATCAGCGTTAGCGAAGCAAGCAAGTCGCTGGAATTCATTGGCATCGTCGAGAAGAAGGCGGAATGGCAACTCGGCATGAACTCACCTTCGGTTGGTCGATCTGATCGCCACGGAGCAAGTTGCAGAGGCGACAGAGGAACTGCGAAAGCATATGGAAAGACTTCTGTGTGTCGAACTAGAGGTAGAGGAGAAACATGATCCACGTTATTGCCACCATTGAACTCACGCCGGGCACGCGCGAAGCGTACTTGGACGTGTTCCGTAAACTCATCGCTGATGTCCGTGCCGAAAAAGGTTGCCTCGAGTACGGTCCAGCAATTGACTCGCAAACCGATCTATCTAATCAGGCCAAAGTTGGCCCCGACAAAGTCGTCGTTGTGGAGAAGTGGGACGATATTGCGGCACTGAAGGCACACTCGGTCGCACCACACATGCAGGCTTATCGCGTTAATATCAAAGACTATGTGCTCGGAGTACATTTGCTCGTTCTCGACCCGGCCGAATGAGTGAGACCACCGCAATGACCATGAGTGCCCGAACAGCCATGAAGACGCGCCACACCCAAAGTAACAAGGACCGAATTTGATGCGCTATCGATTCTTTTACTCGGTGGCGACGCTCGGCCTTATGTATGCGGCTTGGGTGAGTCACTTTTACGCTGCGGATGAGCCCGCTCCGAAGGCGATTTCGGAGAAAAATAGCGATTTATTCGAGAAACAGATTCAACCGTTGCTCGTTAAGACCTGCGGGAAGTGTCATGGGCAGAAGCCCAAAAACAATGATCTCGATTTTGTGAGTTTCGGCACCGCCAAGGCGATCCTTGCCAAACCTAAGGTGCTCGCCGACATTGCTGAACGTTTGAACGCCGGTGACATGCCTCCTAAGGAAGCACCGCAGCCGAGTGAGTTTGAGCGAAAACAACTTCTGGATTGGATTAAAGGGGCGCTCGACTCGGAGGCGGCTGCGCGGGCGGGAGACCCCGGGTCTGTGACGCTTCGTCGATTGAGCAACACTGAATACGATAATGCGATCCGCGATCTCACCGGTGTGGACATGCGACCGACCCGGGCACGCGAGTTCCCCACCGATAGCGTTGGCGGCGAGGGGTTCGCCAATGTCGGAGATGCGATGCCAGTGACTCCGGGCCTAGTCGAACGTTATCATCAGGCTGCACGGGATGTCGCCGCGCGGGCGGTGCTGCTGCCCACGGGTTTCCGCTTCTCCCCATCGACCGAGCGCCCGGATTGGGTCGAGGATTCTCTCAAAAATCTCCGTAGTTTCCACGCTCGCTATGCCGGACCTAATGGAGAGCCACCGTTGGCTGCGCATCTCGCAGCGACCCTCAAGCATCGTGACAGGCTTACCCGCGGAGGGCCCGCCGCTATCGCCGCAGTGGCCACCGAGGAAAAGCTCAACGCCACTTACCTAGCTACGCTCTGGGCGGAGCTCAACGGCAAGTCGGCCTCGCCAGCGGAAGTCAATGCACAGGCGAAGCAATGGCACGAGAAAGCGACCCAGCTCGATACCGAGAATCAACGCCGGCAGACCGCTTTTCAATCGGCCAAGAAGTCAATCGAGTCTCGCTGGGTTTCATCGAAACGAGTCCTCGCGGAGTCCAAAGTCGCGGAAGGTGGCACAGTTCCCTTCGAACGCAAGGTCGTCGTTCAACGCGGCGAACTGCTACTACTGACTGTGCTTCCAAACGAAAATCACGGGGCAGACAGCACGCTCATCGAATGGACGATTCGCGAAACCACAGGCGATAAGCGAACTTGGAACATTGCCGATCTGGTGCCTAATATTTTGAAGGGCAACCCGTGGTCGGACAAGCACGATGCCCGTTGGAGCTTTCTGGAAACGACACCCACTCCGGTGTTCCTATCCCAAAGGAACGATAGCAGCGCTGGACGGCCCGAACTGAAATCGTGGAGCATCGGTTCTGAACCATCGGTCTTTGCGAACTCGGCTGCGGAACCAATCAAAGTATGGACGACATTGCCCGCACGATCGGTCTTCGTGCATCCCGGACAGAAACGACCCGTGGCGGTCGCGTGGACGAGTCCGATTACTGGTGAGTTGTTGGTCGCGGGCTGCGTCGCCGATGTTCACCCGAGTGGTGGTGATGGGGTCTCGTTTGAGTTGTCGCATGTCGCGGCTACGGACTTGGGTCAGGCACTGGCCGATCTCGGTAATACACCCATGAGTCTTCCGGATGCTGGTCTGCCTCCCGACATGTTGTCGCTTGTGCGTACAAGGTGGAGAGAAGCCACCACCGATTCGGCACCGGTCCTAGCGGCGATCAAGGCCATACAGGACCAGTTGTTTCAAGGCAACTATAGGAAGAATGCGGCCATCGCGATCGGGAACGGCTTCCCCGCCTGGGAGGATGTGCGTCGTATCGTCGCTCGCGAACGCGTTCAAGGCGCTGCCCGTGAGCTGCTTTTCCGCATGGTAGCGCTGCCAGCACAGCCCGACACATTCGTGGTCTGGGACCGGCTGCGACTCGAAGGCGGTGACGGGCCACCTCTGGTGTTCGCAGAGCATCCCGAATTGGGCGCGGCCATCGAGAAAGCCTCTGGGCTCAAATTTGGCCATCACCCCAAGGGCCGATCAGTGCCAAAGTCCGCACTGGTCACGGCATCCGGTGCCGAGATCGTCATCGATCTGAGGAAACTTTCTGCAGAGTTGCAGAAAGCGCTCACGCTGCCTCGGTTCCTCCGCGCTGATGTAAGCCTCGACGAAGCCAGTCCTGAAACCGCCTCGGTTCAGGCATTCCTTATTGCTGCCACGGGTGGTGGTGGTAACCTTGCCGAGCCTGTCGCTAAAGCCACGGTGGGTGACCCGCTGGCTGCGCAGATCGTACATCCGCGCGTCGCCGCCAAAAGAGCACTGCCGGCTGTTGAGTTTCGCGCATTGTTTCCTCCTGCCGTACTCTTTCAACCTATCATCCCACGAGACGCTCAAGGCAGCGTTTTCCTATACCGCCGAGAGGACGAGCCGTTGCGTCGACTCTTGCTTGACGATGCGGGCCGAGCGGAGAGCGACCGGCTGTGGAGCGAACTAGAATTTGTCAGCGAACAAGCGCTCGCCACCCCAATCGCCTATGAAGGACTTGTGCAGTACTACCGCAAGCCGAACGACGGCGCGCGCATAATGTTCTTCTACATTCAAGAGTTCGAGCAACAGATCAAGAAGGAAGAGAAGGCGTTTCTGGCGGCTCAGGTCGCTGCGGAATCGAAGCACCTTGAAGCGCTGCTCACTTTTGCCGCCCGGGCCTGGCGCCGGCCTCTCGCAACCGATGAACTTTCCACCATTCTTGCGTCTTACCAAGCCGATCGTAAAGATGGCATCAAGCACGATCCGGCTTTCCGTGCCGCTCTTGCGCGTGTCCTCTCATCTCCTTGGTTTCTTTATCGGGTTGAACAACCGGCCTCTGTAGCACGCTGGGGACCGGTGTCGGGCAACGAACTGGCGACAAGATTAAGTTTCCTGCTTTGGGAGTCGATTCCTGATGATGAGTTGCGTGCGAAGGCCGCGAAGCTTCACGAGCCTGTGATTATGGAGCAGCAAGTGCGCCGGATGCTGAAGGACGGCCGAATGCGGGGCATGGCTGAGGAGTTCGGTGCCCGTTGGCTCGGGGTGCGCGACTTCGTTGCCAACCATGGCCGAAACCTGAAGCACTTCCCCGAATTCACGCTGGCCTTGCGCGAAGCATTGGCCGAGGAGCCGGTGCGGTTCTTCGAGGATCTCCTAATAAATGATCGCCCAGTCGCCGATGTGATTGCCGCCGATGCGGTGGTCATCAACGAATTGCTCGCCAAGCACTACGGCATCCCTGGCGTTAAAGG
>Ga0209553_1001463_pt1 | contig 11759 bp, 11 predicted proteins | sample LauGreFBDMM110DN_2_FD_188217 | JGI IMG/M metagenome (GOLD analysis project Ga0209553, IMG submission 188217) | Freshwater lake microbial communities from Lake Michigan, USA - Fa13.BD.MM110.DN (SPAdes) (version 2) | ecosystem: Environmental > Aquatic > Freshwater > Lake | place: Lake Michigan...
GATTGCAGCCGTATGAAATCATTGTGGTCACCAACAAAGAGGTTCGCGCCAAAATTCAAGCTGCTGCCAGTAACCAAGCTCAGATTACAGAAGGCTCATACCTCTTGGTATTTGCTGCATGGAACGACTACACCGCCGACCGCATCAACATGATGTTTGACTACAACAATGAAGTGCGCGGCTTTGTGAACGAAGGTGCTGAAGCCTATCGTCAAATGTTGCTGAAGAACTATCCGGCAAAAGGCCCAGAAGTTAATTTTCAACATGCTGCCAAGCAGTCCTACATTGCTTTGGGTACTGCTTTGATTGCTGCGGCTGAGCAAGAAGTAGACGCAACGCCCATGGAAGGTTTTAACCCGCCTGCAGTCGATGAAATTTTGGGCTTGGCATCACGCGGACTGCGCAGCACGGTCTTATTGCCGCTGGGTTACCGCGAAGCCGACAAAGACTGGTTGGTCAACATGAAGAAAGTGCGCCGTACCAACGACAAGTTCATGACTGAAGTGAAGTAATTCACTTTTCAAAGAAGAGGCTCTGCATCATGTTGCAGGGCCTTTTTTTTATCCAACGTGCACACTGATTTTGGCTGCAGCGGCGCATGCACGCTCCAAAGCTTTATCGCCTTTGGCCAATGCCACTGCCATACGGCGATAAGGACGCGTGGTCGGTTTGCCAAAAATTCGAACATCAACGCCAGGTTCTAGCAATGCTTCTAATACGCCAGCGTAAGTTGGGTTTTTGCCTTCACGGTCGGCAAGTACCACGGCACTGGCGCCTTCTACCGCTTCAATGAGCGGAATAGGCAAGCCCAAAACAGCGCGCGCATGCAAATCAAATTCACTCAGGTTTTGGCTGACCAATGTCACCATGCCGGTGTCGTGTGGGCGAGGGCTGAGTTCACTGAAAATGACCTCCGTGGCCGTGACAAAAAATTCAACGCCGAACAAACCTGCGCCGCCCAAATCGGCGGTGACTTTTTCGGCCATGTCTTGCGCGGCTTTTAAATAATCAGGCGCCATGGCTTGGGGCTGCCAACTGTATTGGTAGTCACCGCGTTCTTGGACATGGCCAATGGGTGGGCAGAACAAAGTTGGCCCAGTGCGTTGGCGAATAGTGAGCAGAGTAATTTCAAATTCAAAGTGAATGAACTCTTCCACAATGACTTTTTTGCGATCGCCACGCATGCCTGCGCAAGCGTAGTCCCAACTGGCTTGAACGTCGGCTTCTGACTTGGCCACACTTTGGCCTTTTCCTGAGGAACTCATGACGGGCTTGATGACCACCGGAAAGCCAATGGCTTTGGCCTGTGCCATCAGTTCATCGCTGGACTCTGCGTAATTGAACTTGGCGGTGCGTACCCCAAGGCCTACTGCCACATTGCGAATGCGATCGCGGTTCATGGTGAGGTTGGCTGCACGCGCACTAGGAATGACCTCGAAGCCTTCTTTTTCGACATCGAGCAAAACCTCGGTGCGAATGGCTTCAATTTCTGGAACGATCAGGTCGGGCTTGTGTTTGGCAATGGCCGCACGCAAAGGGGCTTCGTCGAGCATACTGAAAATTTCGCATTCATCGGCCACTTGCATGGCGGGTGCACCCGCGTAGCTGTCGCAGGCAACGACATAGCAGCCCAGTCGTTTTGCGCTGATGACGAATTCTTTGCCGAGTTCTCCGGAGCCTAAAAGCAGGATTTTTTTCATGGTGTGACTTACTTGAATCAATTTACTTCAGCCATAATACGACACATGATCTATGCCAGAAGCCACAAATTGATCGCACGTCTTGTGCTTGTGTGGTTTGCACTGTTCATAGGCGTGGCCAATGCCAATGTGACCATCAGCAACAGCTGGGTTAGGCCCACCGTTGCCGGTCAGAAAGCCACAGGTGCTTTCATGAAAATCACAGCCAAAGAAAACAGCAAGCTTTTGAGTGTCAGCAGCCCCATCGCGGGCGTGGCAGAAGTTCACGAAATGAAAATGGAAAAAGATGTCATGAAAATGGCGGCCATTCCATTTTTAGATTTGCCTGCGGGAAAAGCTGTCGAATTGAAACCGGGCTCGTATCACATTATGTTGATGGACTTGAAATCGCCTGTTGAAAAAGGTGCCAAGCTGCCCTTGACCTTGAAGTTTCAAGATGCCAAAGGCGGCAAGTTTCAAGTTGATCTGCTAATTGATGCCACCATGCCTATGGCCTCAGGCCAACCCAGCGGCGCTGCGAAGCATCACCACCATTGAAACCCTTCTCAATAGCATTGACTTTATTCTGCTTTGATGCCCGCATAGGCCGCCACCCTGGCCCACCGCACAATTTCTGAGCGCATGAAGTCGGTGGCTTCTTCGGAGGTGGTGAAGAAACTTTCAAAGCCTAGGGTATCAAGCTTGTCTTTCATCTTGGGTTCTTTGCCAGCTTGAATGAAGGCGGCGTTGAGTTTTTTCACCACGGCAGGCGGCGTGTTGATGGGTGCATAGACTGCAAACCAGTTGGTCAATTCCACACCCTTGTAGCCTTGCTCGTTCAGGGTGGGCACTTGCGGCATGGCTTTGTGCCTGTCGCCTGACGCAACGGCCAAGGCCCTGAGTCTGCCTTGTTGAATTTGCGGCAAAGCATTTTGTATAGGGCTGAACATATAATTGAGTTGGCCGCCAATCAGGTCGTTCATGGCTTGGGCCTGACCTTTGTAGGGAATGTGGTTTGACTTCAAGCCCACCAGTTGGTTGAAAAATTCGGCTTGCAAATGTTGCGGGCTTCCCATACCTGCAGAGCCATAATTCATGTCGCCATTTTTTGATTTCATCAACTCAATGAATTCTTTCAAGTTGTTGGCTTTGACAGAAGGGTGAACCACCAGCACAACGCCAGTTTGGCCGATGAGCGTGATGGCCTGTAAATCTTTGACCAAGTCATAGGGGATTTTTTTGTAAACGGCCACGTTGGTGGCAATGGTGGCCGGACTGATGAGCAAGGTATACCCATCGGCTTTTGATTTCATGACGTACTCGACTCCGATGTTGCCGCCTGCGCCAAGTTTGTTTTCGACCACCAAGGTTTGACCCAAGATTTCGCCAACACGCAGGCTGAGATTGCGGGCCAGCAAATCTGTACCGCCGCCTGCTGCAACGGGCACCACAACCTGAATGTTATGGTTTGGAAAATTTTGAGCATGGACACAGAGGTTGGAAAAAAGAATTCCAAGGGTGATCAGCAATTTCTTCATGGTCGTTCTCGTTCTAGCATTCGGGCTGGTATGGGTTGGTATCAATTTGGAAGTTTAGGCGGCGGTTTTGTGAAATAACTAAAGATAAACCCTATGCACTCGGAGCTTATGAGAAAACCTAAAGCTATGTTCACCCTTTGAGCAAAGCATGTGAAAATTACGCCCAACACATTCAAGGACTGAGCGCATGAAACGCCCTAACATCATCTTCATCGTGGCCGACGACTTGGGATTTGCCGATCTGGGATGTTACGGTGGTCGTGATGCAGCGTTTGGCAACGTGTCTCCGGTGCTCGACCAACTGGCCGCAAATGGCTTGAAGTTCTCTGATGGCTATGCCAACTCGCCAGTTTGCTCGCCCACTCGATTTGGCCTGATGACGGCCAGGTACCAATACCGTTTGAGAGGTGCCGCCGAAGAGCCCATTAACAGCAAGGCCAGAGCCAGCACCACTTTGGGTTTGCCACCCACACACCCCACTTTGCCATCCTTGCTCAAAGAGCAGGGTTATCGGACTGCTTTGATTGGCAAATGGCATATGGGATATCCCCCTGCGTTTGGTCCGTTGCGCTCGGGCTACGATGAGTTTTTTGGCCCCATGGCGGGGGGCGTTGACTACTTCACACACTGCGCCTCAACGGGTGCACACGATTTGTGGGTGGGCGAGGAAGAGCAAGCTCACGAGGGTTACCTGACCGATTTGATTTCCAACAAATCGGTGGACTTTGTGGAGCGCATGGCACAAGACACCACGCAACCGTTTTTCTTGAGCATGCACTACACCGCGCCTCATTGGCCTTGGGAAACGCGCGAAGACCACGAACTGGCGCAAACCATCAAAGACAATATCTTTCACCTGCAGGGTGGCAACATTCACACCTACCACCGCATGATTCACCACATGGACGAAGGTATCGGTTGGGTGGTGAATGCTTTGAGAAAAACAGGCCAACTCGGCAATACCTTGATTGTGTTTACCAGTGACAACGGCGGTGAAAGGTTCAGTGACAATTGGCCCTTGGTGGGCGGCAAAATGGACCTCACCGAAGGCGGAATTCGTGTGCCATGGATTGCTCACTGGCCAGAAGGTATTGCACCAAATACCACCTCAGCACAGCATTGCATGACCATGGACTGGTCAGCCACCATGGTGGCATTGGGTGGAGGGCAGGCGCACGCCGACTATCCCTTTGATGGTGTATCGCTCTTGCCTTTGTTTCAAAACCCGCAAGCCACGTTTGAGAGGCCGATGTTTTGGCGCATGAACCACCGCGAGCAACGTGCGGTGCGTTTGGGTGACTGGAAATATTTGCGTGTCGATGGCAATGACTATTTGTTCAATGTTGTGGATGACGCGCGTGAGCGGGCCAATCTGGGCAAACACATGCCAGACAAACTTCAGGATTTAAAAACGCTGTGGGAAACATGGAATGCGTCGATGCCGCCCATTCCAGCCGATGCCACCATCAGTCTGGGCTTCTCAAGCAAAGACATGCCGCAGCGTTGAAAGTTCAAGCCGCCTGCAGTTTCACAATGGGCGCTTCTTTGATGGGCAAGTTAATGAGGGCGGCTATGGCTGACAAAGCAATGTCTGCCCACCACATCCATTGGTAATCACCTTGCGCTTCAAACACCAAGCCGCCCAAGTAGGCACCTAAAAAGCCGCCAATTTGATGCGACAACAGGGTGAGTCCAAACAAGGTTGCCAAGTAACGGACACCAAATAGCTTGCCCACCAAGGCCGCCGTGGGGATCACTGTGGACAACCACGTCAAGCCAAGGCCCACCCCAAACGCGTAAAAGGTCCATTCTGTTTTAGGTGCCACCAAGTACAGTGCAATGAGCAATGCGCGCGAACCGTACATAGTGGCCAACACGTATTTGCTGCGGTACACATTGACGAACGATCCTGCGAACAAACTACCCACAATGTTGGCCAAGCCAATGAGGGCCAATGACCAACTGGCAACGGTGGGAGAAAGTCCACACAGGCCTACTTCGGTGGGAAAATGGGTGACTAAAAAAGCAATGTGAAAGCCGCATGCAAAAAACCCGAGGTGCAGTAGCAAATAGCTTGGGTTGCGCATCGCGTCTGAAACGGCTTTTTTCAAGCCACCCTCGGGATCAGGCGCTTTGCTGGGAGCAAGGGTGTCACTGGTGAGCCGGTTAAGAAGGGGGATTGCCAGCAACATGACGGCTGCCATGGACCACATGGTGCCCATCCAACCTACCCACTGAATCAGTTTGCCAATAATGGGAGCAAAGACAAATTGTCCAAAAGAGCCACCCGCATTGATGATGCCCGATGCCGTGCCGCGTGATGTTGTAGGCATGCGCTGTGCTGCAGCGCCCAGTAAAACGGAAAAGCTACAAGCACCCGCGCCCATGGCTGTGAGCAAGCCCAGGGCGATAATGAGGCCCAGTTGGCTGCTAACGAAGGGCGTGAGTGCAGTGCCCAATACCAAGATGAGCAAACCAGTTAGCAACACAGGACGCGGCCCAAATTTATCGGCAAAGGCGCCTGCAATGGGTTGAATGGCGCCCCATACAAATTGGCCAATGGCCATGGCCAAGCTGATGCTCACAATGCCCAAACCAGTGTCGGTGTTCATGGGGCCCACATAAAGGCCCATCGATTGGCGCGTGCCCATGGTGATCATGTAAAAGGCGGCAGCCATCAGCGTGGTGATCCAAACGCCGGGGTGGTTCAAGCTGGGAAAGAGTTTCATGTTGGGCTTATAAATTGAAGCAGTTCTGCTGAAAATTGTTCAGGCATTTCAAAGTAGGGCAGTGCACCACTTTCGTAGACGGTGAAGCACCAGTTTTCTGAATGGGCATAGCGCTGTTTGCCACGGTAATCGACAAAATCACCGCGAGTGCCATGGCTCATCCAAACCTTCTGCGTCAGCTTGTCGTAGATGTTGGTGATGTCTGCGCTAAAGAGTTGAGCCGACAAAAAGCTAAGGGGTGCATGTTCTGCGCCGGGTTGTCGCGTAGTCCAAACGGCATAGCGGTACATCTCTTCGTCGATGTTGGAAGACCCCCAAGTTTTCTTTAAAAAATACCGAATGACTTTGGGCCGAGTGAGTAGGTTGAAAATCGAGAGTCCCCAGCCAGGACCCTTTAGCAATCTCCAAAGCCAGTTGAGCCCAAAAGTTTTTCCCTCTTCAGCTTGTCTGAGTTTCAAGCCTGTGAAGCCTGTCGGGCTGACCAAAGAGATGGTTTGAAAATGTGTGGGTTGCTCAGCTGCCGCGCGTGCTAAAAATTCGCATGACAAAGAAACGGCCAAGGCATCGATGGCTTGGGTGCCTTGCACGGCTTGAACGTGTTGAACCAGGTCATGAATGGCATCTGTCATGAGGCGCGGTGTATACAAGCGATCGGCGCGCTCTGAAAAGCCGTAGCCAGGCAAGTCAATGGCGTAGACTGTTCGGTGCTGGCTGAGTGATTCAAAAAGTGGCCGAACTTCAGCAGCGCTGGCGGCTGCATTAATGGTGTGTACCAAAATGAGAGGGCGGCCTTGCCCTTTAACGTAAGCGCAAAGATGACCCGTGCCACTGGCAATGGTTAGGAGTTGCCCATTTAAAGCAAGATTCAATGCGTACTTTCAAGGCCTAAAAAAAGTAATTTTCGCACATTGCCTGCAAACGGGTGCAGCTTGAATTCAAAGTCCTGCAGTTGGCTGAGAACGGCCAAGATAGGACATGATGGAACCTGGTGGGTCAATAAGAAAATGGCGTCAACACAAAATGTTGCGTTGACGCCATGAGGGAAGAGCTTACTTTTTAGCGCCGTCTTTGGCGACTTCTTTGGCTGTTTTTTCAGCTTTTTTACCGTCGGCTTTAGCGTCCGGCTTGACTTCTGTTTTGGCCACAGCTTTAGCGTCGGCTTTGGCTTCAGCCTTCGCAGGTGCTGCAGCGGTGGCTGCTGCGGGTGCAGTTGCTGTCGCTGGTGCAGCAGCGAAAGCGGCTGTTGAGAATGCGGCAATGATCAAGGTAGCGAGAAGTTTAGTCATGATGAATCTTTCAGGTTGTTTGAAAACTCCACCGATCGGGAGTGATCATTCAACGGCAGGGAAGACACACTTGTTGACCGAAATATTTAATTATTTGTGTCAACTTAAAAGTGAACATGACGTTGATGCTACGGTCCTTGTGCTTCAAATCAATCTAATTTCACGCCTGCACTTTTCACAAGTTTGACCCAAAACTTCGCGTCTTCATTCAAGAAACTTGCAAACTGATCGGGTGATTTTGAAACATCAACATCGGTGCCTTCTCTGGCCAATGCTGCCTTGACATTGGGCTGCGACATGGCAAATTGAGCGGCATCAAAAATCTTTTTCACAATGGCAGGAGGTGTGCCGTTGGGAACAAAAATGCCATACCAAAATTCGATGGCGTAGTCGGGTACACCGGCTTCAATGCTGCCTGGCAGACCAGGGACCAATGCAGACTTTTCTTTGGTGCTCACGCCCAATCCCTTTAGTCGACCTGCTTGAATCATTGGCAATACCGAGGGTGGTGTGCCAAAGGTCAGCTGGGTGTCGCCGGCCACCACAGATTGAATGGCGGGGCCACCGCCTCTGAAGGGAATGTGGGTCATCTCAATGCCGGTGACTTGCGCAAACAATGCGGCGCCCAAATGCGGCGCAGAGCCATTGCCCGATGTGGCGTAGTTGATGACACCTGGGGCTTTCTTGGCTTTGGCCACCAGCTCTAAAAGGTTGCCGATGCCAGCATTGGGGTTGGCTGCAATGACCAAAGGCGAGGAAGTGATTTTGGTAACTGGAAATAAATCTTTGGGTGCATAACCAAGCTTTGGGTTTAAAGCTGGATTGACCGAAATGCTGCTGGGGCTGGCAATCAAAACGGTGTAACCATCGGGCGCAGATTTAGAAACAGCTTCTGCGGCAATACTAGAGCCTGCACCCGCTTTGTTTTCAATGATGACCGGTTGACCCAGCGACTTGCCCAATGATTCGCTGATGGTTCGCGCCACATAGTCTGCAGCGCCACCGGGTGCAAAACCGACAACCACTTTGACAGGTTTGGTGGGGTAGGTGCTGGCGGTTTGAGCCTGTGCCATTGAGACGCAAGCCATCAAGCCAAGGCAAATGAACGAGAAAGAGAAAGACAATTGTTGAATCATGATAAGACCCTTAAAACAATTTTTCCAACGTGAGAATTACTTTCCATCAAAGCTTTGGCAGCCACCATGTCTGCGAAAGGAAAAACGGTATCGATGCTCGATTGAATACGACCATCTGCAAAAGCCGGCAAAATATCTTTGACAAAACCGCTCACAGGCTCGGCGCGTTGATCTGGTGAACGAAGTTTGTTTGACACGCCAAACAGCGTTAGGCGTTTGGCATGCAGGGCTTCAATGTCCAAGGGTGCGTTCAATACACCATCGACATAGCCCACGGTGCCAAGACGACCTTGAAAACACAAGCAGCGCAGGCTTTCAGCAAACACAGAACCGCCCACCGTGTTGACCACAAGTTGAACGCCTTTGCCGTCTGTGGTAGCCATGACCTGATCGTAAAAATTGGGTGAACGTGAACAGATTCCCAAATCCAAACCCAATGGTGTTAGCTTGTTTAATTTTTCTTGCGAACCCGATGTACCAATGACCTTCGCACCTAAGGCCTTAGCCATTTGCAATGAAGCCACGCCCACACCCGATGAAACACCATTGACCAACAGCCAGTCATTGGCCTTTAAGCGGCCCTGCTGCACCAACAAGTCGTAGGTCACCAAAAAGGTCAGTGGAATGCACGATGCTTCTTCGAAGGATACGTTTGCAGGGATGGACATCATTTCTTTGATGTCCATGAGTGCATATTCGGCAAAGGTGCCTGCGCACCTGGCCATGACACGGTCGCCCAATTTGAGGCCGGTGGCGGCGGTCACTTTTTCTCCCAGTGCTGTAATTTCGCCAGCGCCTTCCATGCCAATGGCTTTGGCGCCCTGGCTGCCGTGCAGGCCGTGGCCTTTGATGAATTCTCCGCGGTTCAATCCGGCCGCATGAATCTTGACCAGTGCCTGTGTAGGACCGGGTACAGGCATGGGAACTTCTCTCAATTCAATGGGGTTTGGCACATCCCCAACGTGCATCCAATATGACTTCATGTTCAAAGACCTTTAAAGACAGGTTTGCGTTTTTCCATGAAAGCTTTTCGGCCTTCAGCGTAATCAGCGGAGTCAAAGCAGTTTCGAATGAGTTGTTGGCACAGCACCATGTCAAGATCGGGCGATGGTTTTAAAATTTCTCGGGTGATGGCTTTGGCCGCTGCAATGGTGATGGGTGCGTTGTGGCCCAAGGCAGTGGTGTATTCATTCAAAAGCGCTGCCAATTGTTCTGGCGCGCAAACGCGGCTAACTAGACCGAGCTGCAGAGCCTCTTGTGCATCAACTCTTCTGGCTGTGAAGAATAAATCTTTTGCCGCACCCGGCCCAATCAGGTCGATCAAATTCTTCATGGCCGAGTAACGGTAACCAAGTCCCAGTTTGGCTGCAGGCACAGAGAACACAGCATCGCTGGCTGCAATGCGCATGTCGCAACTGATGGCCACATTGATGCCGCCCCCAATGCAGTAGCCCTTGATGCAAGCCAGCGTGGGTTTGGGGAAGTTGTAGATGCTCATGAGCGCCGTCTCGGCCATGTGCTCATAACGGGTGACAGCTTCTTTGGCCGCGCGCATGTCTTCAAATTGAGAAATATCGGCGCCCGATACAAATGCTTTTTCGCCAGCACCCGAAAACACAACCAGTCGAACGCGCGGATCTGACTCTGCTTGGGTCAACAAAATAGGCACGGCCTCCCACATGTCAACAGACAGTGCATTGTGTTTGGCCACATTGTTAAATCGAATGTGCAGTGTGGTTTGATCCAACCACGTTTCAACACGTTCGGTGGGCGATGTGTAGTTAACTTCACTCATTAGTAAACTCCAGTGGATTTCAAGCGCGTTAAGTCTTCTGCCTGAACGCCAATTTCTTTCAGTATTTCTTCGGTGTGCTCGCCGCGGCGTGGTGCAGACCGAGCGATGGTGCTGGGCGTGCGCTCAAGCTGCACGGGTTGGCCCACCATGCGCTGGGGCCCGTGGTGTTTTGAGATCACAGCTTTGACCATGTTGAGGTGCTTAATTTGAGGCTCTTCAAAGACTTGGTCTATGCTGTTGATCAAACCACATGCCACGCCACCTTCATTGAGCTTTTCGATCCAATATGCGCAATCTTTTTTGGCCAAGCGATCGTTGATTTCCTGATTCAAGGCATCGCGGTTCACAGAGCGGCTGGGTTTGTCGTGATAGCGCGGGTCAGTAACCCACTGGGGTGCTTCTAAAATATCGCAAAAGCGTTCCCAAATTTTGGAGCCAAAGACGGCAATGTTCATGTAGCCATCTTGCGCTTTGTAAACACCCGTTGGAATGCTAGTGGGGTGAAAGTTGCCTGCCTGGGTTGCTACTTCTTGATCAATGAGCCATCTGGAAGTTTGGAAGTCCATCATGTACACCATAGACTCCAATAAAGAGGTGTGAAGCCACTGGCCTTGCCCCGATTTTTCTCGCTCAAGCAAAGCGACCAAAATACCTTGTGCTGCAAAGATACCCGCACACAAATCGGCAATGGGAATGCCAACACGCATAGGGCCTTGTTCGGCCAAGCCAGTGACCGACATCAAGCCGCCCATGCCTTGCGCAATTTGATCAAAGCCGGGTCTGGTGGCCAAAGGACCCGTCTGGCCAAAACCTGAAATGCTGGCATAGACCAAACCTGGGTTGCTGGCTTTCAAGCTCTCGTAATCAATGCCCAAACGAAACTTCACATCGGGCCTGAAGTTTTCAACCACCACGTCTGATTTGTCAATTAACTTCTTGAGCAGTTGAATACCTTCAGGCTCTTTCAAATTGAGGGTGATCGAGCGTTTGTTTCTGTGGGTGTATTGGTAGTCTGAACCTTCTTGTCCGCCCAAGGTGTCGTCGCCGCGCATGTGCTCAGGCATTTGCACTTGAACCACATCGGCACCCCAATCGGCCAATTGACGACACGCGGTAGGCCCGGCTCTGACTTGCGTCAGGTCAATCACTCGGAATCTGGCCAGGGCGGAGGAGGCGGGTTGATGGGGCATGTTTTAAATTTTATAAATGTAGCAATCAAAATGATGTGGATCATGCCAAGACGAGTTCTTTGGCGATGGCTGAAAGGCAGTCATTTGATCTGCTGTGTGCCATTAAACTTTTGGCATTTTCTATATGAGAGAAATTTCGTTTCATCGAAGCAAAATAGGTTGGATCGTAGTGTAGCGTGAGGAGTTCGCGTACAACGATGTCAATCTGACCTTGCTCAATGTGCGATTGCCAAGTCTCAACCACTTGCTTGCCGCGAATAGCCACCAGAGCATCTAAACGATTTGCAAAAAGGCCAGGGTCTTTGACAAAAAATTCGTAATCTTCCAGCAGCAGTTTCACGCGCTCGTCGTCCGACAATTCAAGTTGATAACACTGTCCTGATCGAACTGCCACAATCAATGATTC
>Ga0209553_1001471_pt1 | contig 11734 bp, 14 predicted proteins | sample LauGreFBDMM110DN_2_FD_188217 | JGI IMG/M metagenome (GOLD analysis project Ga0209553, IMG submission 188217) | Freshwater lake microbial communities from Lake Michigan, USA - Fa13.BD.MM110.DN (SPAdes) (version 2) | ecosystem: Environmental > Aquatic > Freshwater > Lake | place: Lake Michigan...
ATATTGATCATCGTATATGATAGCGCTATCACCAAGGATCTCTAAATGTGACTTTTCATATGCATAAAATGGAGTTCCTCGCCATAATCCACTCCATGTGATAATAGGTTTATTTGCTGCAGAAAATTCTCCGACGGCCAAACCAAACGTTTCACCATCTCCTCTGGCATGTAACATGCAGTCACAAGCATGTATAAAATTATTTACATCATTATGATTTTCTACCCATGGTATAAAGATTACTCGTTCATGCTCTATAAATTTTTCTGTAGATAAAAATAAAAAATACAAATCTTTACGGCTTTGCAAGGAATTGACTATAGCTTCTTTCACAAATGGAATATCAAATTGATAATTTCCTCCGTGTCTACCAACAACAAAGGCATCCTTTGGTATATTATATTTGGCTCGGTAATCTTCTGTTTGAAGGCTTCGTTGAATTATATGTGGAATGAATTCGGTCTTATTGAATTTTTTAGCCAAATACTCTGATACTCCTGCATATACATTTCCATGCGGTTGAGCCATTCTAAATACACAATGAATTCCAGATTTACAATTTTCAGGAGTAATATTGTCATTCTCTCCAGCCTTATACATGTGTATAAAGTCTACTTTCTCAGAATTAACGATCGTTTCAATTGCCTTTTTAATGTCATATGGCGAGATAGCATCATATAAAAAGCTCTGAAACTTTTGAGATATTTGATTTAGTCCACCATTGTTTGCATGCATTGATGTCACATATACTACATCAGCATTCAAATACTTTTGTAAGAATATGCCATAGTCATATGGTGTTCTACCTGTGCCTCTTCCATCGAACTGATTACTATGTATTGCAATTTTCATGATATTAAATCTCTCGTAAAGAATCTTTCATATTTTCTGTTTCAAATTTTCCATTGACAATCTGATCACAGCGCTTAACAAATAGTTCAACATTACGATTGAGACGTCCTTCATATAAGTGATAGATGCGATTTGCAAATAGTGTACCTATGCCATAGTAGCCATAATTTGAAAGCCGCCAAGGATGACCCCCAGCTGGAATTCCATCATATTTGGTAGGATAAAGCGTGCGATACTTTTTACCGCGGCTTTCAGCAGCATATGAAAGTTCTTGGCCAACATCAGATCGTAAATTTTCTGAGAATGAAACACCAAGCTCTTTATAGCAAGACTTGGTAATGGCAAAGAATGCGGGCGCTGCAAAGATGTGACTACACGGAGCAATATGATTCGAAGCTTGCGCAGGGCCAATGAATGAGTCATATGTAATGGCATAATTGATCGAATCATTAACTATCTCTCGATCGAGAGGGACGCAATCGGAATCGAAGAAGACAAAAACATCGGAATCCAATTGAGTACAAACCGCATCCATCCATGCACCATGTGGCATCTGAGCAAAGGTATATGACACGGGTATTTCAAATTTGGCCATGACTTTCTTTTGAGCCTCAATGATACGAGAATCTGCCTGATAGTCAAGCGTATGAACGCTTATTTTCATGTTATAATTTATATGGTTTTGCATAAGCTTTTCCGGTACTATCTGTTTCCAAAGTTATGCATCCATCTGGTGGGGTCTCTCTATAATAAAGATAGTGAACGGCATAGCGTGTAATGAAATGCACGGTATTTTTTGGAGATCTGGCCGTAAACTGCTTTGGAATATAATGCCAAGCAACTCTATCACAAATTGGTCCATGCTTTCGATCTAAGAATAGCCATGATGATAATAATTGAAAGGCTTTTCGGCCAATGAGATAACAACTCGTATCATTAAAAGTTATTCCATTTGATTCTGGATCTAAAGCCAATGTGCTCGAATCTAATCTATGAAGATATCGTCCTATCGTCACAATTGGCTTATTTTCTGTCATCACACTTAAAGCACAGTCAATGTGATCCAGATCGTACCAGCAATCAGCATCTAATAACGCTATAGCATCACATTCTTTTTGCGCTATTATGGCTGCGCCAATACCGCGCGGTGTACTTCCTCCATCATTTGTATTTGGAATGACGATATGTATTATATTGGAATTGCCTTTAGCACGATCTATAACATAATTCGATGGATGGCCATCAGCAACCATGACATGAATTATATTAGCATGAGTCTGATTGGTGACAGAATCCATGCATCTTTTAAGTACTTCGACACTTTCTTTGTAATATGGTGTTATGACGGCGACTTTCATAAATTTATTTAGCACCTTTCAGAGCAAAGGTTATTGCGCGGGCCGCTTCGATTTCCATTCCACGATTCTTGTACCAAGATCCATTATCGCGATCGAGTTCTCGACAAAGCGTGGAAATTTCAGAAGCCGTGATTGGATATCCTTTTCGAATAGCCGAAGCGGCAATAGATGACATGATAACATACATCAATCGATACCATCCAGTAGAAGATATTGATTCATATTGTCGAACCAATTCCCTTTTGACAAATGAACAATTCTTATATGATGTCCAAGAATACTTATGGGAGTTAGTCAATCGACTCCTCTGATATTTTTCAATAGACTTCTGCACATGTTCTGGAAGATTATCCAGAATACCGGGCTGCGCTTTCTCAATGTAGAAGTATTTTGACATCAGCTCCGGAGGATTTAGAATAGGGGCTTCTCGATGTGAGAAAATAAAGTTATGTGCATCTGGATACTGCGCAGGCACGTAATACATTCGAGAAAGATCTTTGGTCTGCGGATCGGCCAAAGACTTAAACTCTTTATTGAGAGCGAACCAGAAGTGCCGAATCTTCTCGGCCGGCACAGAACATGTTAGAGGAAGAACTACTCGAAACTTAGGATGCTCTTTCTTTGAAGATGCCGATGAATAACAGACGTGCCGGCATCCTCTAAAAGCCGCGATCGCATCTTCGAATCCGCCAGCCGGATACTCATCGACGTCGATCGCGGCCCATCCTGCCCAGCCTATTACGTTTGCATTAGCGCGAGTCATTCCAGCCTGAAACGTAGCTGGAGTGATGAGTGGAGATGCATTCGAATTAAACCTCTCATCTTTCCTAGGCTTGTAGCCAGGAGCCTTTGACAGATTATATAGAAGATCTTCGAGCTGATCGAACGATTGAAGCTCCATCTTACGATGGGTCTTATTATCGAAGATCGACTTAAATATTGTCAGTGCTACCATGTGCAACTAATGTACTTCAGATTGAATCAAATGTACAGCTTTATTTTTCAAAAGCCTTTGGAATGATTCCATGATTGCCTTGATGGGATGGAGATATAAACCCCGGCGGCTTTACGAGATCTGGAAGTCCATAGGGATTTGGTCGAGAAGCCTTGATGCCAATCTTCTTAGACATATTCGCTCTGAGCACCTCATCCCATGCTTTCTGTCCATCCACGCCATACGCATCTAGAGTGCCGATAGCGACGACGCAAAGGTCGATCAGCGCATCGACGATCTCTTCTGAGTTTCCCGTTTGTATAGCGGCCTTACCTTCATTGATCTCTTCCTGTAGAAAGTCAAATCGAAATTGAAGATATGCTTTTAGCTTCTCCGAATCGAGCTTCGATGTTGCCTCTTTCACACCATAATGAGTGTGCATTTCTGCGATATCACGTGGCCAGTTAGTATTCATTTATGTTTATGTCGTTATCGTTGCAAAGGTTAGTGAGATTATCTCGAGCCGCCTGCAGTGCATCATTGGCTTCTTTGGTCAGCCCCTGATATTTCATTTGAGAACGGAGATATTGATCCATATCCTCGACGACGTACTTCCAATCGAGCGCCTGAATAGCCGCGCGATGTTCACGTGATTCTTCTGGTAGATTAAATTCGAGTATTGCTTTCATAGTTTATCCAAAGAATTCTTCGAGTGAGCCAGAGTCTTTTGACGTCCATCCAATCGACTTTAGAATAATTTGAAGCGGCTCGAGGAACGTCTTATCAAATTGCAAATCGTAATCGATGAATTTGTGGAGACCAAATTCAATAGGTAAATCGATTGAAGCCGGAAACGCTATCACATTCTCATGAATATCATTTGGCACTTTCAAGTAGATGAACCGAATTTTATCTCCAGATTTAATGCTTTTATATTTGGATTCAAGTCCTTTCACCGAGAGGAGGTGATTGTATAAGAGCGAACCGCGCACGTGAATGGGTGTGCCCTTTCGATAGATCTGCGATTTGCATTCATATGTTTCTAAATCGGAGGTACCTCGAGGGAAAGCAATTTGAAGTGGAGGCAGACTAGAAAAGCTTACGCGAAATTCAGCAATTGTAGCCTGAGTTTTCTTCTCATCGCCCGACATGATAATCTTAAACATTCGTTTCATTTCACTTCGACATACGGCCGGAGTCGAAGACTTGATGGCCTCAATGCCCATTATCTTCAACTTAGGTTCGGCGTAGCGTACGCCCTCATTATCTAGGACGTTTAGAATGTATCGCTTCTTGGCTGTCCAGACACCGCGATCGGCAATTGCTTCACGCTTCATGACCATGCGATTTTTATAGGCTCTGGTAGCTTTGAATAACTTTTCAAAGATTAACTCAATTTCAGGACCGATTCCTTTCTCGTAGAACTCGTTGAGAAATGAAATAGGATCTGAGGGCTTGAATTTGTCGACAACATCTTTTAGTGTAACGTAGATGGAATCGGTATCGACAGCCAGAACTCTGTCCTTTTCCACTCCTATCATCTTTGAAACATACCGATTAACGGCTAATTCGGCCAGGCGAATTGCCGTCTGGCCGGAGAGTGTTATTCCCTCAGCCATCGCCAGATTGAAGTGACGGAAATACTTGTTTCCACAGGCTCCGAAAAGCGAATTTAGAAGAATTTTCACGGCCAGCTGCTCGGTGTCGAGCTTGGCAATTACTTTCTCGATGATTGGCCTGTCAGAGGAATCTTTAGACAGAGATTCGAGTAATCTTTTATTCGTAGAAGCTTCCTTTTTAACCTTCACTCGGCGTTCATATAGATCTTCAACAATGAGAGGAATGATGCCTTTGATATCCTTTCGAAAACATGCACCGTTAGCGGCCACACATACTTCCGGATCCTCTGAAAAGAGTGGTCGATCATTTAAGATTCGATCGATGATCATGTCTGGATTTACTTCCATCTTCGTCTGAGGAATATATGTTTCGGGCGACATGTTATATTGCACGATCAGGTTTGGATATTCAGAATTTACGTCACATGAAAGCACCCACTCATGCATTCCAACTTCAACATCTTTCACGTACCCGCCGGAGAATTGAGGAACATGTGCAGGCGGCTCGTCCTGAAATGGAACAATGCGATTTGAATTGGCCAACTTACGAAAGATGATTGAATCCCAGATCGCTGTCGTTCCTAGTGTGTCCGCGTAGTTCACGCCGCCCATGTAAGCCATCATTAGAACGAGCTGAATCAGACCTAGCTTCTCCTCCAGACGATCTACAAGTTCAACATCGATTATATTGTAGTTAATAAAATTTTGATGATCTGCATGATACAGATCGTCGAGCGTGCCCTCATATTCGAGTTTATTTGCATCCAGAACAACTTTGGCAATGTGATTCAGAGTATACTGTTCCTGTGCTCCATAGGTATATGCAAACTTCTGAAAGAGATCCATGTAATCGAGCTGTTGAATTCCGACGAGCTCGCACATAAGTTGTGCTTTCCCTCGGAGCTTCACCTCTTTCCTTTCAACTAAGTTCCATGGACTCATCACTCTGGCCGCCTCATCGCCGCCGAGATTTGTGATTCGAGTGACCAGATATGGAATATCAAAGGCTCGAACGTTCCAACCGGTGATAATATCCGGAGAATTATCCGGATGAATCCACCAACGAAGAAAATCTTCGAGCATCTGACCTTCAGTTTTAAACTGGCGATAGTCGATTGCATATCGTGTTGTGATAGCCTTCGAAGAGTCATAGGGTTTCAAACCCCACGTATGACATGTGTTATCTGTTGAATTCTTTACCGTAATAGCCGTGATTGGATTTTTAGCTTCATCGACTTCAGAATAACCCCACGCTTCTTTACCCACCTCGATGTCGAGTGTACAGATTCGAATGAGCGCTGGAAGATATGGAACCGTCAGCGGAAATTGGGAGTAGATGAATGCCGGAATGTGCCGATCATTTCCATACACTTTAAAGCTTGGAACATCTTTATATGTCTCAACAAACTTTCTAGATTCGGACATCGAATCGAAATGCATTTCCTCAACCGGCGTACCATCGAGCGCTCGGAGCTTTGTTCTTGAAGGATCTTTAGATTCGAGGTAAAAAGTCGGGCGATATCGAACCTTCTCTTGAACTCGATTTCCTTTTCTATCATATCCACGAACCAACAGCATATTCATCGACCTGGCAACAGACGTGTAAAATTGGAGATTTAGCTTAGGCACTTGATCAATATATCATAAAGGTCCGTGAAGTAAACAATCAAATTACTCCATGGACCTTTATTTTACGATGATGCACTTTTACTGGCAAATGACATTTTTACTGATCAGTGAAACCGACTGATTCCAGTAAACTATCCCCCCTCCCCGAGGAATTTGAATTCGAATACTAGTATTGGGAAATACCTTTGAAAAGTTTTTGCCAATCACTCGGCATATCTTCAAATTTAATCACGTAAGCTTTGATGCAAGGTATCTTATTATTGATTGCTTTTTGCAAACGATGATGACCATCCGGAATTTGATATGTGCCATCAGTTTCTTTTAAGACGATGATCGGATAATCCAGGTTGGATTTTTCAACTCTGTCCAACACATGAGGAAGAGTTTTGTACTTATGAACGGCATACGGTTCAAGGATCTTCACGGCAATTTCTTGTACTGGCACCCGCTTTCGTTTAATTAGATCAAATACGTCTTTTATAGTCACAATGACTACTCTGCCGTCGTCCATCACGTCTCTCCAATAGCTGTATTCCCAACTACTCATATAAGTACTTATGTTAAAACATTTCGCGCCGCTTCGACTCAATAGAACTTGGAGACAGCAACTTTGCCGTGCTTGTAAAAATCATGTTGACCGATCGTATATGTTTTTTCAAATTGATTGGCCCATTTAGGCATTGCCAACTTTGGATTGAAGTAGAAGTCGCTGCCGCCGGTAATGTCCTGCAGCTTACCATCTTTAGCTTGTTGAATCAAAAGCATAGCATCTTTCCAACGAGCATGAGCTTTAGCTTTGTGCACAACAGACTTGATCTGATCGCGTTTTCCATTCCACATCGAAAATTGATATGGTTTAAGGCAGACGGCGCCAACTTTGGAGAAGTCGCCCCGAGCACGATTCATGATGACATTGGCGACGGCTTGCATGCCTTTAATGCCTTCACCGCCGGCTTCTCCAATTAAAGTGGAGGCAAAGATATTCATATTCTCAGCCTCCGTGCGCACGGTGGCACGTACGGCAGGACGTACGGCAGGACGTACGGCAGGACGTTTGATGGGCATTGTCATACTGGCTCCAGACGCATCCGGAAGAGCTCCAGGGCCTGTCAGGGCTCCCAAGGCCATCATTCCGCCTGCTATTCCAGCTCTCCAGTTCTCCCCCAGGCTCTTTTTGTCCTGAGGTGGTTGCATATACTGCTTCAGCTCAGAAATCGTTCTGAGAGCGTCCTGGTGATGAATTCCTATGCCTCCACGGCTTTTCCAGACGAGGATGTTTTCCTCCAGATCATCGATTAAAATATACCCGGGCTTGGCCCAGTATTTTTTATCTGTTCCACGATCGGCTACGATAACCTCGATGGAACCTCCAAGTTCTCTGGCACACCATGCTTTTTTTCCTATCTGGGCGAGATTCCCGGTCCGAGAAGTCGCTCCAGCCGAAAGAATTATTGGATTGAATTGGCGTATAAATTCCCAAAGCTTGTGTCCATCGGAAAGCCATTCGAGATTTTCCCACCAAGCAGATCCACCATGATTTATCAGGCGCCAAACTTCCTCGAAGCCTAAATCGCGAAGCGCTTCATCCCAATCCTTTCCTCCGGAGAGCTGTCGAAATGCTCCAAGGAAATCGACTAGAACACCATCCATATCGCAATAGATTTTGAAATCTGAGCTCGAATTCTCTGGCGACAATTTAAACGTATCCATAATGGTATTTATCGCCGGTGAATTAAAGTTTTCTCTTTACGCAACCAATTTTATACTTCGGAATCAAACTCCAATCGCCTTTTTGCTTATGGGAAATAATTTTAATCTGTCGAAGAGATGATCTTTGCTGCATTTCAGACGGCTTTACAATCGTGAGCAATCCCCAATCTGAAAGCAACTGAGCGATCGTATTTCGCCGGCCCAGATCATCGATGCTGAAATCTGACGGCTTACCATCTAGCATGAACAGTTCTTTGAAGTGAACAATGACGTAGCGCCCTTGCTTATGCAGAATATGACATGACTGATAGAGAGTGTTGACTTCACGTTGAGATGCAACACCAATTCGAGTAAGGGTTTCTCGTATTTTCAGAAAATCATCTGGCTCATTGAATACGACCTCCAACATAGTCTGTGGAGTCCACGGCGCCAGATCTTCCGATCTATCGGACAATTTAGCGCTCATTGAAGGATAAGCCATAACGAAATTTCATTATGACAGTATTTATCTATTGGCTATTTTCCACCGACATCCATCGATTGCCTGAGCAGAGCCAATGAGGCCGGCGAAAATAGGTGAAGGACATGCCGAGCTTTGTCAGAAGAATATCCATAGGCTCGCTTGATTAGAGCTAGATCATCGGGCTCTTCATTCTTGAACCACTTCGAAAAACGTTTACGTGGACGAATCGATCGTCGGAGAAATTCATACTGCATTTTTCCGGGAATAGAACCGGCTCTCCGATTCATTTCATTGGCCAGCAAAATGGTATCAAGGAAGTACGAAAGGCCTCGATTGACCATGAATGCAGGATAGGCTTTATCTTCGAGAGATGCATCTGAAAAGATATTCGGCGATCTGAGTCCTTCGTTGATCGAATTGAGAAAATCAAATGGCGAAAGCTTTTTCGATTTCGTTGAAGTTAATTGAATCATAATGAAGTTTTGAATTCACAAATATAATCGTGCGATTAGTCCCAAGCTTTATTATATCTTTCCCAATAAAACTCTGGCATATCCTCAATATACTCGCCAACAAAAGTCGACTTAAATATACTGCTATGCATTTCTAGTAGAGCGGCTGAGATAATACTGTCATCGTCATAGCCTTTAGTCGAGAGTATATCTTTCAGCCAGGTATAATTTTTCCCCGATAACACGGCGGCTTCGCATAAGATTATCTTGCTATACCTGCCTATAAACTGCAAGCATGTCTTTTTAAAAGCTTCTACGTATAAATGTTTGCTCTCTCCCGGATACGGCACATCTACGGATATTATATCCAACATGTGACCTTCATCGGAAAGATAATGGGCCATATGCATAGCGACCGTAGAAGAATAATCGGGCGAAACATTTAAAATAACAGTCTTGAAAGGATCTACTCTAGGCAATTTATGTAACAGCGCCTGCAATATATTGTATTCCATCGAATGATCTATATACATATATTCGCTTCTTTCTATTAACGAAATTCAACCGATGCCATCAATTCCGTCAGGCATGCAACAATATTCATTTCGCGATCGGCGACAAAAGCTCCTTTGAATTGATAATCTGCCAGAGTGATTATCGCAACGGGTATCGATTGAGGTTGAGCAACATCGGTAATGCAATCATAGATCGATCGATATATTTGAGCCGCATCGATGTCATTGTTGTTTGCAACCCAAATTCGCATCGAACGAAAATCCTTCTCCTTCAGATTCTTAATCAGAGCCAGGATATTCGAATCTGAAAGAGTTGCGATAGCCGCGGCAGTAATTTCACCGGATGCGGCATGCCTCTGGCACTCATTTAAGATTCTGCGCCAGTCTGGTGCGTGCTTGATAATAAGATCGGCCAAAGCTTTATCCGTGTATTTGATCTTCTCGATATCGAGAATCTTCTTCAGGCGATCATGAAATTGACCGGCCAGAGCAACCAAATCTTTCTTGGTTGTATTGAATTCAATGACCGTTAATCGGGAATGGAGCTGCTCGATGATTCGATTCTTAAAATTGCACGTGAAGATAAATCGACAATTTGAAGAAAACTCCTCGATGAATCCACGAAGGGCGGGCTGTGTGGATTGCGGATTCAGGTAATCCGCTTCATCGAGAATGACCACTTTGCAAGAATCTACCCCCGATAATGATATCGTCGAAGCGAAATGCCGAATCTTATTACGAAGGACATCGATTCCAGATTCCTCTGATCCGTTTATTAGAATGTAGTCTAGCTTGAGCATATTACACAATGCGCGTGCAATAGTGGTTTTGCCTAGGCCCGACGTCCCCGTCAGAAGCATGTTCTGAAGCTGGCCAGATTTTACAATTTCGTTGAATGTCTTCTTGAGATTTGACGGAAGAATGCAATCATCGATTGTCTGAGGACGATACTTTTCAACAAACAGAAATTCATTTGGATTAGATGTCATGTAATTTTAATAGTCGGCGCCCGATAAATTTAAGTTAAGCCGTATAGACAGCCAGAATTTCATCGGCTGGAATGCAATATACCTTGAAGCGATAATCTCCAGGATATAATCGATACACTCCTTTCTCCTGTCCAGAAATATGAATGCGATCTCCGACTTTGACGTGTTTAACGTCATCACCAACAGCTTCGACGATGCATGCCACCTCAGGTTCGATCGTGTGAATGATCGAACTTTTCTGCCGGGCATAGGCAGAATCTTCGCGAAAGATGACGTGTTTTTTTAGTGGTTTGATATTTAAACTCATAGGATTTCAATATTAGAGGGTTGAGGTTTTTTCGAGCGCGATAAAATACTCAAGCTTGAATTCGGAATGTACCCACTTCGAAATTAGCTTGGACGAAATGTCGACGGTGTAATTTCCCGGAAAAAGCTTAAGATTATCGATTAGGAATTCCAACGAGAATTCTTTGCGGAGTTCATTTTTCAATGGAGGATCGGTGAGTCCCAAGGCAAACGAATTTGCTGACGCGTCTTTTGCATCATAGACAACCAGACTCAGAGCTCCGGAGGGTGAGCTTTTAATGGCGAAAATCGAATGACCTAGGACAGATGCCGCCCTCCGAATTTTCGCAATCATATCAGCCGTAATTCGAATAGACAAATCCGTTTCCGGCATCTTAATTGCTTTGCTCGGAGTGGTCAGAACCGATGGATTCGCAAATCGATACTTCACGGAAGTATTTCCCGAAGATAGAATTGCCGAATCTTCGGCGAATTCTAATTCAGGTTCATCCATCAAACTGAGGATTGAGATGAATTCATTCAGATCATAGATTCCAAAAGTCTGTGGAAAATTCTCTGGAATTGTTACGGATGCCAAGATGCTCTTGGCTTCGGCAATTGTCGAAAGAGTCGAACCTCCGGAGACAACAAGATTGGGATTGATCGAAGCGAAATTCTTCAAAACTTCGACGGTGAATTTAGATAGCTTAAGCATATTATTGTATGGTAGTGTTTAGTTTTTTTTGTGATGTTGAATCGATAGAAGTTGTTGATATTGCGTGGCCCAAATCGTGTTCCATTAGAAATAGGAGACAGCAGATTGCATGGGCGGCATGGTGAAGACCGGATTCCTCATCGACATTTTCACCGCGGGCTATAGCCCACATATGTCTCTGAGCTGCATTAAAATAGCGCCGCGGCGCATCTG
>Ga0209553_1001478_pt1 | contig 11682 bp, 8 predicted proteins | sample LauGreFBDMM110DN_2_FD_188217 | JGI IMG/M metagenome (GOLD analysis project Ga0209553, IMG submission 188217) | Freshwater lake microbial communities from Lake Michigan, USA - Fa13.BD.MM110.DN (SPAdes) (version 2) | ecosystem: Environmental > Aquatic > Freshwater > Lake | place: Lake Michigan, USA...
TGGAAACTGGAATTCAGCGTACGCGATGACGTAGAGCGTTAAACAAAATCGATTGCCGTAAATTATTAAGAGTGCGGCAACTTGTCCCTGCGTTTTTGGGTGGACTGCCGCTTTCAATTATTTTTCCGAACGAACGACGTCCTGCCAAATCGAAGGCCACGACAAATCTTCGCACTCCAAATGACCTAGACTTCTCCGCGATGAATACATCTTCAAAGCCCTCTGCTCCACGAACTGACGAACCGCGTCGGCCACGTTATGTCGTCGGGATCGATCTCGGTACGACAAACTCAGCGATGTGTTTTGTCGATACGGATCAGGCACGCTGGACGATTGAAACCTTCACGATCGCGCAAGTTGTCGCCGCTGGGCAAGTCGAACGACTCGAAACACTGCCGTCATTTCATTATGAAGCATTGCCTGCTGAATGTTCGTCGGGGGCGACGCGTTTGCCGTGGCACAAAGATGCGGCTGCCGGCACGGTCGGTGTGTATGCTCGGGATCACGGCCGCACTTTACCGGGACGTATGATTGAATCCGCGAAATCGTGGCTGTGCCACAACGGCGTGGACCGCAAGGCCGCGTTGTTGCCGTGGCACGGCGCGGCGGATGTGGAACGCCTGTCACCCGTCGAAGCCACTGCCCGTTACCTAAGGCACATGCGCGACGCCTGGGATGCTTCGCGTGTGGATCATCCGCTCGCGGAGCAAGACGTCGTGCTCACGATCCCTGCGTCATTCGACGAAGTGGCTCGTGAACTGACGGTTGCCGCCGCGCGCGTCGCTGGGTTGCCGCGAATCGTCCTCCTCGAGGAACCACAGGCCGCGTTCTATTCTTGGGTCGATGCGCAAGGCGACGAGTGGGATCAGATCGTATCTCCCGGTCAGACAATTCTGGTGTGCGACATTGGTGGCGGCACTTCTGACTTCAGCCTCATTCATGTGCGATCAGGTTTAGGCGGCAACCTGCAATTTCATCGCGTTGCAGTCGGTGACCACTTGCTATTGGGGGGGGATAATCTTGATCTGGCTTTAGCGCATTTTGTCGAGCAAAAACTTGCTAACGGCGGACGGCTGGAGCCGCGGCAATGGAGTATGCTCATCCCCGCCTGTCGGCATGCCAAAGAGATCCTACTGGGGCCAAACGCGCCGGATACCTACACCGTCGTCGTATCCAGTTCTGGCTCGCGACTGATCGGCGGCGGGTTGCAGACGGAACTTTTGCGCGACGAGGTTTTAAAATTATTCCTCGATGGGTTCCTGCCGGCAGTCGGTCTGCACGAGCGGCCTCAGAAGCGACAATCGGGATTTCAGGAGTTCGGTTTGCCGTATGCTGCCGATCCTGCCATCACGAAGTATCTGGCAACTTTTCTGCGGGCACATTCGCAAGATATGGTCAAGGTGGCGCGGCCGGATATTGTGCTCTTCAATGGGGGGTTCTTCGCGTCGCCTGTCCTCCGCACGCGGCTGATTGAATCTCTGGAAAATTGGTTTCGACCGCAGGACGGCAGTTGGTCTCCAACCGTACTACGCAACGATCGACTTGACCTCGCGGTAGCCCGAGGCGCGGCATACTTCGGAATGGTACGACGCGGAGTCGGCATTCGGATCGTAGCAGGTCTGGCACGCACCTATTATATTGGGATCGAACAGGCCGATGGTCAACGCGCTGCGCTGTGCCTCGTCGCTGCCGGTAGTGAACCGTCTACCACCCCGATCGTGATCAATCGCACGTTCAAAGTTCGCACATCTGAACCTGTGGAATTTTCGATCCTCGTGTCAGGTACACGCCTGACTGATCGCCCCGGGCAAATCGTTGCGTACGATCCAGAGCAACTCTCCGCGTTACCGCCCATCCGCACTGTTCTGACGACTCGAAAACGTGGCGATATCGCGATCGTCGATGCGCGGCTGTCCGCCACCCTGACAGAAATCGGCACCCTAGAATTATGGTGTGAACAAGTCGATGCAACGCGTCGCTGGCAGTTGCAGTTTGACGTACGGTCCGCGACCGAGACAGATCGCGTAGCACATTCGGGTATGGCAGAACAGGCGGGGATCGTCGATCAGGAATTGGTGGCTGCGGCAGTCGCCGTGCTCCGCAAAGTCTTCGGGCCACAGGGCACGATTCGTGCCGAAGATACCATCAAACAATTAGCAGAGGTCATTCGTCAGCCACGAACGGAATGGCCAGCGTCATTGCTCCGCGCGTTGTGGGCCGAATTACTGGAACTCAGTGACGGACGCCGTCGGAGTCCACAGCATGAAGCCCGCTGGCTGAATCTCACGGGATTTTGCCTACGACCAGGCTTCGGCATGGCGGCTGATGACTGGCGTGTAGAAGAAACGTGGCGCGCGACAAACGGACGACTCGTGCATTCCACGCCCGCATGTCTGGCAGAATTACGCACATTGTGCCGTCGAATCTCAGGCGGCTTGGCAGCAGGCCGTCAGGCTCAAATCGCGTCCACGATTTTGCCCGCTATTCGCCAACGGTTTCGGCAGGTGCAATGCGGTCGAGGAAAAGCGACTCCGTATGCATCTGGCAATCATGAAGCCGCAGAAATCTGGCGGATGCTGGGATCAATGGAACTGCTCTCGCAGCCAGTCCGGATCGAATTGGGTGATATGATTTGCGACCTCTTGAATCGACCTGCTTTCGAATCCGTCCGCCACGCCTTGATCTGGAGCCTCGGTCGGATCGGAGGTCGCGTCCCAGTCTCTGGGCCGCTGAACCTCGTCGTGCCTCTCAGTTCGGTCAACACGTGGGTTGACGTGTTACTCCACACTGGTGACTTACACGATCCCGCTACGCAACTCGCACTCATGCAACTCACCCGTCGCACCCACGACCGCTTCCGCGACGTCGCGGAAGAGTTGCGAAAACGGATTGCAGACCGATTGTCCTCCGCGGGTGCCAAGAGCCATTTGCTCACTCTGATCACCGAAGGCGGCGCGCTTCAAACTGAAGAAACCAACCTGATCCTCGGCGAATCGCTGCCCGTCGGTCTCCGACTTGCATAAGCTGAAATTCTGCATTGCGTCCGCTCACTCGTTTTCCTGCCGCCGGTTTTTACCCACACCAAAATTCTCTAAGTCACGCGCGAAGTTGCACCTGAATGAAGGTGAAGCGTACTTCAATGAATCCATGCACCGCGCCAAACATTACGTTCAAGCTCTATTGGCGCAGGGACTGCGGTACACGAGAGCGATGACAATGAAGCCTCGCGCTGTCCATGCCACTGTCCGAATCCAGTTTGTGGAAACAAGCTGCTGATAGGCCGCTGGCGAAAACGCAATGGCCAGTGAGTTGTGTGCCGGCACAGATAAAGTCGCTGTCGTGATCCAGATCACGAACAGCATGATCGCCCCAAGCCACGGGAGCCATGTAGAGCCTTTCGCCGTATCCTTCAGGAACGCCATGGCTGTCGTCAACTCGAGCAGCATCACAGGACCCACGATCCATGTTGTGAACTGATTGTGCAGCCGTTCATATTCGGGAAACTGTGTGCGACCGACATGCGCGAACAGGGGATAGTGCACGACCTGCACAAACCAGATCAGCCCTACCATAAACAGTGTTGCCCAGACTTGTGCCAGCAGAATCAGTTTCATCGTTCGTCCTTGATGCCTTTTTTGCAAGACATCATCCTATTTCTGTCGCTCAATTGCTGATTGTGACTTTGCTTGTCTTGCCTGAAAACCCCTCCACAAAATGATCCCGAAGGGAAGCCACCAGATGAGGTCGTTCGTTACGATTGTCCAGCCCATCAGCTTGGGGAATCTGCCTGACGTTACGGCACCTATGAAACCGATCGGTCCCAAGATTTTACCGAGCAGACCTACGAACACAATCGGCCAGTGGCGGAAAGGATTAGTTGCGGCGATCCCATAACCCACGCCGTAAACTCCCACGATCATCCCAATGCACTGCCACAATTCGGGATAATTCGGCAGAGGATCGAAGCCGCACCAGCGAAAGAGTGTCAGGGGGCTAAGAATCGCAGCAGTACCCCACGCCAAATTATAAATTGCAGCTAACCAGAGAGTACGCTGCATCCAGCCCTGCGGCTTTTCAAGAACGTCGCACATAGCAATGATATTTCCTATCTCAGCCGAAAAAAGAAGGCCGGGCGACTTTGCGTCGACCGGCCCTGCAACTCAAGTTTTCATCTCATTCCGCTTACGGAAGAATCACGCTGTCGATCACATGAATCACGCCGTTTGAAGTTTCAATGTCTGTGGTCACAACTTTGGCCGCGTCGATCATGACCCCCTTGTCGCTCACCTTAATCTTGGCCTCTTTGCCATTCACAGTCTTTGCGGACTTCAACTTCACAACATCGCGCGCCAACACTTTACCCGGCACCACGTGGTATGTGAGCACGGCAATCAATTTCTCTTTGTTCTCTGGCAATAACAGGCTCGCGACTGTTCCTTCAGGTAACTTTGCAAATGCTTCATCAGTTGGTGCGAACACCGTAAACGGCCCTTCACCCTTCAACGTGTCGACCAGACCAGCCGCGGTCAAGGCTGCGGCTAAAGTCTTGAACGACCCAGCACCGACGGCGGTATCAACGATATCCTTGTCGGCAGGCAGAAGCACGCTGTCAATCACGTGAATCACGCCATTTGAGCAGGCAATGTCCGTCTTCACTACGTTCGCTCCGTCGACCTTGACCTTGCCGTCCTTCACCGCCACGTCAATCTGCTGACCCTGCACTGACACAGCGCCCGTAATCTTCACGACGTCGGCCGCCATGACTTTACCCGCAACCACGTGGTAGGTCAGAATGGCCTGAAGCTTCGCCTTATTCTCAGGCTTCAAGAGGGTTTCCACTGTCCCTTTCGGCAATTTCGCAAATGCTTCATCGGTTGGGGCAAAAACGGTGAACGGACCCGCTCCCTTCAAGGTTTCAACGAGACCAGCGGCCTTCACTGCGGCTACCAACGTCTTGAATGAGCCAGCCCCGACGGCTGTGTCTACAATGTCCTTCTCTGCAGGATGCGCCACGACTGCTGTCAGCACATGTCTGCCTCGTGCGGACCTGTTGGTCGTCGCACCACCATTGCACTTTGAACCGGCTTCTGCAGTTGCAGCAAGAGCTAGCAAACCTGTCGCCAATACTGTCGCGAATTTCTTCATCTTAATCTCACTCTACTCTGTGGGTTAATCGTCGTAAACGTTCATAACGTTCACCTCTGTACGTCTGACCGCAGATGCATGGCGACAGATAACACAATTTTCAGAAAAAAATAAATCAGAAAAATTTGTCTCAAGATTTGAGGGCATCCACAGCCCCGAGTTTGCTTAAAATGTCTTTTTCTCTCGGCATTTGGAAGAATTCAGTCTTGGTTCATGCGAACCTCCGAATTCTTGCAATTCCGACTCCGCTTGTGCCTCGCAGGGACGAGAAGGACGGCGTGAATCTGCCATCGTCAAGGGATATTTGCAATGAGTGGGAACATGCGATCTGTCTAAAGCCTCAGTTTTTGATCTCGAATGACCAACATCGCAGTGTTTTTAGGTAAACATCCATAATTTCCTGATTCGTTCATTCAGTAGCCACTGGTTCGAGTTGCGTTCCGAAACGGCGGCCGCAGTTTTTGAGCGTCGCTGCTCGGGTCGAGTCGCGTCGATTCTCACCGCAACGACTCACGCGGTCTTCTTTTTGCTCTGAGGCGTGACGTGATCCGCCTAGTTCAGCAGACCGGATCGCCGAGGGCCGCATGTTGCGTACGATCGAATTCTTTTTTCGATTGACCACTTTGCTGAGCAAACTGGGAGGGGATGAACTACAGATTGAGATCCGCCGTGAATGCCCGAACCGCATCGTCAGCAGTGTCAAAGATTTCAATGAGATTATCTAACTTTGAAATCGAGATGGCGGTCTGGCAAAATGTGTTAAGTCCGCATAACGCAAATCGGCCAGATTCACGGGCGGTCGTCGTCTTATACGTGGTCACCATGAGACCGAGAAAGGCGGAACCTATAAACTTCACGTGCCGCAAATCTACCACAATATACGGAGGCGTGGCAGACTGCGCAAGCTGCTGAATGAAGGTGAGATTTTCGAGCATGTTTTCGTAGAGACTTGCGTAGTTTTCCCCCAGACGAATGATCGTGACTGAGTTCTGACGCAGGACCTCCGGAGGGGTGATATCATGCATATAGTGTCAATAATCTTTGAGGAAACAGTGGTATTGAAGTGTCTACCGATGTTTGATCCTGAAGTTGCCCTCTCAACAGGACTTCTTAATTCACAATAAAGCGACAGCGGTATCGTTATCGGATGCTGGGCATTTCGCAACCCAGCATGATCCGCAATTTCGCTTGCTGCATTAAAACTAGGCATCGTCTGGCCGCAGCGTGCATCGCAATTGATGTGCGCAGTGTACGTTTAATCACTTTCATGATGAGGAATGTTCAACCATGAAAAACGCATTCACAGCAATCCTGAGGCGTTTGATTACCTGTTTTCTTGCAGGATTGCTGGCTGTGTTGCCGGCAGTCCTGACAATCGGGATCGTCGTCTGGGTTGCGGGATTTGTGCATCGTTTGATCGGACGTGGCACGATTGTTGGCAATGGTTTGCAATCGCTGGGGCTCAAGTTTGTGGCGAACAGCACGACGGCCTATGTGATTGGGTGGACCGTCGTCCTCGTTGCAATTTTTAGTCTTGGGCTGTTGGCACAGATGGGTGCTAAGCAATTTTTACAACGGTTGTTTGATGCGGTGGCAAGCCGTGTGCCGCTGGTCGGAAGCATCTACGGAACGTCAAAACAACTGGTCTCGATGTTCGATCGCAAGGATGAGTCTGAAATTAAAGCCATGAGCGTAGTCTGGTGTTTTTTTGGTAAAGAAGGCGCCGGTGTGCTGGCGTTAATGCCCACGCCGGAACGCTTTCGTGTGAACGGCCTCGATTACAACGTCGTGATCATCCCCACGGCACCGGTGCCCTTCGGAGGCGCGTTGGTCTTCATGCCGATCGAAAGCGTGCAGCCCGCTCACATGTCGGTCGACGGCCTCATGAGTATTTATGTCTCGATGGGAATCACCGCGCCGCAATTCCTGCGAGATCAGGCACAGCAGACAAAATCCGCCTGATTTGAGGCAAGCAACAATTTCACGACCGACGGAGAAGACGTAACCGGCACGAATTTTTAAGTCGCTGGCAGAATGTTGGGAATTTGGCACAATCAAGGACAAGAAAGATTAAGGCGGTCAATCCGAACTGACTTATTGTTGCGTTGGAGAACTAAGGCCGCAAAGCCGCATTCCCGATCCCGCATTCCGAATCAAACGCAGAAAAGGTGAACTGAAAGAACCAATGAACCACGCAGACCTATCGCTAACAGAAACCCCGGTGTGGCATGACCTAGAGGCTCACCAGCAAAAAATCCAAGATGTCCATCTGCGGCAGCTCTTCGGCGATGATGCAAAACGTGGCGAACGCCTGACGATCGAGGCAGCCGGTATGTTCCTCGATTATTCGAAGAATCGCATCACAGACGAGACTCTCAAACTTCTGATGCGACTTGCCGAGCAATGTGGCTTGCGTTCGCGAATCGACGCGATGTTTCGAGGTGACCGAATCAATATCACCGAAGATCGCGCTGTACTGCACGTGGCCCTCCGCGCCCCGCGCACGGCGTCCATCATCATCGATGGCGAAAACGTGATTCCCTTGGTACACGCTGTGCTCGATAAGATGGCGAACTTTGCTGACCAAGTGCGGAGCGGTGCATGGAAGGGCCACACGGGGAGACGCATTCGAAACATTGTGAACGTCGGCATTGGTGGCTCCGACCTTGGGCCGGTTATGGCCTATGAGGCGCTGCGGCATTACAGCGATCGGTCGCTGAGGTTCCGATTTATTTCCAACATTGACGGCACTGACTTCGTCGAAGCGACCTCTGACCTAGATCCGGCCGAGACCCTGTTCATCGTAGCGTCCAAGACGTTTACAACGCAGGAAACGATGACCAACGCGATCAGCGCACGCGACTGGATCCTGAACGGCCTCGGTGGTGATCCGAAATCCGTGGCCCGCCATTTTGTGGCCGTCTCAACCAACGTCAGCAGGGTCTCTGAGTTCGGTATCGATCCGGCGAACATGTTTGGTTTCTGGGATTGGGTGGGAGGACGGTATTCGTTGGAATCGGCGATCGGCCTGTCCACGATCCTGGCCATTGGGCCGAGTCACTTTCGGGCTATGCTGGACGGTTTTCATCAAATGGACGAACACTTTCGCACGGCTCCGTTCGAGAAGAACCTGCCAGTGCTCATGGGGCTATTGGCCCTGTGGAACAACAACTTTTGCGGTGCCCATACAATCGCCGTTCTGCCGTATGACCAATATCTGAAGCGATTCCCGGCTTACCTGCAGCAGTTGACAATGGAAAGTAACGGCAAACAAGTCGCATTGAATGGAAGTCGAGTCGCCTGCCACACTGGTCCGATCTATTGGGGCGAACCGGGCACCAACGGTCAGCATTCCTTTTACCAGCTGATTCATCAGGGAACCCGACTGATCCCTTGTGACTTCATTGCGTTCGCAGAATCGCTTAACCCACTCGGGCAGCACCATGACATCCTCATGGCTAACGTCTTTGCTCAAGCCGAAGCTCTCGCCTTTGGCAAGACCGCCGATCAGGTCAAAGCCGAGGGCACACCCGATTGGCTCGTGCCGCACCGGGTCTTTGACGGCAACCGCCCTTCCAACACAATTCTCGCGGAGCGACTGACGCCGGAATATCTTGGCAAACTCGTTGCGCTTTATGAACACCTCGTCTTTGCGCAAGGTGCGATCTGGAACATCAATTGCTTCGACCAATGGGGTGTCGAACTGGGGAAGGCACTGGCTCAGCGGATCGTCCCGGAACTATCAGCCACGACGGAGCCCTCGCTCGCACATGACAGTTCGACAAATCAGCTGATTCGTCGGTATCGAAAACTGAAGCACGCATCACAAAAAACACCCTGAGTCGCGTGCAAACTAAGACCCAAATTCTCGCCACACACACCGTCTTCTGGAAGTTCATACCCCCATTTTAGTGTCGTAGCAGGAATTCGTTTGAGATCAGCAAGGCATGTTGCAAGTCGTGAAATGCCGTTTGGCGATCAGGCGCTTGGTTTAAATAATCCGCCAGCAATTGCAGTTCATCGGTGGTCGGACGGCGGCTGAGTGTTGCCAAGTAGATTCCATTGAGGATCGTGGCATCGTGCGGCTCCGCAGCGACCCAACGACTGATGTCACTCGTGCTGGATGTAATATCGCCAAGAATCTTCGGGTTGTTCAACAAATGGAGAACTTGGTTGAGCGACGGTTCGTCTTCTCGGGCACACTCACAATTGACATCACGCACGGGCTTTGAAAACGCCACTAAAAATGGGTGATCTACGGCGCCTTCGGCCAATTCGATGGCTCGCGTCCCTGCCGGAAAACCGGGGAACGCCGCAGGGACGCCGGTTGCCGCTGAAATAGCGTCAAGTACCTGCTCGGCGGAAAGCATCCGCACCGCAGCGTGCGTGAAATAACGACTATTATTTGCTGCCTTGAGAGATTGCCTTGCCGCAGGTCGAGAATCGAGCTGGTACGTGTTCGAGTTTAAAATTGCCCGTATCACTGGTTTCACGCGATAGCCATGTGTTTCAAACTCGGTGGCCAATGCATCAAGTAGTTCGGCATTGGAAGGTGGATTCGTGGCGCGAAAGTCGTCGACCGGCTCGACAATTCCTTGCGTGAACAGATGAAACCAGATGCGGTTCACTGTCGCCCGCGCAAAGTAAGGATTATCTTTCCGGATTAACCAATCGGCAAGTACTTGGCGGCGATCGTCATCTGGAGTCAGTTCACTGGCTGACTCACCAAATACAACTGGCGCAACATTTTCATTGCGAGTCGGGTGACGCATTTCTCCGCCACGATCGAGGTACACGATTTCGTCGTCGAGCCCAAATTGCTGACCCTTAAATTTCACGCGCGCGAAATAAGCCGCTAGTCCATAATAATCATCTTGAGTAATCGCCTCAAAGGGATGATTATGGCACTTTGCACATTGGATCCTGACGCCAAGAAACAGCTGAGCCGTTGCTTCGGCTGCGTCCTCCGGCGTGCGGGCGATGCGGTGAAAATTGGTTGCCGGTTGGTGCAGCGTGTTTCCCAAACCGGTCAGTGTTTCCTGCGCGAACTTGTCAAGCGGCCGATCGTCGCGAAATAATTGAACCAGATAGCGGTGGAAACTATGTACGCCGCGGCGGCTAATCGTCACGTCGCTGCCACGCATCACGTCGGCCCACTTCAAAGCCCAAAACAACGCAAACTCTTCACGTGCGAGAAGTTCGTCGATCAATGTTTCTCGCTTGTGTGGATCAGACGAATCGAGAAACTGGCTTGCCTCGTCGGCCGTGGGCAGCGTCCCGATCGCATCCAGATAGACGCGCCGCAAAAACACAGGATCGCTACTTCTTTCCGCTGGAAGCAACTGCAAATCTTTTTGCTTAGCAAACACGTACTCGTCAATAAAATTGGCGACGGGTGGCGCAGCATAAATAAAATCAGGATCGCGATCCACGTAAGTCAACTCGGCCCCGCGAATTTGATCCAAATAACGCACGAGAATTGTCGTTTCCGACGTCGTTTGAAACTCCACAAAACCCTCGGTTGTGACAGTCGCCGCGGCCGGATCGCTCGACGTAAACACAGCCAGATGCGTGACGTCGCGGACCGTGCCATCGTTGAAGTGGGCGCGAGCCACAAGCTGCTGCTGAGGCTGTGAGGCTGCCAACCGGCGACGGGCCGGGAGAACTTCTAACCGTTCAAGTTTTCGTTTTTTGTCGCTATCATTTAAATTCACAACACTGGGAAGGCGACCTTGCCCGATCCATGTGCGGAGCACTTGATATGTTGAGTCGTTGGTTCCGAATCGAACACCGCCTTTGTGTCCGATCCGTCCTAGGCCCTTATTCAGAATCAGGCTTTCATCCGGCGCGAACGGATTGGTTCGCCGCCCGGACGCGTCCCGCGTGAGTGATGTAAAATCCAGTGCGGGATCAAATCCACGCAAGCTGAGTCGAAAGCCATCCTTCCCTTTCGGTGAGCCATGGCAGGCACCGGAATTGCAACCGGCGCGACTGATCGCTGCAACGACTTCGGTTTCAAAGTCGATTGGATCCGGGTCGGCAATCCCCTCAACGTGAACCTCCGCTCGTGTCTCGTGGCCCGCATAACGGACTACGATTTCCGCCGTGCCATATCCATTAGGAACGACGACACCGGTCGACGTGACCAGAGCGATGGATGGCACGAGACTCTCGAACGTTGCTGTTCGAGTCAGATCCGCTTCTTCGCGTGGATCAGCTCCTGAATGTTGCCCTGTGACTAGCAGTTGCTGCCGCGCGCGACCGCTCGAGAGGGTAAACTTCGCGGGAACCACCTGCAAATGCATGTCAGGTGGTTCGCCTGCGATTAATGCGGCGTTGCCTGTCCCGACAAGCAACGCCACCAGCAACCATACCGTGGGGCCTTGCAGCACTCGCGTTTCACCGGAAGCGATCTCGTGCTGTCCACAACTGAACATAAACTTCACGCAAATACCGACAATCATGGCTTGTGCTCCGTTGGCGGCTTTTTAATTGTGATCGTAATGTTCGGCCCGTTCACTTCTTCTTCATATTTTC
>Ga0209553_1001479_pt1 | contig 11677 bp, 10 predicted proteins | sample LauGreFBDMM110DN_2_FD_188217 | JGI IMG/M metagenome (GOLD analysis project Ga0209553, IMG submission 188217) | Freshwater lake microbial communities from Lake Michigan, USA - Fa13.BD.MM110.DN (SPAdes) (version 2) | ecosystem: Environmental > Aquatic > Freshwater > Lake | place: Lake Michigan...
GTTCACCTGCGCCCAGATCGACTGCTCTGCGCGCCCAGTCGTATGCGTCGAGGCCCGTGTGTTCGCGCCCATTGTCGGTAAAGGCCTTCCATGTTCCGTTTGGCTGGCGGATCGTCTCGATCGCGATCACCACACATTGCGAACCAAAAGTCGAGGCAGCTTCGGTGATCAACTCCGGCCGCGCCACGGCCGCTGTGTTGAGACAAACTTTGTCGGCGCCTGCACGCAGCAGTGCCTGGATATCAGCAATCGACCGGATGCCACCGCCTACCGTCAAGGGGATGAAGATGCGTTCCGCAGTTTTACGTACCAGGTCGATCAGCGAATTGCGGCCGTACAGACTCGCGACGATGTCCTGGTACATCAGCTCGTCGGCACCCTGTTCGAAGTAGCGTTGCGCGTGATCGGCCGGATCGCCAATGACGCGCAAGCCTTCCAAGCGGATTCCTTTCACCAGATTCGGCGCCTTGATGTCGAGGCGTGGGATGACGCGCAACGGTACGCTGCGTACGAAGGGGGCGGTGGGAGCAGCGCTGGACGCGGGAGCAGGAACTATCATATCTTTCCGTCAAGGCACTTGCGCGTATCACGGTGAACGAATCCCGGGACGGTGGCTGCCGCCGCATTCATTGAAAATGGCACTCGACTACGCTCACATGCATTATATCCAGTGTCACATGGGGGACCCCCCGCCTTGAGTCCAGATATGTCGCACTCCGTCGGGACAGCCATGAAATTTTGTGTTTCTCATAATTTGGCAAGATTTGTTTGCAGCTCGCCGACTATTACTGTCTTTGGGTCTACAGACAGGAAGTTCATCCCAACCCAAGGCGACGACATGTCGTGAAGATTTGTCTGAACCCCTGGACTTTCAAGCTCATAGCCAAGCGGGTCGCAAATCTCATTCTGGAACTTTAGTTCGGCGTCTGAGGTGGGTGCTACGGCGCCAAAATAGAGCTTATCACAAGCTTTGAAAAGCGCCGGGCAGTTTTTTTAGTTGACGCGCGCATCATTCAAAAGTACAAGCCCTTGACGCAGGCACATTACGGTTGAATCAATGTGCCTCGAGCGGTAGATATCTGCCGCGGTGTGAACTCGATCGTCATCACCCAGTGCGCTTTGGAGCCATTTTTTTGCTCAGGACATTTCCGGAGGATGACACAGGGTAGAGCAAGTCTTTGCCCATGCGAAGTGTGTTTGCAGCATCGAATAGAATTTCAGTCTCACTTAGTTTGTGGAGCTTCTCCAAACGACCGCCGGTGAGTTGCTGGTGCTTTATGTCTGCGTAGGTGAGTTCTCGTTCAATCTCGTCTCTATTGTACGGAAGTTTTGCCTCGTAATTGAGTTTGGGCTTCGGGCCGGCAATCCACCTGAATCCACTTTAAAAATACCTGTACCAAATTGGGTGGAGGGCTGTGGTTTCGTAGCATCTGGGCGCTCGATACGATGGACTTTCAATAACGGTTTTGCCTACAACTAGGTTCAAATCACGGGCGTTGTAGGCATAATTGCTGTTGGATTTCCAAAATGGAGTGCCGTATATTGCTTTGTGATCGAATGGGGTAGGACTGAGCACTTTTACTCCCAAGACAAGCAACGTGTCGGCCAGTGCCTGCAGGTCCTCTTCCACCGCGTCATAAAACCATTTTGGGCGTGTTTTGGCGGAAATTCTTCGGGCTTCCTCGATTGTGGCTTCAGGTATGGGGCCGGGCTTCATCCACGATAAGGTGGCTGTTGTTCCCGATGCCGTTCCAACCATGATTTCCTTAAAGCTTGTCCCATTCGCTATGGCTGTTGGTTTTTCCGATTGTGTCTCGCAAAATGTATCCCCGTAAAAGTTTTTCAGAGAATTCCCGCATCAAACTATTTCTTGGGGAAAACTACTGCAGTACCTATGCAGATGTTCGTACAGGTAACAGGAAACAGAGCAAATGATAACTAAACAGTGCAAGGTGACGCTGGAGTTGGTTGTGCCAGCAAAAAAGTGTACCTTACCGATGCCTACCCTGCGATGTCGCCGATTGTTTTCCGGCTATCATTTTGAGAGGTCCCTTGTACATGGCGCTTCTGTTGGTGGCGTGGGCCGTAAATATGGTGCCTGGTGCGGTGGGCTCCAAATCGGCGGGTGGCAAATAGTCGATTCTTCGCAATTTCATCCGGCAGTAACTTCAGAGTCACAGAATTCGATCTACGCCGCGGCGCGCGCCAAGTCCTCTGATAGTCCCGCATCCAGCCACGGTTCATGTATCGGGTATGCCACCGTGCGTTTTGCTTGGGCCTTTAGGCGTTCAAACAACGCCGGCATGTCGCACGGTGAATTTAGCTGCAAGACAGTCAATGCATCCGGACTTAATCCATAGACGCCAGCGTTAATATAACTGCGGGCGATTGGTTTTTCCTCAAATCCAACAATTTCGACGCCGTTAGTTTGTACCACCCCGAATGGATGTTGCCACTCGTGCAGCCGCACCGCCATGGTTGCGGCTGCGCCATGGACTACATGAAAATCGAGCAATGCGCCGTAGTGGATGTCGGTGATCACGTCGCAGTTGGTGACAACGAACGGGGCAGTGGGCAGTGGATCGAGAAGGCTCAGTGCACCAGCTGTGCCTAGGGCTGACTCCTCGCGCACATATTCAATCTGCACTTGCAGGTGCTTGCCATTCCCAAAGTAATCCTCAATCTGCTGACCCAGATGATGTATTGCAAGGGTAAAGTGGCTGAAACCCTGCAGTTTTGCGCGTTCAATGAGATGTTGCACCATGGGTTTGCCGGCAACTTCCAATAGCGCCTTCGGCATTGTTTCGGTCTTTGGCCACAGGCGCGTGCCTCGCCCGCCGGCCATGATAACCATCAGATTGGACCGCGCGCTTGGAGCACTGATTTCAGTCCAGAGATGCAAGCCCAGCAAGCGCTGACGCTCGTCGACGATGGGGATTTGCTGGCAATCATTGGCCTGCATCAGCTGCTGCACCTGTTCACGCGGCATTTGTGGCGGGACCACCAACGGGTTGCGATGGACGACACTTGCAAGCGGGCTGGCTAGGTCGAGGCCCAATAACAGGCCGCGCCGAATATCACCGTCCGCAACTGTGCCTTCGAGCTTGCCAGTCGCATCGGCAATCAACACAATGCGAATTGCAACATCGTTCAAGTTTTGGATTGCCTGCCGAATGGTGGCAGTTGCTGGCAGGACGGCCCGGCGCCAGAGGTTCAGCGGCAATGAATTAGTACCAGGGTTATTCACGGCATTCTATCCATGTTAGCTGAGCCGATGCATTCACTTAAGTGCCTGCGTTGCGTCCCAGCTGGCAGCCGTCCGCGAAATAGGCTGAGTGGGAACGGCGCCACGGCTGCATGGATTTGAATGCGCAAAAATCTGGCGCATATATACCCAAGAATATATTTTACAGTCAACGAACGAACTGATTGTCACAGACACATTTGGATGAACGCAGTGGCGGGCGCCATACTAGCACTCTTTTAGTTGAATGGTTTTGTGGGCTACAAAGCGCTTGATTGCCGCCCCGCAAAGCCATCGGGTGCAAGTGATAACAGAGTCGTACACTTGGCGAGTGACCGGTGTGCGCATCGGTCGGATGGGAGCAAAATGAAAAAAGTCATGGATTGTGTCTTGTCTACTGCCACCGTGATTGCTACGCACCTGGCTGGATTATGTTGTGAAAGGATTTTTTTAGCACTCCGCCAAGGGGGACAGTTTTTAGTGTGGCGACTATTAAATCACTGGCACCACCCACGCCGTATGGATTTTGCACCTTGCCCAAGCCGAGCTGAAAATCTGCGGAGTATAGCTGCGCCAGCGCGGTTGTGATGCTTTGCCGGGTCGGCTTACAATTGATTACGCTGGCCGCCTGCAGCCGCCCGCGCTGGCGGTCGCCGATGTTGATTGTGCCTTTTTGAAAACAGGGTGCCTCCAGTAGGCCGCTGGAAGAATTTCCTACTACTCCATCCACGTGCTTCATGCACGAAAAATAGCGAAGTGAACCGAGCGAAGTACACGCACGGGCGCGGGGGTGCAGTGCCACGAATTCTTCGATCATCCGGATCAGCACGCGCCCGTCCGTGTCGGCGTTGGGCATGGTAAAAACCAGCTGTGTGTTGTGCAGCTCTGCCAGTGCAGCCAGCAGTTCTGTCATCTGGTCCGCAGCAGTACCCTCCTCCAACGTGACCGGGTGAAAGGTAACCAGCAGGCTTTTATCCCCAAGTGCGAAGTCAAGCAACTGCTCCAAAGCTTCTCGGTCAAGCAGTTGCATACGATTAATCGTGTCCACGCCCAAACCGCCGACCATAAACACACGGTCGGGTTGTTCGCCCAATTGAATCACGCGCTGGCGGTATGCCTCTGCAGCCACGAAGTGCAGGTGTGACATTTTTGTGATCGAGTGCCGTAGGGCTTCGTCAATTGATCCTTCGGTGGCTTCGCCACCATGCAAATGCGCCACAGGTATGCGCGCAACCAGGGCTGCAGTCACAGCAGAAAAAATCTCAAATCGATCCCCGAGTACCACAATAATGTCCGGCGCCAGTTGGCTTAATGCATCGGCAAAACCGATTAGCCCCAAACCCATCGATTTTGCAATGCCAACCGCCGTGTCCGAACTGGTCAGCATTTCTACCTTGTGGTCAATCTGAAAACCGTCTTGCTCAATCTCGCGATATGTGAGGCCAAATTCCGGCGACAGATGCATGCCGGTGGCTATGATTTGGAGCGTGAGTTCAGAGTCGTCCCTGATGCCCTGTATCACCCAACGCAGCAAGCCATATTCGGCCCTACTGCCGGTAACCATGCATACTTTGCGGCTCACAGTTCAATCAACTCATCGGGGTTAACATCATGGGGTGCCCTCCGCCCTAGCACCTCGTCCCAGCGCATTGGCGATATGCCGGAACCGGGTCGCTTAGCGGTAATGTTGTGGGCTGTAAACGCTTCACCCGCCATGATTGCGCGGCTTGCGACGAGGGACTTGCGAGCGACTGGTTTGTTGCGGGCTTCGCTGGGCGTGGGGCGTTTTATGCCGTCTCCCAGTGCAATTTCAATATTTCGGATGGCCGCCACCATGGTTTTGAGTTCTTCGGGCTCCAGGCTAGCCTTGTGGTCGGGACCGGGCAATTTGCGATCTAACGTAAAGTGCTTTTCGATGACGGTTGCACCCATCGCGACAGCAGCAATGGCGACTTCTATCCCTTGCGTGTGGTCGGAATAGCCCACTGCTACGCCGAGGGCGTTATGAATGCTTTGCATGGCGCACAGGTTCACCTCGGTCATGGGTGTGGGGTATTCGGTGGTGCAGTGCAACACAGTTATGCGTCCACGCAAAGTCCCAGCATGTTCAAGCACATCAATTGCGGCGTCGATCTCAACCAGCGTTGCCATACCTGTGGAAAGAATGATGGCCTTGCCAAGGCGGCCGATATGGCGCAGGTATGGCAGGTTGGTGATTTCTCCGGAAGGAATCTTGAAGCGGTCCTGGCCCAGCCGCACCAGCAGGTCAACGCTCTCGATCTCAAAACCAGTGGAGAAAAAGCCGATGTTGCGCGCCGCACAGTGCGCGATAAGCTCATGGTGCATTGCCTCGGTAAGTTCCAGCCGGCGCAGCATGGCGTGCTGCGATTCGCGGCCGTCTGTAGTTTGATTCTGGTACTGCGCTTTTGGAGCAGTGCGGGTTACAAGGCGGTCTGCGTTGAAGGTCTGGAACTTTACAAGGTCTGCGCCGGCTTCAGCGGCCACATCGATTAACCGTTTGGCTAGATCAAGGTCTCCGTTGTGATTGACTCCGGCTTCAGCGATTATGAGCGTTCTCATATAAGACGATCTCCGATGCGTGGCCTGGACAAACCGCTCCACTCCGTGATCTTAATAGAGCTATCCAAAGTTTTTACGACAAAAGTGTCGTGAGCCACACCCACAACCGCACCAACTATGCTTTTGTAAATCGGCGCATCCGGCAAATATTGGGCGCGATTTATTTTAATTTCCTGACTGCCCAGAAATGTTCTCGCCTCCGGTCCTGGGCGACAAATAGCTCTAACAAAATTGAAGATATCGCGTGAATTTTGGTTCCAATCAAGCCACTCATCCCCCTCCTTTCTCTCTGTGCAGTAGAGCCCCATGGGATGAATCGTATTTTGCGCAATTGGCATTACATCATTTCTTTGTATGGCTTTGATTGCGTCGTAAAGATTGGCTGAGCATCCCACATATGCGCGATTCAGCAATGTAGCGTAATTATCTTCATCTGTTATTGGATAACAGCGCTGAATGATAATGTCACCGGTATCTATGCCTTCATTAACATAATGAATCGTTATCCCGAACTCTTTTTCATCGTTAATTAGTGCCCAGTTCAGAATATTGCGCCCTCGGTAAAAAGGCAGTTTGCCAGCATGACAATTTATTGTTTTTTGCGCAGGCAGATTTATAAGTTCGCTTCGAAAAATTTGATTATATGACATTGATACGAACAGGTCACACCTGTAACCCCTCATGCAATCCAGAAACTCTGTGGAATTAACATTGGGATGAGTAATAAAATCTAAAGCCATTTCTGTAGCCCTAGTTCTTAACACAGGGTCAGGCCTGTCATGACGTGCACAAATAAAACTAACCTGTAATGTTTCGTCGGAAAGTAGTTTGGCTAAAGCTTGGTGTGCCCAAGGCCCATCAGCAAAATAACCAATCTTCAACTGGCTCACAATAAACCTGAACTACTTGGTATATTGATCAGGCGCTGCGACAGCGACTGTGCACCTGACAATTCCATGCTTGGGTAATCTTTAAACGGTATTAACTCATTCATCAGCATCCAAGCGGGGCGCGTCTGGATGCCGGCGGCATTGGTGGCCTGCAGCACGGCATCGCGGTGCGGGGCATGCCGAGTATCTAACAACAGTGTTTGTAGCCAGTAATTGCTTTGGCAGTGCTGTGGCTCAGCCATCAGGCTGACGCCTGCAACCTCCGCAAACGCTCTACGGTAGCGCTGAAACAGCTCGCGTTTGGCAGCCAGCAGGGCGGGTAGCTGTTCCAACTGTGCGCAGCCCACGGCTGCATTCAGGTTGGGCATGCGGTAGTTATACCCAATTTCGTCATGCACGTAGTCCCAGGCGTGCGGCAGTTTGGCGGTGGTTGTCAGGTGCCGGGCATGGCGTGCAAGCCCCGCATCATTGGTCATGATTGCGCCGCCGCCGCCCGTGGTAATGGTCTTGTTGCCGTTGAAGCTCAGGGTGCCGAGCAGGCCAAAGGTGCCAGTGTGCCGGTTGTGGTAGTAGCTGCCAAGAGATTCGGCTGCATCTTCCACAAGCACCAGATTGAAATCTTGAGCAATGGCCAGCATGCCATCTAAATCCACCGGATGTCCAAAGGTGTGCATGGGCACTAGCGCGCGAATGACCCTTCCGCTGTTGCGATTCACGCACTGCCCGGAATGCTGTGCGGTACTGGCGTTCAAATACTCGCGCAACTTTGCGGCATCCACACCAAGTGTGCGCTCCTCGCTATCCACAAAATGGGGTATGGCACTGCAGTAGGTGATGGCATTGGCCGTGGCCACGAAAGTGAGCGCGGGCACTAAAACTTCATCATTGGCTCCAACCCCGGCGAGCTTCAAGGCAATATGCAGTGCTGCGGTGCCATTTACCACGGCGATAGCGTGTTTAGCACCTGTATAAGCAGCTAGCTCGACTTCAAGGCGATCAACAAATTTTCCCGCCGAAGAAACGAACGTCGAATCAAGACACTCTTTCAGGTAGAGCCACTCGTTGCCGGCAAAACTCGGTTCGTGCAGTGCCGCTGGGGTTATTCCAACAACAGAGCGCACCGCATTGACTACTTGTTCAGTGAGAGGGATCGGGGTACTCAAGATGGTTACAAGTTATAAGTAACCGCTTTGTAGGTCCGCAGATTGGCGGGTTGGCTGAACCAATCAGCAGTTTTAACCAGGCCCCGTTTGAAACCCTCACGCCCGCCGTAGCTGGGCTGCCAGCCAAAGAGATGTCTAGCCTTGGAATTGTCCGCCCACAGGCGTTCCACCTCAGAGTTCTCGGGGCGCAATCGCGCTTCGGCAATTCCGCAAATTATAAGCACAACAGGTACATACTCTATTGCACCAAAACCCCCGAAAGTTTTAGTCAAACCGCCTCGTCATTTTAATGCTTGTAAAACTTATTAATCAGCCACAGCAATAAGTTTTACAAGCATTAAAAGTGTTGCATGAGCGCTACGATAGTCAGGAACTCCTAAAACAGTCATAATTCACCCACAATGCTAATTAATGTTACTGTCCAACCCCAGCTCTGTCGATCTGATGTGCAATTAAATCTTTTCGGCCCGATGTGATATTGCCGTATTTTTCAGTTAGGAAGAAGTTTTTTAATGGCATATACTCCGACATTTTCCGTAGCGTTACATTGAAGTTCTCATGCGAGTACTGCTTTATCATACGTAATAACAAAGTTTTATCTTCTTCTTCTATGTCGAATACATATTTACTTTTACACTTAAAATTCTCTAATACCTGATTATAACCAGTAGATCTCCACTGTAAGACATCGTAATCAAGATTAATGGTTACTTCGAAATCCAGTTTATTTTGTAAAAGAGCTTCTAAATCAATAATTGATTGCGAATTGAACTTCAGTGTTTGTAATAGTCTTGTTCTATCTTCACTAGGCAGAAGGTAGGAAGTTAACGTGTTCAGTATGTGCTCCTCAAACACATTTTTATATTCTGTTAAAGTTATAAAGATATATTTTCCATTAAGCTTCCCGAAAGAGCCCCGCCTTAGTTCTTCAAGAGATTTCGTCTGGCTATAATGGTTAATTAATTCACCGGGAGTTTCAAACCACTCGGAAATTGATTCTTCCCTGAAATTATTGAATAATTTGAAGATGCTGCCGTGATTACTTAGCGCTAAAGTATTTAACTTAAGAATAAAATCTAATGGATTAATGCCACAGTCAGCGATGCCCCGTAAAAAATCGTAATAAAATCTATAGTTCCACATGAATTGTATCAGCCAATGAATCGGTCTGAAACTTAAAATATTATCTTCTGTCAATGTGTCTGTGGCTCTAATGCCCTCTTCCCATTCGAAGATAGCTATGTTGTTGTAAACGCCTGAGACGTTGTGGGCAATATTTAGCGGGAAGTCATACTCGCCAAATGAACTATCAATTAATCTAAATTTGGTCTTGAAATTGTATTTCCCAGTTTGCCTATCATGATCGAGCTCCGTACCTTTCAATATGAGCGCATTGTATGCAATAATGTAGGAGACCTTTTTGTCAAATAATTGTCTTAGCGTATCCATGTGGCTATCGTAGGTTTCGCCAGGAAGGCCAAGGATTATTTCGGTGCCGGATATGCCATTATCCGAATTTACTCGATGGATTATTTCTTCAAACTTATCCAGTTTAATGTTTGATCGCTTAATATTTTTTAGAACGAGTTTGTCTAGTGACTGCAACGAAATTACCATTGCAGTATTCCCAAATAGCTGCGCAATTTCGATCATTTTTTCAGGCGGGCGATTTTTTGCCATATTTGTGCTAACCTTTGCGGGATATCCGCATGCTTTACGCAGTTCACTGCAGTACCTGGCAATATCGACGTCCCGATTAACTATTCCGAAATTGGCGTCTGCAAAATGAAGGAGGGGCGTGTTTTTTACCTTAGAAGCTATATAATCAAGTTCCAAAGTTACCCGTTCTATTGAAAAGTAGTTGACACTGTTGTAGGAAGTTAATCCTTGCGCGCAAAATGTGCATTGATAAGGGCATCCTCTGTTTGTTTCGATGATAGGTATTAAGTTGGTTTCGAAAAACTTATCAAGCAATCCGGTTAGGTAGGGCGAGTCAATTTCGTCAGGTTTAGGTATTCGATCTAATTTATTGCCCCGCGAAAAATTAGTGCTACTTCGATCATAGGAAATAGCTCCATCGACCATGCGATTATCTTTGTTTTGAAGGTAATTGTCGACTATGTTGAGAAGTGGTCTCTCACCTTGGAATGGTACATAATAATCACACGCTGGATTATTCTTGAAGAAATTGAAAACGCCAATATCATCGTACTGGAAGTCAGGGCCACCAAACACTATTAATAGCTCAGGATACAAATGTTTAGCATATTTTGCCATCTGAGTATTTAAGTTTGCATTCCACATATAGTTCGAGAAGCCAAGTATGTCCGGCTTGTTGTTATTGATGTATTCGACAAATTCATTCGGGTATTTGAAAAGTTCAATATTAATGCTAGGATGTTTTTGGCGAACGAAAGCACCTAAATAAGCTACGTTCAATGGGAACATATATGTTCCAGCACCAACCCAATTGTGTACTAGGTCGCAAAGTGTAATTGTTATATTGTCCCGCGGTTTGTCACTCATTTTGCACTCCAGTTCGGGTGGATTGTACTGCATATTTAGAAATGGCGTAGTTTTCTGTATGCTTATCAGCTAGGTAGAGGGGCTAGTTATGTTGAAGCTTATCGGGGATTCGTTAGCAGACTGTAATGTTTGTTTTATTACAAGTGCTTGGGTTTTTTATTTTGCTCAGTTATATTTAGGGGACTTTGGTGTTGATGATAAATTATCTTTAAAATAGTTGTTTATTATCTTAGGGCCCCGCTTCTGTGCGCAGGCAGTGGGTATGCATGTGCCATCTTTTTCGGTTGGCAATGTAGTATTTGGTTTGCAATAGATTTGGCTGGATATCTGGCGGCCTGCTTCCGTAAAAATGTGTGTGAGGTATGTGGCCGCGGGAAAGAGTTAAGTGCAAAAAGGTCCTTGTGGGGTTTTGAGTACAGCATGAATTGGCGCTTCGAAAGTGGTTCGTGGGGTAGTCCATAGGATTTATGGAGGGTACGGTTGAGAAGTGGCGATTATTGTTGCGCTCTATCTCAGTGTTAATGGCGAGCCCACTATTTACTAGGTAAACGATCAACGGTCATACCGTTGATGATTGCAACTTCTTATGGCAATTTGGGTTCTTCAGTATTTCAGACTGTAGCGTATTTTGGTAGCCAGCTTGTTTCGTAGGTTTGGCTAAATAGTTAGGCATGGCTTGTACGGTAGATTTGATTTCTGGCTATCAAGCCATGATGATTAGGGATCTCTGATACTATGGAGGTTAGCGTAAATTACCCCTGAGCACTAGTAGTGGCCGAACCAAGGCGGAGTACCTTATGTCCATTATGCTGAGTCGATACCCGCATTCATAAATTCGTCTTCCGTAGACGGGCAGGTTGTACCTTAGTCTTGTGCGCAGCAAAAAGACTTCCTAACCCAGAGTTTTGTTAACTTAGGTCGGGCGGCAGAGACTGCGATAAGCACTTTGGGGTTTAGTTTGAAGATACTCGGAAGGGTGTTCGCGCTGTTTGTAGAACTATCGCTGCGGAACCCATTCACTGCAGATTGGGGTAATTGCATGCTTCCGGCAGGAGGATGGTATGGTTCTTCCCGACAGGCGCAACTTATTTGTTAGTTTGGTGCTACAGAAAAAGCACCGGGATACACCCGCAAGAATCGAACTGTGAGCGACTAGAATACTATGAACAACACGAGCAAGCTGGTTTTGGTAACTGGAGGTGCGGGCTTCATTGGCTCGGTTTTGGTCAGGCAACTGCTGGCTGGTGGTTACCGGGTTCGGGTGCTGGATATCC
>Ga0209553_1001484_pt1 | contig 11658 bp, 8 predicted proteins | sample LauGreFBDMM110DN_2_FD_188217 | JGI IMG/M metagenome (GOLD analysis project Ga0209553, IMG submission 188217) | Freshwater lake microbial communities from Lake Michigan, USA - Fa13.BD.MM110.DN (SPAdes) (version 2) | ecosystem: Environmental > Aquatic > Freshwater > Lake | place: Lake Michigan, USA...
GTTAGGAGGAATTCGACCGCTTCCGACCGTGTGATCTGCAACCGCCGTTGGCACGTGCTCAAGGGATTACGGTAGATATCTTCCCAACTCGAAACTATAAGCCCCGGGTGGGAAGCTAACAGGGACACCAAATTTGGCGCTGCTAATTATTATTTCGGCTGGCCGCCAGCCATAGGTGCTGTAAGCATGCTCCAGCGGGAAGGAGTTAACTCAGCAGTAGACGGGCCGGTGCGACCCTAAACATAGCCAAAAATAACGAAGTCATTTACCACAGGGTGGTGAGCTGCAGCGCAAATGGCGAATTTTGGCGGCATGGGTATTTATGTTGCGACTGCGCTTAACAGTGGCTGACGAACCTACCTCAGCCGTCAAGCCCTCATTGCACCCTGTGTGTCTATACAGCATATTGAAGATGAGCAACCAAAATCGGAGTTTCTTCCTATGTGTCGTGCAAAACTATCCGCGTAGTGCTTGATCAGTGACAGAATGTACGTGCAGTTCCGGGCCGGAACGCTAGAACACGGCAACGCGGGTCGAAGTATCGAAACTTCGCAACACCCCTGTGTTCACCTCATGATCGATTCGATAGCAGCACCACAACCTAAGAATAAGCAGGCTACCACGAGTTACAATAGGTTTGAGGGAGTGATGAAAATTTCCAGTAGTTTAGGGAGCCGCATTTCTCACCGAAACCTGGGCATATAGGTATCTGTAGAAGTGCATTGTCATCAGATCTAAATCTATCAGGCTGACCATCATGTGGCTTGCTATTCACGCGCGGTACCAAACTGATGGCAGTTGCCTAGGTTTCAGCACGAATCACAGGCTCTTTGCCGGGTCGGGGACATTGCGAAGTGGTATAGGGCAAGGGTGAGTCAGGGTGTATAGTTATGTAGAATTGCTATCTCGTCCGGTTGAGCGGGTTTGGCTAGGTCAAGATCGCTAGCTAGTGGTTGGGATGGTACGTTCGCCCGATGGTGCGGAAACGCCATTGCGTAAGTAGATAACGCAATGCTATGCGGCGTAAGCGGGTGCTAAGAGATGTTGATGTCCACTGCATGTATGCATTGAGGTAAAAGTTGAGATATTGAAATTCGGTGTGGTTGAGTGTTTCGACTAATTTGGGAAATTGATTGGCTATTACGAGTGCTAGGCAGTTGTTCAGGCTTGGAAATGTGATGCGGGGCAAATACTCGGTAGAAGGATTTAATTAGGCTATGGCGAAACTAACTGTGAAAGATATATTTGACCTAAAAGGTAAGCGGCAAGTCACCGAGGTCTATGTAAGTACACCCGCCGAGGCGAGTGCTTGCGAAGCCGCCGGTATTGATATGATTATCACTGGAGAGCGAAGTGAAATAACTTCTTTTCGCGCGGCTGCGCCAAACACATTTCTTTCGGTGGGATTTATCAATCAGGGTAATTACGTCAATGGGGATGAATGTATTCGCAATGCCTTTAAGTTGCTTAATCAGGGTGCCGATGCAGTGTATGCAGGCGTAAGCCTAAAATCCATAGAAGCCATGGCTAGTGAGGGTATACCTGTGGTGGGTCACGTGGGCTATATTCCTTACAAGAGTACCTGGGCTGGTGGAGCTAAGGCGGTAGGTAAAACTGCTGTGAGTGCGCTAAAAGTGTATCAGCGCACCGTAGCGTATCAAGAAGCGGGGGCAATCGGGGTGGAAATGGAACTTGTGCCTCACCAGATTGCCACCGAAATTTCTAAGCGGGTCAAGATTTTAGTGCTTTCCATGGGGAGCGGTATGGGTTGTGATGGGCAGTACCTTTTTGCTACGGATATTTTAGGAACTAACACCGGCCATATTCCCAGACATGCTAAGGTCTACGGTAATTTGGCTGATGCATATGCGCGCATTCAAGAGGAGGCCATCGCAGCCTTTACTAATTTTAGCGTCGATGTAGCCAATAGGGGATATCCCCAAGTGGAGCATCTGGTTAAAGCTAAAGATGAAGAGTACAAGAAGTTTATGGAAGCTTTAGCTAAAGTATCAAACAACGGTGAGGCCAGAGAATATCTCTGACAGATAGGAAATTCTACTTTCCTGGCACCTCCACATAATGCACCCGATCCCCGCGCGTCTCAGGTGCTACCCTTCGCTAAACATCCCCCAACCATTGTCTGGGAGACAGGTACACCATATAAAGACTTTTGCCCAAAATTGTTTTACGGGATTGGATGAACTAACAAGTAATAATTTCGCGCTTTCTATATGACGGCATTGGCGCTCCCCGACTCTCAACGCACCCTGCTAGCGCCTGAAATATAGCCACACCCACGCCGCTGCGCCAGCCACGGCTCCAAATTCAGCCGCACCACCTGATACGCCGAGGAATGCATATTTGATGCCAGCGCGTAGTGCTTACTGTAAACTCAGAATTAATGCGTAATTGACTAATAATATGCTCGTGTGCGGAGGGGGTTGAAGCTTTACTTCCGTCGATGCCGCGCTAGTTAGGACATTAGGTTAACTCAAAACATTTCTTGGTAGATACCGTCATAGCGCCGAGCTGGGCCAAAACAGCTAATTTCGAATGTTATTTCTTGCGCAGAAAGCCACCATCCACTACTAGCTCAGTCCCGGTGATAAAACTCGCATCGGGCGACAAAAGAAACAACACTGCCTCTGCGATTTCTTCAGGCAGAACCATCCGGCCTAAAAGATGTGCCGTCGCTGCCTCGGCTCGGAGCTTTTCTCTGTTTGGCAGCACGGCAAGCTCAGGGTCGGTGAAACCCGTGTCAACCCAACCTGGGCTGACAGCATTGACTCGGATGCTACGGGGGGCGAACTCCCCGCTGACAGCGCGCATCAAGCCCAGCACGGCTCCTTTGGACGCGTGATTGGCCAAATATCCATCGGTCCCGATATGGGCCAATACCGAACCCATCAAAACAATCCCTGCACCGTCCAGTAAGCGTGCCCCTGCATGTTTCATTGCTAGCATAGTGCCCGCAACATTGATGGCCATTACACGAGACCATTCAGACCATGACAACTCCTCAACGCGCGCCCTTTGTGCATTAGTACCTGCAATGCATGCGAGCCCAACAAGATCACCCATGTCTCCAAACGCCGACTCCAGAGCGGGCTCGTCCATTAGGTCAAGTACGAAGGATTGATCGGCTTCCAAATTTGCAACTTGATCAACCGACACTGCTCGGTGTCCTTCCCGTTGTGCCATGCGCACTAGCACAGCACCTATACTGCCCGCACCACCAGTTATCGCAATCGTTCCCATCAATGGACCCGCATCAATCCGCCGTCCACAAACAGGACCTGCCCTGTTACAAACGATGCCTTGGGAGACGCAAGCCAGCGGATCGCAGTGGCAATCTCTGCTGGATTGGCCATTCGCCCCATTAAGTGGGCGGCTTCTGCCTTAGTAACAAGCACAGAGGGATTTTGCATCGTGGCCATTGCGGCATGGGTGAACCCGGCGTCCACCCAGCCGGGGGCTATAGCATTGACACGGATTCCACGCGCCGCCACCTCTCCTGCAAGTGCAATAGTGAGGCTTTCCACAGCTGCTTTTGTCGTTACATAGGCAGGATAATCGGCACTAGCCACGTGGCCAGAAATTGATGACATGTTGATAATTACGGGACTTTCGCCTTTTTCCAGCAAAGGCATTCCATACTTGGCAGTTAGGAACATCGCGCCGACATTCACATCCATCATCCGTGTCCAGAAAGCCAGTTCCATTGTTGCGATCGGCGATCGGTGATTGATACCGGCCACATTTATTAGGGCATCAAGCTGCCCAAATACTTCAGAAACCTTAGCAAAGCAATTCCTCACCGCATTTGGGTCACTTAAATCTGCCGTCAGCGAAATACCGTTGGCACCGCCAAGGTCAGCAGTATTTTGGTCTAGCAGGATCAGTGTAGCACCCTCAGCGGCAAAAGCCCGTGAGGTGGCGGCTCCAATTCCCCCAGCCGCGCCTGTGACACATACGATTCTTGCCATGATCTAATAACTCGCCCGCACAAAGATTAGTGTATTAGCAATGAATGAACTCGATGATGTATTCTGCTCAGTGTTGGCTAACCCTGAGTCAAGGTTCTGCGACAGGGTGATATAGCTAATGTCACGCTGCCCGAACAAGCAATTGGCATGTTAATTTTACCAACTTTCCCGACTAGCAATAAGACTTTTACAAAACTCATTGAGTAACCGTTCATGAACAATACTCTTGCTCGTCAGCTTCAAGCCTATATCTTACTGAATAGAAACGCACAGTAGCCGTATACCTCGTGTGCTATGAAAAGTATAGCGCACGATTTGCAGCTATTACATACACCAGAAACTTGTCCGTTTGGCTCTGACGCAGATGATACTGAACAATGTTTTGATTTTCCAAAGTTTCCACGTCGCAATTTACTTAGAATTACCCGAGGATAGAAACCCCATCTTTTTCACTCGAACTTACTATAGTTGCGGTAAGTTTTTAAGGTCGCCCCCGGCGAATTCTTCATTGGGTATAGCCACTTTATGGCAAGCAGCATTGATCCATACTATTCCGTGAGGAAAAATGGTTTAGGCTTGACAAATAATACTGAAGCGGCAAAAACCACTAGCCCTGTAATAGTGATGTATAAATTAACCGTGTACATCATGCGCAGCCCGTGGATTTGTGACACATGTCCACCTAGGGCATTGCCGACAATACCACCAAAGCCGTAACAAGCAGAGTGGATTAACATGTAAGCAACAGTGATTTCTGATTTGCGCACTACCGTGGTGAGATACGCAACAGTTACTGGAAGAAAAAGACCAAATGAAAATGATTGAGCTAGCTGCGCTAGGATAGCCAGTGTTATCGAATCTGCTACAGCAAAACAGTAGGCTTTTAAGACATAAAACCCCAAAGAAAGTAGCAGCAATTTTCGTGCTGAAAAACTAGTTAACATCCATGGGGATAAAAGCATAACTGGCACTTCACTCATTGCCGCAAGAAAAATTCCTGATCCAAAATCGCGGCTGCTCCCCCCCAATTCGGTGATTAACAATCCATAATACGAAGTATTTGCAGCTTGCGCTGTAAACACAACAAACACACTTATAAATAATGCCACAAAGTGCAGATTTCTTAGAGGATAAATCAGGGCTTTATATCCAGCAATCTCCGAAGCTGTCCTAGACTCTTCGTAAGTACCTCTATCGATGAAAGAAGCAGCAGTAATCGCAAGCAGTATAAACAGGATCGCAAAAGCAAACATGTAGATTAGGCCGATTGTGCTAAACAGACTACCAAAACCCACAGCTGCCAAGGCATAGGCACCCGAGCCTATCCCGCGGGTAGCGCCAAAGTTAATTCCTGGAGTGTCGTGCTTGCGAAACATGATCCATGCATCAATCATAGGGGCAGCGCTAGAAAATGTAAACGTGAAGAATGAATAGAAAACTAAGGTTACAAGGTAATTAGTATTTGCAAGAGGAATTACTAGATTTACAACTATAGCCGTGATTAGGCAACCGATAATAATACTTTTATGGCTTAACCAAGTAAGTCGGTAACAATAACTCGCCCAGAAAAATTGCCCCGCTAAAAAGGTGCCCGAACCTGCGGATAAAAGTGCGCCGATTTCTCTGGTGTCGTAGCCGCATTGCTTTAAGTACAACACTAAATATGTGGAAGTCATGCAACTAGCACACCAATAGAAGCTTTGCAAAGCTGCAAACAAAAAATTATGTTTGTATGGAAACATCAGTTTGGTTAATTATTTGCATTGTTATTTAGGATTCATTAGTTTCACTATCCAATTCAGGACTTGAAATATCGAGCCGCGGCTAACCTACCGTGGGTCTGTAGGTCGCGCTTTGATCTTACGAATGGCGGGCGGTAGAAACACCGTCGCGGTTGTATAAGATTTGATGGAAGCGGCTTGCGTATTTAACAATAGTAGAGTACTATTTACGTGCAGACACGAGTAAGTAGGCTATGAATACTGTGCAGTATACCAAGGGAGGCGCAAATGATTGTTTAGTATAGTTTCCGAGTCTGAAATTGAGGTTAGCATTGTCTTACACACTTAAGGAGTTAGAGCAGTATGATTACAAAAAGACTAGGATGGCTACGATGCGTTGTTGCAGTAATGTTCGTGGTTTCGGCTTGTAACGTCCAACCCGTTGCACAAACGGTTGTACAAACCGTAGAAGTCGAAAAAATCGTTGAAGTCGAGAAGATAGTTGAAGTACAGACAGTTGTTACGGTCGAACCCGCAGCCGCAGCCGTGGCTTCGGAAGGTGATAAGTGGTGTTCGGGAATGAACATTCGCTTCTTTGTTGGGGGTGATGCTGGCACTCCTTTTGCTGTCATCGTAAACGAAGGAGCAATCTTTGCCACAAAAGATTTAGGTCCAAATGTTGACTACGTCTATTCCGGCTGGAATAACGAGAAGATGTTAGACCAATTTCGGGATGCGATTGCGGCCCAAGTGGACGGTATTGCTTTTATGGGACATGCTGGCGATGAGGCGGTTATGCCTCTTGCAAAACAGGCTGCTGATGCGGGGATATTGATGATGTACCAGAATGTCGATGTACCCAAGGTTCGGGCCCAATATGGCGGCGGTTATGTCGGTTCCAACTTGGGACCGGCAGGTAAGGCGCTGGCTGCCGAAGCTATCCGTACCTTGGGCTTGAACAAGAATTCGGACCATGTCTTGGTGATTGGTCCGTGGGCGCAGCCCGGGCGTAATATTCGGGAGCTGGCCGTGGCAGAGGAATTCGAAGCCCAAGGTTATACTGTTGTTAGGGGCGATGATTCCACGGGGGGCGATCCATTGCTGCTCCAACCTACCATCACCGGCGCGCTTCTTAGCGACCCACAAATCAAGGTTATTGTTTATTCAGGCAGCACAATTGCTACTTCTGAGCAATACTTAACTGCGCTGAATAAAAAACCGGGTGAAATCTACAATATCGGTTTTGACCTCAGCCCGGAAATACTGGAAGGTATGGATAAGGGCTGGATTCAATTGACCTCTGACCAACAACCCTTGTTGCAGGGGTACATGCCGATTGTGAGCTTGTGCGGCATGTGGAAATACAAACTATCCCCACTCAATGTTGATACGGGAGCGGGGTTCATCAATGTCGATAACTACAAAAGCTTTAAAGAACTAGCGGCGCAAAACCTGCGCTAATCGCTTACTGGGTAGGAGTAGCACGGCTATTCCTACCCAGTAACCTACAAACGTTTCAAAAGGAAAGCCCCAATGAGCGATACATTATTAGAGTTAATAAATATTAGCAAAGCTTTTGGCTCGATAGAGGCGGTTAGAGATGTGAATATGTGCGTGGGCAAAAATGAGATAGTAGCGCTACTTGGTGACAACGGGGCCGGTAAATCCACCCTAATCAACATCATTGCCGGCGTCTTCCAACCGGACGGTGGTGAACTCCACTGGAAGGGCCAGCGGACCAATCGTTGGGACGTGCGGTCAGGACGCGTCGCTGGGATCGAGACGGTTTTTCAGAATAAGGCTCTTGCGCTGAATCAAAACATTACCACTAATATTTTTATGGGGCGCGAATTAACTAATTGGTTGGGATTTATCCATCACAAAAAGCAACACGCCGAAGCGGATCGCCTCATGCGGGAAATTGGGTTTACATCGTCCCTGATTTCACCCTACTCTAAGGTAGGAACCCTTTCCGGCGGCGAGCAGCAAGGCATCGCCATCGCTAGAGCCCTTCATTTTAGGTCCCAACTAATTCTCTTGGATGAACCTACCTCGGCGCTGTCGTTGGTTGAAACCAATAAAGTCTTTGCATTTAGCCGTAAGGCTAAAAGTGAAGGGACTTCTGTGCTATTTATCAGCCACAATATTTATCATGCGTTTGATTTGTGTGATCGTTTCATAATCTTAGACCGGGGCACTGTCATGGTCCAAGCCACAAAACAAGACCTGGGCAGCGTCGACAAGTTGGTGAAAATTATGGAAACACTTGCTAAATCCGGTAAAGTTTCATTAGAAGGACATTTAGGATAGGTAACAAAATGAGCACTAACCAAATAACTCCTCCGGGTCTGACTGTGGTGCACCCTCTAACCGATGGTTTGGCTGGCTTTATGCGCCGTAACCGCAATCCGATTGGTGCTTTTGTTATGATGCTTGTTTTCTTGGGTCTAATGATAGCAAGTAACTCTCGCGTCTTTCTGAATCCTTTGGCTTATACATCTGTACTCACTACTCTGCCTATTATCATCTTAATGGCTACATCCCTCGTCTTCATGACCACTGGTGGAGTGATTGACCTGTCATACGCTTCCACTATTGCCCTTGGAGCTTGGGGCTTTGCGATACTGGTCAAGAATGGTTACAGCCCGTTTGCGGGCTTGGTGTTTGCAATTCTATTGGGGGCCCTAGTCGGACTCATAAATAGCATGCTTATTTTGCGGTTCCGGCTGCAATCTTTGATTGCCACACTGGGCATGCTGTTCTTTACACGTGGTGCCGTCAACATTCTTTCGGATGGCAAGAGCATTCCACTTCCTAACATCCAAGACACCTTTTTTTATCAGGTGTGTTGTGGGAAGATTGGGATTGTGCCGATCCAAATTTTTTGGGGTCTCGGTTTTGCAACGGTAACTTGGTTGCTTTACAGCTGGCATAGCCTTGGGTCTCATATTCACATTATCGGAGACAATGAGGAAAGTGCCCGATCAATGGGAATCGCTATCAATCGCGTTAAGACTTTCACCTACGTTTATGTCGGCGTTGCCTCCGCAATTGCCGGCGTTTTCATTGTCTCAATCCTGACCACTTTTTGGCCTAATACTGGTGAGGGTTACTTGTTGGTCATCCTTGCTGCAATTTTTGTTGGCGGCAACCCTCTAATTGGCGGGGTTGGAACTGTGGTTGGAGCGCTAATTGGCAGCTTCACGGTCGGCTTTATTGAAACGGGGATTATTGCGGCTGGCTTGGATGGATTCTATACTCGTTTTGCTTTTGGAATAGTTTTGATTGTGTCTTTGTTAGGCTTCCGAACCCAAAAGCGATAACGGTCTGGCAATTCGTTACACCGCCTCTTCGCCTTACACAGTCGAAGCCGACTTGTTGGTTATTGCGACCCCTATTTTTGCCGGTAGCAACCATTCCCCTTATGGAGTTGAAGATGCGGTAGGCACGATAATTGGCTCATTGATTATTGGGTTGATTGGAACCGTGATTATCAATTCCGGTCTGATTTAGTACCACACCCGGTTTGATTTTGGAATGATACTAACTCTCTGCTTCCCAACTCGGCGACGCGATATTTTTTTTCATAACAGCGCGTTCACCGAAATTGCCGAGGTGCTCTGGACGCCCACTGAATGTCGGTTCCAGAGAAACTGTTGGGTACAGAGCCAATCAACTAAAAGTTGGGGTAAGCCAGTGTTATTATGTTTTTGACATCTACGAAGTTCACCGGTAAAAGTTTCTCGGAATAGACATCCTTGCCTGCAGTTATGACTTTGCGCGTAAATTCTGTCTGTGTCATCGGATTTGTTAGGTTAACAACGATTCAGATATGTTCATTCTGCAACAGCGCTTAAACCAATTAAACCTCGATACCATATTTGCGCCTGCCCCGTGTACATTGCAGAAAGTGTGCGCTGGCAAAAACTTAATCCCAACGCCAGAGCGTCACCTGTGGAAAATTACTTATAGATAGCTGATATTCCCATACCTAATAACCCCAAAGATGACCTTTTTGTGTAAGCACTTCCTTTGCCAACTAACGCGAAGCAACTTGATATTAAATGCACCACAAGTTCAGATGGTGACATTTGTCACTTATCTGATTAAGTGGCCAGTAACGCCTCCAGCTCGACCACTGAATCAGAAACTTGATGGCCGGTGGAACCAGGTAGTTCTGGGACAAACGTATACGTGGGATCAGCGAGTTGAGCTTTGTGTACTGCCAGCATATGAGACCAAGTATTCCAGAGTCCGTGCGGGGCAAAGGGTAAGTCGTGGATAATTGCTTTACGCAACCGTGGAAGGTTATAGAAAGGCACGGCTGGAAACATGTGGTGTTCAACGTGATACTGCATGTTCCAATAATAGAAAGCGGGCAGCCACGAACACGTGTAGGTTCTACAGCAAAGGCGCCAGTCTGGTACATTGGATGACAAGCCAAAGTGCTGGGGGACACCGCACAGAAATCCCAGCCAACCACAGTATTGAGTGCCGAAAGTAAACACCACAACCAGAAACCAGTTCCCGGTGCCTATAAACACAGCAGCCGCAATAGCGTGTCCAAGAAGAAGAGTTCGAGACCAATTGCGGTGTTCTTTCCGTAATCGAAGATTATCATCTGGCAGGATATGCTGGTACCATGACGGATCTTTTCCGCGATCACCGGATAAAATATGGCCGGTGGCACGTTCATAGGTGACTCTCAAAGTAGTCCATGTGACAGCTGGGTCCCAGGCTAAAAGGCCTAGCCAGAACTTCCAGTCCTTCATGCTAATTGTCATCGGGAGCACTACCTCGCCGTCATAATCTTCATGGACTGTGAGTTGGTGGTGTTTCACGTGGCTGGGCCGAAACCACACATAATCACTCCAGCTGATAAATGCATAAAGCTTTAAGAAAAACTCGTTCAAGGCTTTGGTGCGAAACGGTGTCTTATGGCAGAGCTCATGGACTGCCACCAGTCCCATAAATGGGCCATTAGTACCGTGCACAAAAAGAGCAATAATCAGCAATGGCATCGACCAAAACCAGTTAGTGGTACTTACTTTTTGTGCAGCGCTGTTGGCAAGGAGGCCAGTGACAAAAAACAACCCAAGCTGGCAAATTACCTGCCTCAAGCCATGTAAATCGCTAGTCTTCATAAGCTCACCCAGCAGATCCTTGTCCACTTTGGTTCTGTACCACTTGATTTTTGAATCTGTACGAAACTTTGCAGGCTCCAGAGAGTTAGCGCGATAGCTGTCCACAAGTTTATCTTTGATTGTCATCTCACACCCCTGATAATTATACGGTAACGCAATTGTAAACCCCTTAACTACAATACCATTGGTAATGGTGCCGTCCAGATATTGTATAGTGTTCGATTGTTGGCGGATTTTTCTCCCCGAACATAGGGTAATTATACTCTCTGAAGCTGAGATTATAGTCGGGCGCATGGTCGCGTAAAGTGGGGATTGGCAAGTACGGGCGTTTGGTTTATTATTCGGACGGGCATGCGGGCGTGAGTTTCATGCGCAGAAGATAGCCAAATGGAACTAGGCAGTACCTGCCAGTAATCCGCACCCCTATTCAAGTGGGGTGCGAGATGATATACTGTGACTTAGCCGGATAAAATAAAAATATGTATAAGGTGAATTGAATGCCCAACGAGAAAATAGTGCGCACATTGATGGTGGGGGTGGGCAGCATGGCCCGCCATCACATCCGCCAGATGCTGGCAGCAGATGATGGCACGCGCATAACCGTGATGTGCGAGCCGGCACGTGAAAGCTACACGGCGGCCTGCAAAATTTTTGAGGACAAGGGCCTGCCGTCGCCGCCCAACGAGCCAGACCTTGCCAAGCTTCTCAAGCGCCATGCCGGCAAGCTGGACGCAGCCTTCATCATCACGCCGCATGCTTATCACCACGATCAGACGGTGGCGTGCTTGCAGGCCGGCTTGGATGTGC
>Ga0209553_1001485_pt1 | contig 11658 bp, 6 predicted proteins | sample LauGreFBDMM110DN_2_FD_188217 | JGI IMG/M metagenome (GOLD analysis project Ga0209553, IMG submission 188217) | Freshwater lake microbial communities from Lake Michigan, USA - Fa13.BD.MM110.DN (SPAdes) (version 2) | ecosystem: Environmental > Aquatic > Freshwater > Lake | place: Lake Michigan, USA...
TGCCGCCCTTTGTGGGGCCGCGTGCGTCGTTGTATTGCACACGAAAACCATGGAAGATGCGCGTGCTGCCGTCGTCCATGCGCACGGGCACGGTCACATGCAGCTCGCGCTGCGGCCAGCGCAGCATTTGGTGCGTGGCATCATCCAAATTGAGGATGGCAGCGGCTTCGTCCAACTTTTGCTGGGCGAGCGCAAACGGGTTCAGGTCTTCAGTCACGTGGGCGCCTCCGCGGGCAGGGCTGGAAAACAGGCTCCGCCATGGGTGAGCTTAATTCTAATTCAGGTGGGTAGCAAGTTGAGCAAATTGGTGTAGTTAGGCTAGTGAGCCTTATGTTTGCGGGAGTCTTGAGCTGTTTACTATTCATGCAGAAAAACCGCCCCAAAGATTTGGAGAGGTTGTTTGCTCGTAGTGTTTTGTATGATTAATATACGATCTATTTGCAACAGTCATGTTGTATGTAGTTATCCAAGACCGAGCACTTCGAGTGGTTGGTGGCAGAGTTTTTGCTTAGATGCCTCAGTTGTTCGGCGGGTGCAGCGGTTATGGCATTGCCACTCAAGAAGTGCTAGCGTGCGGGCCTCTACTGTTGTCGGTCAGCTCTCACTCCCAAGTGTGGTGGCGGTTTACCAAAAGTATCTTCGTTGGGAGTCCAATACTGATGATTGTATGCTGCAACGATGCTTTTAGGCTGCACAATCACTAAGCCGTGACCGTTGGGCAGCAAGTTCTACCCAAATAATAACTCTGCACCCGCCTTTATGGTTACGACAGAATTCTCGCCCATTTCTATAATGCTTCCGGTGTGCTGCTTGTCTCTGTAAGTACCTTGCTACGCAATATCGTCAGCCCCCAAGTCAGTATGTGTATGGATGTTCTCAACACTGTTCCGTGTTCCGTGACTACTTCGTAACCACAGGCGATAAGTGGAGTCTTGCAGACAGAGTTCGGTTTAATTATATATTTCCCCGCCCCACTCATTTGTGGGTTGTCAAACTGAATGATAAAACTAAGTTTACCGTCGGAGTTGAGTTTGCCGAATGTGTTTGCAACTAGTCGTCACTAGTGCAGGGTTGAAGAGGCGATTACTTTGGGACGCTTTGTCTATAGTCGAAGGATTTGTTGTTGAGTTGCACACGAGAGTATCGCCCGTTGTTTTATCAACCGGGATTCCCACCCAGTCACTTGCGCAATGGTTACTATTTTTATCGTGAGCTCAATTTTCTCAAATACAAGATAAAGGACTTTTCGGTGCTACGAACGAGAAAAGCACTAGGAGACGGGGTATTCAGGTGGTTCTTTGGTGGCCTAATCCAGGATTAATCGCAAAGCACTGGACGCTTGGTTTAATTCAGCCAAAACATTGGTTGGCACTGCCCATCCGATCCCACCCAGATTATCCTTAATGTGCTCAATCGTATCTGCGCCAGTGATCGCTACACTAACTTCTGGGCGTGACAGTACCCAAGCCAGAGCTAATTGGGCAGGTGTCTTTGTTAGGTGTGCAGCTTCAGTGTGCAAGAGTTTGACGAGTTCCCCGACAGCTCCTGTCATTGTATTGGCATATATGTCTTTTCGCCTTGTTCCCCAAAGTGAATCGATTGGGGCGATATTATCTGGTGTATAAGTACCCGTTAGTAAACCTACACCTAACGGGCTATAAGCCATCACTCCTAATCCTTGCTCGCGAACAAGACCAAACATTTCGGTTTCTAATCCACGGTTCACCAAACTATAGGGGTGCTGAACACACATATAAGGTACACAATGAAGTTTTTCGGCCAGCCACAGCGCGCGGCAAACTTGCCAAGCGGCATGATTGCAGCATCCTATGTAGCGCACTATTCCAGAGCGGACGAGGTCATCAAGGGCTCGAATAGTTTCCTCCTGTGGGGTGAAAACATCTGGGCCGTGGACAAGATAAACGTCAATGTAATCAGTGTCGAGTCGCTTAAGTGAGCGTTGGACCTCACGCATAATATGAGCGCGGGAGAGACCAGAGTCATTTGGCCCCGAACCAATTTGGCCGCATACTTTGGTAGTTATCACAACATCTTCCCGCTTTCCTTTCAGAGCCCTTCCCAAGATCATTTCTGAACGCCCAATGTTAGCGCGGTCGTCCATCGGGCCATAAATGTTGGCGCAATCAATCAAATTGATACCCTGTTCGATTGCATACTCGACCACACGTTGGGCCATTGCTTCGTCAGCCTGACCTCGAAACCCCATACCCAATGCAATCTTGCTTACCTTGATGCCCGCTGAACCAAAATTCACATATTCCATCGATATCCTCCGAGGTACTGTTTAGATTTGACAAAAGCTAGAATAGCGCGCATCCTAAAAAGGGTGGATGCAATCCGTATGCCATAACACTTGACAATAAGTATTCGGTGCATGAATTGTTTCCCAGTCACTTGCGCAATGGTTACTATTTTTATCGTGAGCTCAATTTTCTCAAATACAAGATAAAGGACTTTTCGGTGCTACGAACGAGAAAAGCACTAGGAGACGGGGTATTCAGGTGGTTCTTTGGTGGCCTAATCCAGGATTAATCGCAAAGCACTGGACGCTTGGTTTAATTCAGCCAAAACATTGGTTGGCACTGCCCATCCGATCCCACCCAGATTATCCTTAATGTGCTCAATCGTATCTGCGCCAGTGATCGCTACACTAACTTCTGGGCGTGACAGTACCCAAGCCAGAGCTAATTGGGCAGGTGTCTTTGTTAGGTGTGCAGCTTCAGTGTGCAAGAGTTTGACGAGTTCCCCGACAGCTCCTGTCATTGTATTGGCATATATGTCTTTTCGCCTTGTTCCCCAAAGTGAATCGATTGGGGCGATATTATCTGGTGTATAAGTACCCGTTAGTAAACCTACACCTAACGGGCTATAAGCCATCACTCCTAATCCTTGCTCGCGAACAAGACCAAACATTTCGGTTTCTAATCCACGGTTCACCAAACTATAGGGGTGCTGAACACACATATAAGGTACACAATGAAGTTTTTCGGCCAGCCACAGCGCGCGGCAAACTTGCCAAGCGGCATGATTGCAGCATCCTATGTAGCGCACTATTCCAGAGCGGACGAGGTCATCAAGGGCTCGAATAGTTTCCTCCTGTGGGGTGAAAACATCTGGGCCGTGGACAAGATAAACGTCAATGTAATCAGTGTCGAGTCGCTTAAGTGAGCGTTGGACCTCACGCATAATATGAGCGCGGGAGAGACCAGAGTCATTTGGCCCCGAACCAATTTGGCCGCATACTTTGGTAGTTATCACAACATCTTCCCGCTTTCCTTTCAGAGCCCTTCCCAAGATCATTTCTGAACGCCCAATGTTAGCGCGGTCGTCCATCGGGCCATAAATGTTGGCGCAATCAATCAAATTGATACCCTGTTCGATTGCATACTCGACCACACGTTGGGCCATTGCTTCGTCAGCCTGACCTCGAAACGCCATACCCAATGCAATCTTGCTTACCTTGATGCCCGCTGAACCAAAATTCACATATTCCATCGATATCCTCCGAGGTGCTGTTTAGATTTGACAAATGCTGGAATAGCGCGCACCCTAAAGAGGGTGGATGCAATGCCCAATTGACATTTAATTGCACGAAATATTTTCGGAATAGTAGTTGCGAGTGGCTGCGCTGCCAGAACCAACAATTTATTATTAGGCTGGCTCGTAAACTTGAAAATGGGTCTCTTTATCGACATTGATCTTCGTTCTGCTCACAGTGTGGGCAGGGGTTGTAAGCACATCGATGACGCGACCCACCCGTGTAGTAAAAAACCGTGATTTGTGATCGTTCTCGCGAATATCGGAATTGCTCAGGGATTCTGAAGTCTATTTCCTTGTGCTTACTCAGTTCCGAATAACTGTTGCCCATCTTGTCGATCGCGGTAGCCGTGAACTAAGAGAGCCGGTCGGTGCATACTCTGTCCGGCATACTGTTTATTCAATGGGTTGCGGTAACCAACACGAATTAGTCGACGCGCCTGATGGGTTGTGTTAATGTAAGAGCCGTGAACGGTGTTGATGTTAAAGCACACAACGTCGCCGCGTTTGCCAGGTACAGGGACTGTATCAATTAAGCGATATTTGTCAGTTGGCAGGTGGGGAGTGCACGGCCCTTCTTGCGTAAGGGTGATATGTTGAAGAGCTCCAAGTTTGTGTGATGCATCGAGAAAACGAATTTCGCCGTTTGCATGGAAAGTGTCATCAAGGTGGATCAGGCAGTCTACATAACGGTCATCCATGTGCATGTAAAAAGGGTGGTCTTGGTGCATTGGGAAAGGTTGTCCAGTACCCGGCGGTTTAATGTGCAAAGTTGAATGGTGCAACTCAACGTTGGAACCAAGCAAGTCGACCATTGCGCGAATCAATTGCGATTGGGTGACTGCCCACATCCAAGCTGCTGAGTAGAACTGCAAGTCGTGCATTGAGGTGAGTTTGGATTTCACCTCTATGTCATCAGACATATAGGCTCTGCGCCAGGGACCAGTCCAGCCAGCACTTGTGAGGGCCCATTCGTGTACCAATTTGTCTAACTCTACTGATAATTCACTGATTGAATCTTCTGTAAATACTTGTGGAATATGCAAATAACCATGACTATCATAAAACTCTACTTGTTCACTTGATAACATACCAGGCACCATCCTTGACTGTGTCCAACAATTGACCGGTAGTATATACGATTGAGGCTGTATTGTCGAGTCCGATATATTCAGAAACTAGTATTGATTGAGATTTAGAGTGGTAAATTTACCTTTATTCGAATCGAAATTGTTTCACCACGTTTGGTGAGTTTGGAAACCTTTACCAGTAGTGGCTGCGCAAGAGACCATCGGCTCGCGGTAAATTGGAGAGGCTGGGGCTGCTGTTTATAGGTATCTCGGGAGCCCCCGAAATGTCATTCTATTTGGATGCTTTTTGGCTCGCTTTTCATGGCTGATTCCTCGTGGTGGTTGAGTTGTGGCGCAAAATGCTTGGGGCGGCATGTATTTACTGGTGCGGATCTTAGGTTGTAGCGCCCTTCGTCGAGTGCTCGTCGATCCTACACTTTGGGCATACGGACATTCTTGTCCATCGTGGTTGTCACGAACGCGCGATATGAGGCCCAGTGTAGGGCTACGACATACCGCGTTTGCGCATTACATCGGCCATCTCATGTAGGGATTTGAAACGCCTATTTTAGAAAGCCTTTGAGCACTGCTTGAATAGCTTTTGGGGCTCATGTAGAGCTGTGTGATTGAGTGCCTTCAGATTGCCTGCGCCTTGGCGCCGTCAAAACTGACCTGGGCCCGAGAGCGGGTCTGGGTTACACAGAAATTCCTTCGTTACTGTCGGCAAAATGTTGGCCGGACTGTAACCCCCAGTAGTTTCTTGGGCAGAGTACGGTGGTGTCGACATTCGCTGGCTGGTGTTCAAATTGTCATAAACCATATCACAGGCCTTCCTCTTGAAAATAATAGGTTGAGAAACATTTAACGGCAAGTGAGTACTCCGTCGGATGTTTAACTACCGGCACTTCGAGTGCAATCCTGATCCTAATTCGGCATTCTTAGTTCAAGTTGATTTGTAGAATAGGATAACCCCTCGAGTTCGGATTATGCGCCACTCACCCCGCCTAACTAAGAGTTCCCAAAATTTTGGCAGCGGGCAATACATAATGTTTTGACAAGTATTTTGGATTGGAAAATTTGAATAACATGGGAGTTCCACAGAACGATGGCTAATAGCATAGTCAGAAACTTGTTTGAGCACCGTTCGTTTCGAATGTGTTCGATCAAGGTACCTGTGAGACTTGTTGTATAGCTATTTGAATCTCTCGTGACAGCTTTCGCACCTGACCTTCACAGATCTTACTATGCCAACCTAGTTGCGACACGATCCGAAGCCCCAGAGTTGACAACTTGGGGCCCCTGATGGTGTATTATGGTGGAGAGTGAATCCTATCCGAAATTTCGGACTGGTTGGTTTAGTGGAGATCAAAGAATGCGAACTGGATTAGTGTTTGTAGGCACATATACTCGGTACGGAAAATCTGAGGGCATATATGTTTTTGAGTGTGACCGTAAAAGTGGAAAGCTTTTTCAGATTGCCTTGATACAAGAACAAGATCCGTCCTGGCTGGCGTTCTCCCCTGACCGCCGTTTCTTATTCGCGGTCTCCGAATCCAAAGAATACAACGGTAGTAAACAGGGTTCGGTTTGCTCATATAGTATTAACTGGCGTAATGGCGATTTGACACGCCTAAGCAGGCAGGGGACTGGTGGAGGTGATCCATGTCATTTATGCGCAGACCCAACAGGAAAATTTCTCGTCGTGTCGAACCACGAAGACGGTAACATTTCGCTACATGAAATTAGCACTGATGGTGCACTCTCGGCGCTTACGCAACTAGTGAAACATAGTGGTTCGGGCCCAGGTCCGACGCAGAAAAGCCCGCATCCGCACTGTGTCGTCTTTGATCCAACTGGCCAACGCATTTTGATCAATGATAAGGGTATCGACAAGATCATGAGTTATAGAATCCATAATAATAAGTTAATTGCTAATAATCCACCCTCGACCCTGCTTCACAGGGGCGCGGCTCCGCGTCATGTAGCATTTCATCCGAGTGGGCGGTATGCGTATGTAAATGGTGAAGCGGATATGACGGTTACTGCTTACAATTACGATGCGATCACCGGCACATTTTCCGAGTTGCACTACTTATCGACACTGCCACATGAGTCCAATGACAAAATGGATTCGACTGCCCAGTGCGTGGTCGATCCGCGTGGTCGCTTTGTCTACGTTTCTAATCGGGGACACGATACCATCGCTTGTTTTGCTATTGATCAGGCTAACGGGCGACTAATTTCTGTCGGGAACTTTTTTACCGGTGGACGCACGCCGCGTAACTTTCAAATAGATTGCGCTGGGATCTTTCTCTATGTGGCTAACGAGGGCAGCGACACTATTGTGCAGTATATTATCGATCAGTCTAGTGGTGCATTGGTACCGACTGGTAACAGCACCGAAGTTGGCGCTCCAGTGTGTATATTATTTAGTTAGCGAATTGATCGTTACTTAGGGCGATAAGGTTTATTTACTCGGACTGTTATTTTGTTAGAAATCTTGCCGATAAAACTTTATACTGCGACTACCTCCATATTCCCGAGCGCCTGTTCCTTGATTATTTAGGTGATTATAATTCCAATGTGCGATTTGATGCCCCATCCTCCACTTTCCTTAAATTGAAAACAAATCTGATAATCGATACTCACCAGCACCTTTGGGATCTGTCCACCCAGAAACTTGCATGGCTTGCGCAGATGCCAAGCATACTCAATCAGAGCTTTCGTCCTGAGGAGTATTCTGTGGCTACACTCGGTCTCAATGTGAAAGCGGTTTACATGGAAGTTGATGTGGTGCCTGAAGAGGCGATCGGTGAGGCAACACAGATTCTTGAGTTGGCGGGTTCAGGCACCAGTGCTACTGTTGCAGCAATTATTGGGGGGCGTGTTGGCTCGCCGGCGTTTGCAAAATACCTTGGTAAATTCGCTAGTTGTCTGCTCATGAAGGGTGTACGTCAAGTGTTGCACTTGCAGGATCCGGGCTATTGCCTGCAAGAGTTGTTCGTGCATAACGTTAAACTACTTGGTGAGCAGGGTAAATCCTTTGACTTGTGTATGAGGCCTACCGACTTAAATGACGGCGTGAAACTCGTTACCCAGTGCCCAGACACGCGCTTTGTCCTAGATCACTGTGGATGCCCGGACCTCAAGAGTTTCCGTAAGCTTCGCGCCGGCGAAACAGAACCCTCTCATACTGCAGATGAGTGGAAGCGCTCAATTCAGGCTTTTGCAAAATTTCCAAACGTCATTATTAAAATTTCTGGCGTGATTGAAAATCTATCAGATGGCGCCGATGCTTCTGATCTCGCGCCCGCCGTGACTCATTGCCTCGAGAGTTTTGGCCCTGACCGCGTAGTTTTTGGCAGTAACTGGCCAGTTTGCTTGCTTGGCGGGCCTTTCAAGCAATGGGTTGAGTTTCTATCACAGATTATCGGAGGAACTCCAGAGGCCGATCAACGCAAGTTATGGTTCGAGAATGCGATTAAATTTTACTCGCTGCAGGTCTAAGAAGGGTCTGCAAAAGTCCTGTGACGCCAACGCTGGTAGTAGAGAGACTAGATCCAACACATCTTGGTATCACTTGGACCAGTTATGAATGCTCACATGTATACATGCGCATCAAGGCATTTTTGGAAGCGATATTGGCCTTCATTCAGTGTAACTCCCTGGTTTCTCTTGTTACTTCGCATGCGCCGTAGACAGAATCTGGTCACCTCGAGTTTCCTGTACTCGTGACGCTGCGGATTCACCTAGTGCAGCGGTGGTATGCCATCTGTGACACAGTCATGGAAGACAAGTTGGGCGTGACGCCAGTCTATTGCGTATGCAGAGCGTGGATCACTGGTATATTGCGAAGACAGATGAGACCATGACCCCGTGGTTTATTCAGCTACTCGTGACACGGGGCCTAGCACATCAATTTCTCGAACTGGTGAACACCTCGGGGCCCGCGCGTGGTCTGCTTATCCGGTGCGGTACAGCTGTGGACGCCGCCAACATGTCGCCATCAAGCGCTACGCAGAACTGGACCGGTATGCCGGATCCTGAGATGCACTATTCGAAGAAAGGCAATTAAGGGGTCTTCTGGATGCAGGCATATTCCGGCGTCGGTACGAAGACCGGACCGGTGCACATCAAGGTCGGGACGGATGCAAAGGGCTACAACGTGATCGATGCACATGCTACCTCACGGTGTGGAGACGGAGGTATTTGCCGAAGTTGTTGCAAACGTGGCGTGTACCCCCTGCGCCGTCATTTCCGAGTTAGATAGCGCTGCGAAAGGCACCAATCCGCCATGTTGGCCCGCGCTCGGCATATTCTGGATATCGGACTCATCCACCGAAGATAGGGAAGTCCGGAAACATAAAGAGTGCTGGCCCGCGAGTGTCTGCGCAAAAGTGAAATACCCATCCTAGGTTTGGATACCGGACGCTCGGCTATTGGGGTTGACGATTAGCATCGCGTAGGTCGCGACACTATTTGCCTTGAGAAATTTGTGGGTGGCACGCAAGCTCCGGCTCGCAAATGTGGGCCTACACTGGAGTCCCCGAAAATTAGCAGGTGCCCCCATGATTTCAAGCGCAATCGCTATTCATCCGAGTCCCCATGCAATATCAGGATGGCCCTTTTTGATTTTGATGCCTCGATTACCCCTGTTCTTGAAAATCGGAACTTTCTACGAATCTCGTCATCTGTTTGGTGGAAATTAAGTCTACACCCGTAGACAGGGACTGATGCAGTGGCACCACCTAAAAGGCCTCAGATAGGAAGTCCGATTGTTATTCCCATAATGTCCCAGAGTGCTGTTTCTAGGGCAAGAGTAATTCTTCTGCTTCTACACCATGTCATTTTCATGCCCGCCTCATATATGGAATTGCGCACTGGATGGCGGGCTGGAAGTTGTATTTAAATTGGGACACCCTTTGCGCCGATGCTGCAGCGGGCTTTCAATGCTGTAGAACAAAATCAACCCCTACGATTACGTCGCATGTAGATAAAGCTAGACCAGTGTTCCAGTGGACTCGGAATTCAACCTGAGCGTAATCGATCAAAAAAGTAGGTGCAATCGGAGACCATATATTCTAAAGACCGAAATATTCTACTGGTTTTGTAAATGGTCCGCCTATGGTGATAGAGTGGTGTATAAATTTGGTGTCGATGGAATTTATCAAGGAGTGTTATGCTGTTTGTTTCAATCAAATAATGGCTTGTTCTCATCCCTCAGACATTTCACCGCCTTATTTACATTAAACGACAAGCCAAGTCCGGGGCGATTGAATGCCGCCACATCAATTATGCTGTTCTTGACAATGGGATTAGGCAAGCCATTGACGATGTCTTACCAAAATGCCCGCTGTGCAACCGGATATTCCAGTGCAATGTACTTGTGCGGCAAAACCGCAGCGTACTGCACTTGCGGGGCTAGGCGTAGACACCATCAATCGCGCCGTGAGGGGCCATCAGAATTCCAAGCAAATCGGCATATTCCGCCAACCATTTTAGCTCGGCGATTCCCCCAATGTCGGCAGGGTTTGGACCTAGGATATTGACGGCTTTGGTTTCAATCAACTCGTGAAAGTTCTGGCGAAGAAAAATTGCTATCCGGTGTGAATGGGCGTTGTGATGGAGCGTGTGACCTCGCGGTATAAATCAGCCATTATGTAAGGGGTATAGTCGCCGGTAAGCAAGTCCTCTAGCCACATGGGGTTATATGGTTCCATGGTTTTTGCCAGCCAGATCGCATCCAGAACAGTGAGGCCGGGCCCACGGTTGAGCGGGAGGCCGATTTCATCACCAGCAATTGATTTCATTGACCCGACGCAGGCGATGATATGTTTTAGTCCTTTTTCGGTGAGCGGGCCCCGGTTTGAGTAAATTCACCCTGTTTGCACGATGCCATGGCTAAAGCTGGGTAACTATAATGGAATGGGACTGAGATAGGCGATGCCTATCTTGATTATCGAGAAATCTTCCGGGGAGTCTTTCATCTGTTGCTTCTCTTTGGCGTAATGTTCTGGCTCACTACAACCCATTTGGAAGCGCACGCCGCCGTTATAAACGCGCACTTGATCCCGTAGTTTTCCGCCCAGTAGTTTGTAGACCGGCACACCAGCAGCTTTGCCAGCAATGTCCCACAGCGCACATTCGATTGCGCTGACTGCAGAGCCTCAAGGTTTAGAACCGCCCAACCGCCAAATCTTGAGCATGCTGCGCTCAACATCGGTGGAGTCTTCACCCGTAACATATGCCTTGTAAAAAATGATATGAGGTTTGAGGTGGGGCTTACTGTCCTCGCCTTGGCCATAGCCATCACTACCCGCGTCGGTAATTATTCGCACGATTGCGCTGTTCCCGATAATCGCGCATCGACCATCAATTATTTTCACGGGTAACTTTTGTGAGCTCCACAGCGATAGTATGCGGTTGGAACCGAAATTATAGCCAGTTTCAATTGCACACGATTAGCAGGTCTTCATTAACACTTGCGCCTCATCCAGTTCTGGCGGTATTGCATTATTTGTCGGCAGCTATTTTCTGTCTGTAGATACCCGCGGTTGTGACGGCCCACCGCACTGATTCCACTTAGAATATCTGGGGGGCAACTGGGCCTAATGCTCGCTGCGCTGTTGCTTCCTACGACATCGCCCCCCGTTGTTATCGTGAGAGTGCGGTTTATGGACGGCAGTTCTGTATTTGTGTTCTCCTATGCCCAACCCGGCATCGCATTACCTGCACAAAAAAACTTTTTTTCTATTGGAAATCACCGCTAATCTGCCGATAACACCCTAGATAACAGGTTGATTCCACCATATTCCATGCTGTGGCGCGCATATCGGGTGCGCGACTCAGTGTTACGAAAGTGGTAAAATGCACTTGGTTATAAGTTTTTTGCACGGAGCAACATTATGGAAACTCAAACTGGAACGGTGACACTCAAACGCGGTTTGGCAGAGATGCTGAAGGGCGGCGTGATTATGGACGTGGTTAACGCCGACGAAGCAAAAATTGCCGAAGAGGCGGGTGCTTGTGC
>Ga0209553_1001488_pt1 | contig 11653 bp, 10 predicted proteins | sample LauGreFBDMM110DN_2_FD_188217 | JGI IMG/M metagenome (GOLD analysis project Ga0209553, IMG submission 188217) | Freshwater lake microbial communities from Lake Michigan, USA - Fa13.BD.MM110.DN (SPAdes) (version 2) | ecosystem: Environmental > Aquatic > Freshwater > Lake | place: Lake Michigan...
CTTATAATTTTGGGGTGGGTGGCACATTAATTGCGCACATTAATCGCGGTGGCACATTAATCGCTCCTTTGGGTGGGTGGCGCCCGTTCGGCCAGCGCCCGTTCGGCCACCCGCCGCGCATCCCGGTCCTCGTCAAAGCTTTCTGAGGGAGGAGTGATCGCAGACTTTCGACGCAAGGCACTCGGGTTGTTAGGCTTATAATTTCGGGGTGGGTGGCAAATTAATCGCGCAAATTAATCGCTGAGGAGGTATTCCAGTTATGCTCTGCTCGAAGTAGTTCCCAAACCATTCCACGGCTGGCACGGAGCCGTCGCGCCATGCAATGGGAGCCTGGTTTTCACACGTGAGGACTAACGACACGGCGTCGGCAGAGGGGCTCCCCGCCGCGCCGGGGTGCAGCATTGTCTTCTGTCAGGCGTCGGGCCCTAATTAACATATTTCGGATTGCCCCGCAGTCCCTGTCGTTCGTTCAGGGCTTTGCGGCTGGAGCTAGATCGCTTTCCAGTTCCTCCAGAAACTTCTCGAAGTCTTCCTGGCGGGCATCAAATGCGGCCCAGTTTGGCGGGTATTCAAACGGAAGACGAAGCGGCAGGTCGATGCGATGCTCGCCCCTGCCCCGGCGAAGCGTCACGGAGATCGTCTTGCCGTTCCGGGCCAGGATGTTGTAAATGTCGTAGATCGAAAGCTCCACCGGATTCTTGCCGTCCAACTGCACGATGACATCGCCCGCCTGCACACTTGCGTTCTGAGCAGAGGAGTCAGGGCGAACCGCAAATACCTTCAGGACGTTTTCGACATCAAACACGACCCCCATCCCACTCGCGTTCATCGCGAAACCATCGACCCCATCCTGCAGCGGCTTCCCGATCACAATCCGTCGCCTGGGAAAGTCCATAGCGAAGTTCAAGTGCCGCAACAGTTCAAGGCCGATCGTGTTGGTTTGCCCGACACTCACAGGCACATTGCGGAATCGCACCCCTGCCACAGTGAGTTCACGCAAGACATAGCTATCGTCGGTGTAACCTCCTCTTACGTCGGCAAACTCCGCTGTGGCAGCGCGAACGATGCACCTTCGGCGTATGAGTTCCTTCACAAGACGAGTGGTGAGCTGGCAGGCATCCATCATGCCTGTGTCAACTCGAAATGGCCCTTCTCCGAGGTCCGGAATGGACACTGGCAGCTTCGCTCCGTCATCCAGTTGGTCTCCCACTGTCAAGGTGTTGACAATCCGGAACGCTGAAGGCACCCCATCCTGAAGCGAAACGACTCCGTTGGAAATCACGACCGTCTGATGATGCAAAACATCCAGGCCGGCAACCCCAGCGAAGGACGGATGTCCTGACGGGCAAAACGGCGCGAGGTCAATCCCAGCAGGCTGCACACGGATGCTGTCAAATCCATCAATCGCAATTTCAACTGGCTCATACATGGTTACCAGTGTTTTCCCACTGGGCGCAAGAGCTTCGCGTTGATGCTGCGGAGCAATACGCAACGCGACAAGAACTTCCTTGTCGATTCCGCTGGCGTCCGCACCCGTGTCCAGCAGCAATCGCACAGGTCGCTCGTTCACGGCCCCAACAGCGACTGCTGCATCCCACTCAGACCGCACTAATTGGCCGTCCGGGGTGATCTGCGAGGGCCAAAGCCACAGGCAAAAGAGCAGGACAAAGCTCGGAACAACTCGCGATAGCATGTTGATCTCCTCCATGAGTACAGAAACTCGTTGACATGTATGTGGGGAAATCTCATCCACAATCGTCAGTATTTGAACCGGACCTTGATGCCGAGATCGTATGAGTCAGCACTATTCTGGTCTTCGAAGAGATCACCAACCCGAGATCGTTCGAAGAACCCTCCGATGTGGCCTTGCATCTTCGGGCCGAACAGGATCGGCGGCGGGCCTGCCGGGGAACTGAAGTTGATGCCTGCCTCGACGCGGTAAGCCGAAAGATTCGGCGTTGACGTCAACAGATTTGTACTGTTGAATGAGGTGCTTGCGCTGAACGCCACTCCGTCGAGGATCTGGATGCTCGGCCCGCCAAGAGTAATTCCAACTGGCACGCTGTTGAAGTAGGATGCCACGTCGGGCAGCGAATTGAAATGTGAAAAATCGGACTTCAACTGAGCAATTGAAGGCAATGGCACACTGAAGTTAAACATGTCCTTAATCTGCAGATCGGAGAAATCATTGTTGTAGGCTGCCTTGGAAGCTGCCATGGCCCCGCCAAACTCAGGGACAAAAGGATGCCCTATTCCCATCGCGAAGTGATGATCCAGTTGATCACCCTGAACCGCAGCGTTCAGAGCATAAAGGACTCCGCACTCTAATCTCCCGGCAGCGTCGCCCTTTGCAGAATCGATGTCATCGCGGAGTTGTTGGATGGTGAGAGTCAAACTGGCAGTGGGATCATTGCCCATCCTCTGAAGTGCCATCTCGGTCAGCATTTCATCGGTCAACAACATGTTGAACAGCGTGTCAACTTGCGAGTGAATCTGGTCCACCAACAGGTTGTCGGCCTTTTGCCCGATCTTGCCAAAGTAGTCTTCAAATCCAAACTTCTCAATCTTGAGCGGCTCCGTCTTCACGAACTGCGATATCAAATTGCCGGTTTGTGCAGAAAACAATTGCGCCTGCATTGTCATCGCCGTGGTGGGTGACATTGTCGTGCTAAGGGGGAACTGAAGTGAGAATACCCCATCCACTCTCGTCTGCATGACGTTGCCATTCGGGAATGTCAATTTCAGATCCGCTGGTCCAGTCGTCTGTCCGTTCACAAGAAATGGCACCGTCGAGTCATACCGAACAATTCCCGGCTCCACCCGGTCGCCGACCCCGTTGAACACCAAATCCGGGGACAGATACTGGTAGTTGACATCAACGGAAATCTGTCCTGTGACAGCAGGAGGCTGATACATCCCGGGCATCGTCGTTGGCATGATAACGGTCAGCGCCACTCGAGGCTCAATGTTTTCGCTGGAAACGCTCAGCCCGGATCGACATCGCCGCTTGCGAGACTTTGTGCGGCAATCGCCTGACTGCAATGGCACGCCCCAGTGCAGAAAGTCGTTCGAAAAGAAATTATCCAGCCCCTCCCAATTGCCAAGCTCGATCATAAACCACCTCTGCAGGAAGACAGTTGATCCACACCATTGAACTTGCAACGTTGCACGCACGGTTAAGGTTAACTTATCAAGCCCGTTTCGCAAGTCATCCGGGGGGGCACCCGAGTGTCGTGCCAACAGGAACATCGACATTTCTCCGATACTCGCGAAACCGGGCGACGTTGCGTTCGAAGTCAGTTTGGAACGAGCGGAACTCGGCGAGAGTTGGGCGTCGAACACTTGGCGAGAATTCCCATAAGTGTCATCTAATTCATGGCGAGCCTGGCACGATTTCTGGCTGTGCCAGCGAGTGCCGGAATTCGGTTCGGTCGGAGAAAAACAAAGGTGTCAGGAGTCATTGATTTGGGGGACGGCTTCTGATACGATGTTGGTATGCCTAGACCGAGACGCGCCGATGAAGCCCATTGCCTTTACCATGCCCTGAACCGTGGCAATGCCCGCTGCGCTGTTTTCACGAAGGATGCGGATTACAACGCATTTGAGCGAATCCTTGCTGAAGACCTAGAGCATTATCCATGTCGTATTCTCAGCTATCAGTTGATGCCCAATCACTGGCACTTTGTGCTGCAACCAACGGAGGATGGCGGCATGAGTGACTTTCTGCGTTGGGTGACGTTGACGCATACTCAACGCTATCATGCTCACTACGGGACGTCTGGACAAGGACATGTTTACCAAGGACGGTTTAAGAGTTTTCCAATCCAGGACGACGATCACTTTTTTGTCGTGGCTCGTTATGTGGAGCGCAACGCCTTGCGTGCCGATTTGGTTGATAAAGCTGAAGATTGGCGATGGGGATCGTTGTATCGATGGTTGAGTCAATCAAAACCCGATCCAAGGATATTATCAGCGTGGCCAATTGCCAGACTCCCCAATTGGGTCAAACGGGTGAACGAACCATTGAGCGAAAACGAGATCGATGCCGTTCGCTGGAGTGTCAAGCGTGGCAGTCCGTTCGGAAATGAAACATGGGTCGAGTCAACGGCACGTCGTCTTGACCTTGAATCGACGCTACGCCCGCGTGGACGACCAAGAGTCCATCAACCACTAAACAATGACTCCTAACACCTTTGTTCCTCCCCAAAGCCATGAGCTACGACCGCATGCTGGCCGAAGAGCAACGTCTGCAGGCAGAAATTGATGAACTGCTCAAGCAGGCGCAGGCGGCCGACGACGCGGAAGATGCAGAACTTGGCCGTGATCATCAAGGTGATGAACTTCCGGATGAACGGAGTCGCAGAGAATCCCGACTGCTGAAAATCCGTGAAGCCAAAGCCGCGCTGGAACAACAGGCCCGTGACAAAGCCGCCGCTGAGGTCGTCATTCGTGAAGCTGAAGGAAAGCCGCCCGCGACGATTGATCCCCGGGACGCAGTGCCTGATCCCAAGGCCCAGCGGAACTTCACCGATCCTGAATCAAAGATCATGAAGACGTCGAGCAAAGGCTGGGATCAATGCGGCAATGCTCAGGCAGTTGTGAATGAGAATCAAATCATCGTCGCCGCCGATGTGACCGATCAGGCCAACGATGTTCGCCAGGTACAGCCGATGCTGGATCAGACGATTGCCAACATCAGTCAGGCGGGTGTCACGGAGAACATCAAAGCATTTACGGCCGATGCGGGTTACTTCAGTGAAGCGAATGTGGAAGTGCTGGAAGACCACGAACGAGTTGATGGGGCGTATATTGCGACCGGTCGTTTGAAGCATCACGAACGAGTCGCTCCCGCTCCGACAGGACGCATTCCAGCGGGACTGAGCGCAAAGGAAAAGATGGCCCGCAAACTTCGAACAAAGAAAGGGCGAGCCGAATATGCTCGCCGCAAAGCGATCGCCGAACCACCGTTCGGCCAGATCAAACACTGCCGCGGCTTCCGGCAGTTTCGTCTCCGCGGCATGGAGAAGATGAAAGCCGAATGGAACCTGATCACTGCAACTCACAACTTACTGAAGTTGTTCCGGAGTGGTGCGCTTGCAACAAACTGAAATAAGGCCCTGAGGGCGATTCCCACTTGAAAAACGACGTCTGAGGGGCACAGAATCCATTTCCTGCTGCCGAATTCATGTGAGCGGCTCTACAGCAATCCGCAGGCCGAAAAAAAAGCTTTTTCTCAACTTGATTCAGCGCCGTTTGTTGACATGTATCGGGACAGACTGCTAGCCTGAACACGGACCAGACCCTGGCCCACGCGATAGCCTACGAAGAGGAAGAACGATGAAATTCGTTTACCCATCCAAGCCCACGCTGTTAGCTACCCCTATTTGGCGTAGTCTGGTCGCCCTGTTTTACCCCTTCCTGTTCGCCACCGTCCAATCATCAGCTGATGATCTGCAGGCCGTGGGGGCTGCAATACGAGCGGCAAATCACGATTACCACGCATCGGTGAATACGCTCCATGTGGAGTTCACTATTGACATCGCGCATTTTGGGCCCAGCCCGCTGGAAATGCCTAAAGGAGTCATCACATGGATCCGGGCCGGTCGGAAAGAATTGTTGCGAACAGATCCTGATTATGAATATCGCAATGGTGATGCGAAAATGTGGACCGCATGGAATGGAAAGGAGCGGGTGAGGCTAGGGTATTTCGATTATGATAGAAACGTTGTCTATTACGCTGCGTGCAGTGACGTTTTTCCCGACGAAATATCACAGTGTGCGATTCCTGCTCTTGCTCTGGGATGGAGATTGCGTGCTTCCTTAATTGGCGCTCTCAACGGGCAATCGGTCAGCGCCTTGCTGGAGACGGCGGACCCAACGACCATTTCCAAAGAGCCTGCACGCATCCTTATCGGGCCTGACGAGTACATGGAAGTTCCCGCTTATAAATGGCCCATCATGCGTGTTCTTCCTGAAGTGCCAAACGGATCCGTACACACGCTGACAGTCTGGTTCGATCCTGAGAACGGCTGGTTGCCTCGCATGTGGACCTATTACCCCGATCTCACCTCGTCTGGTCAAACACCGGCAGATTCTCAGGCATACGCTGTGGCAATTGGGGATTACCTTGACGTACCAGATCGCCTCACGGGTTCGACTCGACGTTTTCCAAAAACGATGTATGTGTACGGACCGGGAGATCAAAAATGTGTGGTGCAGAGTGTGTCCGTGAATGAGCCCGTTCCTGACTCAGTGTTTGAGCCTACGCTCACTCCTGGCGCTGAAATCATTCGCAACGAAGGAACTCGGGACGAAGTCCGATCCCATTTCGGTGGACCGGATGGCGAAAAAGTCCACCAGGAGCATCTCACGCGGGAATTGGCGTTCAACAACCAACAGAATCCACAACCACTCTCGCTGTCTGATCCCATTAATCCAATACCGGCCAGTGGAATTGCCGTTGATGCCTCGCCCGGAAACGAGCGTTCTGCACTGTGGCGTTCCATCATACTCGTCGCTTCCATAATGTCTCTCGTCGGAGCTATGTGGTTCCGATTCCGTTTCAAGTAGCTCTGTCTAAGAGGATTGATTCCATGGTTCGAATGTTGATGTGTTTGGGTCTGCTGCTCAGTGGATACGTGGTCAACTTGTCCGCTCCATCCGACCTTCATCCAATCCTGGATTTGCACTCGATCCGAGGTGGTGAAGACGTGCATTGCGCATTCCCGTATCCTGTGCCGATTGGAGGCTGCATCGGCCCGTGTGTTTACGATGGCTTGATGGACATGGCACCACCTGGAATGCCTCCAATGCTTGTTAAAACTTGGAGAAGATGCCTGACGGCACAAGGCGACGACAAGTGCTGGCAGAATTCGATGGTCACTACTCGGTGCATCAAGACACAAACTGACTGCCCGCCGGCATGGAGAGGCATCTATACGGACGCTCAATGCGTGGCTCAAGTCAGTACCAACTTTCAGAATTGTGGGATTCAGTTCGTGAAAGCCACAAGCGGCCCTCAACCTGGCGTGAGTTGCGAGGGTATTCCAAACGGAATCCACTAACAGGACCACACCTGAAGTAGTCAAGAGTTGCTTCTGTCGATCAGCGGATTGCTGAAATGAACAATCACCACGGACCGTTACAATTTCCACTGATCGCTGTGATCGTAGCTGCAGCGGCTTCAAGCTGTTGTGGTGCCGACGGCGAGCGTAGATGTGGGGCACGAAGTCTCCAGATTGTCCTTGGCTGCTATGGTATTGATGCCCCACTAAGCCACTGGAGGATGGATTGCCCCGCCAAGGTGACGATTCGACGTTTGCTGAGCTGGCCGAATTCGCAAGCACGGAATTCGGTCTTTTCAGTTCTGCGGTACGGTGGACGAAAGCACCATTTCCCAACGCCCCGCCGGCGATTATTCCTGTTGCAGGAAACCAAGGTCGGCTCCATTTCGTGGCCGTGGTGCGATGGGATGATGGGAAAGCCATCGTTCAGAACGATACTCACTTGCGTCCAATGAGTGAGTCTGACTTACGAGTTCACGGCTGGGATGGAACAGCTCTCCATTTCGCCCGTAATCAAGTAGTCCTTGATGACATGGTTTCCGGTGCTTCTGTTCCGCACCGCCTTGCATGTGGAGCTGCGGCTTTCTTTGCTTTGGCGAGCTTGGTCTTGGTTTTTCCCCGTAAGTTTTTTCCCCGTAAGTTTTTTCGGCTAGCCACCCGTTCATTTTCTCGCTCCGCTCGAGAGACAAAACGATGAAGTATTTTCTGAATCGGAAAGTGCAACTCCGCGAGGGGTTCACGTTGATTGAGGCCCTGGTCGTCACCGGTCTGATCGGAATGCTTGTTGCGCTGTTGCTCCCTGCAGTTCAAGCTGCACGGGAACGTTCTCGATTGGTCTCGTGCAAGAATAATCTTCGTCAGATTGGCCTTGCGTTTCAGCAGGTCGAAAACACATACGGCGCATTTCCGCCAATTCGAACACGCACGACACAGATGCCTCAAACACTGGTTGATTTGTCGAGGCTCAATCCAAAGTCAGCGCACTTTGACCTCCTGCCGGGGCTGGAACTCACAAACGTCTACGAAAAGGTTGTCGTTGAAGATGATCAATGGAGCGGAAACGACCCTCTTCAGAGCAGCAAGAACGAAGTCCTTGTCAAAATGCGGCTTCCGATCTTTGTATGCCCCACGGATCAAGTGCCCGAAGCTGGCATTAGTTATTTGATTTGCTTTGGCACTTCAACCGGCGGGGAGTCCACGCCTGAATATCGTCCGCCAAATACGCTTCTTCCGGGAGTGGGTGCAGGCGTTTCTGCGGCCAGGATTTCTGACGGACTATCAAACACGGTTGCCTTCTCTGAGCGACTCATTGGGGACCATACGCCCGATGACTACAACCCGGTTCGAGACTGGGCTTACGTTCCAAGTCTGTCGGATGCAATCAGCAATACTCCACCGTTGCTACCGGATACGATCAAGCATCTGTGTCGGCGAGACGTTCGCCCCGGACAACCACACGCTTCGTACAACAGCACAGGATGGCTATTCGGTATATTTGGAATCACTGGATACAATCATGTCTTACCACCAAACTCGTCGATCGCAGATTGTGCCACTCCGGGTGGCGGAGTGGGTGCGTATTCTGCCAGAAGCCATCATTCTCAAGGTGTCAACTCGCTCCTCGCAGATGGTTCGGTTCGATTTTGGTCTGAATCAGTAGACATCTCGCTATGGCGAGCTGTGGGTACCATTGACGGCGGCGAACCAACTGAGTAGCGGACCACGGGATGGACAAATTGCGCATATGAAACACCACTTCAGCCTATATGTTCTGGTCGGTGCATGTTTAGGATGTGGAACCACACCCGCCAGACTGACGATCGAGCCGCCCACAGTCACCGTTGAATACTCGCCAACAAAAGATCAACACGACGTTGAGTTAACTCTGAGGAACAATGGCGACGAACCCTTACAGATTTTGGGAGTGCGCACCTCCTGCAGTTGTACGGTGGCAAATCTGCCCAAAGATACGCTTCTCACGGCGCAGCGATCGACGAAGCTCGCGCTGAAGGTTTCCCCTTCTATGTTTGGAGACACTGAATCGACTATCACCGTAGTGACTGATTCTATCCTCCAACCGGCGGTAGACTTTAAAATCCGAATGACGGGTTCTGACATTCCAATTCCGCATCTCCTCAGTCAGACCCAACAGATCGAGTTATCCGGATACAAAAGCGGAGAGTTGCTAACCGGTACGCTGGAAGTTCGGACGGTTGAGCGTTCAGGGAAGGAATCTTGGATTGCTGGCCTCGAATCAAACTCTGATGTGGTCAAGAGCCAGCTTCGCACTCCAGTCGAAGAGGCGGACCTGGGTGGCGGCATCATCAGTCGGTGGTACGTTTTCGAAGTTTCCGCAAGTTGCCCGGAATCAGAAATTCTGAACACAAAGCTCAAACTGCAGTTCCGAGAGAAGCATCCGGATCGACCGACATCATCCAATCTGACCGTTTGTCGGCTGGAAAGAGTCCGATGTGTTCCAAAAGAACTGATCGTAGCGTCGCTTGGAAACGACCATTCCTGGGATTTACTTGTCTTGTCTCCTGATCAAGAGCCGTTTCCCATTGTCTCTGTGGATTTCGTGTCTGCCGATCAGCGAATCCCACTTCCCAATCAATTCAATGATCCATCAGTCGCTCACAAGCTTGAGATTACGTATCCAAATCCAGACCGAACTTGGCTAAACAATCCCACCCACGTGGAGATCCAGACCACCATTGACTCGTTGCGACTCAAGGTACCGATCGTCCAAGCTCGCCAATGACCAAGCAGCCTATGACACCCCGGCGGAAGAATCAAAGAAGAATTAAAGGGTCAGCGACGGTCTTGAACAAGGTCAATGACAGATTCGAAAAAAGATTTTCGAATTCCAAATTTTGTCCAGTGTATCGACAGGGGTGTTGGATTTTTTGAGGCATGGGGTTTCAGTGTTCGATTATGAGTTGAATCGGAGTTTTCGGTTGAGTAATCTAGCGTTGCCTCGCGAAACAGCAGCAAGGGCCAACCAATCAGTCGAGCAAGTTCTCCCATGACTACCACGATGCCAGGCAGCAGAAGTGTCAGAAAACCAACTGGGCTCCGCCGCCGCCACTGCCGCCGGTAAGGTATCAGGTCATCCACGTGGCGCGTCCAGGTCCCGCTGGCTCTACACCGGTTTTGAATGACTTCAATGACTCTCTGACTGCTGTGGGTTACAGCCATTTGGCTGACGACATCAACGGAAGCGGGCCTACCTGGCCTTGGCTGTATGCCCCGATCACGAATCCGAGTGCGGCGGTTGACCTGAATGCCCTCAATATTACCGGTCTCGATGCCGGTTAGGTCATTCGTTCATAAATGTACCATCCACCCTGTCGTTTGCTGGCAAACGCCATTCGATCGGGCCGCCGCGCGTGCGAAATGGCAGCTTGATGTTGTGTGTTGCGAGATGCAAACACAGACCGTGCGAGCTGCCCAGTGTTTCGAACAGATCAAAGAACATTTTCATGGCATGCTGAGCCGAAATATCAGGATCAAACAGTGGCAGGCCGTCGTCACCTCTGACGTATCCGACCGGTACGTCGTGAAAGAGTTCGCCTCGCTGAGCCTTGTTGAGACGACCTCGCTCCAGACGAATCTTCATCGTGTGCAGTTCCATCTCGCTGATGATACCCTTGAGTCCCAGCACGAGTCGATCGTTGGGATCATTGGGATCGAAGAGCCCATCTTCGTCCGCAATGAGCGTGCGAAAGATGGCACTGACTTCAAACAGGTCGCTCCAGTCTTTGGAGTTCCTGGCCAGACGACTCATCTCCAGGCCGAGTACGATACCGGCCTGCTGCTCGGTGACGAGTTTCAGCAATCGTCGGAATCCTGTTCGCGTGGCCTTGCCACTGCCGCTGATTCCTAGGTCTTCGTCGATGACGATAATCCTGTCGTCGGGCCAGCCGAAGGCTGCGAGTCGCTCTGTGAGTCGATACTGTCTGGCGGTGGATTCCTGATGGTCGCGCAGTTGCTGACTTGTGGATTGCCGAACGTACAGGATCGCGTAACGCTGCAGATGTTCACGCGTGAGCTTGGATGAAACATACACAGGTGGCTGCTTCGGCTGCGGCGACATTAACGCTGGCGATGACAGCATTGCAGGATCGAGTGTTGCCGACGGCTGTGATGTCAATGGCAGCGATGGAAGTGTGATGTTAGTCATCAGCGTTCTCCCTGCGTGCGGCGTTTTTGGGCTTCGCGGCGCGGTATCGTGTCGCGCGGGCGATTGCTGGTGCTGCTGACTGGTCGGGGAGACTTTCGGCATTTGTTGTCGCGGGTCGAGCTGCAATCCGCGACAGAATCCTCAGAACATCCAGTTGCACTGTTTTGTCCAGCCCCAGCGTCCAGAGCTGTTCCAACGGCAGCGTCGAGCCCTATTATCCCGATTTCCCCACTTCGTCCAACACGGAATTCCGTGGTGTTATGGGGGGCTGCTTCTGGAAAGGTCGTTTTCGAGCGCAGGTGCTTCTGGATGAAACGGCGATCGCCGCGTGCATGGCGTATGTGGACCTGAATCCGATTCGAGCGGGGATCGCAGCGACACCTGAAACGAGCGACTTCACCAGCGT
>Ga0209553_1001490_pt1 | contig 11630 bp, 9 predicted proteins | sample LauGreFBDMM110DN_2_FD_188217 | JGI IMG/M metagenome (GOLD analysis project Ga0209553, IMG submission 188217) | Freshwater lake microbial communities from Lake Michigan, USA - Fa13.BD.MM110.DN (SPAdes) (version 2) | ecosystem: Environmental > Aquatic > Freshwater > Lake | place: Lake Michigan, USA...
TGTCGCTTGGAATCCCTGTACCGAATTCGTAGAGTCGCGCAAGTTCGTATTGCGCAGCAGGAAGTCCAGAGATCGATGCTTTGTCGAACCATGCAGCGGCCTCGCGCGCATTTGCTGGAACGCCGCCTTCACCACTGAGAAGAATTCTCCCAAGCATCAATTGCGCATCTGCATCGCCACGCTCTGCAGCATTGAGAAAACAACGCGCTGCAGCTTGTCCATCTTTCGTGACGCCATCGCCTGCACTATGAAGCATTCCCAGCGAAATGTTTGCGGGAATCGAACCTTGAGCAGCCGCGAGCGAATACCAATGTGCGGCGAGAGTCGTATTTCGCGTGATTCCATCGCCGTATTCGAACATTTGCGCTAATTGCAGTTGAGCTGCTGCAGATCCTGCTTGCGCTGCAATCTCGAACCACTTCGCTGCTGCGGGGGAATCCACTGGAACACCAGTGCCGTCACGAAGAGTGACTGCCAACGCAACTTGCGCAAGGACCAATCCCTGTTCGGCTGCCATGTTGAACCATTCCAGAGCCTCTATTGGACTTGCATCAATCCCAATTCCTTGTTGCAGTCGAGCTGCAAACTGATATTCGGATATGGCATCACCTTTTTCTGCAGCGGCGCGAAACCAATCGGTCGCGGTTGTTTGATCTGTCAGAGTGCTGTCTTGAGTGGAATAGATGAATCCCAACCATCTTCCCGCTTGCGAGTGATTCGACTTCGCGGCAATTTCAAGCCAAGGGATTGCCGCAATTGGATCTTGTGCGACGCCAATTCCATCGGCGAGGCGGATGCCAATTTCGAGTGCCGCGTCGGAATTCCCTGCATTTGCCGCGAGGAGATACCAACGTGCGGCCTCGACGGGATCCATCGTGACACCTTCGCCTTTGTCGGTCATCAAAGCCAGTCGAAGTGCCGAAGCGGAATCGCCCAATTCTGCCGCAACTTTCAGCCATTTCGCGATGGCTATCGAATCACGAGCGGCGCCTTTTTTGCTGTTGTCAAAGATGTTGACGAGTTCAAGCGCCGCTTCCAGACTTCCACCTTTGGCAGCAATTTCGTATTGCCGAATGGCTTCGACCATGTCCATCGGAACACCGTCGCCTTTTTCATAGCGCTTGGCCTGAGCAAGAGATTCAGCAGGGGTGACTTGTGCGCGATCAGAGCAACCCATGACCACCATGGTCACCATGATCAGCATGATCAGCAGAGCTGCACTCGCGCTCGGACAAATCATTTTCGTTTTGCTCGCTCTTGTACTCATAATTAAGATTCTATCTCTTCAAGGCAATGCAACGCAATTGACTTAAATGTCGACTTGAATTCCCAACTCGACCATTCGGCCAGGCGGAATAGAGAAATACAACGGATTGTTCGAACTGATTTGGGCAAGCGCACAGAAAATACGCTTCTGAAAGCCAGGCATCGCCGATCGTCCGCGTGGTGTGATGATCGTTCGGCCAAGGTAGTAAGTCGTCGTACCTTCGCTTGCCTCGAGTCCTTGTTCCCCAGCGATTCGGAGCATTCGCGGGACATCTGCAGATTGCAGAAAACCGTGTCGAGCGGAGAGTGTCCAGAAATTGTCGCCCATATTTGTGACAGTGACTTGATCTTCAGGATCAACAAAGGGAATGGATGTTGATTGCACAGACATCACAACCACCTGTTCGTGCAGGGCTTTATTGTGCTTGATGTGGTGAAGCAATGTCGGCGGTACACCAGTTGATTGCGGAGTCAAGAAAACCGCAGTTCCTGGAACGCGAAGGATCGGATGTGTCTTCAAATTGTTCAGTAAGTGTACAAAATCAAGAGTCTGCTTCGAATATTTCTCGATCATAATCTTGCGACCACGAGTCCAAGTCAGCATTAAAAAGATGATTGCGGACGCGATGAGCAATGTCAGCCAACCGCCCCTAGGAATCTTGAATACGTTGGTGACGACAAAGAGCAAGTCGACGGTCAGAAAAATCCCCCAAAAAATTCCACAGCGGATAAGTCCCCAACCCTTGTGGCGGAACATCAAAATTCCAAACAGCATCGTGACGATCGCCATATCCATCGCAACAGCCAGTCCGTATGCATGGGAGAGATGTTCCGATGTTCGAAAACTGACCACAATGAGGCTGACAGTAATCATCGCAATCACATTGAGTGATGGAACATAAATTTGTGCTCCATGCTCAGAAGTATGGACGACGCGAAGGCGTGGCAGAAGCCCCATCAGAATCGCTGCATTTGTCAACGAGAACATTCCAGTAATGATTGATTGGCTTGCGATGATCGCAGCGGCCGTTGCAAGTAGCACCATTGGAATCAGTCCCCATTCTGGAACGAGGATGAAGAAAGGATTCACGATCGCATTGGGATCACGCATTAAGAGCGCGCCTTGGCCGAGATAACTGAGTAAAAGCCCAGGTAGCACCACGAAATACCAACACAAGATGATTGGCTTGCGACCGAAGTGACCAAGATCTGCATAGAGCGCTTCGCCACCGCTGACGCAAAGCATTGCAGCTCCTAAAACCGTAATGGCAGACCAGAAGGAGTGTTGAAAAATTTCAAGAATATAAAAAGGATTGAGTGCTTCGAGCACTTGCGGAGTCTTGACCACGCTCAAAAATCCAAGTAATCCAATCGTAAAAAACCAGACAATCATTACTGGTCCGAAGAGCCGGCCGATGTATGAACTACCTTTGCGCTGAATGGAGAAGATGCCAATCAGCACAACGATTGCTAATAAGATAATTACTGTTTCTGAAAAAATGGTGTTTTCGCGATTGCCAATTGGAGTCAGTTCTTTTAACCCTTCAAGCGCCGAAAGAACGGACATTGCAGGAGTGATCAGCCCGTCAGAGTAAAGCAGTGCTGCGCCTGCGATACCAAGCACGAAGAGCGAAGGTGGCAATTTGAAGACCGAACCTTCTTTCGATTTTGGCAGGAGCGAAAGCAGCGCAAAGATTCCGCCTTCACCGCGATTATCTGCGCGAAGAATAAAAAATGCATATTTGATAGCAATGACAAAGATCAGCGTCCAGAAAAACAGACTGATCAGGCCGAATACAATGTCGTTTGAGACTTCGCTCGCTTCGGGCTTCAGAAATCCAGCTCGAAACGCGTAAAGCGGACTTGTTCCGATGTCGCCAAAGACAATGCCAAGAGCAGCAAGTGAAAGGGCTGCCATCGCAGGATGTTTGGCAATTGCGGACTTTGAATCCGAGTCGTTGAGATCTTGAGAAGCGGGAGTGGTCATGGAGAAACCGCAACAAACCAATTCCGAAGCGACGGTCGCTGCGGTGGGACGAATCGGAGATTGTATGAGGAATTTGCCTGCAAATGATGAGCAAGTCAAAATGTCCCTGTGGCGAATAATGAGCGCAAATTGATGCGATACTGTGGTATGTCGCAACAATGGGATGCAATCGTGGTTGGATTAGGGGCAATGGGATCAGCTGCGGTGTGGCATTTGGCGCAGAGGGGTGCGCGGGTGCTTGGCATCGAACAATTTTCGCGCGGGCACGATCGGGGAAGTTCGCACGGTGGATCACGAATTATTCGCTTCGCATATTTCGAACATTCAGATTACGTGCCGCTGCTCCGAAGGTCGGATGTGTTGTGGAAGGAAATCGAAACGCGAAGCGGGGCGAAACTTGTTCATCGTTCTGGCGTCCTGTATGGCGGGATGCATTCGAGCGAAGTGATCGCTGGCGTAAAGCATTCTTCGCAGTTACATGGGATTGCAATTGAATCGATCAATCCTGCAAACATCGGTGATCGATTCCCTGCGTTCGCGAAGTGCGCAGAACCGATTGATGAATTTCTATTTGAACCCCATGCAGGATTCGTGCGACCCGAACGTGCGATCTGTGCGATGCTTGATGATGCGCAGCGAAATGGAGCTGTTCTGTGCGAAGGCGAAGCTGTCCAAGAATGGCGAGAACGCGGCGAGTGTGTCGAAGTCACCGCTGGTGGCGTGACGCATCGTGCGCGAGAACTTGTTTTGTGTCCAGGCGCGTGGACGCAAGAGTTGGCTCGTACGATTGATGTTCCACTTGTCAACACGCGACAAGTGATTGGATGGATCACGCCACGCGAACCCACGCGTGGAGATTCGCAAGTGATGCCAGCATTCTTTTTGGAACGCGAAAACGGAGTCCCAATTTATGGCGTGCCGATGGCAGGCGATCAGGGAACGCCAAGTGGAATCAAAGTTGGATTCCATGGAGGTGGCGAAGAATGTGGGGCAGATTCGATTGATCGAGTGGTGCGACTCGATGAACTCAAAGCGATTGAAGCGGCGTTTGCGCGCGCTGCTCCAAGCGTTGCTGGCGCAGTGACAGCATCGTCAGTGTGCATGTACACGAATACTCCCGATGGGCATTTCGTCATTGATCGAATGCCAGGATGTCAACGAACATCCATTGCGTGCGGATTTTGCGGTCACGGATTCAAGTTTGCGCCAGTTGTTGGGGAAATTCTTGCAGATTTAGCGATGCATGGCCAGACAGATTTGCCGGCAGATTTTCTAAAACGAAAAAGATTCGTTCAGGATTGATCAGTCTGAACTTTTCAGAACTTATTGAATCTGTTGCAGGCGTCTTCCTGCGAAGAACCAAATCGCAGCAGAAACCGCCATCGTGATTGGGATCAAACTCATTCCCACTCGCATGCCCATCGACGAGTCGAATATTTTTCCGACAAGCCAAGGACTGGGAACATCGCCCAAGAGATGAATGAGCAAGACGCTCATCCCGATTGCGAATGGTCGAAGTAGAGCAGAGACCGAGTTGAGGATGACTGCATTCACGGGGCCTTGGGTTGCAAATGAGAACGCAGATGAGATCGTCAGTCCCAAGATGATCAGCCAATCATCATTGCAATACAAAGCGATTACGGAGGTTGGCGCAGCAACTGCCATGCAGATTCCGCAGAGTTTCAGGCATGATGCAGAACCTCCGCCAAGTCGTTTGGCAAATGCACCGCCTGCAATTGTTCCAACGAATCCTGATGCAACCAAGACAATCCCAAATGTCATTGTTGATGATGCGACGCTCCAGCCGTGAGCCGTTTGCAAGTAATACGGCATCCACACCGCAAGTGCGCCAAAGGCAAATGTGAAGGCGATATATCCGACAGTCGCTGTCACAAATTCCCTTGATTTCAAGATGATCTTGACGTTTGATGAGATGTTGTTTGCAATGGAAGCTTGCATCGATGCACTTGTGCTCGTGCCTGTCGCCACATCTGATTGTCCAGGCTGAGGATCTTTCAATTTGAGGCAGACGATTGCAAGGGCAATTCCTGGGACTCCGCCTGCGAGGAAAACTTCGCGCCAGCCCCAGGCGTTCACGATCAATCCCGATGCGATATAGCTGAGTGCGCTCCCAACAGGAATTGCCGCATAAAAGATGCTCAGGGCGAATGGACGTCGCGCCGGCGAATAGTGATCAACCAACATCGCGGGACCAACAGTGGTGTATGCCGCCTCGCCGATACCAACGATCGCACGCATGATGAACAATTGCGTAAGCGTGTTCACTAGGCCGCTTCCCATTGTGGCGAGGCTCCAAATCAGAATTCCAGCAGCGAGGATGAGAGTTCGACTCATGCGTCGAGCAAGAATGCCAAAGACCGGCGATGCCACCATATAGACCAGCAGAAAAACACTCGTCAGCAATCCGATATCGGCATCTGTCGCTCCGAGTGCTTCTTTCAACGGCACAACGATTCCTGCGATCAAATATCGATCGAGATAATTCAACAAGTTGATTACCGTTAGCGTGAAAAGTGCGATTCGCGCAGATCGCATCGAAGCGTCCGCATGACTCTTTGACTGTGTCATTGATGATGGTGGTACCCCAATGCAGTGAATGAAGCAACTGACTTGTTTTGATTATGGATTTGTTTGCATGATCACGGATGCATTGGTTGCACACGATTGGCATTTCCTTCATAGCATCCGTTTTTCGATTTTTCCATTTACAACATTTAGGAGATTTACCATGCGTACGACACTGGCTTCATCAATTCTTCTCGCCACACTTTTAGCTGCGTGCTCCGGGGCTCCAAAAACCGCAGAGCAAAAGGAAAGCCTTTCGAATGCTGTCAAAAACTCTGTTGAATTAGTAAAGGCAGCGGATCCAACTTTGCAGGGGCTCTTTGATTCTGCATATGGGTATGCCGTGTTGCCATCCGTTGGCAAGGGCGGATTTCTCATTGGCGGAGCTGGCGGAGATGGAGAGATGTACAAGGGTGGGAAGTTGGTGGGTTATTGTTCGATGGGACAAGGAACAATCGGTGCCACAATCGGCGGACAATCTTTCGACGAATTCATCTTCTTGAAGGATGAAGCGAGTTACAAGGATTTCACAAGCGGTCAGTTCACTATTGCTGCGCAGGTTTCTGCAGTGATGGTGAAAGCTGGAACCGGCGCGGCAGCTGCATATCAAAATGGAGTTGCTTTATTCGTGAATAATGCCAAAGGCGCAATGGCTGAAGCTGCAGTTGGTGGACAGCAGTTCAACTTTGTGCCGCTGAGTTCTGCGAAGTAATTCGCGACAAAAGTTTGGCGAATTTTGTAAAAGAATTCAGACCGCAGGAGCAAATCCTGCGGTCTTTTCTTTGCGCGGGAACAGTGACGGAAACAGCCACGGCAATGCATAAGTGAGCAGCCGTGAAAAGATCCCGCCGGGCTCAGACAGTCCTCGGCGACCGACACGATCCGGTTGAACGAATTTGTTTGCAAGTTCAGTCGGCCGCCTGCGGAACTCGCCCGGCAGAATTTTTCAACGGCTGGGCACGCAAACGGAAGCACGACAGAATCTGAAATACGTTCGAGCGAGAATTTGATTCGCTCACGTGGGCAGCGTAGAGCCTCTGAAATGGGCAACCGGTGTCGTTTTTCGACACTGGTTGCCCATTTCAAGCCGTAGAGCGTGCGAAAGTTCTTCGGGGGGCCTGCGGAATTCGCCCGGCAGAATTTTTCAACGGCTGGGTACGCAAATCGATTTGCGTGTGCGCCGTCGGGACCATGTCCTGCCGCGAGTTTGCAAGCCGAGCCGGAGTCCGCGTAGTTGTCTTGGCGCGCGCCGGAGGGCGCGCTGGATTTCAGCGCGCAGCATGTTTGAGCGCCAGGATATGCGTCCCGCGGCGTTCTCATAAACCATTCTGAATTTGTTTGAGACCGAGTTCAAATCAGTCAGCTGCCAAATTCTGCACGAACCATATTTGAGCCCATCCATGCGTCCCGCAGCGTTCTCATAAAACAATCCGTAGGTGTTTGACCACGTGGTCAAATCAGTCTGCGGCACACCACTGCGTCACAAACATCTTTGCTTCGACTCACAACCGCCGAAGTCCATAGAATGATCTTCGGACAATTACAAACGCAAATTTTCGACTAGATTTTTAAGAAATGAGGCATTCAATTAAATGACAAATACTATGAAACGATCCGTCCGAGCAACTTTCATTCAATACAACATTCAAATTGTCATTTCTCTGACATTTTTGGCAGCAGCGGTCGCTTCTGCGGGATTTATGCAATCCCAGGATCGAGTTTTCAAGTACGCAGTCCACGATATGACTCGGCCTCAGCCGGCGATTGTCACCCCTGGTCCCGCTTGCGTCAGCAGCGCGCCGAGCGATGCAGTCGTTCTCTTCGGCGGGAAAGATTTGTCCGCATGGTCGAAAGCCGGAAGCGATGCGCCAGCGGGGTGGAGCGTGAAGGATGGCGTTGCAACGATTACTGCGGGGTCTGGAAATATCGCGACTCGCCAATCATTTGGAGATTGCCAAGTTCACATTGAGTGGATGGTGCCTGTGGAATTGAAGTGCGATAGTCAGCACGGATGCAACAGCGGGCTCTTTTTTCATTCTCGATACGAAATTCAAATTTTGAACTCATCTGTAAATGTCACCTATGCGGATGGAATGGCCGGCTCGCTCTATGGTCAATATCCTCCGATGGTCAATCCATGTCGTCCGCAAGGGGAATGGAATACATTTGACGTTGTGTTTCGTGGTCCGCGCTTTGATGCATCGGCTGGAATTGTTCGGACAGCGACCGTCACGCTCATTTTCAACGGTGTTCTTGTGCAGGATGATGTCGAGCTTCTTGGTGCGACAGCGCATGGTGCGCGTGCAACCTATTCATCTCATCCAGACACGGGTCCAATCATGTTGCAAGATCATGGCGATCCTTTGAAGTTCCGAAATATCTGGATTCGACCTCTTGGAAATCCGCAAGTTTCGGAGTGAGCCTGCGCTTTCTCCACCAATGATCACACTCGGCGATCAGCCGATTGAATTATTACGCAAGTTGTTGTGCGCGTTATATGCAGCAACTTTGTAGCACTCCGCATATGTCGGATAGTTGAAAACGTTGGTCAAGAAGAAATCGAGCCCGCCTTTCAAGCGAAGGACAGCTTGGCCAATGTGAACCAATTCGGTCGCGTTGGATCCAAGGATGTGAACGCCAAGCAAGACTTGCGTATCACGGTGAAAAATAAGTTTCAAAAATCCATCCGACGTTTCTGCGATCTTTCCTCGAGCGATTTCGCTGTATCGCGCCACGCCAATCTCATATGGCACTTTGTCGGCAGTTAATTTTTGCTCCGAAGCGCCAGCGCTGCTCATTTCTGGGATTGAATAAATGCCAAAGGGATAGTCCTCTCCCATCGGGCTGACAGGTGTCCCAAACATCACGCATGCCGCGATGCGACCTTGAGCCGCACTCGTCGCAGCAAGCGCTGGGAATCCGATCAAGTCGCCGGCGGCATAGATCGAAGGAATTGCGGTGCAATAATTCTCGTTGACTTTAACTCGTCCGCGATTGTCCGCGGTGAGTCCCGCATCTTCGAGGTGCAATCCGTCTGTGCATCCTTGTCGACCAGCGCAGACGAGAGCAACATCTGCGGTCATTCGCTTACCACTTTCAAGTTCAATAAGAACTCGCCGAGGAGATTCTTCGATCACTGCAATCTTTGCCACGGTCTCGTTGCAGCGCATAATCATGTCGTGCGTTCGCATGTCATGAATCATCTCGTCAATGGTTTCATGATCCATGAACGAAATTGGTCGATCGGCGCGTTCAACCAGCGTGACCTTTGTTCCAAGAGTCGCGAAGAAAGATGCATATTCGATGCCAATCACTCCGCCTCCTACGACGATCATTGTTCGAGGGATTTCTCGCAGTGACGAGATATTGTCACTGGTGAGAACAATCGGAAACTCTTCATTCGATTGGTCTGGGCATCCTGCAGGAATCACCGGCTTCGTCCCGCACGCCAACAGTGTGAATGATGTGGAGATTTGACGATCGCCTTCTGGACTGTCGATTGCGATTGTATTCGCATTGATGAAGGAAGCGAACCCATTGAATATCTTGATATTGTTTCTCAGTAGGTTGGAGCGGATCAATTGCTGCTCTTCTTGGATGACAGAGGAAACGCGCTCGAGCAGCATCGGCATTGTCAATTGGATTGGATCTGCACCTGCAGCGGAAAGGGATCGCTGAACCGTTCCTCTCTTGAGGCTGATGACGGCTTCACGAAAGGTCTTCGATGGCAGTGTTCCCAAATGAACTGAAACGCCGCCAACACCCCTTTGTTTTTCGACAAGCGCAACTCGTTTGCCCAACTTTGCAGCTTGAATCGCAGCGTGCTGACCTGCGGGTCCACTGCCAATGACGACGAGATCGAATTCATATGCGTTTTCCATAAGCGGGCAGAGAGTAGCGAACAATGGTGACTGTCGGGTTCATAAACGATTGGCATCGACAGGCTCAGGTGGATACCTTAATGTTGTGTCCAAACCTTTGCGAAAGAGAACTATCCGAAAAACGAAAGTGAGCATAAATAAAATGCCAGCGAAAGCCCCAGTAAAGGCGGTCAGTAAGACGAAATCAAGTGGTTCGACGAAGCGCAAAGTTACTTCTGCGCTCGCCATAAAGAAAAGTCCGGCAACCAAGAAGGCGGCGACAGCCAAGAAGGTAGCGACAGCTAAGAAACCAGCAGCAGCAAAGAAGAAAACTGTTGCAAAGTCTCGCGCAAAGATTGTTGCGACAAAACCACTCAAGAGTTTTTCAATTGTTGAAACCTCGCCGGCGAACTGGTCACAAACAACCAATCGTCCATCCTTCGAGCAAATTCGCTTGGCCGCCTATCACCGTTGGCTTCAGTCGGGTGGGCATGAAGGAGATAATTGGCTTTCTGCTGAACAGGATTTGCGGGGATCAAAGGAATGATTCGAAGTCGAGTGGGGGTCGTTGGAATGATGCTCGGATGCGGCGCAGTCGCGTTTGCGGTCGGCATTCGTGACGACACCGCAAAGCAGGGAAGTGCGCCTGCGCAAAAAGATTCGCAAGTTCAGCCCGATGCATCACAGCCGAAGTGGACTGCACTTTTCAATGGTCAGAACTTAGATGGATGGACAATTTTTCCCGCACAATCAATTGATGCGCCCAAGGTTTGGAGTTTTCGCGACGGCGTGTTGATCTGTGGTGGTTCTCCAGTTGGTTACATCCGAACGATCAAAGATTTCACGAATTTCGAATTGGAACTCGAATGGCGATTTGATTCAAAGTTGGGCGCGGGAAATTCAGGAGTTCTCTTGCGCGTCGTCGGTCCCGATCAAGTGTGGCCAAAATCAATTGAAGCTCAACTTGAAAGCCGCAGTGCGGGAGACATCTGGAATATTGGCGAATTTCCTATGCATGCCGAGCCAAGCCGAACGGACGGACGGCACACGACAAAGGCCAATCCAACCAACGAAAAACCACTTGGAGAGTGGAATAAATACGTAATTCTGCTTGATCACGGTCGGCTTGAATTGCGTGTGAATGGCGAATTGCAAAATGTCGCTCAGGATTGCGAAGTTGTCGCTGGGAAAATCGGTCTGCAATCCGAAGGTGCGCACATCGAATTCCGAAACGTCCGTATTCGAACGTTGCCGTAAATCGATCTGGGAAAAAACTTCGTAGAGCGAATCAACCGTTGCGGCGCATGAAGTCTCTCATAAATTGCGCAAGTGCTTTGCTGGCTTCGATTGGCATCGCGTTGTACATCGATGCTCGGATCCCGCCTGCATCGCGGTGACCAATGAGTCCATCGAGTTCGGAATCTGTTGCTTCTTGCGCAAATTTTTGGTCGAGATCTTCGTTCTTGAGTCGGAAGGAAACGTTGATTGCCGATCGACATTCCAAACGACTCAGTCCGCGATAGAAACCTCCAGAGCCATCAATTTCCTTATAGATGAGCGCAGCTTTCGCATCATTTCGCTTTTCCATTTCACGGGTTCCGCCTTGTTCGATCATCCAGCGAAACATCAAGCCTGCAGCGTGAATCGCAAATGTCGGCGGTGTATTGATGCGGCTTCCTGCATCAAGATGCGCGGCATATGAAAACATCGATGGAAGTTTGCGGACTGGTTTGCGAATCGCCTCTTTGTGGGCAATGATGACACACATGCCAGCGACGCCAAAATTCTTTTGGCCTGCGGCATAGACCAGTGCATGCTTCTTCCAATCCATCGGTCGCCCAAAGATTTCACTGCTTGCATCGCATACCAGTGGCGTTCCAGGAGCAGGAGTGGGAGGAAGGTGAAATCGTGTCCCGTGCACTGTGTTGTTC
>Ga0209553_1001492_pt1 | contig 11623 bp, 7 predicted proteins | sample LauGreFBDMM110DN_2_FD_188217 | JGI IMG/M metagenome (GOLD analysis project Ga0209553, IMG submission 188217) | Freshwater lake microbial communities from Lake Michigan, USA - Fa13.BD.MM110.DN (SPAdes) (version 2) | ecosystem: Environmental > Aquatic > Freshwater > Lake | place: Lake Michigan, USA...
CGTCCACTCCGCCAAATTGTGCGCTAAACTAGGGCGAACGCAAGTTCGCCCTTTTTATTCGTTTCTTGGATTTTAATAGTGTTTGATTTTGTTCATAGAAAGAAAGGTGTCGTTCAATTCATCCTAGTGCTGGCGACGTTGCCATTCTTGTTCTGGGGGGTTGAGTCGTACCGCAGTGATGGCGAGGATCATATTGCGATCGTGGCCGGCGAAAAAATTCTGCGGCAGGAGCTTGATCAAGCGATGCGTAACCAGCAGGAGATTATGAGAGGTGCAGGAGAGGACCCCTCCATGCTGGACAATCCGGAAGAGCGAGCATCGGTGCTGAAGAGGTTGATTCAGAACCGGTTATTAAAGCAGGAGGCAGCTCGTATTGGATTAACAGTGCTAGATCCTCAGCTGGTGGACTTGATACAGGGAATTGGGGCATTCCAACAGGATGGCGCATTTTCCAAAAAAAGCTATGAAGAGCTCCTCCGTGACCAGGGGATGACCCCATTAGTATTTGAAGAGCGTGTGCGTCAGGAGATGCTGCAACAGCAGTTGATTGATGCCTATACCCGGAATGGCTTTGTTCCAGATACCGTGGCTGAAAGGGTTTTAAGCTTGAGTGAAGAGAAGCGCGAAGTCAGCATGATTCGGATTCAGCCGGAACAGTTCTTGGCACAGATGAGGCCGAACGATGCTGCTATTAAATCTTACTATGATCTCCACCAGACTGAATTCCAAGTACCAGAACAAGTCCGTGTCGAGTATCTGGTGCTGTCATTAGATGAGTTGGCCAAGCAGATTCGAGTAGAAGCTGACGAGACCAGGAAGTATTTTGAAGAGCATAAGGATGGGTTTGGTCGTCCGGAGGAACGTCAGGCAAGCCATATCCTGATCAGTGTAGCGACCACTGCTTCAGATGCTGAAAAGGCTGCAGCACGAGCAAAAGCTGAACAATTATTGGCACAAATAAAACAAACACCGAAAATCTTTGCTGATCTTGCTAGGCAGCAATCTCAGGATCCTGGCTCCGCAGTCAAAGGTGGAGATCTTGGTTTTTTCGGGCGTGGAATGATGGTCAAGTCCTTTGAGGATGCTGTCTTTCAGATGAAGCTGGAAGAAGTCCGTGGCCCAATCCAGACAGATTTTGGCTTTCATATTATAAAATTATCCGCGATTAAACTTGGAGTGGCGGTAAATTTTGATGATGTAAAGCACAAGGCTGAGCAGGAACTGAAGAAACAAAAAGCCGAGAAGGCGTTTGGTGAAATGGCAGAAGGATTCGGAAATTCAGTTTATGAGCAGAGTGACAGCTTGCAGCCGGCAGCAGAGAAATTTAAGTTATCTGTCCGGCAGAGTGACTGGATTAGCAGGAAGGCTGGGGAGCTACCCTTCCTGACCAACGGCAAGCTGTTGCAGGCAATATTCTCAGAAGATGCAATCAAGAACAAGCGTAACACTGAGGTGGTCGAAGTTACGCCAAATACCCTAGTTGTAGCGAGGGTGTTGAATCACAGGCCCTCTTCTCTACGCTCTATGGCTGCAGCAAAGGATGAAATTACCATGCAGGTGATCCGGCAACAAGCGGCTGAGGCAGCCGTCAAGGATGGCAGAGAGAAGTTGGAGCGTCTGCAGAAGGGTGAAAGTGTAATGGTTGCCTGGGGCCCTACTCAACTGGTCTCCCGCCAGCAATCACAGGGTATAGAAAACAAAACCCTACGTGCAATATTCAAAGCTGGATCGAATGCATTGCCGTCTTATAGCGGAGAGACCAATACCCAAGACGGATTTACGCTGATACGTATTAGCCTTATAACTGAGCCGGCATCTGCAGATGAGTTTAAGCGCAAGGCTTTTGGCAGGCAGTTGCAACAGTTGCTTACCCAGGAAGAGCTCTCAGCCGCTCTTGCTGGAATCAGGCAGCGGTCTGATGTGACGATTAAACAGTAATTCAGATATCGAAAGCAACCGTATTAAATCCAGCATCAACATAGGTAATCTCGCCGGTAATGCCGCTGGCAAGATCGCTACACAAGAAGGCCGCAACATTACCGACCTCCCCGGTTGAAACATTACGTCTTAATGGTGCAACTTTTTCAGTATAGTTCAGCAGTTTTCCGAAGTCGCTTATACCCGCTGCCGCCAGGGTTTTTATTGGGCCCGCCGAGATTGCGTTGACGCGAATCCCTTTTGGACCAAGGCTAGACGCCATGAAGCGCACATTAGCCTCAAGACTTGCTTTTGCTAAGCCCATTACATTGTAATTTGGCATGACTCGTACTGCGCCTAGGTAGGTGAGAGTTAGTAGAGAGGCATTTCTTCCTTGCATGAGCGGCATACCGGCTTTTGCCAGCGCTGCAAAACTGTAGGAACTGACATCATGGGCAATGCGAAAGGCTTCTCGATCTAGGCTCTCTAGGAAGTCTCCACTCAACGCCTCTCGTGGGGCGAATGCGATCGAGTGAACAATACCATCGAGATTGTCCCAGCACTTCCCCAAGCTGTCAAAGCACTCACTGATTTGAGTATCGCTCGCAACATCGCAGGGAAGTAGTAAGTTACTACCAAATTCAGCTGCAAGTTTTTCAACGCGCTCGCGCACTCCGTCTCCTTGGAAAGTGAAGGCTAGTTCTGCGCCTTCACGGTGCATCGCTTTGGCAATACCATAGGCTATTGAACGATTACTGAGCAGTCCCGTGATGAGGATACGTTTCTCTGTAAGAAATCCCACGTTATTATCCTTATTAGGGTTGAGAAATTCGATAAATTATAGCCTAAGGCTGATCAGATCTGAAGAATCATGGGGAATGAGACCGAATTCTAAGGTTTTTGCGAGGCTTTTCCACTCTACTCTATACTGGTATTTACGCTAAACTATGACGCCAATGAAGGCTCCGTTCAAATACCTGTTGGCGCTGCTTGTGGCTTTGCTCACTGCCTGTAGTGATCAACCCTGGAACAGCCCTTACCCAGCCACCAGCGCAGGCAAGAATATTCTCTATAGCGCATTTGCCGAGCGTCCCAAACATCTTGACCCGGTCCAGTCTTATAGTTCAAACGAAATTTTGCTGACCGCCCAGATTTATGAGCCGCCGCTGCAGTATCATTATCTGAAGCGTCCTTACACATTGATTCCTGGGACAGCGGCGAGAATGCCGGTGGCACAGTATTTAGATAAGAATGGAGCGAATCTGCCGAGTGATGTTGATACTGCGAAGATTGCTTATACGATTTATGAGATCTCCATCAAGCCTGGTATTCGTTTTCAACCGCATCCAGCATTTGCCAGGGGTGATCTGGGGAAATTCCTCTACCATAACTTGACTGCCGAAGATTTGGTTGGAGTTTATAAGCTTAGTGATTTCTCCCACACCGACACGCGCGAATTAACTGCGGAAGATTATGTATATGAGATCAAGCGCCTAGCCCATCCTAGGTTGCACTCGCCTATCCTTGGATTAATGTCGGACTACATCGTGGGTCTCAAGGAATACTCTGCCACTCTGAGGGCGGCATCCGAGGTGCAGCCTAAACAGCAGGATAATCGCGCGCACTTGGACCTGCGTGATTATCCGCTGGAGGGTGCCCAGGTGGTGGATACGTACACTTATCGCATCAAGATTAAGGGTAAGTATCCACAGTTTATGTACTGGCTGGCGATGCCTTTTTTCTCACCGATTCCATGGGAAGCCGAACGCTTTTATACGCAGCAGGGCTTGGCAGAGAAGAACATCACACTTGACTGGTATCCGGTAGGTACCGGACCTTACATGCTGACCGAGAATGACCCTAACAAGGTGATGATACTGGAGAAGAATCCAAACTTTCATGGCGAGAGTTATCCCTCAGAGGGGATGCCAATGGATGAACAGACTGGCTTACTACAAGATGCGGGTAAGCCACTACCTTTTATCGACCAGGTCATATTTAGCCGCGACAAGGAGAGCATTCCCCGATGGAATAAATTCCTTCAGGGCTACTATGATGCATCTGGCATTGGATCAGACAGTTTTGATCAAGCGGTACAAATGACGGGACAGGGAGAGGCGACCGTAACCGAAGCGATGAAGGCGCAAGGAATTCGGCTTGAGACCGCGGTTGCAACCTCCACCTACTACATGGGTTTCAATATGCTGGACCCGGTAGTCGGAGGATTATCCGAGCCTTCCAGAAAATTACGACAGGCTATTTCCATCGCAGTAGATTATGAGGAGTATGTTTCAATCTTTGCCAATGGTCGTGGCATTCCAGCACAAGGACCGATTGCCCCAGGTATTGCGGGTCATCGTGATGGTAGGGACGGCATCAACCCGGTGGTCTATGACTGGCTGCAGGAACGGCCGCAACGAAAGTCAATCGCTGTTGCTAAAGCGCTGCTGGCTGAAGCGGGCTACCCCAATGGGATGGACGCTAAAACCGGCGTACCGTTGGTGCTATATTTTGATGTGACCTCCCGCGGTGCAGATGATAAGTCCAGCCTTGATTGGATGCGCAAGCAATTTCAGAAACTCAATATTCAGCTAGTGGTGCGTAGCACTGACTACAACCGATTTCAGGACAAGATACGCAAGGGAAATGCTCAGATCTTCGAGTGGGGTTGGAACGCTGATTACCCGGATCCAGAGAATTTCCTATTCCTGCTGAGCGGGGCGGAGCGGAAGGTTGATAATGATGGTCAGAACGCATCCAATTATGATAATCAAGATTACAACCAACTGTTCGAGCAGATGAAGAATATGGAGGATAGCCCTGAGCGACAACAGATCATAGATCGTATGGTAAATATTTTGCGAAATGATGCACCCTGGCTATGGGGATATCATCCCAAGGATTATGGGCTTTATCACGCTTGGTATAGCAACGTGAAGCCCAATAAGCTATCAAACAATAATATTAAATACTACCGTATAGACGGTAGTTTACGTGAACAGAAGCAGCGAGAATGGAATGAACCGGTACTGTGGCCAGCTGTGGTTGGTCTGTTGGTGCTGTTAGGGAGTCTAGTTCCTGCAATGGTCGCATATCGTCGCAGAGAGCGGGCCATGGGGACCAGAGAGGCATCGAAAAGTGTAAGGGTATCGGAGGCAAGAGATGCTTAACTACATCATCCGTCGAATCCTCTACGCCATTCCAATCTTGGTCGGAGTGAATCTGATCACCTTCACTTTGTTCTTTGTCGTCAATACGCCCGATGACATGGCCCGGATGCAGTTGGGCATTAAGCGAGTCACTCCCGAAGCGATTGAGAAATGGAAGCATGAGCGGGGGTACGACAAACCGCTGATGCTCAATGATAGTGAAGAAGGGTCTAGAAAGTTTACGCATACTATTTTTTTTGAGAAATCGGTTGCTATGTTCGCATTTGATTTCGGACGTGCTGACGATGGGCGTGATATCGCCCACGAAATAAAATCACGCATGCTACCGAGTCTTGCCATTGCTCTGCCGGTGTTCTTGTTAGGGTTGATTGTCTACATCACCTTCGCGCTGGTGATGGCGTTTTTTCGTGCAACTTATGTGGACTTCTGGGGGGTGGTCCTGTGCGTTGCGCTCATGTCTATTTCTAGCTTGTTCTACATCATCGGCGGACAGTTTCTGATCAGTAAGCTCTGGCATCTGGTCCCTATTTCTGGCTATAGCAGCGGACTTGATGCAAGTAAGTTCCTAGTCTTGCCGGTTATCATCGGCATAATCAGCGGCGCTGGCGCCAGTACACGTTGGTACCGTACTATTTTTCTTGAGGAGATGAGTAAGGACTATGTAAGGACCGCTCGTGCCAAGGGCTTGCCAGAAAGTATTGTGCTATTCAGACATGTTCTCAGGAATGCCATGATCCCGATCCTCACCGGTGCGGTAGTGGTGATCCCATTGCTGTTCCTTGGGAGTCTAATCGCCGAGTCATTTTTTGGCATACCGGGACTGGGTAGCTATACCATTGATGCTATCAGCTCACAGGATTTTGCTGTGGTGCGTGCAATGGTGTTTCTCGGCTCATTGCTTTATATCGTTGGGCTCATCTTGACGGATATCTCCTATACCCTGGTTGATCCAAGAATAAGGTTGGAGTGAGTATGCTCTTCAAGCCTGTCATTCTCTGGACCGATGCCCTCATATACTTGCTGGTAATGGTGGCTCTTGTCTTTGTTTGGTACGTGCGTCGCAATGAGCACATGCTCGTACCATGGAGGCGAGTAGGTCATAGTGCGAGCGGGATGGCATCCCTCACGGTGCTGGTATTCTTTATGTCTATTGGGCTACTCGACACGGTACATTTCCGTCCTGCTGTCGAGAATGGCAGTAATAGTGAGAAGGTTTATAGCGTGGAAGTGCTGAGTCTTCTCGATATCATGGCCACTCCATTGCGTACGCGAGTCGAGAAGACTTACTCAGCACCCTTTGCCGCACACCTTTACGCTAGAGAAACGATTGAGTTGCCAGATGGAGTGCAGGTGAGAGAATTCCCACGTTTGCAATTTGGAGGGGCGCATTTGCAGGATCCAGCAACGCAGTTAACTAATGATGTGGCCGAACGAGCAACAACGGGACTGGCATTGGGCTTACTGAGTTGGTGTTTAGTGTTGACCTTGTTGAGTGTTTCATTGGCACGCCGGGACAGTGCAACACTTTCATTTACATTATCTGCCATCCGTCGAGGTGATACTGAAGTTCCATGGAATGCAGTCTTAGCCACACTGGCATTGATGTTCATGTCGATCGGTATAGCGCTGATGCTATCCACTCATTACCACATATTCGGTACTGATAAGGTTGGACAAGATGTATTTTATCAGTCACTCAAGAGCATCCGTACCGGGCTGGTGATCGGCACTCTCACCACCTTGATGATGCTCCCCTTTGCATTATTGCTTGGCATCATGGCCGGATATTTCCGTGGGTGGGTGGATGACGTGATTCAGTATATTTACACCACCCTGAGTTCAATCCCAGGCGTATTGCTGATCGCAGCTGCAGTATTGATGATGCAGGTTTACATGGAGACCCATCCTGAGCTATTCGATACCATTGCTGCACGGGCCGATCTGCGTCTGCTGTTTCTTTGCATCATACTTGGCGTCACTAGTTGGACTGGTTTATGTCGACTACTACGTGGTGAAACCTTGAAGCTGCGGGAGATGGAGTATATTCAGGCGGCTCACGCGTTCGGAGTCTCTCATTGGCGCATCATTAGTCGCCATATTCTTCCGAATGTGATGCATATCGTATTGATTGCTACGGTGATGGATTTCAGTGGATTAGTTCTGGCCGAGGCTGTTCTGTCTTATGTTGGTGTCGGTGTTGACCCCTCCATGATAAGTTTCGGGACCATGATCAATGCAGCACGTCTGGAAATGGCACGTGAGCCGATGGTGTGGTGGGCTCTGTTATCAGCCTTTGGTTTCATGTTTGCATTGGTTCTAAGCGCCAATCTTTTTGCAGATGCAGTTCAAGACGCATTCAATCCGCGTGTGAGAACCTGGCCACTACAAGCTAGGAAACTGCAACGCAGGGGCCGCGAGCAATATTCTAAAGACAAGACAGTAGAGGCTGAGATTAAGGGCTCTCACTCTCCATGAATCTGTTATTGCAAATTAAAAATTTACAGACTCTGCTTCATACCGGATCCGCACCGGTGATGGCGGTAGATGGGCTTAGTCTTCAGATTATGCAGGGTGAAACTTTTGCATTGTTAGGAGAGTCTGGCTGCGGCAAGTCCATGACAGCTCTGTCAGTGATGAGACTGTTGCCAGAGACGGGTGAGATCATTGCTGGTTCCATTAGAATCGGTGAAGAGGAGTTGCTGTTGTTGCCGGAAGCGGATATGCGCAATGTGAGAGGAAAGCGGATAAGCATGATCTTCCAGGAACCGATGCTGAGTCTGAATCCCGTGATGACGGTGGCAGAGCAGATCGGTGAGGTTCTGAGGAGGCATTTTAATTTACGCGGAGTTGCTCAATGCCAGCGCGTGTTAGAGATACTAAATCAGGTGGGAATACCCGATGCGGATCGGCGTATGGAAGAGTATCCGTTCCAGTTCTCTGGTGGAATGAAGCAGCGTGTGATGATCGCAATGGCGCTGGCCGGAGAGCCGGAACTGTTGATTGCAGATGAGCCTACTACCGCGCTGGATGTCACCATCCAGGCTCAGGTACTTGATCTCATGCGTGATCTACAGAAACGCAGCGGCATGTCGATACTTCTGATAACACACGATCTTGGCGTGGTGGCGGAGATGGCACACAAGGTGGCGGTAATGTACGCTGGCGAGATCATTGAGATGGCAACACGTGAAGAATTCTTCCACAACCCCTCTCACCCCTACTCGCACAAATTATTCGCTTCTTTGCCAGCGAAAAATAAGCGTGACCGTGGTTTGGCGGTGATCAGTGGCACCGTACCTCCGCTATCAAGAGAATTCATCGGTTGTCGTTTCGCTGACCGGTGTGACCACGCGTGGGATTTATGTCGAACCACGATGCCAGGATGGAGCGAGGTCACCTCTGGTCATCAGGTGAAGTGCCATCTCTTTGATCAAGATAATGGTTCGAGAGCCCCTAGTTCAGTTAAGGCGGTCGAGGGAACCCCTCAGAGAGCTTCTGTTCTTCAATCGGATTGCTCCATTCTAGAATTGTTGCGTGTCACAGACCTTAAAGTCTATTTCCCCATACAGAAGGGTCTGATGAAAAGGGTGGTAGGGCATGTCAAGGCGGTGGACGGAGTATCACTGACAATTCCGCGTGGAGGTACCCTGGCCTTGGTGGGTGAATCAGGTTGTGGAAAGACCACAGTTGGCAAGGGTATTTTGCAATTGATTCGACCTACTGCTGGGAGTGTGCTCTACGATGGATTGGAGTTAGTAGGGTTAGAGCGTAGGCAGTTACGCGAGAAGCGTGCTGAGTTCCAGATTATATTTCAGGACCCATATTCATCACTCAACCCGAGAATGCGCATTGTCGATATTATCGAAGAGGGTATGAATGCACTGAATGTTAGAGGCAAGCCGGTTAGTGCTGGGGATAAACCCTCGTCTTCAGAAAGGTGGGAGGTAGATGCATTATTGCAGAGAGTAGGTTTGCCACCAGAAACGAAATGGCGTTACCCGCATGAATTTTCAGGCGGTCAACGTCAACGTATTGCGATTGCACGTGCATTGGCAGTCAATCCAAGATTGTTAATTTGCGATGAGCCTACCAGTGCATTGGACGTGTCGGTACAGGCACAGATTCTGAACCTGTTGAAAGAATTGCAGAATGGTTTGGGCCTCTCATACCTATTCATTACGCACAATATCTCAGTGGTGGAATATCTCGCTGATGAAGTGGCGGTGATGTACTTAGGCAGAATTGTAGAACGTGGCAGCATGGATGAGGTGATGGGAAGTCCACAGCACCCTTATACTCAGGCACTTCTGTCAGCTGTTCCGGTAATTGGACCTGATCTAAAACGTGAGGTCATAAGGCTGCATGGAGATTTGCCCTCACCCGCAAACCCACCGGCGGGTTGTCACTTCCATCCACGCTGCCCTAAGGTGATGCCCGTATGTCATGAGATTTATCCAGAGGCTAGCAGCTTCAGTTTTACCCATACGGCACACTGCCATCTTTATACCCAGAAGTAACGTACCGTGGCGAAATTTGAATTTTTAGAGGTACCTGAATGACAATTGAACAGGAAGTAAAGCGTAGACGTACCTTCGCCATTATCTCTCACCCTGATGCAGGTAAGACCACGCTTACTGAAAAGCTGCTACTTTTTGCCGGAGCCATCCATATCGCGGGCAGCGTCAAGGCACGAAAGGCCAGCCGTCATGTCACCTCCGACTGGATGGAGATCGAGAAGCAGCGTGGTATTTCTGTGGCTAGTTCAGTGATGCAGATGGAATATCGTGGCTGTGTCATTAATCTGCTAGATACGCCGGGTCATCAGGACTTTTCAGAGGATACTTACCGAGTCTTGACTGCTGTGGATGCAGCACTGATGGTCATTGATGCTGCCAATGGTGTAGAGGCACAGACCTTACGCTTACTGGAAGTATGTCGTGCTCGTAACACGCCTATCCTCACATTTGTTAACAAGATGGATCGTGAGGTGCGTGAGCCACTTGACCTGATAGACGAGATCGAGCAGACGCTCCATATGTCGACGGTACCCTTTACGTGGCCGGTGGGAATGGGTCATCATTTTCATGGGGTATTTGACTTGAACCGAGACCGTATGCATGTATTTCAACCGGGTGCAGATAAATTAGGCGGCAGAGATGAGATTATCGAGGGGCTTGATAATCCAGCTATGGTGTCCCGTTTTGGTGAGAGTTTTACTCATGCAAGACAGGAGATTGAATTGATCCGAGGTGCCTCTGAGGAGTTTAACCGAGAGGCTTTTCTTGCAGGCCGTCAGACCCCGATATTTTTCGGCTCTGCTATTAATAATTTCGGTATCCAAGAAGTACTTGATGCATTGATCGATCTAGCTCCGTCGCCTAGGCCACGTAAAGCTATACAGCGCGTGGTGCAGCCGGACGAGCCTAAATTTTCTGGCGTGGTATTCAAGATCCAGGCCAATATGAACCCGGCCCACCGGGATCGGATTGCTTTTGTACGTATCTGCTCGGGGCGTTTCGAACGCGGCATGAATTTGCATGTGGTGCGTAGCGGGAAAGATGTTCGTCCAGGCAGCGTGGTGTCATTTCTCTCTCAGCGGCGGGAATTGCTTGATGTCGCTTATCCGGGAGATATTATCGGTATTCCCAATCATGGCACATTGCAATTGGGGGATACTTTGACAGAAGGTGAAGAGTTGCAGTTTACTGGCCTTCCATTTTTCTCCCCAGAGATTTTTCAGACGGTCGAGCTTGCCGACCCAATGCGTGGGAAACAGCTCAAACTCGGTCTGACTCAGTTGGGCGAGGAGGGCGCAATCCAAGTATTCCGACCGTACGCAGGTGGCGCACTATTATTGGGTGCTGTCGGCACACTACAATTTGAAGTGGTGGCGCATCGACTCAAGCACGAATACGGAGTAGAAACTCGCCTCTCTTCGGCCAAGTACCAGATGGCCCGCTGGGTCACTGCTGATGATCCACGCGAGCTGAAACGATTCATTGATACCAATGGACATCGTGTCGCATACGACGCAGTCGATGCTCCCACCTTCCTAGCTGCATTTGGCGCAGAGCTCAGTGTTGCACAAGAGAACTGGAAGATGATTAATTTTCATCGGTTACGCGAGCATGCTGGGTTGGTATTCCAAACCCATATGGATGGGTGATTTTTCGAGACAGTAACCATTATCTGTGAGGGCGAGGTGGAGCATCGTGACAGCTAATATTGAGGAAATTCAGCTGGTAATCGGGGATTAGAAAGGAGGTAAGTTGGGACAACTTCCTGCCGTATAGAGACCATTCCATAACAAAATACTCAGGCCGATAATTAGAAGATCTGACGGGTTTCTTATGCACATACTCTTGATTGTTATTAGTTTACAGGTTGTTCAAAGATTTGGATTTCAGATAAACCGAGATTTTCCAATAGAACTCAATTTCTATTGGAAGCCATTAGAGAACCATCATGATTTCATTGAAGTTTAGGCTTATTTTGAGTAGCGTATAGCCTGTACTATTTAAGTGCAGAGGAAATCA
>Ga0209553_1001498_pt1 | contig 11609 bp, 8 predicted proteins | sample LauGreFBDMM110DN_2_FD_188217 | JGI IMG/M metagenome (GOLD analysis project Ga0209553, IMG submission 188217) | Freshwater lake microbial communities from Lake Michigan, USA - Fa13.BD.MM110.DN (SPAdes) (version 2) | ecosystem: Environmental > Aquatic > Freshwater > Lake | place: Lake Michigan, USA...
AACGACGGTCACATCAGGAAGTTTGACGAGCGTGCCACCGGTGACATAGAGGCCAGCTTCGATAATGCAGTCATCACCGAGGCTGATGCCAAGCCCGCTGTTTGCGCCAAGTAGACAGCGCTTGCCGACACGAACGACTTCTTTTCCGCCGCCTGAAAGCGTGCCCATAATTGAAGCACCGCCGCCGATGTCAGAACCGTCGTCAACAATAACGCCAGCCGAAATACGACCTTCAACCATTGAAGTGCCAAGTGTGCCGGCGTTGAAGTTGCAAAAACCCTCGTGCATAACTGTTGTGCCCGCAGCAAGGTGGGCGCCGAGTCGCACGCGTGAGGCGTCAGCGATACGCACTCCAGATGGCACAACATAATCGGTCATTCGTGGAAACTTATCGACACCGTGAATCGTCAGATGTTCGCCGTTGCGTCGCATGTTGAATGTGACTTCGTCGATTACATCAACGGGTACGGCGCCAAGTGATGTCCATGCAACATTTGTTAGCAAACCAAATATTCCATCAAGATTCATTGAATTCGGCAACGCCAAACGGTGAGACATCAAGTGCAGACGCAAATAAGCATCAGATGCGTCGCGCGGCGCAGTGCTCGTATCAATAGAAATATTTATTGGCACGAGCCCAACTCCGCGACGCGGGTCAGTATGTGACTCGGGCAAAGACGAGAGAAATTCTTTTGGTGCGCTTTCGCCCCATCCAAGTCGACGAAAGAAAACATCCAGTACCGAGTCATTGGGCGCAACCGTGGCTATGCCAATACCCCAAGCGAGTTTTGCAGAGCTCATGAGTCGAACACCTCTGGTCGCAAAGTCGGAAACAGAATCACATCTCTGATGCTGGTGGCCCCACTGAGCAGCATCACGAGTCGATCAATGCCGATACCGAGACCACCGGTTGGTGGCAGACCGTATTCGAGTGCACGCAAATAATCTTCGTCGATTGTTCCAGCTTCAAGGTTTCCTGCGGCTTTTGATTTTGCTTCTTCTGCAAATCGCTCACGCTGTTCAATCGGATCATTTAGTTCTGTGAAACCATTTGCAAGTTCATGTGTGCCAACGAACAACTCAAATCGCTCGGTCAAGTACGGATCATTTCTGTCAACTCGGGCAAGTGGCGAAATTTCAACTGGATGCCCAGTTACAAATGTTGGTTTAAGCAGTGTCGACTCGGCTTTTTCTGCAAATATTTCTTCGATGATGCGCCCCGAGCCCCAACGCGCCTCTGTATGGATGCCATTTTTCTTGGCAATTTCGCGCAAGGAATCGACACTTTGTGACGGATGAACTTTTTCGCCTACTGCATCGCTTGCGAGGTCAATCATCCGCACACGGCGCCACGGTTCAGCAAGATCAAATTCGGTGCCACGAATATTTACAAATGTTGTGCCGAGAGCATCCCGAGCCGCATTACGAATCAAGACTTCGGTTAGATCCATGACATCGGTGTGATCGGCGAACGCTTGGTATGACTCCATCATTGTGAACTCAGGATTGTGCCGTGTCGAGACACCTTCGTTGCGAAACACCCGACCGATCTCAAAGACGCGCTCCATACCGCCGACGATCAAGCGCTTTAAGTGCAGTTCAAGTGCGATTCGCAAAAACAACTGCATATCAAGTGTGTTGTGGTGGGTGATAAACGGCCGAGCGTGTGCGCCACCGGCCTCCATGTGTAGAACTGGAGTTTCGACTTCAATGTATTCGCGCTCGCTAAGCGTGCGTCGGAAACTTGAAATAGTTGCGTGTCGAACTTCAAACACACGGCGCGCTTCATCGTTGACGATTAAGTCGGCGTAGCGCTGTCTGTAACGAGTATCTATGTCTGTTAGCCCGTGAAACTTGTCGGGCAGCGGTCGAAGCGATTTTGAAAGCAAATCAACTGACGAAACTTTGACTGATAATTCGCCTTTTCGCGTTGTCATTATTAAACCATGAGCGCCAACCCAGTCGCCAAGATCGAGATTATTGATTACATCAAACTGAGCATCACCAACGACTGACTTAGAAACAAATAATTGAATGTCTGCACTGCGATCACGGATCGTAACGAAAATTAGCTTTCCTTGATCTCGCTTAAGCATGATTCGCCCCGCTACTGAAACAGATTCTTCGGTTTCATTGCCAGGCTCGAGGGGTGCAAACTTTTCACGCAATTCACCGAGTGTGTGGGTGCGATCAAAGCGATATGGATACGGGTTGACGCCAGTCGTTTTGAGTTCTTCGATAGCCGAAAGTCTGCGAGTGCGCTCAGCATTAAGCCCACTGCGAGTATCGGCTATCTCACTATTTTCGTTATTGATATCGCTTGTCACTTTGCTCGCTTCGCTAAAACTATGTGTTTACTACTGTAATTCGTTCAGACCGAAGCAACAGGGGCGAATTATCTGTTATTCAATAGCTATTCAATAACGAGTAGCACATCACCAGCACCAACGGTGTCGCCAGCCTTGCAACTAATTTTCTTAATTGTCCCTGCTTTGTCTGCCTGAATTTGATTCTCCATTTTCATTGCTTCAAGCACTAAAACTGCTTCGCCTTCAGCCACAACTTGACCTTCAGCTACGAGCAACTTAATTACTGTGCCTTGCATTGGCGCAGTGACCGTGCCACTTGCGGCTGTTGCAGACTGACTTGAGCCACGCGAGGCAGATCGAGTTTTTGTTGTTGGTGCGCCTGCGCCGGCGAATGGAGGCACCCAAACTTTGACATCAAATCTTTTACCGTTGACTTCGACAACTGTGTTTTTTTCAACGAGACCATCGCCATTTGCCTGTGTCTCTCCGGTTGTTGAAATAATTTTTGATAAATCTAAAGTCTCTTCAACCCACTTGGTCGAATGTTTCGTCGCGGCGAAATCTGGATGACGCAAAATCGCAAGATCAGCTTGAATCGTCGTATGTAGGCCTTCGATCTTGGTTTCTTCTAGCGCTCGAATTGTTCGCGCAATCGCAGTCTCACGATCTTTTCCCCAAACAATTAACTTTCCAATTAGGTTGTCGTAGTACTGGCTGACTGTGTCACCAGATTCGTAGCCACCGTCGAATCGAACACCAAAACCGTCAGGTGTTGTGAGTTTTGTAATCGTGCCAGGCGACGGTAAAAACTTTCCGGCTGTTGGGTTTTCGGCATTGATTCGCACCTCAATTGCATGACCGCGACGAGCCGCCAAAACTTGCTTTTGCGTCATCGGTAATTTCTCGCCACATGCAACACGAATTTGCCATTCGACCAAGTCAATACCAGTAATCAGTTCTGTAACTGGGTGCTCAACTTGTAGTCGCGTGTTCATTTCTAAAAAGAAAAACTCTTCATCCTGATAAATAAATTCAACAGTTCCGGCATTGAAATAGCCAACTGCTTTTGCGGCTTTTACTGCGGCAGCACCCATTTCTTCTTCTACGCCATCTGGTAGTGCTGGTGCTGGGGCTTCTTCGATAAGTTTTTGGTGTCGTCGTTGCGCAGAGCAGTCGCGTGATGAAACCCACACGACATTTCCGTGGGTGTCACCAACAAGCTGAATTTCAATATGCCGTGGCCACGAGAGATATTTCTCAACATAAATTTCATCCCGCCCGAAAAACGCCTTCGATTCGCGCTGCGCAGATTCCATTGCTTCTTGCACGCTCTTTTCGTCGCGCACAACTTTCATACCGCGTCCGCCACCGCCGAATGCAGCCTTGATTGCTACTGGCCATCCGTGACTTTTGCCGAACGCCAAAATCTCGTCGGCGCTCTTTAGAAATTCTGTCGTGCCGGGCACAATTGGCGCACCGCCACGAAGTGCCGCTTTACGTGAAGAAACTTTGTCTCCCATTTCGACTATTGCTGCGGGTGGCGGCCCGATAAATGCCACACCCATATCTGTAATAGTTTTTGCAAAATCAGCATTCTCGCTAAAAAAGCCATAACCAGGGTGAACGGCGTCGGCGCCACTGAGTTTGATTGCTTTAATAATCGCATCCGTTTTTAGATAACTCTCAGCGGCAGTTGTTCCGCCTAGCGCAAAGGCTTCGTCAGCAAGTCGCACATGTAGCGCGTTGCGATCAAGTTCGCTATACACGGCGACCGTTGCGATACCCATTTCGCGAGCGGTGCGGATTACTCGTACTGCGATTTCGCCTCGGTTGGCGATAAGGATTTTCTTTAACACGGGTTACTATTCTCGCTGATGACAAGCACTGATTACAACTGGCCCGAGAATTGGTTTGTGCGCAGAGTACGAGAAACTGGCAGCACAAATACAGATTTATTTGCTGATGCCCTTGCTGGTGCGCCGAGTTACAGCGTTTTAATGGCAGATAATCAGACCGCTGGTCGCGGTCGACTTGACCGAACTTGGGAAGCAAAGCCAGGTACGAATCTTCTCGTCTCGATTTTATTTCGCAGTGAGGCAAATTTGCTAACGATGTGGCCGCGAGTTGTTGCGCTTGCTGCGGCTCATGCGTGCCAAAAACTGATTTCAAGCGGTCGGCTGAATGTCTCGACTTCGCCAACAATTAAATTGAAGTGGCCAAACGATCTACTAATAGTTGATCGCAAACTAGGCGGCATGTTGAGTGTCGGTGATCAGCAAAAGCAATTTGTCGTTGTAGGTATCGGTATCAATGTTGGCTGGGCACCACAAGAGGCTGTTTCGCTAAGCGAATTTTTCATCGAAAAGTCGCCGAGCCCAGTTAAATTACTCGAAAATATGTTGCTCGAAATAACTCATCTTGAAAAATTGAGTTTGACCGAACAACAAGAAAAATACGTCGCGTTACTAGCAACACTTGGCAAAGCAGTAAGAGTTGAGTTGACAAATGGTGCAGTGATCACAGGTCAAGCCCGAGATGTAGATACTGAAGGTCGATTAGTAGTTATAGAAACCGACAAAAACTCAGTGCAGCACGTCATTGATACTGGTGATGTAGTGCACCTGCGCAACGCCGATCGCGGCTAACTTTGAAATCGCATGTCGCGATCAAAAACAAAAAATAATCGCTTAGTTAGAAAGCGAAATGCTTTGATGCTATTTTTAGTTTTCAGTAGCCTTGGCGCGCTGCAAATTGTCACAGCAATAAAATCTCAGTTGGCCACTGTTAGACGAGACTTAGTTGCATCTTCTGCGTTATCTGCGCCAAGCGCTGGCTTCGAAAATTATTTGCTTGTTGGCTCAGATTCGCGAGAAGGCACAGACCCTAATGATGCTGATTTCGCGGCAATAGGTGGCGAAGGCGAAGTTTCGGGTCGCCGAAGTGACACGCTGATGATTTTTCACTATGACATTGCAACTGGTGCCGGAGCCTTGATTTCGTTTCCACGCGACTTGTGGGTCAAGTTAGGTGATGGCCAAAAGGCTGGTCGAATTAATTCTGCATATCAGTTAGGTACCGATGTGCTGATCCGTACTATTCAAAATGAGTTCGGCATACCGATTCATCATTATTTAGAAATTGATTTTCAAGGTTTCAAGGGACTCGTCGATTCAATCGGCGGTGTGCAAATTTGTACGCAGTTTCCGTCGCGCGATAAACACACAGGGTTCTTTATGCCAGGTGGGTGTCACAACTTAGAGGGAGTGCGTGCTTTGGCGTTTGCGCGCAGTCGTTTTTTTGAAACAAAAGTTGAAAATAAATGGCAGATTGACGGATCATCCGACATCGGTCGCGGTAAACGGCAGCGTCAGTTCATCGCCTCAATGTTGAATTCAGGACTCACTCGTGTGATTTCCAATCCGTTTATGGTTTCGAGCGCATTTGCTGGTGCAACTAAATCAATCATCACTGATGAGAATCTTGATTTAACTGAATTTGCAAAGAAGATTAGGCCAGCCGCCAAAGGTGCGATCAGCAGATACTCACTCGCGGTTTATGGTGGTCAAGTTGGCGAAGATTCTGTGTTGCGCGTGTCAAAAGATGCGGCTCCGGTGCTCGCATTTTTTGGCGGCACAGGCCCGGCCCCAGAAGTACTAGACGATAACTAGTAGACGAGAACTCGTACAAGAGAACTAGTAATTTAAGCGGTACAACACATAAAGTGTTCACTTTAAATCAAACCCAAATCGATTTTGTGCCGCATCGATAACGCTCCGCCATCATCGCGATGGTCATGGGACTCGACGAGCATGTTTTAAACTCCATTCAATATATGGTTTGACCTCGATAAAAAAATCCTCGACAGATAGTCCAAAAACTCTTTGGAATGTCTCTTTACCTGCAGCATCCCGCGCCAAAAAGTTAGTTATGTCACTTGGTTTTATGCTATTGATCGCTTCAGGCCAAAAGCTTAACGTTCTCTCAAGTCCATACTTGGCTAACAAGTATTCATACATCACAGCGCCTATTGAATAAGCTTCGAGCATATCCTCATTAAATTTTTCATATCCCAACTTCCAATTCCCACTATTTGAAAGTATGTTTCCACGTTTATCTTCACCAAAACTTGTCCATTTACCATCGGCGCTTAAGAGGTAGCCCATATATGTAGCCGAGCCTTCTGCCATCCATAATGGACTTGACTCCTTTAGGCTCGGAAATTTTATTGCCTCCTCAGAATCCAACTTGTGACTGGTGTAAATCCATTGAATTGCATGGAAAGTTTCATGGATAAGGAGGTCCCGTTCCAAATATTTTTCATCGCAATTCGACGTGGCGACCATTCCAACTCCATGACCTAAAACGGAGAAGCCTCCGCCTGCGCCTCTATAGTCCGTATAGTCACCGGATTCTGCATCAAGAATTAACACACCCTGGGGTGTGGTTGCACACTTACTTGAGACTTGATACATATTGAAAAACATTTGTGGATCCGGGGCTTTTTTAAATACTTCACAAGCCCACTCTTTATCGCTCCCTAAAATATAGAGATCTGCATTACTATTTTTTGGAATCATTGGTGAGAAATACTTCTTCATGATTTCAATCTGCTCAGAATAAAATTTGCGCTTGAAATCAGTTGTTGTAGGATCCCAGGAAATTATGAACGGATCATGCAAGCTCGCTTTTTGATTTAGAATCGTATTCTTTGCAAGGGTTCCAATTAGAGGATAATCAGTGCTCTTAATTGGGGCAATGCTCTGAAATGTTTGAGCTTTCTTTTTAACTGGAGTTGGAGTTGGTGCAACTTTCTCCATAACTGGAGGATTACAACTTGGTGCAACGGTTAACATCCACAATAAATTCTTTCCCAAAGAACGTTCACCTTGACTCGTAGATTCAAAATGCTCGACTAGCGAACATGTATAGCTCTTACTTGAAGTAACAGATGTAATGCCTTCCTTAGAACAACCGTCTCCTTCTTTAACATCAGCATTAATTGGGGCAATGCTCTGAAATGGTGCAACGGTTGTAGTGGCTTCGATAGGTGCAACGGTTGTATTGGTTTCTATAGGTGCAACAGATTCGGTGGTTACTACCGAATCTGTGGTCGCTGAAGAACCACCACACCCTGATGCCATCACCAAGACGCAAATTGTGCTTGCGATTCTCAGCACTTTTTTCCCTAGAATCAGTTTCCAGTAGTCAATTTCTTTGGTTCTAGTCATGACTCTCCTTAACGAATGTCATTGCTAAAAAGTCACATTAGACCCTTGGATGCAAATTTTGCAAAATTGCGGACAAGCTCTACGGTGCGCTCTTTGCTACCTGGAATCAGTTTCCAGTAGTCAACTTCTAATTGAGTTTGGTGCCACAAAACTTGGCGGCAAGTGGCGAGAATTCAGCACTAATTACTGGTACACCAATTTTATTGCCTTGCACAAAATCGCAGCCCAAAAGTTTCAAGCGTTGCGATTGATCTTCTGTGGTTACCCATTCTGCAACAACTGACATATTTAAAGAGTGAGCAAGTTGAATCACTGAGCGCACGATCGGGTCATCGTTGCCTTGCGAACCAATGTCGCGAATAAATGTGCCGTCAAGCTTCAAGTAATCAGCAGGAAAGTTACGCAAGTTTACGAGTGACGAGAACCCGGTACCGAAGTCGTCAATTGCAAGTTTGATGCCAAGTCGCCGCAACGCATTTAGCGTGCGCATAACGCCACCTTTGTCGTCAAGCAAAGTCGACTCGGTGACTTCGAGATCAACTTGATGCGGCTCAAGTTTTGCATCACGCAACGATGCCATCGTCCGTTCAACAAATGTTGCGTCGCGAAGTTGTCTCGCTGAGACATTGATGTGCATTACAAAAGAATTGTCAATTGATTTTTCATCTAGCCATTGGCGCATGTCTGCGCACGCTTGACGACCAACCCAATCGCCAATTGGTCCGATCAAACCAGATTCTTCAGCCAACGAAAGAAAAACAGGAGGAGTCAGCACTCCGCGGTCTGGATGTTGCCAACGCAACAATGCCTCTGCTCCAGCAATGCGACCAGTGTGTGTTGAAACAATTGGCTGGTAGACCAAAAATAGTTGATTAGTAGCCAATGCGCGTTCAAGTTGCGCACTTAGTGAGCTTCGCTCACGAGCGTTGGCGCTCATTTCTTCGTTATACATTTCGCACCGACCACGACCGCGTTGTTTAGCCAAATACATTGCGCTGTCGGCGTGATGCAACAAAGTGACAGCGGCATCGGCACTCGACATTTCATCCAGCAGCGAAGCGCTAGCCATTGCGATGCCGATGCTTGCGCTGGTTGTAATTTCGAATCCTTGTAAAATTTGTTCGCCAGTTACTGATGTTCTCATGCGATTGGCAACATCCATTGCGACTTGTTCATCGCCAAGGCCATCGCAGAGAATTACAAACTCATCGCCGCCGATGCGCGCCACAACATCTGATGGTCGAGTCGCACTGACAAGACGCTTAGACATGTTGACGATTAATTGATCTCCGACCGAGTGTCCGATTGTGTCATTAACATCTTTCAGTTTGTCTAGGTCGACAAATAAAACAGTCACGCCCCGTTTGAGAGTTCGTGAGCGATCAAGTGCCTCTGCAAGTTTGCGTAGAAATAAAACACGGTTTGGCAGACCAGTAAGTGCATCGTGAGTGGCTTGACGCTGCAACTCATCTTGTGTTTGTTTTGATTCGGTTATGTCGCGGGCAATTGACGAATAATGTTCAATCGCACCTTGCGAGTCGCGCACAATCTGCAAAACAACATCGAGCGTGCGCATGATTCCGTCTGCGCTACGAAATCCAACTTCACCTTGCCAGCGATTTGATGTTGTGCCAGTTGTGATCTCGCGCGGTAACTGATCACGAATCGCTTGAATGAAAGTTTGAATTGCCGCGTCGCTATTTGCTGGCGTCTCGTTTATCCCAACAAGTTGCTGTGCGTAGTCGTTGGCAAACATCAATGCACCGTTGCGATCAAATACCAATACGGCATCGTGCGATGCATCAAGTAACCCAATTAGTTGTTCACTCAACATTCGTCTCGCGACTGCTTGCGTCACATCGTGAGCCGTGCCGATATGACTAGTCACGACACCAGCATTATTTTTTTGTGGTTGCGTCGAAACTAAAATCCACATTGCCTCACCATTTGGTTGCCACAGGCGAAACTCAAAATTAAATGGTGTCTGAGTTTCTTTTGCGAGTTGCCAAGCGCGTTCGGCAGCCGTTCGTTCTTGTGGCTGTGCGTTCACCCACGGTGCTGTTCCAACCACAAGCGGTGCTCCTGCGAGTGCAAGTAAACGAAATGCATCGTTGGCCACAACGAGTCGACCGTCTGTATCCGTTTCAAATAAACAGATCGGCAGTGCGGTAAGCAGAGATGCGATGTTTGGGTCTATGCCTCAATCATTACACGCAACACGGATGCGTTACGGGGTTTGGGCGAAGAATCGAGTTTCGGCCGAGTCGAAGGCGCTGGACTGAATTGCCTCGTAAAGCAATTGTGAGTCAGTCAGCGATTTCGGATCTGGAACGAACTCAATCAGTTGGTCAAGTGCGTAGATGACAAGAACATATTCGTGTAGTTCACTATCTGTGGGGCACGGACCGTTGTATCCGGTTTTTACTTTCGTGCCGTTTGTTGTTGCTCCAACGATTACTCCCTCGGGAAGACCGCCTTCTTGGATCGCTGTCTGACTTGGGCTGATGTTTGCCACCACCCAAAGTGGTTTTTCTGGAACGGCTAGGTCAATAACCGTGATCGCCAAACTCTTGGCTGAACTTGGCGGATTCGAAATAATTAATGAAGGGGAAATATTGACTCCGGTGCAAGTGTGCCGCGAATCAATTGCGCCATCATCAAGCCATGTGCCCGAAACGGTAAACATCGGCTGCGTTCCCGTATCTTGCACCTCGGTCGGTGAGGCAACTGTCGTTGCGACAATCGCTACGGATTCACCTTGTCCAGGACCGGCCTCACGAAGCACGCGTCCATCTGTTGAGCACGAAGCGAGAGTGACGGCTGCCAAACAAAACATCGTGATGAGTGATGCGCGACTGCCAAGAAAATTTTGTCTCACGAGCATTGAGATTAGTTTACGGCATCACCTGGCAACTTAAAGATCACTAGCCTGCACGAGGTGAGAAAATCTACTTTGCGAACTTCGCCGCGCTACGATGCGCAAGGCAACCAGCTTTGCGCGATGACGATTCATGCGCACCCAGATGATGAAGCCTCAAAGGGCGCACCGACTTTTGCAATGTACAGCGAATCAGGCGTGCGCACGGTGTTGGTTTGTTGCACCGGTGGCGAAGAGGGCGATCTAAATAATCCTGCGCTCAAAGAACCTGGTATGCCGTTTCACGGGCTAGACGAAGTTGCTCAACAAAAATTGATGGAGGCTGTGCGTCCAGTTGAACTTGCGAACAGTGTCGAAATTATCGGGTTCAGTAAATTGCACATGCTTGGATATCGCGACTCAGGAATGGTCGACTCGCCAAAAAATTTGAACCCAGAGTGTTTTCACATGGCAGATATGGATCAAGCCACTGGCCGACTCGTTAAATTAATTCGAACAGAAAAGCCACACGTGTTGGTGACATATAACGATGACCATCGTGGCTACCCACACCCAGACCACGTCAAGGTGCATGAGATCAGTGTTCGAGCTTTTGATCGCGCGGGTGATCCGTTTTGGTATCCAGATGCCGGGCAGCCATGGCAACCTTCAAAAATGTATTACTCGGTTTGGTCACGTTCGCGATTAACTGCGGTGCACGAAGCATTGTTGCGCTTGCGGGGTTCATCGCCTTATGAGGATGATTGGTTTAAGCGGCCAAACATGGACGACCGAATAACGACCAAATTAGAGATCGCCAAATATTTGTGGGCTCGCTCTGGGTCGTTGAGGGCACATGCAACACAAGTCGACGAAAAAGAACCATTTTGGTTTGGGCTTAGCGATGAAGAACTTGCAGATGTATATCCATTTGAAGATTGGATTTTGGCAAAGTCAAGTCTTGAAAATCACTCCGCAGATTCACAGCACCTTGAAGATGATTTGTTCGCCGGAATTCGCTAGTTAAAAAGCAGACGAGCTAGCTAGTTCGCATCAGCGTGCGCAGGTCGCGAAAGCCAATCATTGTTGCACCACTCGCAGTTATCGCATCTCTGAGTTCTTGGTCATTAACAACGAGTTCATAGTCGTCGATCCAACTTTGTGAGATTTCACCGAGTGCGCGCACCTCGGGTGTGTCGATACACGGTTGCACAT
>Ga0209553_1001502_pt1 | contig 11595 bp, 12 predicted proteins | sample LauGreFBDMM110DN_2_FD_188217 | JGI IMG/M metagenome (GOLD analysis project Ga0209553, IMG submission 188217) | Freshwater lake microbial communities from Lake Michigan, USA - Fa13.BD.MM110.DN (SPAdes) (version 2) | ecosystem: Environmental > Aquatic > Freshwater > Lake | place: Lake Michigan...
CCGCCGGTGCAATTATCCACGGATGCGGCCTCGGAGTTTTGTCGCACTATCTGGATCCGCTGTCCGTCCTTGAATCGGCAGCTCCGCGCGTGCGAATCCCAGCTGCGATGCGCGGTGATTGCAAATCGGACGATAACGAGACGACACTTCTCGCCCACTTTCGCCGGCTGGATTCAGCAGCGCAAAACCTCATCAGCATGACTGCAGAACGGTTAGCCACTACCTAATTCACGGAATCGCAACTCGTCGTGGAAGTAGATTCAGCTTACCTTCAATCCTCACAAAGTCGTCGGTAGTATTTGTCCGGGATGAGATTTGGTACTCGTAATCATCCGCAGCTACGCAGCCAGATGCGGTTCCGGCGGCAATAATTTCGACCGAGATGAGCAGCAACGTGCTTGCTCCGGATCCCGACTGAGCCAGACTTGTGATCGTGCCTGGAATGAGAGACGCCGCGCTGCGCGCGCGACTCGCACCCCATGCAAGGTTTGCGATCGGGATTGCATTAAGGATCGTGTAGAGTCCTCCCGCAGGATCGCTGACAGTGATCGTGAGCTGCGTTCCGCTTGCAACTTTGCAATCGTCCCCGATGTACAAGGTGATTCCCCCACCAGACGCGACGCGCCCCGCAACTTCGATCGGCGTTCCTGCCAGACTCGCCGCAATTGCCGTGGTCGTAACTTGCACGGCTAGCAGCGTCGTCTGTGATGCGTCTCCTGATCCGCCGCCGCCGCCAGCATCCTTAATCGCCTCTAGATTGTCCGTAGTGCCGACATAAGTCGCCGTGCCTCCGGTCTGGATCTCAGCTTCTGCCGCAATCATCCCAGCCGACCCCGCATCTTTGCGGAATGCCCGACGCAACCAGTGTGCTAGCGACGTGATGCCGCTCAAAACTGTCTGCACGGCAGTGACCTGTGCGCCGACGGTGCTGACGTTGGCCGCAGTCGCCAAGCCTGATTGCATCTCAGCCACAGCGTCCGCAGCAAGTGCCGATGCGTTGACGACATTGGCCCCGATGCTACTGACCGTGATGCCGCTGGCCGCCGTGATGTTCGTTGGTGTCGCCAATCCACTCTGGATCTCAGCCACAGCGTCCGCTGCCAGTGCCGATGCGTTGACGACGTCGGGGTTGATGCTGCCAACCGTCACGGCAGCAGTCACAGATCCAACCGCACCCGTCACGCTGCCAACCGCTCCGCTGAGATTGCCAGTAATGTTGCCAGTGATCGCCGTGATATTTGTCGTCGTCGCAATCACACCGGCCATCGTAGTAATTGCGGCAGTAGCCCCGACCAGTCCGCCCGTTGCGTTGACAGCGTTGGTGACGATAGCATCATAGACCGTTGCCGGCAGGACATTTAGCCGCACCGCACTTGCCGAATTTGTGCCGCTGTTAAGCACCACCGTTACTTCGCCGACTGCTGAAATGTCCGCCGCTTTGAGCAGCAATAAATAGACACCTGTCGCCGAGTGTGTGAGTGTTGCCGCCGCATCTAGTGCCGCTGCCGCTGCTCCGTTTTTCATAATCTTGACAGACGCAACAACTTCGCTCGTGACGGCTGCACCCGTTGAATCAAGCACCGGCCCAAAGACGATTGTCTTGTCTGTCGATAGTTTTGCGAACAACATTTTATGATCCTATCAATGCACGACGAAGACGATTTGTTGTAACTTGTACCGACGATCTGCGGCGTGGAGCCATCTCGTAGGCGATGCCGCGACGTGTTGCTAGGATGACACTTTCGTGAAACGATATCGTGCGGTTATAAAATCGGATGTCATCCATCAACGCCCCCGCACCGTTATCCGCAAGATCGTACCCTATTTGACTGACGTTTCCCGTGTAGATGCCTACTCCACCAGCTTGAGCCGCATGAATAATTTTATCGACGACAAGCGTATAATTCGCTGAATTCGTCGAACTTGGCCCTGCATACATATTTAGAGTAAAATGTCTCCATACTCCGACACCACCTGCGACTGATGGAGTTGTTGTAAATTGTTTTGACGCACCGCTGGACACGTTGAACAGTGATATGCCGTAATAACTCGTTTGGTCAGTCCTTAAGATTCCTAGGTCGCGTCCTGTCGATGTTTTGATTCGAAATCGGGAGGGATATGCGGGTAACGTGACAACATTTTCCCACCAGCAGATACTAAATGGAGCGATGTCGTTTAATGTCGTGTTACTAATCGAAACATAATCATCCGTCCCATCAAAGTTCATCGCATACCGACCCTGACTAGCCGCCCAAGTCGGCCCATTAGTCAGTGTGCCGTTGTTCCCCAATCCACTCTGATCCCGCAGCACCAAACCACTCGGCCCAAGTCCCGGATTCCACGAACCGACGCACCCCTTCCACAGTGACGGATAAAGTGGCTGTCCGTCGCGAGGTGCAAATCCATTTAGATAACTGGCTGGCAGAATCACTAGACCGTATCCTCAATGCTGCTTTCAAGCGGTGTTAGATTGACGAACTGATTTGCTTCAGTCGAAGTCAGTGCCGCACCACTGCGATTGTCGATCACAAAATTGACGTAGCGAGCCTTGGGAAACATGATGCCGACGTTCGCCCGCTGCGATCCTGTCGTTGCCGAACAGATCAACGCCCCGATAAATTCCGTCTGCACAATTGACGCATCTTTGTTGCTTGAATAGCCAGCGTAGGTAGCGTCCGATCCGCTGGTATTGCCCGTGCCTGCACCTGTTGTGCTGCTGTAACTGGCATAGATGTTGATCGCGCTCCCTGCCGTTGCAGTCGCAGCGATATCAAACTGGCAATCGACTCGCCATCGCTCCGCCCACAGCGCACCTAGATCCAGCGTGGCTGATTGCCGTGCCCCTGCTGTAGTCGTATTGCCGTTCGCCAGCGATGCCAGCGTGATACCCGCTGTGCCTCCCGACTTGACGGTCTTAACTGTGCCTTCACCGACCTTGAAATAATCTGGTAGAGCCATTGCTATTGCTTTCGATTATGGAATAAAAGGATAGGCTGTTTCAACGTCTGCACCCGAAATCGTCGGTGCTATTTCCGCTGCTGCCAGTAGTGGTGCTGCCTGTGCTTCCGTCAGTCCGATGCCTCCGCTGGCGACTGGTAATGTCCAGATTGCACGCACCCTAGCGTCTGCGAAATCGACACCGGGAGCACCGGGCAACATCCACTTCGCGACTCGTGCCACGATTGGATTTTGAGCAGCCACTGCCTCAATCTGTTGTAGCACCGCTTCGCCCGTAGTGCCGTCAGGATAGGCCGCCAGCACGCCAAGCTCTGTCATGCGTGTAGGTGTCAGCACCTTCGCAGCAATCGCCATGCAACGGATCGCACATTGATCCGCCGCACCAGCCTGTGCCAGTGCCAACGCCTGTGCGTCTGATTCGATGAGTGTTCTTAATTCTTGTGGTGTCATTTATTTCGGCTTTCAGTCTTCAATCTGGAACTCAAACCCACCAGTAACCGCGACCAGCTTTGCACTTTTGGTACATGCGGCCTTACTGCTATACGCTTCGCTGCACGCCATGCACTCGCCGTTGCCGCCAACCAGCCGCCAATACCATGCACCGTTGACGTTTTTTGTTGCCACGACTTTCATTGTTCACCCTCTTAAATTAGACCTCAATTGCTTTGCCACCCAAAGTGGACTCAAACGCAGTCAATGGATTTCTGTTTGCTTTGAGACTCGTTGCAATCGCTGCGTTTCTCAGCACACAACGCCCACCGTACATCGTCAAACTATCCAGCGTACATACGGTGTCGGCATACGGTGCTGTTCCAAATTCGCCGTCAAGAATCACCACCGAATTTGAAGCATGCGTGCCGATCCACACGACGGCCGGATAGGTATCCGCGCTGCTTCCAGTGTTGCGGATCTCGATCGCAGTCGCTGCTGTGCCGGTGTCCAAATAAACTCGGCTCGGGCCTGTGCCTTGATAGACGCCGACTGTGATCGTTGTCGCCCCGATCGTGAGCTGCTGCTCACGATATTCCAAATAGCCACCAGCATTGAGGTGCGGCAGACCGAGTTTTCTGTTTTGCCAGCCCATCGAAATCGTAAGCGACACCAGAGTGACGGCAGACTGTGCCAGCCCGTACAAACAATCCTCACCAGCGTCCTCAAATCTCACGGCGTCACCGGAAATCGGTACTCCAGACGGCGCCCAATTCGCGGCCGTATCCCAGTGATTAGGTCCAGCGCTGGCCGTCGTGTCCGTAGCTGTCAGCGTGTTGGTCGTGGCTCCGGTCAGGCTCGCGCCGTTGCCAGCCATTTCCGCGACGTTAGTTGCAGCCAATGCCGTCTCAAAAGTCACCGTCCACGGCCCACCGGCGGAACCAGTCACGGCCACGTCGCCGGCCCCAATGTTGCTCAATGCTTCGAGAGCGGCATCGACAGTTGCTGCGCTGGCATTGTACGCAATCGCGGACGTTGTCTGCCCGCTGTAGGTCAGCGTGAAGGAGCCGCCTGTCGGTGTGCCGTTAAGCGTCACAACTTGCACTTCATTCACCGCTGTCACGCCGGGCTGCGAAACAGTCACCGTGCGCCGAAATACACCTGTTCCGGATGCGCTGTAAACAGATGCGGTCATCAACGATTGGTTTGCGGACCCATCAACATCAGTGAACTCGATTGAAAAAAGGTAGTCGGTCTTTGTGACAGTCACAGAATCCACGTTACTTAACGCTTGAAGAATGGTCTGCATTTGCGCGGCCGTAGTGTCCCGATTCATTGTGCTGGCCGTAGTTTGTCCATCGAGCGTCAAAGTAAACGTTGTAGCACTCGCGGATTGCGTTAGCACCGTTTGAATTTCATTTTGGACAGTTCCTGTCGTGGATCCTTGCTGGGTTGTCCGGATAAGCGGCTTCGTGCTAGTAAGGTCAACGATCAGAGTCGCAACGAGCGTCCCAGCCAACGCCGCAACAAACGTCACTGTGTACGTGTCGTCGTTGGTGTCTGTGGTTTTCGCAACGGTTGCGTTGCTTGCTCCGATCGTGCTCAGTAGTTGAATTTCAGTCTGGACAGTTGCCGCACTAGCCCCGACCGCAATCGCAGTCGTGATCTGATCGCCGAGCACGATCGTGAACGTGCCTGCTGCAGATAGCGGAATCGTAAACGACTGGACGCAATTGGTTCCGGTGACGCCCTGCGTAGTCGTGACGACAGAAACCGGCTGCAGCGCGTCAAGACTTGAGTCCTGCGCTACGATAAACGGCACGCCCGCTTCGGACGCCGTCAGCAACAGATTGCTGCCGCTGACTGTCGCCGTGACTTCTGCCCATTCGGGATCGGCGGACGCCCCGATAGCCGTCACAAACAACGTTGCCACGTTTGCAGCTGTCGCCGCGGTCGCCGTAACGCTGACGCGCTTGCCATTGATCGCCAGTGCAAAGATATCACCGATCGTGACCGCGGCCACAGGCGCCACTGTCGTGACCTGTGCAACGGCTGTCGCGTCACCTCGCCAGATTTTAGTCGTCATATTGCGGCCCTTTGTTTCGATTCATTGCTGTGCATGTTTAGCGTTTGTCGGTATGCAATCGAACTCTGCGCCAGTGGAACGCCGCAAAATTCTTGCATCCATCTTGCTCCGAGATTCCACTCAGCTTGAGACCAGCCAAGCGGATGCCGTTCGTGAAAGAAGAACGGCCGGCGGATCCAATTAAACTTGACTGCGTGACTGCGGAAATGATGCGGCAACCAATAATCCCAGACCGGCTTTCCAATGCCAAATGGCAGATTTGGTACGGTCGCCGCCAAATCCGGTGTCATCAAAAAGCAGTCCAAACCCCACGGCTCGTACTCTGCGGCAGTGATTGACTGGCCGGGCTCGTGGTTGTACCGCACGCCGATTGTCAGTTTGTGAGGCTCCGCAAGAGCGTCAGTAATCACCTGCGAATCGCCGTTGATTTCAATGTCTGAGTTGAGCAAAATAAACGGAATTCCGTTCTGCCTGCCCGCTTTCAGAATGCTTGAAATGCGCTGCGTCGGCTTCGCGTATTCCAGCGTCGTATTTTCGTTGACGTGACCGTGGACAAGGTTGGACAACCCTGTGTCCACGCGTGCCAGTTCCGCCGCCGTGTTGACCGCCAACACTTCGAGCCCGATGTCCCGCCACGACTGCACGCAGATCCGTTGTCGTTCCTGCTTTTTAGGATTTGGATTCAGCGACGTGATCGCGATGCACTTGCCACGGAACCTGTCAGGATCCGGCGGACGTACCGCTGGTGTCGCGGCCTGCGTCGCAAACTGCAGGCAATCGGCCTGCTCGTCAATTGCCAGCGGCTCTGTCGATCTCAGCGAAATTCCACGGCCATCAGACCGCAGTCTAAACAGATTGGTGCTGCTCATTTTTGCACCCTCGCGATATCAATATATTCCGGCCACGAATCAGCGTCAAAATTTACGTTGGTCGGCTGATCGTCCAGAAAGAATCGCACCGTTTCCCCAGTGCAATCCATCGTGATTCCGTCCGGAAGGCTGTATGTCACGTTCCAGACGTTGCCCGTCTCGCCGTAGTATAAATTATAACCAGCGACGCCTCCGTAGCCCCAGCCCCAGCCGTTATATCCCGCACCGCCATAGCCACCCCAAAACGGGTTTCCATATGTTTGGTCGCACTCATCGCCGGCCCAATTCGGTGACCAGCCCCAGCCGTTTCCGTAGTACCTGACATCCGCACTCAACCAACTCCAGTTTGCAAACCAACGGCTAAGCGTGATCTTCCAGACCGGCAACGTTCCTACCCGCGTGTATTGCAGAGCGCCAATCGATGGAATTGGATAGACTTGGGACACGGGGTTCAAAACGCCATCCGTGCTCTCTCCCTGATCGCCGCCGTCCACGATCCAAAGGCACTTGCATTGACCGGGGTACGTCATCGCATTGTTGTTTGCGTAGTAGAAACGCTTGAGCACACTGCCGGAAGGTTGCAAAAAACTTGGAGACGCCGGTGCGGTCCATTGAAACGTGAACGCGCTCCAATCTGTCGCGGGACAACCCGGACAGCGGATAATTTCGCATTCTGCGTTACAACCACACATTAAACGGAACTCGCTGCAAAATTAAAGCCTGGGCAATGCCAGTATTGTGCCATGTAAATGCCATCGCCCCACGGTGACGCCAGACTAATCGCACCGCGTTTTACCTGCCCCTCAATAAACGGAATTGCGTCAATTGAATCGACCAGCACAGGCTCTTCTCCGTCGGCTGTCTGCGACCGCCACAATTCATCCGTGACCAACAGACCGCCGTAGAAATCCGAGTAAGGGATTGCTGTAATTTCCTGCGCTGTGTCCTTCCACGCAAACTCCCACGTCCCCGGAAAAACAGTGATTCGGCAAATACTTGCCGGCAGTGGAATTGCAACTCGCACCTGTGCGCTCGTGGACTGACAATCAATCGTGTAGGTCGTGCCGTCAATTGTTATTCGAATATCACCTTCGAGATCTTTCCCAAACATCTGCAGAGTTGTTTGCTGCGTGTCTCGCGACGGCACAAACAACGCCACCTTGCGATATTCACGAGGCTCATAGACCGGATAGCCATCGTCCACATTCATCACGCGGTTGATCGATGGCGTGCGGCGTTTGGCAGCGACAACGCCAGCCTGCGGCCGGACGATCGTGCGCCAGTCGATCACCACCTGAGAAACCTCCCGGTGCTGTTCGTCAGTGAGTCCGTAAATTGCCTGTTCTTCGCTCATGTGAGTGGCAGAACTCCTTGAAAATTCAGGATTTTCTGCGTGTCAAAATACAGTTTTTTCAGAGTCCCAGGCTTGACTGGTTTATCGCCCGGACTGTCTAAGTAATCGCCAATCGCCCGACCTTTTTCGTCGAGTGGCACGGGCTCCTCAACATTTTCCGGAGGATCGCCGCGCTTGATGGGTTGCTGCACCCACACCAGTTTCGACGTGACCTTATCCCCGCCCGCCTGCAGGACCAATCGCCGGACCTGCACCAGCTCTACCGTGCCGACATTCCACAACTCGTGCGTCCACGTCCGAGGATCGGCCATCAGCGTCAACTGGTACTCGCTGTACGTCGCCCGTTCTTCTTCGATGAATTCACCGAATGAAACAGCGCCAAGCATCAGCGTTTTTGGTTGCCAGACAAGCCCGCGGATCTTGATCGCGTCCTGATTCAACGCCCCAAGATGCGTTTGCAGCCACGCCGGATCTGCTGCCAAATTCTTAGTCACGGAGTATTCGACCGTAGCAAATGTCTGCATCACGCCCGGAATAAATTCGCCGGCCGTGTTGACGATCGGATTGCCCTTTGCGTCAAAAAACGTGGGCTGTTCGACGAGCGAAGTCCGCCCGCTAATTTTAGCTTTGCGTTGCAACGGATTCGGGTCGTCTTGTCCGCTTTTGCTGATTCCATACTCGGCTTCCAGTGTCCAGACGAGACCACCGGCCCCGCGCGATGGCGTAATAAAGTCTAGGTAAAATCCGGGTTCGTCCGGATGAGATTGGTTCCACTGCGGAATCGGAGACATCCTGCGCAATGTCGTCCAGTTGAATCGGTCGCTGGTTTTGACAATGATCGTGTCAATAATTTTGTTTTGAGAGATGTCCCGCTTGTCTTCGATTTTGCTACTGCTGCGAGAGTATTCAACGATCGACGCCATTATGCAAACCCTCGCACTTCGAGTTGTTTGCCGCGGCGCGTGTCGCGTTCGATATTTTTCAGCGACGCGGCCGAAGCCACTGCTGCGTTTGCCGCTTTCTTCTGATCGTCAGACTTTTCAAAGCCCTTCAAAAACTGCTGAACAACCGACTGGCCTTCGCTGCTCCGCACAAATGCGGCCTTGTTTTCCACAGCTTTTTTACTCGCCTTTTCGATCACGGTGCCAGCTTCGCCGCCCGCTTCGTTGCTTGCAAGTGTCGGTTCTACCGCAACCGCCTGAGCAGCTTGGAAGTCCGACAAGAGTTTCATATTCTTGTCAATCGCGGTGCCGAGCGATGTTCCGAGCGATTCGCCCAGCCTCGCGCTGTCAGCTGCGAGCACCGCCTCCAGTTCTCCAATTGCTCGCGGTGGAATGTCCGGCAGCGCCGCCACGGTGTTTTTGAAACCGTCAAGTAGCGGAGTCCACGCCAGGGACAGCGATTTTGTTCCGCCGCTCGCGATAAAATCCCAAACGGCGGTCATGATCGCCATGATATTCTTACCAATGTTCGCAAAGACGTTCCCGACAAAACTCGCCGCCGTCATGAACAGTTGCGACCAGTTCGAACCAAACCAAGAAAACAATGCAGGCATAACGCCAGTAAAGAGGTGAGCAAAGTCCGCACCAAACCTCACTAGCGAAAGCCCGACGTTGATGAATGCAAGCGTGGCAATGTCTGGCCAATTCTGGAAAGCCCAAGTTGCCATTGCCGACATTTCCAAAAACGTCGTCATAAAGTTTCCTGCGGTCAATCCCAGCGCAGAAGTAATCACGTTGAACGTGACAGAGACGACTTCGGAGACCGCAGCAAATGCAGCTTTCACCACCATTGCAAATGCGATGAACGCCGGCATAGCGTTAGCAATTCCCGTCCGCAGATTCGCAAACATCGCCGAGCCACGAGTCATCATGCCCTTAAAGTCGAACGCCGCAATCAAATTGATTCCTAGTTCCCGCGCGGCAAGTGCCACGGTGTTTTTCAAATTCTTGAACATGCCCTCGGTCGTTTGCCCAATATTCTGAATAGATCCCGCGTAGATCCCCTGGCCGGTCGTTAAGTGTTCCAAAGCCGCGTTCATTTCCGCCGGCCCGATCTTGCCGTCTCGGATCATTTCCTTCAAAGCCAAACCGCTCTTGCCGGTCGCGTGCGCCAGCCCTTCGTAGATCGCAATTCCGCGATCTGACAACTGGTTGATTTTGTCCTGCTGAAACGCGCCTTGATTCATGCCCTGCTGATAAATGCGGGCCAAGTCATCCAGAGGCGTTTTAGTCGCTGCCGCAACCTGCCCAAGCTGATTTAGCTTTTCTTTAATGTCGTTCGCGGCCACTCCGGCCTTAAACAAAAGCACCCCAGACAACTGGACCGCATCGGCGTCAAACAAAGCAGCACCGGTCCACGATTCAAGATCTTTCTGAAGTGCTTTTCCCTGCTGCATGTTTTTCAACATTGTGCCGAATACAACGGCCCCGGTTTCAGCTTTCGCCGCCAGCTTGATGCCCCAAGCGGAAACCGCAGCCCCAAGCAACAGAAAGCCCGTGACACCCGCCTTGGCTGCTGAGAGCAGTTTGCCAGCAATCATGCCGACTACGCTGCCGACTGCACTGCCCACCGATCGAGCAAAAGAGAACATCGCAGCAGCTGCACGCATCGCCATGGATCCGGTATAGACCAACGCACGGCCCAGCATACTTGCCGCAATCGTCAAGGCCCGCATCGGGTTTGTGATAACCAGAACCGGCAGGCTGAGCAACTGAAACGCCGTCGCGGCCAACCTCGCGGCCCCCGACAGCACCCCGAGAACTGCAGCTCCAGCCTTGCCAGCAGCGCCAAGCACCAACAAGCCACCCACCACTAGTCGTATTTTTGGCGGCAACATTCCGAGCCAACCCCAGAGCACGCGGACCGCGCCGATCCAGCCTTTGAAAATGAACCAGACTTTGAACGCCGCCGAGGCTAAACCCCCGAAGACGCCCATCAATGTCGTCACCACGCCAGCAAGCATCATCAGGCCACCCCAGAGCATTTTGACCGGAATCAAAAGCACTCCGAACACGGACCTAAAAATCCCGCCCACAAACATCACTGCCGCGCCGATCATGCGCAAAGGAACAAGCAGCATTGCGAACGCAGTTCCAAGTAACTCAACGGCCAAATGGGCAGCGTGCGCCATGTGCATCATGTGCAACAGACCACCGGCAGCACCCTTGACAAAGTTGCCGACCGTGCCAAGCTTGCCGCCGACAACGCTGAGTGTACCGCCGAGAGTAGCAAACGAAGCAGACGCAACGCCGACACGGTTAACGAGCTCGCTAACTCGATGCGTCGTCGCGCCAACTTCTTCTTTCACCTTCCCCAACGTAGCCAGCGCGGATTCTGCCTTCAAAACTCCAACGTTGATTTTCAGGTTGAGGTCTTCGAGCGCCATTCACAGACTTTCCAGAATCGTGTCAGCAATCAATTGTGCTTCAGACTTCGGTGGTTCGTTATCCCACTTCGCCATAAAGTCTTTCGGTTCACATTCGTCCTTTAACCATGCGGCCCGCAGCCAAAACGTCTGATTTGCCCGTCCGTATTCCTCAACGTCACCACCAAACGGAAACAACCTCGCGTAAGCCATCCACTCGCACAACTGCCGGCGATTCAGATGCTGCTGAAGCACATCCGGATGAATGCACTTGTCACCGCCAATCGCCAAACACAACCGAAACATGAACTGAATTACGGAATCAGATCCAACTTTTTTTCAGCGTCTTCAACCACCCTGTCTTCGCCGCCGTTGTGTGTGCTAATCATTTGAATGAGAGCACCAATCAACCGAGACCGGCCTTTCAGCATCGTCTCAGCCGTGTCCTTCGTGTAAACCGGTGAATTGTCCGGATTGATGATCGAGTCACGAATCAAAGCCTTCTCAGCAGCAGCTGCGACCGCCCCACCTT
>Ga0209553_1001507_pt1 | contig 11575 bp, 11 predicted proteins | sample LauGreFBDMM110DN_2_FD_188217 | JGI IMG/M metagenome (GOLD analysis project Ga0209553, IMG submission 188217) | Freshwater lake microbial communities from Lake Michigan, USA - Fa13.BD.MM110.DN (SPAdes) (version 2) | ecosystem: Environmental > Aquatic > Freshwater > Lake | place: Lake Michigan...
GGCATCTGCGTCTGCTGACAGATTTAGGTGTCGTTCCAGCCGCCTCGTGACGTTCTCACGCAAACGCCGCACACAGCCCCCCACTGTGCCCGCCTGTCCCGCGATTCCGATCGCCGTGGCGAGTTCTTCCCCGGAACGCCGCACAAAACGCCCGTGGCCGTCCTGTTGCGTCAGGACATTCAGGATCTTCAGGGAGTGGCCGGCCCCCATGTCGCTCATGATGACAACACCGCAAAGTTCGGCTCGATCTTCAAACAGAATCAGCTCGCCCCCCGAAAAGCTGCGGAGCGACAAGCACTCTGCAACCGAGGGAACATCTGGTGGCACTGGCTCCGAATAAAAACTCAGCACCTGCCGAATCACGCTGCTGAGCGTACGGCCTTTATTCAGAAACGGTTTTGCAATGAAGTCACTTGCCCCGTTCCGGGAGAGTTCCGTGCTCAGATCCAGGCAATCAGCGCTGTAGCCGGTCATCACAATCACTGGCACACGTCCGGGTCCCTTGATCCGCTGAATATCCTTGAGCAGATTGCAACCGAACTCTTTATCAGCACCGCCCCGATTGGCTTTGGCCGGGATCTGCAGGTCCAGCAGGATGTAGGTGTATTCCGTCTCCCGCAGTTTCTCCTGCGCATCATGCTGATTGGTTACCCAGTCGTGCTCATGCCCGATGGAGAACAGACTGTCTTCGATCGAACCAATGATTCGATCGTCATCTTCGACGACCAGTGCTCGTGGCTTCATAGACTCTTCCCTCTACCGACTTCGCAGCGGCAACGCCATTGTTACCGCGGTCCCCATATTTTCCCGACTTTCCAATGTCAAAGATCCACCGTGGGCCGCAAGGTTACGGGCGGCGATGGGTAGTCCGTACCCTGAACTGTGCTTTTTGGTCTTGTTGCGCCGCCCTGGTGTCAACAGACGCAATGTGTCAGCCTCCTCGTCCGACATTCCCTGACCATTATCCACAATCACAATCGAAACCTGTTTGCCGGACAACGCCGCCTCAATCTCGATCCGTCCTGCTCGAAGTGTGTTGCTGGAAACGATAAAGGCTTCCATCGCATTCTTGAGGACATTGGCCAGAGCCATCACGATCTGATGCCTCGCAATCTCCACAACGATCGATTCGGAGACCTGGACCTGCAACAGGACGGGACCCGGATCAAATCCCACCTTCCGCACATTGTCGCGTGCCAATTCCACGGCCTCTGCCACCACGACCGCCAGCCTTTCCGGCTCGCGTTCTGTCGGCATGGGCTGCGTAAACGCACGCATGTCTTCAATGGCCAATTCCAGAAATTCGAGATCAGAGCGCACCCGTCCTCCAAGTCGTTTGGCCCTGGTGTCGGATTGCTCTGACACTTCCGTGATCAGCGAATGACAGTTCAGCTTGAGATGCGTCAAAATGCTGCGGAGGTCATGCACGATTGAACCGACCAGCAGCTCGCTATAGCGTTCACACATCCGCATCGCTTTGTTCGCAGCGGCTTTGCCGTGCTTTGATTCGATTGACTGGAAATGTTCACTCACCTGGTCCAGCGACCGTTTCGCTCGGGCGGCTGCCCGCTGGTTGACTCGACGCAGCTTGACCGCTCGCTCCACAGATCGACGCACATAGGCGTTCGCATCTGTGGAGAGCTGAGCGACAAGCCTGTCGAAATCCTGGTCCGGAAGTGACGGCAACAGATCAACGACCGCCCGGCGCACTTCCCATTTTGCGTCGGCGGTCAGTTCACGGATCAGGCCGAGGTCGGATTCTGAAGATCGACCTGCACTCCGGGATTCCCCGATGGCCTGCAAAAGTTCCCGCCGCTGCGACCATGACAGTGATGATTCACCGCCACGGAGTTGCGACAGGATTTTCTGCAGAGCTGATTCACTGACATCCATCATGGTCTTCCGAACCTGGCTGGAAACTTTTGCCTGCGCTGTTCGCTTCGTTTTGGACAGCGAACGACGTGAGGGAACCACCGGCTGACAAGCGGCCGCTCGAACGGAATCAGGAATGACACCCTTGTCAGAAGGCGTACCGGCATTTCCGGGCTTTGAAGGCATCCTCGCCTCCCTCCAATAATGTCACGATATCCATCTTGCACTGTTCCACGCTGCCTTCGTTCGCCTTGCGGGCGCTGGCTCCATTGGAGTCCAGCACAAACACGCGTTCGGCGTCACCCAGAACCGGGATGTTGGGGTTGTGCGTGACAAAGATCATCTGCCGGCGCGTCTTCACCTTGCGAATGCTGTCCACGACCGCTTCAAAGATAAACCGGTTGTCCAGGTTGTCCTCGGGTTGATCCACGAGCAGCGGGTTGTCGCTGTCGAGCAGCAGCAGCGGCAGAATGACTGTGCATTTCTGGCCGGTCGACAGCGACTGGGAATCTTTATAGGTGTCGCCATCCTTCAGTTCGATGCATGGCAGATCCGGCAGTTCCACTGTCTCCAGTTCAAACAGCACGGCTGGACTGGACAACGCGGTCATCGCCTTTTCCGCCTGCTCAAAATTCAGCTCCGCTTTCTCCATCAGTGCGGCTGCATCACGGCGTTGCAGAATCGACACCAGTTCCCCGGGCCAGATATGTTTGGCCAGTTTCTGTGCCACCATTCCGTGTTTGATCTTCGCGCCCTTCAGAGCGTCTTCCAGAAGTTTCTGGTAGCGATCCAGATGGCCCTGCTGGTAAATCTTTACTCGGATGGAAGGCGCCAGATGGGCATTAATCCGCTGAGCCACACTGGTTCGGACGCCAAATCGTTCATCCCAAAGTTCTGACAGTCGCTGCAGCAGATTACTGCGACAGGCCTGCAGTGCTTCAAGCTCCGTGAGATGTTGCTGACGTTGCCGACTCTTCGCCAGCAGCTCGTTGCGCCGTCGTTCCAGTTGAACTCGCTCAGCCGCTTCGCCCTGGGCCTGCTGGTGCTTTTCAATCAGGCTGCGAAATTCCATTTCCTGTTGCTTGTGACTGGCCATCAGACGGTTGCTTGCGTTAGCCAGCTGATTGACCACGGAGGCGATCTGCTGCCGTGCATCGAGCAGCAGGCGATCGACCTCGGCTCCGCACTGCGACACCTGCGTCAGGACGTCCTGAATCATGGCTGCGTTGGGGCTTCTCGCGACTTCTGAATCCCTGAGACCGGCTGCCTGTTGTCCAAGTCGACCGTTGAGTTTGGAAATCTCGGTTGCCAGTTCCTGCAATCCCTGCGATGCCGCAGTAATCATCCGTTGTTCCCGATCCCGCATAGACTTCAGTGCATGCGCCCGGTTGATTACGTCGGAATCCTGGCCACCGGCGCCCGCAAATTTCTGCAGACGTTCTTCCACACTGACCAGTGTGCCAAGTTCTTCAGTGAGAGCATTGATCCGTGTTTGCAACGGAAGAATCTGGCTGGCATTGCCCTTCAACGACGAGCAAACATGATCCAGCCGTCCTTCGATCTCGGCGATGCGTTCCAGTTCGAAATTATCAATCAACAACAACTGTGAAGTTGTGCGATCGGCGATGGTTTCGACTTCATTCTGGCTATAGATGTCGGCTCTGAAGACACCACCACTTTTGAACGTAAGATCAGTCGGCTGCCGGTCCGCGGTCAGCACAATCGGGTCTTCGCCGGCAGAGCGGCTAATGATATATGACAATCCGTCACGGGTTTCGATCGTGATCTCGACGCGGCCACCGGCGAGGTTGCGTTCCACCAGTGTCTCGATGCGTTTTCGCTCGGCCGGGTGATGCTCCCGTCCGGGCAATGAGTCGAGTGCGAAGCGAACCAGTTCCAGAGCCGTCGACTTGCCGGTGCCTCGAGCTCCGATGAAGCAGTTCAATCCATCTGCGAGATCGAACGTCGCTCCGTCCAGAAAACCACCGATGATTGAAATCCTGCGGATACGATGAGATGGCGCAATGGTGCTCATATTCGAGCCCTCCAATTCAGATCAGAGGCTTACGCGCGAACGCTCAGCGCAGCACACCGTCCCGGAACGAAAAGCGAAAATCACCAGCCGGCAAAGGTCGCAACGTCGGGGGCGAGTAGCTCGGGCAAAACGTGCCGCTAAAGCCTCTCAAACCAGCATGACGGAGTTGGCGACCCGGGTTCCACCGCACAAAGCAGCTTCGGTGATGCGAGGGCGAAATTTATCATGTTGACACGGACTGTCAACACATTCCTGGAAGAATTTTAGGGGTGTTACGCAGTGGCTTTCGTAACTCGTTTCGGCAAACGCACCGGTGAATAGCCTCTGGAATCCGCCCTCCGGGCTCTTCCCGCTCTGGGTAGCCATCGAAAAGCGATTCCCACTCGTCTCCTTGCCAGCCGTTTCCAATGGTGACAACCCCTCTCGCCAAAAGTAAACTCTGAGTTCTTCGATTTTTCGAGATTCGTTGCTGACCAAACAACGACAGAGAGGCCATTTCATTTCCGCACACTTCAAAAGTTGTTGATCAAGGCCACTGTCCGAACGGCTTTCGGCAGAGGTCGTTACCGCTTTATGATCCTGTTTGTTCCACCGGCGGCGGTTGCATCCAGAAATCTCTCAGCATAGGCCGTATCGACTCAGGATTGGAGCGTGTAGTATCTGCACTACAAAGCCTGCTGACGATCGTGTGCTAACGGCAGCACAATCATCAGAAGGGCTGTACATCCCAGTGCGATGATCAGTGAATGCTGCCACCGGGTTACCCAATCAACGGTGACGCTTTGCAGAGAAAATAAAAATGGCAACGATGCAATGCTGCCCAGGTTGTGAACTGCAAGAATCGTAATCTGTGTGCGTGGCCTCTCACGTGGACAAACTGATCGATTTGCCAGATTGCAAAGAAGCATCTGACCTTGACAGTTTACAGCTATCCCGAACATCGCCATCAGACAATCTAATTGTCTTAACGTATGTGAAGCCGAACGCAATGAATAATAGACAGCGCACCACGCCAGTGAGCTGAGCAAGATTCCAACCCATTCGCGCCCTTGAAAAACCTTCGAACTGACAAAAAGAAAAACCACTTCCATACCGATCATCAAAGCTAACCAGGCCGTCACATTGTTTTCACGCAGAAAGATGACGCCGTACGCGTCCCAGGGCACAGATGAGACCTTCAACAAGGCAGCAATGAGCCCAAGGATCACCATTCTCCGCGACGATACAGAACTGTCGGTCATCGGTTTCCGTTCTTCCGGGTCAACCATCTTGCCCTGCCTCCCACCACCAATGAGTGATAGAAAACCAATAGCCCCGAGGATCAGGCATAGTGCAATATGATCTCTCAGTTCCTGCACAACGATGGCCCCAACTCCAAATCCCATACTGCCGCACGCACGTGTGGCAAGAAACTTTTGCGACGATTTCATAGCACCCGCGTGCTCGAGTCCGAGCACGATGCTCGTCAGTGACACGCTCGTCACGATTGCCATGATATGCGGAATGCCTAAGGACAATTCCTCAACGCTTCTGGCAAGATACAAGTAAATGCCTCCAAGCATGGCCAACCACAGTCGACCAAAACCTTCAATTCGAACTCGCATCAACCCCAGGATGGAAACGACGACATTTCCGAGCAATGAAAAAACTATATAGTGAAAGCCAGCCTGCTCAATGCTCGACTTGGATTGCATCAGCGATGGAATGACAATCGACGTCGCGGCAAGAGAGAAATACAACACAAACATCCTTCCGTTGCTTAACATCGCGTTCATACAGGGACTCCTGAAATTCGATTGATTATCATCATGAATTTCGAGAGCTGCAGGATTTGTTTCCATGCATATCGTGAGTGCATGGTTATCAGAGTTCGGACTGACGCTCGCTCAAGTGGCGACAGAGGTGAAATCTAATGAAATTACAGCAATTCCCGAGCTTTTGAAACTTCTTGATCTTAATGGTTCTGTTATTTCTATTGATCTGATGCGGACTCAAGTGGCGATCGCCGAACAGATCGCTGACGGCAAAGGGCATTACATTCTGGCGTTGAAAGCCAATCAAGACAGACTCTTTCAGCAGTGTCATGAATTGTGTCGAGGAGAAAATCAGCGATGACTTTTCGGCGTCTTGAAGAGTCTTCGAAGAAGGCACATGGTCGCATTGACTCACGAACGTACCAGCAGTTTGAAGTGCCCAATGCGGTCACCGGAACGTCTCGGTGGAAGAGTCTGAAGACGATCGGTGTGTTTGTGTATAAGCGTTGCATCAAGGGCGAAGAGCGAATTGACATTCGATACTTTATCAGCAGTCTTCCTCTTGGAAGCGCAAAGTGTTCCGAGGCTGCTCGACGGCACTGGGGAATTGAAACCACATGTCACTGGAGTCAGGATGTGACTTATGGAGAAGACGGTTTAAGAACTCGCCAGCGTACAATCCCGGAGACTTTAGCATGGCTCAGACGCTTTACTTTGTCTCTGTTAAAGCCACATTTTGGAGAAGACAGCCTCGCCATGAAACGCAGAGTCTGCAGCAGGAGTGATGACTTCCTGATGGAAGTCCTTGATATCAATGGAACTTAAGTGCGCGCTAGATTTCAACCAAAACGTTTGAGTCAGAACGAGCGATCCAGACGCAGCCCGATATTCAGTAAAAAAGTCTGGATTGGGGCCACTGTTCCAGCAGGTTTCGATAGTAGCTCGATTAGCGCTTAATGATGCTATTTATTGCCCCGGCAGCCTCTAACTCGTCGAATTCACGCTCAATTTCGCTGATAAAATCTAAAAAGACGACTCCTTGATTCGCCTTCCGCCAATCATGCAACGTCTGCATCACCAACGGGTCGCCTGAAGCTTCCGCACCCAGAGCGACAACCACCGAGTTTGGGGAATGCCGCGCAGGATTCAACATCGTTGCCGCAGCCTCGTACCCTTTGAGACTGCAGGCAATCACGAAGGCAACGGCAGCGCTGCGAGACTGGCCAGCTCGACAACAGACCATCAAATTGGAGGAACCTTTTGCAAAATTGAGAGCGCGTTGGAGATCCTGTAACTGTGGCATCCTCTTTCCAGTCATTTGACGGCCCACGTCGTCGAATCGCAGGTAGATGTGTTTGATTGCGTTCCCAGCGACGAAATCAGTGTGTGTCAGTCCTGAGTCCAGAATGACAATGACGTCCCAGATCCCGGGCTGTTGCTGCAACGCAAAGCTGCCAGCAAGATAACCTCGAATGATGATGTTCATCCTTAAGCTTTCCCGTGATTAATCATGGCCGCAAAAGCTGCCGTTCGACTAGGCGTCGGTAATCCGCCTAGCCTTCATTTTATGCAACTCCTTTATCAGATCGGTATCGCTAGCCTTTTCTATATATTCATCAATTTCTTCATGGCTCACTGCATGAAGTTCTACAGCCGTTTCCAGTAAGTAGATTACATCGTGTACGCAATCCTCAGAACTGCCGAATTCAGCGATTTCATACTGATACAGTTGAACTGCTTCACTCGCCCATTTCCCGACCATTTCGATTACTTCTATTGACTGATTGCAGGTAGATTTTGCAAGCCACGTCGAAAAATCGAGTCGTCTCCATATTTTATGATGGTTATAGGTTACATACGCCGTCGCTGCCTGAACCAACAAGACTGGATCTACGCTCTTATCGCTTGCAATGACAGCTTCGAGAATGACTTCCAAAGGGGTGCAACTGGGGTCCTTAATTATTGAGGAGAAGCGGTGCCCCCCTATAGCTTTTTTCGAACGACTTTCGACCATTTGCAGAAAGTCGCCGAGAGAATTGTTCAGCAATTGATTGGCTTGCTTTTCGTTGATGATGACATTTGCGATCCCGGTAACCCAGCGCTTTTTTCTATGTCGATGAATTACTTTCTCCGGTAGTTTTTTAATTATTTGATTAAGCGCAGACTCTCCAAAGAGAGCTAGTAGGTTTTCGACATTCGGGATTAGATCTCGTGCATTTCTCCCTTCAATCACGTTTAATCCGTCAATCAATTGCGGCAACGCCGGGAAATGTTGCAGTCGCGCTAATCCGATTGCTGCCAACTGCCTGACCTCCACATTCTTGTTGCTAATCAGTGTGGTGAGTTCATCAGCCGCCTTAAGGTAAACCAATTCTTCGAGTCCGCTTTGCCTCTCGCTTGGGAGAAGACTTTTAATCTTTCTTAAGCTTTCCTTAATTTCTTTCGAAGTCGCTACTTCTGATTGTTGAGATATCTTTCTTAACGCTTCAATCGGAAAACAGGAATGCATTTTTTTTTGATTGCCGAAAGGCCCCTCAAACCATGAACACTCGACAAAAACTTCGCCAGGGTCGCTTCTCTGCAAAATGTAAGTAACAGTCATGCTGTTGCCGCCAGAGTTCAGTACAACAACATCTCCGAGCTTTAGATCTTCATTCATGTTGACTCGAACCTCAATGATTAGAAGTGGTGTGACTGCATCCTGCAAATGTATTTAGCCGCATCGTGGGTCTGCAATCGTTTTCGTTTCTCCAAGCGGGATCCGGGTGTTTCGCTATTTATGGTTAACTTGATACGGTCAACCAACTGATTAAAAGCTTTGATGGCACAGTCCCGATCGCCGGGATATTCCTGCAACGCTCGATTTAGGCGCCCGTCATGTATTGATTGGGATAGAAACTCAGAAGCGACTTCGGCAGCCCAAGCGTCCGCAACCGCTTTGTGATTTTCCTCTTCTCGGATGAAACCGAGACAGGGATAGATATCATCCGCGTATGCGTGTGCCCCGGGGAATTGTTTCCAGACGGGCGGTCGCGTTTTGGTCCCAATTAAAGAAAGTCCAAGTTCTGTTGCAATCTGAACCGCTCCATCCGTCATGAGATCAAAATCCAACTTCATCTGTTTTAATGGCTGACCAGAAGTTGAAGAGCCTGTATCATCACTGTAAAAAAGAAAGATTGCATTTTCGAAAATATTCACGGTCTCATCTCGGACGTTATCGTCACGTTTATCCCAGTATTCTGGCCATGAATCCCAACTGTAAGGAATAGTACAGCCGCTATGCCAAAAACGCGGATCATCTACTTCCACCACTATCTCCGGTAGACTGTCCGCGTTGAAACGAAAGCATCCGCTCATAAGAGTCTTGAGTCCTCTTGACAGAACATCAGTATTTGGCGACTTTCCCCAAAACCAATTTTTGATCCAAGTAATCCGAAGTTGTTCTTCAATTACATCTGTATCAAAGTTGGCATGCAGAGAAATTTCCCCTTCCCAATGACTTCCATTATGCATTGAAATCACCATCCTCTTTATCCAATTTGACATGGCGATATTGTCCAGTGTTTCAAGGGCGCATTGAAATCTGAAGTGCAACGCGGGTGTTTAGGTTTGATTGGGTGCGTAATTGACTTCCACGGGTGTCTGGAAGCCCAGGCATTTTCTGGGGCGATTATTAAGTTTGCGTTGAACGTCAACAAGGCTCGCAGTAGAGATTGCTCGGAAATCGGTTCCGTTGGGATAGTACGATATTCAGTAAAAAAGTGTGGATCAAGGCCACTGTCCGAACTGCTTTCGGCAGAGGTCGGTCACCGCTTTATGATCCGGTTTGTTGCTCCGGCTGCTTCTAAATCTTCGAATTCATGCTCGATTTCCTCCATGAAATCAGAAAGTTTTGGCTCGATTTGCCGTCCGCCAGTCTTGGAAAGTCTGCATCACCAACGGGTCGCCGGTCGCCTGTCCACCCAGAGCGACAACGAATGAGTTTGGAGAATGCCGAGCAGGATTTAACATCGCCACTGCGGCCTCGTATCCCTTGAGGCTGCAGGCAATAACGAAGGCAACGGCAGCACTTCGAGACTGACCAGCTCGACAACAGACCATCAAATTGGAGGAACCTTTTGCAAAATTGAGCGCGCGTTGGAGATCTTGTAACTGTGGCATCCTCTTTCCAGTCATTTGACGGTCCACGTCGTCGAATCGCAGGTAGACATGTTTGAGTGCGTTTTCAGATACGAAATCAGTGTGTGTCAGTCCTGAGTCCAGAATGACAATGACGTCCCAGATCCCGGGCTGTTGCTGCAACTTAAAGCTGCCAGCAAGATAACCTCGAATGATGATGTTCATCCCCAACCTTTCCCGTGATTAATCATGCATTCTGGCCACGTTCGTCCTTCAACGCTTTCGCGGTAGATCTTTTCGCGAAAAAAACGGATCTCCGAGCTCCAAAGGCGCCACCGCTCACGAGGCATTTTAGAGAGGACCATTTCGTTGAACTCCTCGCGCATCCGAGGCCACGGCCAATGAAAGCAACCTACGTCGTCCATAAGGAGGGCTGCCAGTCGATAGCTATCAGCGTTAAGCAAACCCCAGTCCAGATGTTCGGTGTTGAAGTGCTTCGGCTCAAAATCTGGGCTTCGATAACGAACCACAATTCGTCCTTCAGGTGTTTGCAGGCCTTCGTAAAAGCAAAGTCCAAACGTGTCAGCAGTCGACGCCATTTTTCAGCTCCAAGGCTACACCCAACTTGCCACCGCGTTTTGACAACGAGTAGCCCCCCGCATTACTTTCGGCCGAACATCCTACGGCCCATGCCAACTCACAAGCCATCCTGAATCACACTTCGTCTTTACCTTCTAAAAGTCGTAATGCAGCTGCTGGAAAATACAGCTGCCGCTGCGACAAACCACCCGTCGAGTGTTCAGACCATGAACACTGCACTTCGTACATCCCGTCATTCGCGTCAGGCTTCACATGAGTCATCCAGCAGTGTCGTGAAAAAGAGATTGAGAATCGGACGCACGTACGCACAGTGTTCTGGAAGCACTTCAATGATCAGCGTCTTCCGACCACGAACCAAATCGCTCAGAGTGAATTCGCTAACCGAAGTGGCAGCAGCGACTCCCTTATCAATGAAGAGCCGAAGAGCATTACGTGCCGTCGCAAACACCGTTTCGGCATCATGAGACCCGGACGCCATGAACGACAGAATGGAACCAATGAACGGAACCGCTGCTACCTCAAGAAACTGCGTGAGTCTGTTTTGGGACCATTCCAAGACCTGAAGAATGTCGGCAAAACAAACTTGGCCTTTCCGTTTCCGAATCGCCATCCCGCAACCCGCGATCAGGCGGGCCGAGTTTTGATTGAACCACTCTCCATCCCCGCTTGAAGCTGTTGTGTTCGCCTGAATAAAGATCTGACCGACATTGAGCCACATCCCCGGATCATCTCCGCATGCTTCAAGGACATTAATGGCAACTGTGCTTCGAGTAGGATCCATAGGATTCCAGATCATGAGGCGTCCACGTGAGTTTGGAAACTGCCGCAGCAATTCGTACTGTTCACATTTCGTATCGAGAGAGAGAGTGGGAGTACGATTCTGAAAATCCTGCAGCAGCAGCGGCAGGATGTACTTTTGTGTCTTTCCTCCACCCGTGATGCTGCTGATCAACAGGTTTTGAGATCGCAGTTCGGAGTTCAGGTAAAAGTTCCGCTTGTACAGACATCCGTCGGCAAGGATCAGGCTAACGTCGCGGAAACACGCAGGACTCGGTTCGTCCGGGGGGAACAGCATGGGACGCAAATCTTCTTCGCTGGCTCGTCGAGCTGCTCCAAAGATGGGTTCTGGCCAGTATGACGGCATGACGGGAGCGCTGGTTTCGGGAAGGCGAAACCAGTCCTCCGACTCAAGGTC
>Ga0209553_1001513_pt1 | contig 11557 bp, 8 predicted proteins | sample LauGreFBDMM110DN_2_FD_188217 | JGI IMG/M metagenome (GOLD analysis project Ga0209553, IMG submission 188217) | Freshwater lake microbial communities from Lake Michigan, USA - Fa13.BD.MM110.DN (SPAdes) (version 2) | ecosystem: Environmental > Aquatic > Freshwater > Lake | place: Lake Michigan, USA...
TTTCTAGGGTATCAAGGCTGGTCCAGTCTCGTTTTACCCGTTGCATCAGAGTTTTGATCGCATGCACCGGTCCAAGTCCCATGCGTGCCGGGTCGCAGCCGATAACGACGCCGTCGATCCATTCTGCCAGAATTGGCCAGCCATGGGATTCGGCAAATTCCTGATCTGCCAGCAACATGACGGCCGCGCCGTCGTTAATCCCGGACGCGTTTCCTGCCGTCACCGTGCCGTTTCTTTCATGTGTCTGAAACACGGGCGGCAACAGCGCTAGTTCCCCTGGAGTGACATCCGGCCGTGGATGCTGATCCGTTGTTAACTTTCCTACGGCTACAATTTCGTCTGCAAAATCACCGCGTGCGAGAGCCGCCCCAAACAAATGCTGGCTGCGTGCCGCAAACGCATCCTGAGTCTCGCGCGAGATCTTGAAAATCGCCGCCAGTTCTTCCGCTTGTTCGCCCATGTGGCGATTGCTGAAACTATCCAACAGTCCGTCCCGCTGCATAGAATCGACGGTTGCCGAGAAGTCCGGCTGTTGCCCTTTCCCCGGTCGCGCTACCAGAAGCCGTGATTGTGACATTGATTCTGTGCCGCCTGCCAGAATAGCGCTGGCCTCACCCGCACGAATCGCACTCACTGCCATCAGCGCGGATTGCATCCCCGAACCGCACATCAGATTGACGGTCAAAGCGGATGTCTCGACGGGCAGTCCGAGCTTGATCGCCACCTGACGGGCGATATTCATTCCATGACCGGCGGCCAGTACGTTTCCAAGAATGACTTGATCGATCAGCGTCCGATCAATGTCCGCCAACGCTGCGTCGCCTGCAAGCACGGCGAGGTCCACTGGTGAGAACTCCGATAGCCCTCCACGAAATCGACCAAACGGGGTTCGTTTGGCAGCGACAATCACAATGCGTTTCATGCGACGCTCTCCGAATCCTTAGCTGCGACGGGATGAATGGTCATCTGGGTGATAGTTCGCATGAGAGGAGTAAATTCCATCTGCTCAACAACATCTCGTTGGACATCAATGCCGGGCGCGACTTCAATCAGTTCTAGCCCCTCAGGCTGCAGGCGAAACACCGCGCGTTCAGTCACGAAGATGATATCCCGGCCAGCGTTGCGAGCCAACGGACCACTAAAAGAGACCTGTTCAACCTGCCGTACAAATTTTGGTATCCTTCCTTCGCGGATGATCCTTAGTTTGCCATCTGCATACGCAACCTCCAGCCCGTCGGTTGTTAATGTCCCGCAAAATACCAGTCGCCTCGCGTTTTGAGAAATGTTCACGAACCCCCCGACGCCCGCAAATCGTGTCCCGAAACGCGACACGTTGACGTTGCCGTGTTGATCCACTTGAGCCGCGCCAAGAGCAGCGAAATCTAAGCCGCCACCGTCATAAAAATCGAACTGCGACGCCTGATCAATAATGGCTTCGGGATAGCTTGACGCGCCAAAATTGAGCCCTCCAGCCGGGATTCCACCGATCGGGCCACTTTCAAGAGTCAGCGTCACCTCCGACAACAGTCCCCGTTCGGCCGCCACTACCGCGATTCCCTCGGGCAACCCGATTCCCAAGTTGGCAATCGCGCCTGTTTGCAATTCGTCACACGCCCGCATCGCAATAATTGTTCGCGCGTCGATCAAAGCATGCGGATTGCCAACCGTGGGTGGCGTTGAGCGAGGCAGTGGCACGGCATGGGCCGCCGAACAAAATGCGGGATCGTAGAGTTCTGCAAATGTCTGCCAATGTTCGTGCTCTTCAGCGAGCACGATGTGAGTCACCAGCCGACCGGGGACCCGCACTTGTTGCGGCGGTGCCGGAGTCTTCAGTAGGCGTTTTACCTGCGCGATAACGATCCCACCATGATTATGAGCAGCCTGAGCGATCGACAAGACATCGCCGATGACCGCCTCCTCGTCCATCACAAGATTGCCAAATTGATCTGCTGCCGTCGCACGAATCAGTCCCACATGAATCGGAAAAGCGTGATACAGCAGCCAAGATTTTCCCCGCAACGTGATTCGTTCAACGAGTTCTTCCGTGGTCGTCGCATTCAGACGGCCGCCGCCATGGGCCGGATCGATGAATGTGCCAAAACCAACTTGCGTGATGCAGCCTGGCCGACCGGCAGCAATATCGCGAAACAGATGACAGATCACGCCTTGCGGAAAGTTGTAGGCTTCAATTTCACCAGCCAAAGCCAGTCGTCCCAATTGCGGGCACAGGCCCCAGTGTCCACCAATGACGCGTCGCAATAATCCAGCATGCGCCAGATGATTCAGGCCTCGTGTCTTTCCGTCACCCTGTCCGGCCGCGTAGACAAGCGTCAACGCAAGCGGCTCCTGATGCATCAGAAAGCGCCTTTCAAGAGCGGCAGTCAGCGCTTCCGGATGCCCAGCTCCGACAAAGCCTCCGCAAGCGACTGTCATCCCATTCCGAATGTGCAAGACGGCATCGTCCGCCGAACAAAGTTTGGCGGCAAGCGGGGTTTGTTTTTGTGGTTGGATGAACATGGCAGGATTAAGTGTATTCCGGCGAGCGGCATGCGTCAGCTTTGCCGGTCAATTGCGACTTGCGATTTGAAATTCTAGATTTGAAATTTACGTTTCGATTCATCCCCACCAGCCGCCGTTGACATGCAGCGTCTGACCTGTGACGTACGATGATAGGTCGCTGCATAAGTAAAGAATAACGGAGGCAATTTCGTCTGGATTACCGAATCTTTTCAGCGGAATCTGCGCCAGCATGTGCTCACGTGCTGCTTCTGGAATCGAGGCACCCATTTCCGTGAGTACTACTCCCGGAGCGACTGCGTTCACATTGATCCGCCGTGATGCAAGTTCGCGACTCAGAACCTTAGTGAAGGCAATTACGCCTGCTTTCGCTGATGCATAGTTTGCCTGTCCGAAGAATCCGATGACTCCCGAAATCGAAGCCATGTTGACAATTCGACCACCGTCCTGCAGAAACGGCAACGCCGTTTGACTGACCTTAAAGACTGCCGAAAGATTTGTATCCACGACAGCGTCCCACTCATTATCGGTGAGATTTTTTACCGACCGATCCCTTAGAATGGCCGCGTTGTTCACGAGAAAATCAAGGCGTCCAAACTGGCCTGTCACGGAGTCAAAAAACGCGGTCATTTCCGAGCGACTGCGAACATCCGCTGCCATCACGAGGCCAGCAGCACCCCATTCGCAGGCCGTCTCTGCAGCTCGCTGACGAGACACTCCAGCGGTGTCATCATAATAATTTACCGCCACATTTGCCCCCGCGCGCAACAGCATTGCCGCTGTCGCTTTGCCGAGCCCCTGAATGCCGCCAGTGATAACTGCCACTTTGCCGGACAGGTCGATTGGGATCATGTGCATCTTCCATTTTCAATGTACCTTGACTCGCTGGATCGAGTATTACGAAGAACCCGCCTCTCGGAGTCAAGCAACTGAACCTTACTTCCAACTCGTCGCTGCGGATGGTAGCGTATCATTTCGACTGCCTTATTTCCTCCCGCCTCCATGCCTGCTGTTGGGACTACAATGCTATTTACATCAATCGACTTTCAAAAACCCGGTAAGCAGCAGGGCTTCATGCAGGTGCCGTATTCGCACAATCTGGGTGGTTGGGCAAATGTGATGATTCCGATCACGACCGTAGCGAGGGGCAGCGGCCCGACAGTATTGATTCTCGGCGGCAACCACGGAGACGAGTACCAAGGTCAGATTGCCGCGATGAAACTGGCGCGAGAATTGACGCCCGAGATGGTTACCGGACGGATTATCCTAATTCCGTCTCTCAATTTCCCCGCAGCCCGCGCCGCAACACGATTATCACCGCTGGACGGAATGAACATGAATCGTGCTTTTCCCGGAGAACCGGAAGGCAACGTGACCAGTCAGGTCGCATACTTTCTGACAACGGTGCTGTTTCCTTTGAGCGACGTCGTGATCGATATCCATTCCGGCGGTCGCAGCATGGAATTCCTCCCCTGCGCGCACATGCATCTGGTTTCAAATCTTGAGCAACGCCACAGAATGCTGGCGGCCATGCTCGCATGGAACACCGATTTTGGATTTTTGTATGCCGACATCGCCGGCAGTGGACTGCTTCCCGTCGAAGCGGAGAATCAGGGGAAACTTGTCGTGACCACAGAGTTGGGTGGGGGTGAATGTATTCCTGCCAGCGTCCATAGGATCGCTCAGAGTGGTCTGCGAAATGTCCTGATCCACGTTGGAGCATTGCGGGGGCAGGTGCAAACACGTGAGAGCCTTGGGCAAGCCCCGACCATTCTGACGCAAGCTCTGAACCGTGAAGACTATCTACTCGCCCCGGAATCCGGGGTATTCGAAGTGTGCCTCGAACTCGGCGAACATGCGCAGAAAGGTGACATCGTCGGCCATATTCACCATCTCGAACGCCCTGATCGCCAGCCGGAAACTATTGTCGCGAAGACCAGCGGATATCTCGTCACGATGCGGGCGCCATGCCTCACGCAGCAGGGCGATTGTGTCGCCGTGATTGCCCAACAAGTGCGTCTCGACGAGGTACGAAACGCATGACAGTTCGTGAACCAGATGACTCCAGCAGCAATCTATTTTCATTCGGAGTGAAGGCTGATGCGGCTGGCAAGAATTCAAATCAGTCGTGGCAGACCGTGCCACCACAAGCTCTGTTTCTCTTGGCATTCATGTGGGGCGCGTATTTTCTGAATTATTGTGACCGCCAAGCAGTGTTCTCAATGTTCCCCGCGTTGAAAGCTGACCTGCAGATGTCGGATCGGCAGCTCGGCCTGACCGGCACAATTTTCCTGTGGATTTACGCCTTGGGATGCCCAATCGCAGGGCAGCTTGGAGACAGATTTTCAAAACGAAAACTTGTCGTGACAAGTTTGATAATCTGGAGCCTTGTGACGATCGCCACGGGTTTCGCAAATTCCGCTTCGACCATGCTCAGTCTCCGCGGCGTGATGGGGATTTCGGAATCCCTGTTCATGCCCATCGCGATTGCTCTGACGGCTAACGCATTTTCCCCTGTGCTGCGTTCGCGTGCAATTGCAGTTCTGACGACCGCGCAGATTGCTGGCACTGTGGCGGGAAGCTGGTTCGGCGGCTGGATGGCGAATCTCGGCCACTGGCGCAACGCGTTTTTCATCCTCGGAGCAGTGGGTTTGGTTTACGCTGTTCCCTACTTTCTGTTTTTACGGAGGGTCCGTGAAGATCCCGTCAACGCGTTAACGGTAAAGCAACATAATTCAAAGTCATCCACGAGCGGCCGGCACAGACTTGCTGTCGTGACTTTAGTTCGCATTCGAACCTTTTTACTGCTGTGCACTGTGTTTCCGGTATTTGTGTTTGGGCTCTGGTTACTTTACGGTTGGTTACCGACGTTTCTGCAGGACAAGTTTTTGTTGAACCAATCCGCTGCGGCTTTTAACGCCACTCTGTTTCTCCAAGGAGGCACGGCGATCGGATTACTAGCTGGTGGTTTCTTGGCTGACTATCTGTATCAATTCACAAAGGCGTCAAGGTTGTGGCTGTTGACCACCAGTATGATTTTTTGCGCTCCGTGCCTGCATTTTCTGGGCAACAGCGACACACTCTTGATGACGCGGATTGCAGCGACCGCATTCGGTCTCTTTAGCGGCTTGCTGATGGGCAATATTTTTCCGGCAGCGTTTGAAGTTGCCCCAGCAGAAACACGGGCGTCAGCTGTTGGTGTTCTGAATCTCTGTGGGGGTATCATGTCTGGTTGCGCCACGCTGTTCGGGGGCCTGTGGAAGACAACGCTGGGCATCGACCGCCTACTGACGATCACCGCCGTCGGATATGCATTAGCTGGAATCTTATTGATTGTGGGCATCAAATTGCTGTTTCCGCGTGACTTCGCAAGTCAGCAACAAGGATGCAATAAGCTAGATGGCTGACGACGTGCTATCCACGAAATCCAACGTTAAATATTCTTGAACGTCCTCTAAATTCAAGGGAAGTCGCATGCCCAAAATTCTCATTGCTGAATGTAAACAGGAGGTATCCACCTTTAACCCTCACTTCAGTGGTTACGGGGATTTTGGAATCCGGCGTGGACGTGAACTGATTGATTATCATCGCACGGTCCGCAACGAGATCGGTGGCGCCTTGACCGTCTTCGATGCGGTGTCCGATGTGGAAACTATCCCTGCTTACAGCGCGTTCTTTATTTCCTCGGGGGGTACCCTAGCCAAGGCAGCATGGGAACGGATTGCTGGAGAATTTCTGGACGCGATCCGGACTGCACCGCCGGTTGATGGCGTTTACTTCTGTATGCATGGGGCCATGGCCAGCGAAGAAGAACTTGATCCGGAAGGCTGGTTGCTGGCAGAAACCAGGAAGATTTTGGGTGATGAAATCCCAATCGTCGTTTCACTAGATCTCCACGGAATACTTACGGACCGCATGGTCGAACACAGCAACGCGATTGTGGCCTACCACACGTATCCGCATGTGGACTTCTTTGAGACGGGGGAACGGGCTGCACGGTTGCTGCTAAAAATCGTGGCGGGTGAAGTCAAACCAGTGACAGCGAAAGTGGCGATTCCCGCGCTCGTGCGCGGCGATGAACTCATTACGGCCACCGGGCGTTTCGGCACAAGTATCCGCATGGCTCAGGCGGCTGAGGCTGGTCCGCGAGGACTCTCTGCCGGGATGTTCATTGGCAATCCTTTCACCGACGTGCCAGCCCTGCAGACTTACAGTTTTGTGGTGACGGATAACGATGTGGAACGAGCGACACGCGAAGCGTTACAAATGGCGCAGAAGTTTTGGGAAGACCATACCGCCATGCAGGTGCCGCTCGTCAGTCTCAACGAGATGGCCAGACTGGCGGCAGCCCAGACGAAAGGCACAGTGGCGTTGGTCGATGCGGCCGATGCCACAAGTTCGGGCGCATCGGGCGACAGCAATGCGATTTTGCGAAAATTGATGGAGACGTGCTACCCCGGCCGCACGCTGTTACCGATCGTCGATGCCGCCGCTGTGAAGGTCGCCTTTGCTGCTGGAGTTGGTGCCCGAATTGAAACCACGATCGGCGGCACACGCGATTCTAGCCGGTTTCAGCCGCTCAGCATTTCAGCCACGGTCCGACTCCTTTCCGATGGTCGATTTCGCAGTGAATCGTTCGGTGAAGAATGGCTTGCAGGCCCCACGGTCGTCCTGGAAACAAACAATTTCACGATTGTTATAAGCAGCAACCCTGTGAACCTTTATGATCGCTCGTTTTACTTGGCCCATGGGCAGAATCCGCAGAGGTTTGATGCCGTGGTGGTCAAATCACCGCATTGTCAGCATCACATGTACGCAGGCTGGTGCGCGGAAATGATCCACGTGGATGCCCCGGGTTCGTCAAGCGCCAATCTGCCGTATCTTGGCCACAGGCGTTGCCCGCGACCAATTTTTCCGTTGGATGCCACGGTAGCGTTCACGCCCGAAGCCAAGATTTTCCAGCGACGTTAGGTCGGTGTGCGGCGGCGGCGCATTCGAAACTGGCCATACAATCGCTACGATTGCCCTACTGCATGTTCGTGCCGTGTGTTGGAACGGGACGTTCATCCGACTTCACTTAAAACTGCAGCCTAGCTTTCATGCGACCGGCGGTCCTGTGTGATTCTACAGACGCGTCACCATACGAGCGTCAGCTTGTGAACTTATGCCCTAGGTATCCAGAATGTCGCTGCAGTTTTCCAATTATCGACTTGTGACCCGCAGCGACTTTGATGGCCTCGTGAGTGCGGCATTGTTGCGTGAACTTCAACTGATCAACGATATCCGTTTCGTGCATCCAAAAGATATGCAGGACGGACTCATCGAGATCACGTCGCGCGACATTATCACGAATCTACCATACATCGCGGGCTGTCATTTGTGCTTCGATCATCATCACAGTGAAGTGTTGCGAAATGGAAGCCCGATGCGGCAAAACTATATCCTAGACTGTGATGCCGATTCCACCGCCCGTGTGGTATACAACTACTTTGGAGGTGCCGCTCGTTTCAACAACATCCGTCCCGACATGATGACGGCAGTCGACAAATGCGATTCCGGACGATTTTCACGCGAAGATATCTTGCTCCCGAAGCGTTGGGACCTGCTCAACTTTGTGATGGACCCACGAACCGGATTCGGCCGCTTTCGTGACTTTCGAATTTCAAATTATCAGTTGATGATGTCACTCATCGATTATTGCCGCAGTCATACCATCGATGATATTCTAAATATGCCTGATGTTCGCGAACGTGTTGAACTGTATAACCTCCAGCGTGAGGACTATTGCGAACAGATTGCCCGCTGTTCCGGAATGTATGGGAATGTGGCTGTGATCGATCTGCGTAGAGAAGACGTCATCTTCTGCGGCAATCGATTTATGGCTTACGCGCTGTTGCCGGAATGTAATCTTTCCGTGCATCTGCTCGGCAGCAAACAACCGGGAATCACTGTTGTTGCCGTGGGGAAATCTATCTTGAGTCGCACGAACCCAGTCAATGTGGGCCAAGTAATGCTCAAGTACGGAGGTGGTGGCCATGCGGCAGCCGGAACATGTCAGATTCCATCCGACCATGCGGATGTGCTTGTCCCTGAGATTGTCGATGCATTGAATCAATCACGCGAAATATCGGAAGTCGTACGGGAACTCGTGGGGGCAATGTGAGGCAGCAAAACATGCGACGCATCTAAGTCACAATCGGAGGAATACATTGAGAACATTCGCTGGACTCAAACAACACCGCGACAAAGGAAACAACGGGCCTCTCGCTACAAACTACTAGCCACGTTCCAACGCTAAATTCCAACAAGCAGGACGCTGCACTGTAACTCGCCGAACGTCATCGTTTCTTACCACCGTTTGCGCGCACACCTATGTCGCACGTAAGTTACCGAACGTTGCAACTCATTTTCATCTCTACCGGGCTCAGATTCGGGGCCGCCCATCATAAACTTACCAGCGGGAATCAACTTGAATGACATCCCTCCACTCTTCGCATACGCTGGTCACGACGCGATGCGGGCTCAATCGAATGTATAGCCTGCGTATTCGGATACGCTGGTAACTTCAGGATGCGGGCTGCCCCAAGACTGTCCGGAGATTGTTTGGCCATGAAACTCACGCTTGACTGTCGGGGGGAGCATGACGATGTTTGTAACCGCCGCATTCTTCAGACTTCAGACTTCGGACACAAATAATGAACAGATGCGAATTCTTGGGACTCCGGGTACTCGCGAATGTTGCTTGCGGGGAGGTCGCGATAGATTCGTTGCCGTCGCGGATTTCACAACACCCGCCTCGACGAAGTAAGATCCAGCATTTTGACAGTGTTGGTATGCGTGTTGTGCGGTCTGGCCTCCGGGTGATATTTACGAATCAACGCTGTCTGGCCGATCGCCGCAAGATCCCTGTAATCTGGGAAGTGGGGCCCGCGAATCGCGATAAACAGATAAACAAGGATAGTCTTGTTCAGTTTGGCGAGTCACCTTAGAATGGCGGACTTCTGGGGGGTGATGTCGCGATACGAGGCCCTGCAGTTTGTCCGGTTGCTCAGAAATTATTTACGTTGCCACAGCCACAGTCGATAGCCATTCTTGGATCTACGGGATCCATCGGGACGAGTTGCCTTGACGTCATTCGCCAGCATCCTGAGCGTTTGCGCGCAACGGGTCTGGTTGCTCACCGCAGTGTTGAACGACTTTGCCAGCAAGTGGCTGAGTTTCGCCCAGCGTGGGCGGTGATTGGCGCGGAAGACGTCTCGGTTCCGCCGATGGTTAGTAAAGGGATCACTGAGACAACTTGGCATCAGGGTCTCGAAACTGTCGCTGCAATGATTCAGCGATTTGACATCGACACCGTGGTATCAGCGATGGTCGGTGCTGCCGGACTCCCAGCGACGTGGGCTGCTGTCGATGCGGGGAAACGGGTCGCTTTAGCGAACAAGGAGTCTTTGGTTGTCGCTGGTTCTCTGATTATGGAACGTGCCGGTCAGACGGGCGCGACCCTGATTCCTGTCGATAGTGAACACAGTGCGATATTTCAGTGCCTGCAGGCGGGACGACGCCAAGATTTACAGCGAATTGTGCTCACAGCCAGTGGCGGACCGTTCCGCGGCTATACTCCTGAACAGCTCAAGTCGGTGACGCCAGAGATGGCGTTAAAGCATCCCACATGGAATATGGGTCCTAAAATCTCGGTTGATTCTGCGACAATGATGAACAAGGCGTTGGAAATCATTGAAGCGCGATGGTTGTTTGGGCTTCCGGCTGACAAGATCAGTGTCATTATTCACCCCCAGTCATGGATTCATTCTTTCGTTGAATTTCGGGATGGATCTGTGATTTCGCAGAATTCTCCACCGGACATGCGGTTACCAATCCAGTATGCTTTGCTGTTTCCGGATCGCCCGGAGAGCCCAGCCCGGAAGACTGACTGGACTCAACAGCAAACGTTAGAATTAATCCCGCCTGATCTGGACGCCTTTCCGGCGTTGAGATTGGGATTTGAAGTGGCAGAAAAGGGCGGCACTAGCGGTGCCGTGCTGAATGCTGCAAATGAAGTGGCGGTTTCTCGGTTCTTGAATCGAGAACTACCCTTTCATCAGATCACATGTGTCGTTAACGATATTTTGAACCACCATGAATTCGATGCCCGGCCGTCGCTTGAGCAATTACTCAGGGTCGATCGTCTGGCTCGGGAGGAAGCAGCTCGGTGGAAGACCTAGCATTTCAATTAGTCGCCGCGATTGATTTTGGCGGCTTGTTTACCAAAATCCTGAACGTGCTGTCTGTGGCTTTGGGCTTGGGACTCGTGATTTTCTTTCACGAACTCGGTCACTTTGCCGTGGCCAAGTGGTGCAACGTGCACGTGGAACGCTTCAGCATCGGCATCGGTCCGATTTTGTGGAGTCGGCAAAAGGGTGAAACGGAGTACGCGCTGTCAGCACTGCCGTTCGGAGGTTATGTCAAAATGCTGGGACAGGACGATATGGATCCGAACCAGATGACAAGCAGCGAGATTGCCGAAAACACGCGATCGTATTCTGCCAAGTCGGTTCCACAGCGGATGGCGATCATTTCGGCCGGTGTGGTTATGAACATCATCACAGGCTTTTTATTCTTTACGATCTGCTATTGGTATGGCGTGAACGAACCCTCACCAGTTGTGGGGAATGTGGTTCCAGGGTTTCCTGCGTGGATTGCAGGGATGAAAGATGGCGATCGCATAGAATCCATCAATGAGGAAGAAATTCGCAGCTTCGGAGACATTTTCCAATCGGTAGTGCTTTCTACAGGTGATGTGCGGCTCCAAGGCAAGCATCTCGACGGCTCAGCGTTTGATCTCACACTCACTCCGGATCGTGGAAGTTCAGGACGATCCGTCGGCCTCCAATCGGCACCCACCAATACCCTTAGTCCCGACCTAGTGAATGCCGACGACATCGCGATGGCTGGTTTTCCGGCAATGCAGGCAAAGCTTCTGGGCGGCGATGCAGACGGATCTCCGCCCGAAGCTCCCGTGGCCCTACCGAGCGCTGGGGAT
>Ga0209553_1001516_pt1 | contig 11548 bp, 9 predicted proteins | sample LauGreFBDMM110DN_2_FD_188217 | JGI IMG/M metagenome (GOLD analysis project Ga0209553, IMG submission 188217) | Freshwater lake microbial communities from Lake Michigan, USA - Fa13.BD.MM110.DN (SPAdes) (version 2) | ecosystem: Environmental > Aquatic > Freshwater > Lake | place: Lake Michigan, USA...
CGCGCAGCGCCGCTGCAATGATGCGGTCGGTGTGGTCTGCGCGCGCCGACCAGTCGCAATGCACGGGCATGCAGGCAGTATACTAAGTGACGGGCGCGCGCTAAAATTGCAGGCGCTGCCCGCGCATCCGGCCGTTTAACGACCCGCCCGCACAAATTGTGCTATAACAAAAGCTTCAGGTGACATAGATGAAAAAGCAAGCCGCCACTTACCTCACGCCTGCCGGCGCCGAAAAGCTGCGCGAGGAACTAAAGCAGCTGGTCGAGGTGCAGCGCGTAAGCCTTGCAGAGCGCCTGCGCGATGCAATCCGCATGGGCGACCTGAGCGAGAACGCAGACTACATTGCAGCCAAGGAAGATCAGGCATTTCTGGAGGGGCGCATTCTGGAGGTGGAAGCCACACTGCGCGACGCAACGGTCATCAAAGGCCCAGATGGCGGCCGCAACGGGTTGGTTGGCATCGGTTCGAAGGTCACCGTTTTGGAAGAAGGATCAGCACCAGAGACCTATACAGTGGTGGGCTCGGCGGAAGCCGACCCGCGCAAGGGCTTGATATCCAACCTGTCGCCGATTGGCATGGCGCTGCTGGGCCGGCGCGCCGGCGACACGGTAAAACCGAAGATGCCCGGCGGAGGCGTGCTGTCACTCAAGATTGAAAAAGTGGAGTGACGGCCAACCAGCTGAAACAAAAACGCCCCGCAAATTGCGGGGCGTTTTTGTTGAGCTTCACGCACTCACTTTTTCTTCCACGCGGTCAGCTCCACCGTGAGCGTGTTGAAGAAGGTCTCGGGTGGCAGCGGGCCGCTGCCGTAATTCATGTCCACCACGCGCACAGATACGTGCAGCATGTTGGTTTCCAGAATTGTTGTTTCGCCAGTCTTGGCAACCACCGGGTCGCCCTTGGGAGCCACGCGCCCGCGCATGCCGTTGTCTGCATAGCCGGACTGGCTGAGCAGCACTTTGGTCACGGTGCGCACATCGTTCTTGTCAAACAGCCAAACTTCAAAGGCGGCCACCTTCTTCGGATCGCCCACGCCAATCGTCTCGCACACGCCCACGCCGCACTCGCCGAGAAAATCGCCGTTGGCATCATCGATGCTAAATGAGTCATCGTAGGTGTCATCGCCAAACATATAAGTTGTCATGAAGCGCGCAATTGGCGCACCACGCTCCACCGTGCGGTCCGTGGAAGGCGCGCTTGCCACAACTGGCGGCGGCGGGTCCGCCTTGACGGGAGTAAGCTGGCGCACTTGCGGCTGCACCTTTTCGCGGCGCGCGGCCTCGCGTGGCACGCGCATGCGCGACCACGCCACAAAGCCCACGGCCCCCACCAATACCATCACTGCCAACACCGCCGGCAAAACAACGCCCATGCTGATTGCGGCGCTGGCAGTAGCATTCGCGGCTGGTTTGGCAGGCGCATTTTCGATTACCACCTGCAAGTCTGCAATGCGCGCCTGCTGGCTGCCCTGCGTGTTTCCCAAAGCGCGTTTGAGCGCGTTCGCAGACTGTTCCTGCAGCAGGCCAATGCGGTTGCGCGCATCTTCTTCGTTGAGGGTGACCGAATATGAATCGGCCGCCATCTGCACCCACAGGGTTTGGTAAACGGGGTTCAATTGCACCGGGCCAGCATTCACCCACTGCACCGGCACCAGCCACCAGCCCAGCAGCATCCAGCCGACCAACAGGCCGGCCAGCAGTGCACCGCCAATTACGATGCGCATATCGCCCAGCCACGCACGGCTGCGCTCAGCGGACGGCGGCCGCGCTGCTTTTGGTTTTACGGACTGCACACTCAGCCACATAAGCCCTCACTAGAAAATACGAAGCCCACCGGCGGACTGCCCCGCAAGTATGGCATAACTAGAGCCTTGATGCAACTTCAATGCCACTGCCCGCTACGCCACGGCCTCGCTAATTTGCAGCAGCGCCACCGCCTTGCACTCGAGACAGGTGGATTTGGTCTTGCTGCTTTGCACCAGCATGCCTTTGCAATCCGGGCAGGGCGTGGATAGCGGCCGCTTCCAAGAAGTCCATTCGCACTCCGGGTACTTGATACAGCCGAAGAAGGAGCGCCCTTTGCGCGTGCGGCGCTCAACCAGGTCGGCGGTGCACGTGGGGCAGGGCACACCAATTTTTTCCAGCAGCGGCTCCACGTGCCGGCAATCCGGGAATCCGCTGCAAGCCACAAACTTTCCGTAGCGCCCGTAGCGCACCAGCAAGCGCTGGCTGCACTTGGGGCAGTCCTTGTCCACATACTCCGGCACTTGCGGCACAACTTCAATTTCCGCCTGCGCCCGTTCCACCTGCTTCGCAAACGGGCCGTAAAACTCGCCAATCACAGGCACCCATTGGCGCTCGCCTTCCGCAATCGCGTCCAGTTCTTCTTCCATCTTTTTGGTAAAGCTCACATCAAGCACGTCAGAGAAATGCTCCATCAACATGTCCGTGACTTGAATGCCGATTGCCGTGGGCATCAGGCGCCGGCTTTCAGACAGCACGTAGCCGCGCGCCTGAATGGTTGTGATGGTGGGCGCGTAAGTGGACGGCCGGCCGATGCCATTCTCCTCCAGTACTTTGATGAGCGAGGCTTCGGTGAAGCGCGGCGGGGGCTGCGTAAAGTGCTGCTCAGGCAGCAACTTTTGCAGCTGAAGCGCATCGCCGGTCTCAAGCGGCGGCACTTCCGTTTCGTCCTCCTCAGTCTGCGCGTCCTCGTCCACCGTCTCCTCATAAACCTGCAGGAAGCCGGGGAAGCGCAGAAGCGAGCCGCTGGCGCGGAAGCCGTAAGTCTGGTTTTGCGCAGCCGCATCAATCTCTGCAGCCACAGTTTCGTAAATGGCCGGCAGCATCTGGCTGGCCACCAGCCGCCGCCAGATCAGCTGGTAAAGCCGGAACTGATCGCGCGTCAAGTCTGCCTGCACTTGCTCCGGCGTTCGCATCGCTGATGTGGGCCGGATGGCTTCATGCGCTTCCTGCGCGCCCTTCGCTTTTGTTTTGTACATTGGGGCAGTGGCCGGCAGGCTGTCGGCGCCGTAGCGCTCGGTAACCAGCTCACGCACCTCGGCCTGCGCTTCGGCCGCCACATTCAAACTATCGGTGCGCATATAAGTAATGAGGCCCACACTGCCGTTGCCGGCCAGGTCCACGCCTTCATAAAGTGATTGAGCCACAGCCATAGTGCGCCGGGCGGTGTAGCCCAGCCGGCGCGATGCGTCCTGCTGCAGTGTGCTGGTGGTAAACGGCGGAGCCGGATTGCGCTTGCGCTCGCCCCGCTTCACATTTGAAACGCTCCAAGCCGCATGCTCAAGGTCCTTCAGCACCGGCTCCAATGCGGCCTGCGTATCAAGCGGCACGTCTTTGTCACGCCCCACCCGCTGGCCGCCAATGGTGTGCAGGGCCGCACTAAAAATTTTTTCGGAAGTTTCGGCAAGCTTGGAAAGCTCGGCATGCAGCGTCCAGTACTCCACCGGCTCAAACTGGTCAATCTCGCGCTCGCGGTCCACCACCAGCCGCACCGCCACAGATTGCACGCGGCCGGCAGAAAGCCGGCCACGGATTTTTGCCCACAGCAGCGGGCTGAGCGAGTAGCCCACCAGCCGGTCCAATATGCGCCGCGCCTGCTGCGCATCAATCAGGTTCGAATTAATTTCGCGCGGGTTCTCGAATGCATTTTTGATTGCCGTCTTTGTGATTTCATGGAACACAACTCGGCGCACCCGCTCCGGCTCCACCTTCAGCGCTTCGCCGAGGTGCCACGCAATGGCCTCGCCTTCGCGGTCCAGATCGGTGGCGAGGTAAATCTCCGCAGCTGCGGCTGCATCCTGGCGCAACTCTTTGACGAGCGCCAGCCGGTCGCTCATGATGCGGTACTTGGGCGTGAAATTGTTTGTGACATCCACTGAAAGTTGCGAGCGCAGCAAATCACGCACGTGCCCCAGCGAAGCCTTGACGGAGTAGCCCTTGCCCAAAAACTTGCCAATTGTGCGCGCCTTGGCCGGCGACTCAACAATTACCAGTTTGCCAATGCGCCGGCGTACGACGCGCTTGGCACCGGCGCGCGGCACCGCCACGGGCGGAACCAGCCCATCATGCGCGGGGGTGCGCCCCATGCGGTAGACACCCGTGCCGCACACAGCGCAGCGCCCCTTGGTGCCGCAAACCGCCTGCTTGGTAAAGACTGCAGTGGGCTCGGCCATCTCGCGCTTGCCCTTGCATTTCACACAATATGCTTCCATGTATAACTTGTTTCCCCTCAACTAAAACTTTCAGTCGCGCATTTGCGCTCCGGACCCGGCCAGCTGCAGCCCGTCAGCCGGCCGCATAAAGCGCGGGCAGCTCCCGCGCCAGTACAAACTGCATTCCGCCCACCTGGCGCACAAACCCTTTCAGCTCCAGCATGGCCAGCGCACTCGTCACTTGCGCAATTGGCAGCGTGGCCAGCACACTTAGCTCATCCACATGCAGCGGCTCGCGGCTCAGGTGCGCGAGCATCGTGCGCTCCACCCCGTCCACGGGCAGCTCCAGCTGCGCCGACTGCTTCTCCGTCACCTGGCGCAGGTTGAGCTCCTCCAGCACATCATCAGCAGACAACACCGGCCGCGCGCCATCGCGAATGAGCCGGTTGGTGCCACGGCTGCTGTGGCTCAGAATGCTGCCGGGCACTGCCATCACTTCGCGCCCTTGGTCTGCCGCAAACTGCGCCGTGATCAGCGCGCCACTGCGCTCGCCAGCCTCCACCACAATCACCGCCAGCGACAACCCGCTGATGATGCGGTTGCGCGGCGGAAAATTGCGCGCATCCGGCGCAGTGCCGGGCGGATAGTCGCTAATCAGCGCTCCCTGCGCGGCAATGCGCTGCGCCAGCTGCCGGTGCTCCAGCGGATACACCTTGTCCAGCCCGGAACCAAGCACGGCCAGTGTGCGCCCGCCCGCTGCCAGCGCCGTGCTGTGCGCCACCTCATCAATGCCGCGCGCCAAGCCGCTCACAATTGTCACGCCCGCCCGCACCAGTGCCTCGCACAATTCGCGCGTAACTTCGCGCCCGTAACTGGTGGCCTTGCGCGTGCCCACCACCGCCACGGACCAGTTGTCCGCCGGCTTTAACTCGCCGCGCAAATACAAAAGCGGCGGACTGTCATCCACGGCCTTTAAGTGCGCCGGATAATTTTCATCTTTCCAAGTCAGCACCTGCACACCGGACTTGTCAATCGCGGCACAGGTGGCTTCCAAGTCCAGCGCTTCGCGCCGGGCAAGCAATTCGTTTAATGTGCGCTGCTCCAGCCCGCAGGCTGCCAACTCGCCGGGCGGCGCCTGCCATGCCTGTTGGGCGCTGCCAAAGCGCTCCAGCAGTTGGCGCATGCGCACCGGCCCGATGCCCGCAGTCATGTTCAGCGCCACCCAAAAGCGCTGCTCGGCGTTCATGCGCTGCCCTTCAGCCAGCTCTTACTGCGGCCCGCAAACGGCGCGCGGCGCGGCAATCTCAGCATCTATCCCTGCCGCAAGCCGGGCATCAGCCACACCAGCATGCTGCGCGCAGGCAAATCCACATTGCGCACCACTTGGGCAATTGCGGGCAGCAGCACTTCGCCCGCTGCACCCACTACCCGGTACACATCGTTTGCGCCTGTCACCAGCACCTCCACCAGTTCGCCCAGCTCCTCGCCCTCGGTTGTCACCACGCGCAGGCCCACAAGGTCTGCAATGTAATATTCATTTTCCTGGAGCGCGCCCAGGTCTTCCGCCTGCACCCACACAGCCGCGCCCGTCAGGAGCGCAGCTGCAGCGTGATCCGCGCAGCCTTCAAGCTCCAGCACTAGCGCCTTCCCTTGCCGGCGCGCTGCAAGCAGCGCATAGCGCTGGCGTTGCTCGCCAACAAATACCTTTTGCAAACTGTCCAAGGAAGGAAGACCGCGCGCGCGGCTGTGGAGCCTCACTGCGCCATGCACGCCCTGCGGGCCGACGATATTGCCGAGGAATATATATCGCGTTGCTTCGGTTGACGGCACTCCCGGATTTTCGAAACGGTCAGCAAGAACAGCGGGTTGCGCCGTTACATAATCTCAAGATCAACCCGTTCTCCGGAGCGTTGCGCCAGCGCCGACAAAACCGTGCGCAAAGCGGCGGCGGTTGCACCGCGCCGGCCAATCACCCGGCCGGCATCTTCTTGCGCCACTTGCAAGTGCAGGGTTTGCACGCCGCGGATGTCGCGTTCGCGCACAACCACGCGCTCGGGGGCGCCCACCATTCCGCGGGCCAGGTACTCGAGCAGCGCTTTCATAATGCGGCGCTACGCGGCGGGTGCGGCCGCTGCAGCGGCGGCTGCGGCTGCAGCAGCCTTGGCTTTCTTTGTGGGGCGCGCGGCGCGCGGTGCCGGCACCGTTGGATGCGCTGCGGCCAGCGCAGCTTCTGCCAGCAAGCCCTCCAGCGCCTCGCCCGCCTTCAGCCGGTCAAATCGCTTCATTGTTCCCACCACGCCCAGCAGGCGCGCCATCGTATCACTGGGTTGGGCGCCCTTGCCCAGCCAGTGCAGCATGCGCGCCTCGTCAACCACAATTGTGGCCGGCTCATGGCGCGGGTTGTAGTGCCCCAAAACTTCCAGAAAGCGCCCGTCGCGTGCGCAATCCTGGTCTGCAGCCACCATGCGATATGAGGGCTGATTTCTTGCGCCTGCCCGGCGCAGCCTAATTCGTACCATAAATCTTAGTTCTCCTTCCGGGTGGGATTGTAACCCAAGCCGGGAGTTTTGCGGAAACCAACTACCCGCCCAATTGGCGGAGCAATCCCAGCATGCCGCGCTTGTTCTTGCCGAACTGCTTCATCATATCCTGCATCTGCCGAAACTGCTTGAGCAGCTGGTTCACATCCTGCACCTGCGTGCCGGATCCCGCCGCCACGCGCCGTTTGCGGCTGCTGTTCATCACGCGCGGGTCGCGCCGCTCCGCCAGCGTCATCGAGCACACAATCGCCTCCGAGCGCGTCAGCTGCCGGTCCATCTGTGCCGGGTCCATTGCGGCCGCCGCCCGCCCCAACCCGGGCAGCATCTCCATCAATTGCCCCATCGAACCGAGCTTGCGCATCTGGCGCAGCTGGTCGAGAAAATCATTCAGGTCCAGCTCAGACTTTAGCAGCTTCTGCTGCATTTGCTGCGCCTGCGCAATGTCAAAGCTGGCCTCGGCTTTTTCAATCAGGCCAATGATGTCGCCCATGCCCAGAATGCGCCCCGCCAGCCGGCCGGGATCAAACACCTCGAGCCCGTCCATCTTTTCGCTGACACCAAGAAATTTGATGGGCACCGCAGCGACACTGCGAATGGAAATGGCAGCGCCGCCGCGCGCATCGCCATCCATCTTGGTTAGCACCAGCCCGGTGAGGCCCACAGCGGCGTGAAAGCCCTCTGCAATGCGCACGGCCGCCTGCCCCAGCATGGCATCCGCCACCAGCAGCACCTCGCCCGGCTGCGTCAACGCCTTGATTGCGGTCACCTCGGCCATCATGTCCGCATCAATTTGCAAACGGCCGGCGGTATCCATGATCACAACCGTGCAGCCCGTGGCAGCGGCCTCGCGCTGCGCCGCAGCGCAAAGTTGCGGTGGTGCCTGCGTGCCGGTGAACACGGGGATGTCCAGCTGCTTGCCAATGGTGCGCAGCTGGTCAACAGCAGCCGGCCGGTACGGATCGGCTGCCACCAGCAGCGGCCGCTGCCCATCAGCCCGCAGCCAGCGTGCCAGCTTGCCCGCCAGTGTGGTCTTGCCGGCGCCCTGCAAACCCACCAGCAAAATGCTGCGCGGGGCCGGCCCCTGCAAATTTAAACGCTCCGGCGTCCCCAGCGTGGCAATCAGCTCCTCATGCACAATCTTGATCACCTGCTGCCCGGGGTTGAGCGCCTGCGAGACTTCGCTGCCCACCGCCCGCGCGCGCACGCGGTCCAGCAAACTCTTGACCACCGTAAAGTGCACATCCGCTTCCAGCAGCGCCAGGCGGATGTCGCGCATGCCGGTGTCCACGTCCGCTGCAGAAAGTTTTCCGCGCCGGCTGAATTCCTTAAAGACTGCCTGCAGTTTGCTGGAAAGTGTTTCGAACATATTTGGCTTCGCGGTGCGCGCCAGCGCACCGAGTGCAAAAAGTTTAGCGGTGCGCGGCAAGCCCGTCAAGCAGTGGTCAGCGCATTTGCGCAGCGCTATTGGCACGCCGCCCAGCGGTCCACCACTTCGCAATAATCCGTGACGGCCATGTCCTGAAGCGCACCCAGCCGGCGCTCTGCCACCGGTGCTGGCAAGCAGCCCGCCCAAAAGGTACTGGCACATGTGCCCGGCGGCAACGCGCGCCATGTTACAATTGGCAACGTTCGATTTACTAACTGCTAGGAGGCATCAATCATGGCGAATAAAATTGCGATTGTCACCGACAGTACCGCATACATTCCAGAAGCGCTCAACCGGCAGTACAACATTCATGTTGTGCCGCAGGTGCTTATCTGGGAACAGAAGACCTACCGCGACGGCGTCGACATTAAACCGGCCGAGTTTTACCAGCGCCAGCTGATCACCGCCACCCACCCCACCACATCGCAAGCCACGGTGGAAGATTTCAAAAAGACATTTGAAGCCGCAGCCAAGGAAGCCGACAGTATTTTGACGATTGTGCTTTCGAGCGACCTGTCTGGCGCCTTCAACTCCGCCACCCAAGCCATGGTTGGTTTTGGCCCGCAAAAAATTGAGCTTATCGACTCGCGCATGATTTCTATGGCACTGGGCTATCTGGTGCTGGCTGCCGCCCGCGCTGCAGCGGACGGAGCCTCGATGGAGGATTGTGCGCACTTGGTGCGCACGCGCATCCCGCATGCGGGCGTAATCATCACACCCATCACGCTGGAATTTCTGCATCGCAGCGGCCGCATCAGCGGCACCAAGCGTTTGCTGGGCACAGCCCTGAACGTGAAACCGATCCTTGAGCTGGTGAATGGCAAGTTGCATCCCGCTACGCAGGTGCGCACCACCAAAAAGGCGCAGCAACATGTTGTCGAAACGGTTGCGGCCAAGCTCCAAGCTGCCAAGCGCTTTCGTGTGGCTGCCGTGCACGCCAATGCGCCCGAAAATGCGCAAGAGATGCTTTCACTGTTATGCGAGAAGTGCACGCCGCTTGAGGCACTGGTGGCGGACGTGAGCCCCACCGTGGGCTGCCACACCGGCCCCGGCACCACTGGCCTGGCGTGGTCGATTGAGGATTAGAGCCCGGGCTTTACGCCCCGCCCTGCGCTGGTTTTGTGAGCGGCCACCATCGGGTGGCCGCTTTTTATTGCAATTTTTCCTAATGGCGGCGCTGCGCGCGCCGATACCAACCAAGGGTGTGCCTGTTTGCGGAAGCGGGCCGCCCACTGGCTTCAAAAAGTGCAACTCAGAATAAATCGCCCCCGGCTGGCGCTGTTGCGGCGCGCTTGCTTCGCGCTGCTGCTCAGTGGCATGATTGCCAGCGCAGAGACCCCGCTGGCCGGCCGGCCGCTGGCACAAGCGCGCGGCGGCGGCGGCATGATCGTCAACCATGTTGTCATCTGGGACGGCGCAGAAGAGCGCTGGCATCCACTGGGGTTGGGCACGGACGATAAAGTATTCGCAACCAGCACGCGCGGCTCCGACCTTTTCATTGGCGGATGGTTCAAGAATCTTTCCAACCCGGACGGCTCGCAGCTTAAAGAAAGCTTTATTGCGCGCTGGGACGGAAAGGCCTGGACGGAGTTGGGCGACGGCCTGAATGGCATTGTGTATGCAATTGCCGCCACCGATACAGACCTCTACGCCGGCGGCGCATTCACCAAAGCCGGCGGCCAGCCTGCCAACCATGTGGCACGCTGGGACGGCGAGAAGTGGCAGCCGCTCGGTGCCGGCCTCAACGGGTCTGTATATGCCATCGCAATCGACGGCAACGATGTTTATGTGGGCGGCTACTTCTTTCGGGCAGGCGGGCTGCCCGCCAACCACATAGCCAAGTGGGATGGCACACGCTGGTCGCCGCTAAGTGTGGGGCCAAACAACTGGGTGCACAGCCTGGTGATGCTGGACGGCATGCTTTACGCCGGCGGTATGTTCACAAAAGTCGACACGATGGATGCGAGCTATATTGCAAAGTGGAATGGCTCGCGCTGGAGCAGAGTTGGCAGCGGCACTGGCTATTGGATCATGGCTATGGTCGCGCATAAAGGCGCACTCTATGCGGGCGGTTACTTTACATCCGCTGGCGGCAAGCCCGCCAGCTACATTGCCAAGTGGGATGGAAAGCAGTGGACAGATGTGGGTGGTGGCGTGGACGGCACGGTGTACGCACTGGCATCCGGCACGGACAAACTTTACGCAGGCGGCGAGATGCGCCGCGCCGGCGGTGCGCTGGTGGACCGGATTGCGAGCTGGGATGGTGAAGCGTGGGCGCCGTTTGGCGGCGGCGTGGATGACTGGGTGTGGGCAATTGCCGCCGCTCCGCAGCCCGCTGGCGCAGCCACTGGCGCTCCCGACAACGTGTTTGTCGGCGGCTGGTTCCTTGCCGCCCGCAATAAAACCGAGCAGCTGTTGGATACGCGCCACATCGCCCGCTGGGACACGCAGACCGAGCAATGGGCTGCGCTCGGTGGTGGCACAGATGGCACCGTATACACCATCGACTTTGGCAGTGACGTTGTTTACGCCGGTGGAGATTTTCAAACTGCATTCAACACTGATTTCAGCAAGGTGGCCGCAAATAATATTGCGGCCTGGGACGGGAACAAATGGAACGCGCTTGGCGGCGGCTTCAATGGCGTGGTGTATGACATTGCTTACAACGAAGCCGACGACAGCTTGTACGCCGTTGGCTGGTTCACCAAGGCCTACAACTATGTGGAGGGGGACGGCCAATCGCTGCAGGGCGAAGTTGCGACCACGGCGATTGAGGTGAACCGCGCGGCGCGCTGGACCAGCGGCAAATGGGAACCGCTCGACGGCGGTTTGAACAACCGCGCATATTCTGTGCTGCTGGATGGGGACGATGTTTATGTCGCCGGAGACTTCAGCATGGCCGGCGACGTTGTAACCTACCGCACCGTAAAGTGGGCCGCAGGACAATGGGAGCGCTTCGGCCCGGAGTGGAACAACCGCGTGTATGCCCTTGAAAAATCCCCCAAAGGAATTTTTGTCGGCGGCATGTTTAGCTCGGGTGGAAAGACCAGTCGCTCGGCTTATTTCTCATTCTTTGACGGCAGTGGCTGGCCCGACACTGGGATCAACCTAAATAACTGGGTTCATACTGTCAAAATTGTTGGGGATGATTTCTATGTTGGCGGCTGGTTTGACGTGGCAACCAACCCCGATGGAACCGTAGTACGCGCAGAACGCATTGCCAAGTGGGACGGAACCACGTGGTCCAGTTTGGGCAAGGGAGTCGGCGGCACAATCATCCCATCCGTGTACTCAATCGAAGAAATTGACGGGCAGATTTATGCGGGCGGAAACTTTTTAGCTGCGGGCAAAGAAAGCTCGCGCTATGTTGCGCGCTGGGATGGCGAGCAGTGGCATGCCTTGGCGGTG
>Ga0209553_1001519_pt1 | contig 11532 bp, 14 predicted proteins | sample LauGreFBDMM110DN_2_FD_188217 | JGI IMG/M metagenome (GOLD analysis project Ga0209553, IMG submission 188217) | Freshwater lake microbial communities from Lake Michigan, USA - Fa13.BD.MM110.DN (SPAdes) (version 2) | ecosystem: Environmental > Aquatic > Freshwater > Lake | place: Lake Michigan...
CTTCCTTCAAGGCGCATCGGGTGAACTCGCGCCGGCGCACGACTATGTGGGAGACACGGCTATCGCCGATAAGCATTGCCGGCAGCTCGGTTACGCCGCCATGTCCGCCCTTGAGTCCATGCTCCCGCCACGCCACAAGCTCACATACCGAGGCGTCATGGAGTCCGGCGCTCCGCTGGCGGTATGGCTCCCCTCGCGATTTGAGCCCTCCAAGCTCGTCGCCGCCGATGGCTTCGATATCCCGCTACCGATCAAACAATGCCCAGCGTGGTCCAGATAGAAGCCGACATCGCCGCGTGCAAGGACCGCACCCTGCGGGAGCGCATGTTCCGCAAACTCCAGATCGTCATGACGCTGGGAGACTCAGGCACCTTTGCCATGCCGGCGTGGGTGTGGCGACTGGGCGGTGCGATCATCGTCGCACACCCCAACGAAGCATACTCCTGTTTCCAGCAGGACCTCCGCGCCCCTCTGACAGATTTTGCCGTCGGGGTCATGAACGTCACCGGACCGGAGCCGGGCCACATCAACCCGCCCGAGATTTTCAAGGAGAACATTTATCAGGTCTGGCAGACCCCCTTCGACAAACCCGCCCTCGGGGTGCTGACCAAGACCTGTCTCAGCCACGCGAAAAAGTTGGCGTCAATCGGGGACGGAAATAAGCGGTAACAGGCAACCGCAACGTCCCCCGCCAAAAATCTGAGCAATGTGATGCGGGCGTGCGGGTCGCAGCGCAGGATAGTGCTGGGCATGATCGGTTGTTGCACAATGCGGGTGTCGATGCAGAGGCGATCCCGGAACTGGAGTGCGACCAGACATTTGGGTGGTAATCCTGCGCTGTAGGAATGGCACATGCGGCGGAGCGTGGATTGGTGTGGACCAGGCGCTGGCGTGGTGCGATGAGTGGTGGGGTGTTCCAAATCCGGATTGCAGGCAGTGTGCAATTTCCGCCTGTTACGCGCATCAAATCTCTGCGAACACCACACAAAAGCGGTCTTTTTGCCTTAAGTTAATGATTGGTGGGGCTTAGCAAAGTGGTACTTGACAAGCGTGGGTTCAGGGCGTATTGTGTGGATGAGAATTGCGCATTGAATTTCCTATCCATCAACACAAATGTACAGTTTGGGGCGGCAAATGGGCGAAATAAAGTCTTCAATAATCTGATGATTGCGTCAAACGTCGTGATTAGGGCGGCAAATCATGGTATGAAACTCGGAATGCCGATCAAATTGCAACCATCGGAACCAGTGTTCATTGTTGTTGAAGATGACTTATGGATTGGCTCGAACGCCGTTATTGCAACGGACGTTACCTTCGCTAGTGGGACTGTGGTGGGCACGGGTGCCGTTGTTACGCATTCGGCCTCAGAATTCTCTATCGTAGCCGGAGTCCCGGCGCCGAAAAAAGTTGAAAGGGCTTAAGGTCGTTTTCTGGGACTTTGATGGGGTAATAAAAGATTCCGTGAAGGTTAAATCGGAAGCCTATACAGCGCTTTTCGAGCCTTATGGCTCGGCGATCGCCGAAAAAATTCGGAAACATCATGAAGCGAATGGCGGTATATCCCGCTTTGAGAAAATACCTTTGTATCTTGAATGGGCTGGGTTGCAGACGACTGCATCAAATATCGATAGCTTTTGCGCCAAGTTCTCGACGCTGGTATTTCAAGCAGTGATTGATGCGCCGTAGGTCCCAGGGGTGAATGAATATTTGTTGGGGCACTATCAGCCACACCGAGCGATGAGATTGTGGAGATCTTGGGGGCCTTGGGGATTTTTCGGCTATTCAAGCGAGTTTATGGTGCACCTGTACCGAAAGACCAACATACTGCGGAGGTCTTGCAGGAGCAGGGTCGTTCCCCCGGGTCGAGCTTCGATGATCGGAGATTTGGATTCTGACATGACAGCTGCCCAGGCCAACAGGGTATCGTTTCTGCTGCGGCGCACGGCGGAGAATCACCCCCTCCAGAATCGGTTTGTTGGTCCCAAGATCGATAACTTTCTAACCCCTGACTTGGATATTTTGTGGACAGATTAAGAGCAATCAGTCGGATTCAATCTTCGCTCAGCAATGGCGGCAGTTCTATTGGTAGCTGGATGCAAATACCCAACGCCTCAATTGCAGAGATCATGGGTCAAGCGGGGTACGATTGGGTTGCCGTTGACATGGAACATGGCGCGATCAGTGTGCATCAATTGCCAGACCTCTTTCGGGCAGTGGAATTGGGAAACACCCTGCCTTTGGTTCGCCTTGCGCATGGGACCTTTAAAGATTGCAAGCACGCTTTGGACGTGGGGGCCGGCGGCGTTATCGTGCCGATGATCGAGTCTGCTGAGCAACTAATCAAAGTGCGAGATGCTTGCCGCTGGCCTCCAGCGGGAACTCGCGGCGTGGGGTTTTCCCGGGCCAATCTGTTTGGGAAAGATTTTGACGACTATAACGTGGAGGCTCAGTCGCCAATGCTCGTAGCGATGATTGAGCACTATCGGGCGGTGCACAATCTCGAATCCATCCTGAAAGTCGAAGGATTGGATGCCCTGTTGATTAAACCTTACAATCTCTCGGCGTCCATGAATATGACGGGAAAGTTCGATCGCCTGGAGTTAAAAAGATTTCTATCTGAAATATTCTGCACCGCAAACCGTTTGGGAATCCCCTGCGGTTTGCATATTGTCGCACCGTCAGAAGCGGTGCTTGCAGAAAGGCTTCGCGCTGGGTATCGATTTTTGGCGTATTCGATTGACTCCGTTTTTTTGAATCACGCGGTAAAAAGGTTCTCTGTGGGTCACTCTTCTTGAACGGTTGGACTTTATTGTGAAAATTCTTGCCTTAGTCCCCGCGCGTATGGGCAGCAGTCGGTTCCCCGGAAAGCCGATGGCTACTCTGCTTGGTAAGCCGATGATCGGTCATGTCTATGAGCGAGTTGCTCTTAACAAGCGGCTGGCGCTGACAGCCGTCGCAACGTGCGATCAAGAGATCGCAGATTACGTCTGGTCTATCGGAGGGCGCATGGTGATGACGGGAAGCCATCATGAACGGGCCTCTGATCGGTGCGCAGAGGCACTTGCCAAATTGGAGCAGGAAGAGGGTGTTGCCTACGACATTGTCGTGATGGTCCAGGGGGACGAGCTGCTCGTTCATTCCGAGATGATTACTGAAGCTCTACGCCCCTTGGAAGAGGATCCGAAAGTCGTTATATCCAATCTATTAGGAAAGATTCGAGATCTTTCGGAGTTTGAGGATAGAAACTGCATCAAAGTCGTTTGCGACCTCGCCGGCAACGCAATGTACTTCTCCCGTGAACCCATACCTACGCGCGCAAAGACGGACGACATTCCGATAGGTAAGCAAATTTGCGTGATATCGTTTCGTCGCCAATTCCTGATCGACTACACGAATATGCCGCCCACCCCCCTGGAAATTGCGGAGTCTGTTGACATGATGCGCGTGCTTGAGCATGGAATGTCTGTGCGCATGGTACCCACCGTCTTTGACACTCAGGCTGTGGACACCGAGGCTGACCGTCGCCGCGTCGAGTCTTTGATGACGACGGACCTCCTATACCTGAAAATGCACTCCAAATAGATAATCCGGAAAGCAGAAACATGTTCATTCAAAGAAAGCAATTTCTATCAAAGGTCCAGCGCATTCGCGTCTCTGAGGGGCGTGATCTGGTCAATGGCCTCCGTTTGGACCGCAATGAAAAGGTCGACGTTTGGCCAAAGCACGTTCTGATGGACATCTTTTCCTCAAAACCGGACTACTTTTTGAGCGTCTATCCGGAATCAACCAGGCTCTATCAACTATTGGGAAAGTTTCATGGAGTGAATGAGTCACAATTGATGCTTACTGCGGGGATCGATGGGGGGCTAAAAGCGCTGTTTGAGGTGATGACAGCCCCCGGAGATCTGGTCGGTGTTGTCACACCGACGTACGCCATGTATCAAGTGTACGCAAAGCTCTTTCAGGTGGATCTTTGCGAAATAGGATATTCGGAATCATTCCAGTTCGATGAAGGACGATTCAATGATTTTCTGGCACGGAAGCCCACCATTTTTTTCTTGCCGAATCCGAATCAGCCGATTGAGAGCTCATTCTCTTTGTCTGAACTTGAGGGGTTTGCCAAGAGAACACTGGCCGCGAATTGTCTGTTTGTCATTGACGAAGCCTACCATTTGTTTGGCAGCGAGAGTGCTGTTGAGTTGGTCAAGAAGTATGAAAACGTCGTAATTGGGAGGACCTTTTCCAAAGGCTTCGGAGTGCCATCCATTCGATTGGGGTATTTGATCTCCAATGACGACAACATGAATATCATCACCAAGTTGCGCTTCGCGCATGAGAGTAATTCTCTCTCCAACGCTGTAGCGGAATACCTGTTGGACAACTATGCCATGGTTGAAGACTACAACTCGCGGGTGATGAAGGCGAGGGAGAAACTGAAGCAGATTCTGGCCGGGATAGGTATTCCCGCCATAGGCAGAACCGGCAATTTTCTGCTGCTCGACTTGGGATCGGGCGAAAGGGCGAGGGCGTTCGTGGACAGCCTCCGGAGCCAGAAGATCTACATGAAGGGGCCATGGTCTTCACCCTGGAATAAGTATGCAACGATAACCCTGGGGCCAATCGAAGTGATGGGCAAGTTTATCGATGCAGCCCAATCCTTTTGCAAGGCGAGTTAGCGTGAAGAAGGTACTTATTACGGGTGGTTTTGGTTTTGTGGGGACACTTTTGGCCAAGCATCTGCTAAGCAAGGGCATCGAGGTGGTTGTCCTCGAACACTCGTCCGCTCCAGTCCCCAAAGGTCTCGATGCAATACAGGTAATCCAAGCCGACATCACCAGCGAGGAGTCGATGCGGGGTGCCAGCTGTGAGCGTATTGATGCGGTTCTTCACCTCGCAGCGCAATCCTCTGGACCGCGCTCGTTCTCGATACCGGTACAGGACGTGCAGCTGAATATTCTTGGCACACTCAATACGATCAATTGGTGTCTGGCGAATCGTGTCGAAAGGCTGCTTTTCGCTTCCTCTTTTGTTATTTATGGGGATCACCCAGACCGCGAGAAGGTGGATGAGCAGACGTGCTGCCGCCCAAAGTCGGTCTACGCTACTTCAAAGTTGGCCTGTGAGCATTTGTTGATGAATTACGCTCAACCAAAGGGAATCAAATGGAATTCCCTGCGCATGTTCAATGTCTATGGGCCGGGGCAGGACATTTCCAAGCCTGATCAGGGCGTTGTCGGAATATTCATGAACATGTTGATGAAAGCGGACACGGTTCAGGTGCAAGGGAGCCTGGAGCGCTATAGAGATCTGATTTTCATCGACGACGTGATTCAAGGTTGGGACAAGTGCCTATTCGGCACCCGACTTAATGAAGCATTTAATTTAGGGACAGCTGAAAAAACAACCTATCGGACATTGATACAGTCATTGGCTGGCGTCATGGGTATAGCGGATCGCCTTGCGATTGACGAACAAGCCGGGACCGCAGGCGACATGATGGGGTGCGTGGCTGATATTGCGAAAATCAAGTCACAACTGGGCTTTGAACCCAAGGTGGCGTTGACTGAGGGATTGGGCAGGATGTTCGCGTGGATAAGGGATGGTGGGCCACTATGAACGGCAATGTGGTCGCCTGCCCAATTTGCGGGGAGAGTACGCAGTCTCGAGAATTGACGGTGCGAAGTGGAAAGTCGCTCCGCGCATTGCACTGTGCAACATGTAATTTTGATTTTTTCGATGCGGATCCGACCGTGGGCCTTGCTGCCAATAAGCTGGATCAGACACGACTTCAGGCCGCCGGCCTCGACATCCCAAAGATGGAGGAGGACTTTCAGAACGGAATGCGTCAATCGATGCCGCTGATAAAGGAGTACTTGGATGTTAGTGACCAAGGGAAAAACGCCCTGGAAATAGGGTGCTCGTGGGGCTATTTCCTCAAATCAGCGATGCAGGCGGGGGCCATACCTTTTGGAGTCGAGCTGAATTCCGAGCGCGCGCGCTACGTGAGTGAGGTCCTGTCAATTCCGTGCGATGAGTCTTTGAACATTTGTGAGTCGAGGGGCATCAAGTTCAAGAAGATATTCCTTTTCTATGTGCTTGAGTACGTCCCCCAGCCTTTACGCTACCTTCAACGCTTGATCGATCTTCTGGAGGATGATGGGCGTCTGATCATGGTCACCCCAAATCTCGTGGACCCGCTTATGGATCTTTGGAAAAATCCAGGGTTCACCAGATTCTTCTACGATGAACTCGCGATAAACTATTTCTCGCCTGTTGCGGTACGTCGATTGACAGACCAGTTACCCGCCACGAAATGCACGATCATGACAAGACAGGGCTATAGCTTCGTCAATCACATCAGTTGGCACCTGACAAATGCCCCACGGACGACTGGTGTTGTCGGCGGCGACAATTACATTCAAGGCATCGTCGCGACGCTGAAGGATGAGGTGTCGGGCATGCCGCAGCCAACGCGGGGCCACGAATTAAGTCGTGTTGCCAGTGAACTCGCAGAGCGGCTACAAGCGTTTGATCAATCCTATCGGACGTTTCTGGAGAAACAGGACCTTGGCAATCAAATTCATGTGGTTGTACGCAGGGCCTGACTGATGAGTAAGACGCTTTACGATATAGGACTGCGACAACAGAATTTACTCGATCGAGCAAGTCAGCATCTCGAGCTGGCTGAGAAGCGAGGATTCAATGTTGCTACGAGTGCAATTTGCTATCTAAATGCGTGGAGCCCGTGTCCGGGTAACGCACTAATGAAGTGGTGGCGATTCGGGCTCACATCCTTGGGTGGCTTGATCTTTCAGTACCTAAAAGCGGTCGTATCGATCGCAAGGCAATCGAACTACAGCATTTCTGACGATTCGCCGGCGCCTGAAAGCTTTTCACACATTATCGTTTCATGGGCACGACAGAGCGATTTGTTGCCAGACGGTTCGTTTCAGGATCGCTACTTGGGAGCAAATTCCAAAGATTATGCGTCAGTCATTTGGATTCCCATCCTATTGGATGGACAGCCGCCGGTATCCATAAACAACAATGTTCGGATCTTAAGTCGATCCAAAGGGGCATCCCGATTTGATATTGTTTTTTTCCTCCAATTTTTCATACAGAAAATAAGAGAATCGAAAGGATCCTTGAGATTTTTTTTCTATTCATTCTCGGCAGCGACTGCGTACGCTGAAGCAATTGCGGCGATCATCGGTGCCCAAATTCGGGGAGCCCGCTTCGATACGCTGCTTATGCCTTATGAAGCGCAGCCGTTTCAACATGCGGCATACCTGGCGGCGAAGAAGCATAACAAAGCGATTCGTACAATCGGGTATATGCATTCGGTGTTGCCACCGCTCCCTACAGACCTGCTGTACCGGTCGGGTGCTCCTGACACACTTTGGACTCACGGTCGAGCGCAGGCGGAAATCTTGAGCGTTAAATTGGGTTGGCCGGAGTCAACGCTGAGGATAATTCCATCATTGCGGTACAAATACAGCGATAAGGTGCCTTTCTCTGGTCAGATATTCTTCCCATACAGTTTCCATGACCCTGGCCTTTTGGTATCCGGCTTTAGAGCTTTACTGTCCAAGGCTGCGCCTGGAAGCCTGCCCTTGTTTGCAATCAGAAATCATCCAATGATGTCAAATTCGGCTTCACATATGCAACTTGAGGCCCGCTTCAAGGCACTTATTGATCATTATCGTAAGTGCCTTTTGAATAATTCAACGTCAACTGGCGAATCGATATTTGTGGGTGCAACCGCGGCAATTATCGAGGCCCTGGAAAGAGGCGTAAGTCCGATCCAAATCTGTTCGGACCCGGTTTTTGAGGCGCATACGGAGAAGATATGGGATTGCTTGGAGGTAATCCAATTGGACTCGATGTTATTCAAGTACCGTCTCAGAGAGCGTGGCTCATGCATACAATTCGGAGGCGAAGAGGACTGTTTGAGGCGCTACCTGGCTTGACGTTGAGTATGTTGCCAGGCTGAGGCAAAGAGAGCCTCCAATTCATGGGCAATGGTTCATTTATCTTACCTCGAATCTTCAAATTTTATAGCGTTCTTTTACAATTCCCGTTTCGCGTCATCCAAGAGCCGCTATGAACTCGCTATCATTCTATTCTGGTAAAACCGTCCTCATCACCGGGCACACCGGTTTCAAAGGGGCGTGGCTCACCGCTTGGCTCCAGAGGCTTGGAGCAAAAGTAGCGGGCATTGCACTGCCAGCAGAAAGCAATCCGTCGCACTTTAAGGCTGCTGGACTTGCACATGGTATGACTGATATCCGCATGGATATTCGAGATTGCTTGGCAGTGGCAGATACGGTTTCTTCCATCCAACCTGACGTCGTATTTCATCTTGCTGCTCAGGCACTCGTTCGACGCTCGCACGAGGATCCCGTTGAAACATGGCAGACCAATGTGTCGGGTACGCTACATGTGCTTGAAGCCTGGAGGAAGACAGATAAGCCTTGCGCCGCCGTCATTATTACGACAATTTCGAGTGGGTATGCGGGTATCGGGAGACCGATTCATTGGGGGTCCAGATCCATACAGTGCTTCAAAAGGGACTGCTGAACTCGTTATCCGTCCACATATCAAATCGTACTTTCCCGGGGCGACCAGCAAGGTGCGTATTGCATCAGCACGTGCGGGTAACGTCATTGGGGGGGGATTGGGCCGATGACAGAATCGTGCCGTACTGTGTGAGGGCATGGTCTCGCAATTAGGCAGTGGACCTGCGAAACCCGTCAGCGACGAGGCCCTGGCAGCACGTACTGGAGTCGTTGAGTAGATGTCTCTGCCTGGCAAAAGCACTGACGGAACGGTTGGAGTTGCACGGGGAGCCATTTAATTTTGGCTCACAGGCTCAACAGAATTATAGTGTCATGCAACTGATTCAAGAAATGGCTTTGTATTGGGACAAGGTTCGTTGGAATGACCGATTAAAAACGTCCCAAGGGCCATATGAGTCCGGGCTCCTAAAGCTAAATTGCGACAAGGCCCTTCACCATTTGAGCTGGCATGCAGTGATGAGTTTTGAAGATACTATAAAGATGACCGCAGATTGGTATCGAGCTTACTATGATGAGCCGTCGGCAATTGCCAATATTACGCAATCGCAAATTGGTGCCTATATCGAACACGCTTAGAAAATGGGTATGAAGTGGGCTCAGTGAGCATTAATAGTATCACCGTCACCCCGCTCACCCGCATACCAACAGGCGGGGGAAATTTGATGCACGCGATCAAGAAAAGTGACTCTGGTTTCTCGGGCTTTGGAGTGGCTTATTTTTCATTGGTGGCCGTGGGTGTTGCTAAGGCGTGGAAAAAGCACGCGCGCAGGACGATGAATGTCATCGTCCCGGTAGGGACAGTCAGGTTTGTATTTTGTGTCGATGGCGTCCAGGATTTCCGTATCGAGGATATTGGCGACGATCGATACGCCCGCATTACTGTGCCGCCGGGCATCTGGTTCGGTTTTCAAGGAAAGGCCGACCCTAAGAGTTTGGTACTGAATTGGGCGCAATCTGAAGTTGCGCTATGGCAAACGAATTGTGCGGGTGGAATATCACGCCGACGGCAGCCCGTTGCGGCAAACCGATTTTCCCATGAATGGGTTGGGCGACAACGCCGACTTCCTCGCACTGCTGCGCCTGGAGCTGGTGGAGACGGTTCACACCTAGGAGGCGACGCTGGAGGATATCTTTATCGCGACGACGGGAAGGAGGCTGGCATGAACAGACTTCTGCACGCCATGCGCTGGGAGGTGCTGATTCAATTCCGCAAGAATATCTTCTACGCCGCGCTAGTTGTGGAGATTCTATGATCGGCTGTGCTCTACCAGCTTCCTGACGCGGCCATTGAACTGGTACTGGTTTCAGTCTTCTTTCTGGACCTTTTGGTCTTCGGCTTCTTCTTTATGGCCGCGCTCTACTATTTGGAAAAGGGCGACCAGGTGTTGGACGGGCTGGTGGTGACGCCGCTGCGCGTCGTCGAATATCTAACTGCCAAAATTGCCACCCTCTCGGCGCTCTCAGTCCTTGTGGGCGCGCTGGTCACACTGCTGGTCTACGACCCCTCCATCCACCGGGGCTGGTACCTGTTAGCGGTGGCGGGTATGTCTGTGCCGATTTCCTTGCTGGGCTTTGTTCTGGCCGCCCGCTATAACGGAATCAACGAATTTCTGGAATAATTTTCCCTGAAAAATTAACGCTCCCACTTCGGCCAATCATCAGCGCACAGATCGTCCAGTTGTCATACCTTAAGAGTTTGTGATGCCAAACAAGAAACAGCCCCCCTTATTTTCTTGCTAAGAGACAGTATTGGAATCTTGAAGTTCGTTTATCAGTTGAAGTAGTCCTTGACCCAAATCCACGTGCATTGGCGGTACATATTTGAGACCGAGCTTGGGCTGATAAGCATACGGCGTGCGCACATAATGTCCCTCGTAGTCGGCTTCCACAAATTCCACCGCATCAGGTAACCCCAAAATTTCGGCCAGCATCTTTAGTAGGTCCGATACCCGCATCACCTCTTGGCCCGTTAGAACTACGCTCGCGTTGCGAAATTCCGATCCCAACGCTGTTACGCTTGCCCGCGCCGCATCTTCTACGTGTATGTATTCTCGCATCGCTTCGGGACTCCCCACATACCGAATCACACCTTTTTGAATAGCATCCTGCACAATTCGGAATAATCCGTTGCTGTTGTCTGAACGTGGACCGTAAAGTGAGCCGTAGCGTAGAATCGTATAATCCAGCCCATACGCGCGCTGGTACTCCTCCACATACTGTTCGGCCGCTTGTTTGCTGCAGCGGTAAAAGCCGCCCTCGCGGCTGTACACATACACGGTGCTCGCATACATAAACCGCCGCACAGAATGGCGCCGACAGGCGTCCAGTACCAGAACATTGCCAAGCACGTTCACCCGCGCAGTATCAATAGGCGTGGAGAGTGCTTTGTCCAGATCTGCTATTGCAGCGAAGTTAAATACTACAGCACAACCGCTAATTGCTTCATCAAGGAGGTTTTCGTCCAGAAGATCGCCAACCAGCATTTGCTGGTCTGAACGCAGCCACGGTGAAGCAACCCGGTCAAGAATAGTCACCACATAGCCCGCATCGCTAAGGTGATCACACACATGCGACCCCAGAAAACCAGAGCCACCTATTACACAAGCTTTTATATTTTGCGCACTGGAACTCATTCGCTTCGCCTTTGTACCTCGTATTCTTCGGGCGGCACGGGGCTCAGCAGTTGCTAACCACTAACAAACCGCACCGCTTCTTGCGTCGCCTCAATCTCCATGCGCGTTCGGCAATCCACAGACATCGAGCCCATGTGAGCCGTCAGCACGCAGCGTTCAATCCCCGCCAGTTCACCGCCATACGGCTCGCGCTCAAACACATCAATCGCCACGCCACCCAGATGCCCCGCGCGCAGGGCTGCTGCCAGCTCCTGTTCATGAATGATACCCCCGCGTGCGGTGTTGATCAGAATTGCATCGGGCTTCATCAGCAGCAGTTG
>Ga0209553_1001521_pt1 | contig 11528 bp, 10 predicted proteins | sample LauGreFBDMM110DN_2_FD_188217 | JGI IMG/M metagenome (GOLD analysis project Ga0209553, IMG submission 188217) | Freshwater lake microbial communities from Lake Michigan, USA - Fa13.BD.MM110.DN (SPAdes) (version 2) | ecosystem: Environmental > Aquatic > Freshwater > Lake | place: Lake Michigan...
AGGTAATAGTCATCGGGGCGGGGATTGGTGGCATAGCGACTGCCTGTCTTCTGGCTAAAAAGGGATACAGCGTAACGGTTCTTGAAAAAAACTCTAAACCAGGAGGACGAGCAACTATTTTTGAAGAAAAAGGATACATGTTTGATATGGGACCATCTTGGTACATGATGCCAGACATTTTTGAACATTTTTTTATGCTAATGGAGGAAAAGATTACAGATCATCTTTCATTAAAACGTCTTTCACCGTCTTATCGAATTTTTCTAAAAAGTGAACGCAAACACTATGACTTTTATTCTGATCTTGAAAAAACTGTTGAGACCTTCGAATCATTAGAGAAGGGTTCTGGTGAGGTTTTACGTGATTACATGAAAACAACAGAGTATCAATATAAAATTGCTCGTGATGAATTTATGTTCAAAAACTATGATTCTATATTTGATTTTTTGAATAAGAGAGTGATGACAGAAGGGCGAAAATTGCCACTTTTTTCAAAAGTAGAAAAGATTATTAACGGCAAATTCAATAGTGAAATTTTGCGTAAGGTATTGCAGTATCAAACAGTACTTCTCGGAACATCTCCGGGGGACGCACCAGGAATTTATAGCATGATGAACTATGTTGATTTTGTTGAAGGTGTTTGGTATCCCGATGGAGGAATTTATAAATTGATTGAGGCAATGGTTAATATTGCGGAAAAAAATAAAGTAAGTATTCAAACAAACTCTCCGGTGTCTCGTATTATTGTTCAAGACGGGGAAGCGAGAGGAGTTCTAATGGAGGACGGCAGAACTATAGACGCAGACATAGTTGTCTCAAATGCTGACATTGTACATACCGATCAGGTGTTACTAGAGAAACCATATAGGCAAAAATCACCAAGTTACTGGGATAAACGTTTAATGGCACCTTCCGCTTTTATTCTTTATCTTGGTGTCGATGGGGTTATTCCTTCTTTACAACATCACAACCTTTTATTTGCACAGGACTGGACTAAGAACTTTTCGCAAATATTTAAAAAACCAGAATGGCCAACGGATCCATCTTTGTATGTGTGCGCACCTTCAAAGAGCGATACGACAGTCGCACCTCCCGGTAAGGAAAACCTATTCGTACTTGTTCCAATTGCCGCAGGACTTACTCATACTGATGAATCCTTAAAGGAATATGCGGATAAGACAATTTCACAAATGGAGGAATATATGGATATTCCAAACTTCAAAAATCGAATTGAATTTCAGAGAATATATGCGGTCAATGACTTTATTAAGGATTACAATGCATTCAAGGGAAGCGCTCTAGGGTTGGCACACTCGCTTGGGCAGACAGCAATTTTTAGACCAAACAATATAAACAAAAAAGTAAAAAATTTATACTATGTTGGTGCAGGAACAAATCCTGGTATCGGTATGCCGATATGTTTAATCTCTGCAGAACTTGTCTATAAACGTATTGAAAAGATTACTGACCCAGCGCCACTAGGAAAAATATAGTCATACCAACAAGTGTGTTGATGTATGGGAAATATGTGTATATGCGAAACAACTGCTCTTCGGTAGTGTTAAGTGAAATAATCATAAATACAACATAAATTAGGCTAAGGACAAGGCTCGTAAAGCCCAAAAATGGAAAAACTAATAACCCTGCGGATACATACAACAGAGTACAAAGAATTAATGTTCCTCTCTTTTGTAACCAGGTTGCAATAGTTTGGAGGTTGGCTTCAGCATCAGCCTTTATATCTGGCACTGCTGAATATGCGTGCATTGCCATTGCCCAGCAAATTCCTGCAATAGTGCTGATCCATAATGTATTCCACGATATGTTCTGACCCGTAAGATTTGATGCTAACAAGTATCCAAAAACAGCGGTTGCAATATAATGACCTGCGCTAAAAAAACTATCAAGAAAAGGTTTTGCTTTTGCTCGAATTGGTAAAGCAGAATACATTCCAGCGAAAAAGAAAAAGGCTAGGAGGGCAAGAAACGCATGAAGAGAACCAATGTAGTATGAATATATTAAAAAGGGGATACAAGAAATTGCAATATGATAAAAAAGTTTTCTGTGCTCGCTAGGTACAACGAGAGATTCGTATAAAACTTTCTTTGGATTAAGTTTGTCCGTCTCGTAATCGAAAATATCGTTAATTCCGTATATGTAAATATTTGCTGGGTAGGAAAAAAAGACAAAAAATATTAAAAGGGGGGCAAGAATCCACAGGTGACCAGAAAGGCCTATCGCTGCGGCGATTCCCACAGCGTATGGTCCTATTTCGTATATCCAAAATCGAGGTCTGCTGATGCGGAGAAGTCTTTTTGTGTTCATGGGGAAATTATATCATGGTACATTAGGTGATACACTACAGGTATGAATTATATATACGCACTTATCGGTATTGTTTTCCTTTGGTCGCTTTGGGGATACTTTTCTTCTAGAGTAGAGAATACACAGTACTCTGTACTTGAATCTAAAACAGGATATGAAGTTCGCTTGTACCCAGAACACATCGTTGCCCAAACTACAGTTAAAGGGTCTTACAAAGAAGCACTTAACAAAGGGTTTAGTATTGTCGCAGGATACATTTTTGGTGGAAATACAAAAAGAGAAAGTATTGCAATGACAGCGCCAGTTGTTGAAAAGAAGTCAGCTTCAGAATCCATCGCCATGACGGCTCCTGTGATGGCCAATATCGAAGGGGAATCACACACCATTGCTTTTGGAATGCCGAAATCATACACACTTGAAACATTACCAACTCCAGATGATCCCCGAGTAAAAATCGAAACTGTTAATGAAAAGAAAATGGCCGCTATTCGATTCTCATGGATTAGAACAGACTCCAGAGTGCAGTCAAAGAAGCAAGAATTATTGGATGCTTTGAAAAAAGACAATGTTCTAGTTATCGGCGAACCGCAATACGCAGGCTACAACGCACCGTGGACACCACCGTGGATGATGAGAAGTGAGGTTTTGGTAGAGGTTAGATAAAAATATGCTATATTATTACAAACAATGGCATTTAAAATCAGACGAAGCAGAGTAAGACTTATAAAAATTACTTTTTTTGTAGTAGTTTTCTTTTTATTTATTATATTTTTTTTAAGTAAGTTCACTTATTCAAACAAATCTGAAGCTCAAATTACCACTGAAGAGGTAAAAGTCCCAGTCTATCCAGCTGTTCTTGATAAGACAGAATACGACAAGAGAATGCTTGTCCTTAGTAATTATGTCTATCCTGCAACAACTACTGCAACAACAACCTCTACAACCTCAGCTCCAGTCTTACCTCTCTACAGCACTAGCACAAGTGTCACTGTCCCTGGTAAACGTTGGCCTGCAAGCACTGTGTATCCAAATGGCGACGCAATATTGCCGTTCAAGCGAATTTTGGCTTATTACGGTAATTTTTACTCAAAGAAAATGGGAATTCTAGGAGAGTACAGTGAAGAAGAGGTCTTGCGACGTTTGGCTAGCACAACCGCAATGTGGAACGCGGCTGATCCGACGACTCCTGTAATGCCTGCCATCGAATACATTGCAATGACGGCACAAAACACAGCTGGGGCAGATAAAATGTATCGTGCAGTGATGCCTAATAAGGAAATCGATAAGGCATATGCTATGGCAGAGAAGATAAATGGAATTTTGATTCTGGACATACAAGTAGGTCTGAGTACGGTTCAAAAAGAACTTCCAAAATTTAAGGATTATTTAATGAGACCAAATGTTCACTTGGCAATTGATCCTGAATTTTCTATGAAGACAGGAAAGAGACCAGGGACAGTTATTGGTACAGAAAGTTCAAGTGATATAAATTACGTCATTAATTATCTATCAGATATTGTCCGAGAGAATAAGCTGACTCCAAAGATATTGTTAGTGCACAGGTTTACAGAGAAAATGGTGACAGAGGCAAATTTGATTAAGCCAACGCCAGAAGTCCAAGTTGTCATTGTTATGGATGGTTGGGGATCAAAACAGCTTAAACGCGGTACATATAATGCAGTAATTGAATCAGAACCAGTGCAATTTGCTGGAATTAAGCTTTTTTATAAAAATGATTTGAAAGGGGCAAGTACAGGCCTCTTAAGTCCTGCTGAAGTCCTAAATTTCAAGCCAAAACCGATTTATATTCAGTACCAGTAGGTATACTTGGGAAAGTAGCTATACACCCCAAAATCTATGGTATAATGGTAGGTATAACAAATAATCAAAAATTTATGGCAGAAAAAAAAGCAAATTCAGCATTTATGAAACCAATGACAGTGAGCGCAGAGCTTGCCGCAGTAGTAGGCAAGGGCCCTATGCCTCGATCAGAAGTAGTTAAGGCTCTTTGGGTTTACATCAAGAAGAATGACCTACAGGATCCAAAGAACAAGCGAAATATCAATGGCGACGAAGCTCTTACAAAGGTATTCGGCGGCAAAAAGATGGTAAACATGTTCGAAATGACAAAGTTGGTTTCAAAGCACCTGTCATAATTTTAGTTTAAGTAAAAAAACCTCCCGGATCGCGCTTCAGTAGACACTGCGCGACACGATTCTGCAGAATCGGGAGGTTTTTTTGTTATCTTCATAAGATTATTATAATAATAAAAAGGGTAGCAGGGTTCTAGTCCATATGTTACAGTTCTCTCTACTGTGCAAAAAAACATATCCCTCAAAAACGTCGAATATTCAATCCGCGAAAAACCTATATTACAAGGGGTTTCTTTCCGATGTGGCGAGAACGAACGATTGTGTATTTTCGGCGAAAACGGTGCTGGAAAGTCTACTTTATTAAAAATCCTATGTGGCCAAGTGGAGGCCGATTCTGGAATAATCGACAAACAAGGTCACATTCGATTCGTTTATGTTCCTCAGGAATTTGATCATAAATACAAAGATGTAACCATTGAAGGTTACATAAAAGAATTGGCTGGTGACAAGTTTTTACAAAAAGTTTTTAATTATGGGAATGAACTGGGTTTTAATATTGAAAAAAATAAGGAAGCGCTTTGTGGAAGTCTCTCCGGTGGCCAGCAAAAAATTGTTGCACTATCGGTTGCGTTCGCCCTTAGTCCAGATTTTCTATTGATGGATGAGCCAGAAAACCATTTGGATATTGTTAGTCGAATCGAACTTGTCTCATTGCTGAAGGATTTTCGAGGAGGAATTATTTTTATCTCGCACGACAGATTGTTGATTGACGCTATCGCTACAAAAATTGGTGAAATTGCTGGAGGAAAAATTCATATATCAGAGGGAGGTTATGATGATTATATCGCTATGAAAATGGAGAGAATTGGTGGATTACAACGTCAATATGATGCAGAGTCAAAACGTATCAAGCAACTGTCATCTGCAATTGTGATTTTACAGCAGAAGGCTTTTCGTGGAAAAGAAATTTCGGCATATCGCAGAGCGAAAGAAGAATTGGATGGCTTGAAAAAGGCTCACAAAGAATCTGCTCGTCCTGATGATAAAAAGACTAAAATAAAATTAGTCGGGACTGACCAGTCAATTCATTCTGGAAAATTGATTTGTAAGATGGACGATGGTGCTTTTGGTTTTGAAAAAGTAGGTAAAAAGGCAAGATCGCAGATTTTTAATAATGCAAATTTGGAAATCCGTTCTGGCGAAAAGATTGTTTTATTAGGAAGAAACGGTTCTGGTAAGTCTACTTTCTTAAAGTGTTTAACAGGGGAACTTCCAATGCAAAAAGGGGAAATGACATGGCGTCCAGCTGTAAAATGGGCATATTTTGACCAACATGCACAATTTGACCCAGAGGCGAGAGCAGTTGAAATTGTTATGGATAAATTGAATGCAATAGATGAGGATGCCCGAACGGCCCTTGGTAAGATGAAGTTTGATTCGGATCGCATGAACCAGCAAGTGAAAAGTCTTTCAGGAGGGGAAAGGATGCGATTACGATTCGCGATTGTGTTTGGTTTGAAGCCAGACCTTATTATTCTTGATGAGCCGACTAACCATATCGATGAAGTAACTTGGGAAGTTCTACTTCAGGCCTGCCAGACGTCAAAGAGTACCATCCTTCTTGTAAGTCACGACTACGAATTTATCGAAGCATTCGAACCGACTGTTTTTTGGTTAATTCATGGACAAAAAGTAGAAGCGAGACATAAGGATTTGAATACTTTGCTAGATGAGATAAAATAGAACAAGTCAGGTTTGCCCTACTTATGAAAAACCAACACGCATTTATAGAGATCTCAGAAGTTTTTTCTCAATTGAGATCAGATACAAATGGTCTATCTGAAATTCAAATTACAGAAAGAATTGCAGAAAAAGGTTACAACGAAATTTCTCATAAAAAAATAGGCATATTGCGCAAGCTTCTTGATCAGTATGCAAACTTTTTAATGCTTCTCTTGATGTTCGGTGTAATCATTTCTTTTTTATTAGGTGAAGTGATTGATGGGTGGGTTATTATAACTATTTTGGTAATAAATGGCGCTCTGGGAACTTTTCAAGAATACCGAGCGGAAAAACTGACGCAAATTTTGCAAAAGCATATCCCGCAAAAAGTGCGCGTGCGTCGAAACGGAATTGAGAAAACCGTAGAGAGAAGAAGTCTGGTGTACGGCGATATTATTCTTTTAAACAGCGGACAACTCGTTCCAGCTGATGCCAGAATCATAAAAACAAAAGGATTGATTGTTGACGAGTCTATTTTAACTGGGGAATCGGGTGGGGTTTCAAAGAGTCATATGGTACAAACTTCAGAAGGTAACACTCCCGCAACCATGCTCTTTAGTAGTACTTTGGTTATTGATGGACAGTGCGAGGCTGTGGTGGTTGCAACTGGAGGAAATACCGAATTTGGCCAGATTGTGGCCCTTACTCATCATTCAAAAAAGCGCAGTTCATTCTTGCTACAAATTAATCAATTGTCCGACTTTCTCTTCAAGACCACTGTCTTTATTGGGATAGTTTTATTCTTTGCCCTTAAAATTTTCCATCCGGAATTTGGGCTAGATCACATCTTTCTTTTTACAGTTGCCATGGCCATAGCAATCGTGCCTGAAATGTTGCCTCTAATTTCTACACTTGCTCTGACTCGTGCCTCTTTGGTTTTGGTTAAAAGCGGAGTGCTGATTAAAAGATTGTCTTCAATCGAGGATATGGGTGGAGTTGAAATTATTTGCACTGACAAGACGGGTACCTTAACAAAAAATGTCATTTCAGTGGTTGATGTGGTGGCTGAAAATAAGCAATATTGTTTACAAATGTCGCTTATTGCTTCTAAAGAAATCAAGGATACAGCAACAGTTTTTTCAGGGTCTTTTGATGTGGCGTTATGGAAGCATGCGGATGTCGGTGTTCAAAACAGAGTAAGAGAATCTAAAAGAATATACGAAAGCACTTTTGATTTTGACATGAAATGGCAGTTTTCAGTTGCAAAAAATGAGGAGAAGCATACTTTGGCGGTGAAAGGTGCTCCAGAAACCGTACTTCTAAGATGTTCTATGGATGAGAGCAAACGGGCGACTATTCTAAAGCAAATAAAGGAACTTAGCGAAAGAGGGCTTCGAACCTTGGTCATTGCAGAAAAATCAGTTAAGGAAAATACTACTTACAATCATGATGATGTTCGAGAAATGGCTTATGTGGGCCATATAGTTTTCGAGGATCCTATCAAAGAAAGAACCGCGGAGACTTTGAAGAGAGCAGGGGAATTAGGACTCGAAATAAAAATCCTAACTGGGGATTCGGCTGAGGTAGCGCTCCATGTGGCACAAGGCTTGGGAATGAATATTCAGCCGTCAGAGGTTTTCATCGGTTCTGACATAGAAAATATTGAGGAAGAAAAAAGATATAATGCTTTTAAATATATAAAAATATTTGCCAGAGTTAATCCTAAGGAAAAATACGCAATTATCAAGGCCCTTTCAAGTCACCATTCAGTAATGTTCCTAGGAGAAGGGGTAAATGACGCTCCAGCCCTAAAGACTGCTGATGTGGGTATGGTGGTAGAGGAAGCGTCGGATATTGCCAAAGAAAGTGCTGATATTGTGTTGACCCAGCGTGACTTGTCTGTAATTGTTGAGGCGATTTATCTCGGCAGGCAAATAATGAATAATATCGGAAAGTATATTTTGATTACCCTTACTGGAAATTTTGGAAGTCTATATTCACTTTCGCTGATTTCAATTATTTCAAAATCTCTACCGCTTCTACCGACTCAGGTTTTGCTTGAAAATATTCTAACGGACGTTCCAATGATCAGCGTGGTTAACTCTCCAATTTCAAAATCTGAAGAGCGCCGCCCAGTCAAGCAGAACATAAAGGGTATTTGCTATGCCGCAGTCTCTCTGGGTTTTGCCACCTTATTCGTTCAATTTTTGTTTTATAAAGTTTTCTCGTATTTACCAGAGGATTTGTTCAGAACGCTTTGGCTTATTGAGATTATCCTATTTGAATTTATTTTGATTGTTTCTTTGCGTACAAATGATTGGTTCTGGAAAGCTCCACCACTGCGCCGGCAGACGGTCATATTCTTCCTAGGGGTGGTTCTATTCACAGTTCTAATGCCGTTTGTCCCACTTCTCCAAAAGGCTTTCCACCTTGCACCATATGGCATTAAGTATGCCTTACCAGTTGTAGGTACTGTACTATTTGGATTTGCTGTTGTTGAGGTGATGAAGAGGTTTGTATTCTCAAAAAAGTTTAGTACTTAACTGATGGTGATTTTGTTTTGGTCAGAAGGCTTTCCTTGATCAAAGAATGCAAGTTCCTTTTTAAAAAATCTTTTAGAAATTATAAAGATTCCGTAGCTTATAAAAAATGCCGAGAAAACATCGATTGAATAATGAAGGTGGCCGGCAATTACGGCTACTCCGGCGACGAACGAACAAAGTAGGAGGTAGTATCTTAAGTATTTGTAATTCCAAAATATAAGGGCAAGTACAAAAGGAAAACCAGTGTGACCTGAGAAGAACAAATCGTTTCCTGAGGTCATGCTAAATATCATTTTGGGAATTTGATTGTCATAATTAATATAGCTATAGGAGTCAATGTATGGGGCGGAGAGGTGGGTTAGGGTTAGAAAACCAGCTCTTACTAGGAAGAATAAAGCAGTGGTTGCAAGTCCAAAAGGAATACTTTCTGGAATAAGTATGGCTAAGCCTAAAAGACTTAAAACAAAAATGAAGGAACCTTGAAAAAAGATAAGCCCTACATCTTGTCTCTGAATATGATCAAGTAAAAGGTCTGGGACGATATTTCCGCTTGAGTACGTAGCGGTGTAGTCAACGGCATAGTAAGTTAAAAGAATACCGACTGCTAGAAAGCCAAAATGTAAAAGTACTCTTAAAGAAAAAGAATTGTTTTTCCATAGGTCTACGTGTCTCTCGATTAGTCCTTTGATTCCTTTAATCATGTGATTTTGCAAAATCGTATCGCGTAGTGCCGATTGAAGTGCGATTTAAGTATAGTATCGATAAATAACATTAATTTCATTATAGAACATAAATCTAACATTGAAAAACCTGCCTTTGGCAGGTTTTTCAATTAAGAATATTGGGTGGTAAGCTTAGGCCTTTTTGGTTTTTAATGAGAGTGTTGTGAAAAGAAAATATGTTTTAACTTATTTTTTTACATGATAAGCTTTACTTATGAATACTACAAAAGTAGGTGTGGGGGTTCTCATCTTAAAAGACGGTAAAGTGCTGATGACTATTCGAAAGGGATCGCATGGAGCGGGAGAGTATTCTTTTCCTGGGGGACATTTAGAATACATGGAATCATTTGAAGAATGTGCTGTTAGGGAAGTAAAAGAAGAGTGTGGTATTGAGATTAAAAATATTCGATTCTCTTACGTAACAAATGTTAAAAAATATGCCCCAAAACATTATGTTCACATTGGTCTCGTTGCAGAATGGGAAAGTGGTGAGCCTAAAATTATGGAACCAGAGAAAGCAGGTGAATGGCTTTGGTATGATTTGGATAAAGTACCGGAACCCATGTTTGAGTTTTGTAAACTTGCATTCAATTCTTTGAAGACTGGCAAAACATATTACTCTTCGGAGAAGGATTTGTAATCACGAAGTCCTAAACCCCATCGGATTTTTCGGCCCTTCCTCTTGTTTAAGTATTAGCTTAATAATGCGAAATATTTCTTGAAAGTTACTTTCATTATTTTTCTCCATTTCTCCTACTTTCTCGCGTAATTCTTTGTACGCCTCAATCATGTTCCTCAGCTTGATGAAAATCCTGATTATTTGGATATTTACGTATATAGCTCTTTCGCTGTTTAAAACACTAGAAAGCATTGCGATGCCTTGCTCAGTGAATACGAAAGAGGGCTTTCTTGATCCCCCATGACTTGATATCGCAGATTGCGATATCAAGTTTGAAGTCTCGTTCTTATTGATTTGAAACATAAAATCCTCGGGAAATCTCTTCAAATTTCTCTTTACTGCTTCATTTAATCTGTGTGTAGGAACTCCATACAACATTGCTAAATCCTTATCCAGCATTACCTTTCTTTCCACGAATAAAGTAGATCTTTTCTCGAACAGTTTCTGCTTCAAAAGGGATAATGGGTAACTCTACTTTTTCCATGTGCACAATATTAAAATATGCACATTAACAAAACTTAAATAAAATATGAAATCTTATCTACAGCACATACAGGTACTAATAAAGCTGAGATTCTTAAGAAAGAGAAGGCTGTTTAATTAACAATGGGCGCCACTGGACTACCCATTAGAACCTTCTCCTCTACATTAACTTCTTCAAATAGTTGATCAGACTAGCAATCTCAACAGTTTCCTGTACCAAAGTGTCCATATGTCGAATAGTTACGCTGTTATCAATGGCCTCCTTTTGCCCCACGATTAATAGGTAATGCGCAGCAATTTTTTCTGCAGCTGCCAATTGTGCTGAAATTTTATCTCTCGATAGCGACTGGTGAACATGAATATTTTCACCACGTAGCATATCAATAATCGCCAAGCTTTTCAGTCTTGCATCATACCCCAATTGAATAAAGAAAAATCGTGTATCGTTTGGCTTTGCGGCTTTGACCGGCTTTGATTCCTTCAAAATTCCTTTTTCAGTCTTATCCTCCAAAATAATAGAAGCGCCAATGGCAGGTACCTCCTTTTTGCCCCAAGCTTTACGAGCTACAATGTTATATCGCTCTCCAATGGCACAAACTACTCGTTCCTCGTTCTCTTCAGTATCAATAATATTCATTACTCGGAAAATTGTTCCACTGCAGAAAGATCCATTACCAATCAAACAGTGGTTGATCGAGTAGGCGATATTTAATGATTCAATGTACTCTAAAACTTCGCGGAATTGTTCACGGCTCTCTTCAGAAAGATAATTCATCGGATGTGGTGCCTCAGCGTTTAACTGCATGCAAGCCTCATGTGTACTTGCTAAAAGATCAAGAGGATTCTTTTTAAAAGTCTGACGTTCCTCCGCTGGTAAATCATTCAGATGTTTCTTGTAGAAATTCACAAACTCTCGACTAAATCGATTAAATGAATCCTTGTCACCAATTGAATTAATTTC
>Ga0209553_1001523_pt1 | contig 11525 bp, 11 predicted proteins | sample LauGreFBDMM110DN_2_FD_188217 | JGI IMG/M metagenome (GOLD analysis project Ga0209553, IMG submission 188217) | Freshwater lake microbial communities from Lake Michigan, USA - Fa13.BD.MM110.DN (SPAdes) (version 2) | ecosystem: Environmental > Aquatic > Freshwater > Lake | place: Lake Michigan...
CGCTGCGACACCCAGTCGGCCCCCGCAGCAGCAGATGCGCTTGGCACACCAAACGTTGGGACCGCCGTCATAGCGCGCCAACTACCGTGCCAGATCAGGGCGGTGTGGCGTTCGGCGCAGCGGCATCAAGGAGGAGCCCACAGGGCGGGGGACAGCCGCGGAGCCGAATGCCACGCCGCCCTGATCCCACAAGGGCCCTGATCCCACAAGGCCCTTGATCCCACCGGCGCCTCGGCAAAAAGGCTTTACCAATCCGCTCCGGGCGCAGTCGTTACAGCATTTTTACGCGGCGGCAAAGGGCGCTCGCACGAAGATGCCCCCGCGCGATTGAACCCGTAAAGCTATGGCCAGTTCGTTCCCCTGGGCCGCATCGCACAGCCACAAGATGTGGTCGGCCCGATCCTGTTCCTGCTCAGCCCGGCAGCCGATGACATGACCGGGCAGACCCTGTATGTCAATGGCGGTACTTTCATGGTTTGAGGGCGGCGATGACCTGCGCACAGGTTTGTACATCGCCAAAGTTGAGTAGGAAGTTATTGAGCGTCGCGGAATGGGCTTCTTCAGTGGCCGCCGAGCAACCGTCTGACAACATCAGCGTGCGGTAGTTCATCATCATGGCATCGCGCGCGTTGGATTCGCAGCAGACGTTGGTCGCAGTGCCGGCGATCAATAGGGTGTTGATGTGGCGAGTCTGCAATTGCTGGTGTAAATCACTGGAGCCTGGCGACAACGCGCTGTAGCGGGTCTTGAGCAGGTGCAGGTCAAGGGGTTGAGGCTTGAGGTCGGCATAAAGTGCATGTCCGAGGGAGCCAGCCCGCATGGCCGCGCTGCGGAGTGCAAATGTGGCTGAAGTCGACAGTTCTTTATGAAAGTGCGACCAGCTCACGACTGATTCCTCAGTGAAAGTGTTCATCACCCACACCACGCTGCCGCCGGCTTGGCGTAGAGCCTCGGCCACGGCATTGATGTTTTCACAGGTTGAGGCGGCCTCTGGAATCCAGGCGTGGCCAGCGCCCTGCTTGACAAAGCTGTTTTGCATGTCGATCACCAATAAGGCGGTGCGCGTTGCATCGAGCACTTCAAAAGCATGCAGTTTCCCGCGCCGTAGCAAAACTTTGCTAACCAGGTCGGGCGGGGCGATGTAATCTGTCATCATTCGCAGCTACTCCTCTATAACTTTCAAACATCCGAAAAAATGACCCTCGAATATGCCGCGCGGGCTTTGGTGGGCACGCTTACGCCGCAGGCCAATACCACTGCTGAGCCAGAGCTGAACATGCTTTGGCCGGCGGGCTTTTCCATGATCACGGCGCGCTTGACCAGCGCCAAGCCTTTGCTCGAGGACCGATTGGCTGACTACTACCAGCACTTAGATGACACACTGCTTCAATTTGGCAATGCGCCTGTTCAGGTTGTTGCAGCAGCCTGCACCGGCTCATCCTACTTGATCGGTACTGGCCGGGAGGACGCGCTTTTCACAGCCTTGGGCCGCCGGCTTGGGGTACCCGTCACCAACTCTGCACTGGCCGTTGTAGCGGCCTTGCATAGTCTGCAAGCTAAACGCATTGGGCTGGTGTCACCCTATCCAAAAAACCTCACTGCTCATAGCCTGGCTTATTGGGCCTCGCGCGGCTTCGAGGTGGCCGCAGTAGCCAAGCCCGAGCCGATCAAAGAAGGTTTCCACCCTGTCTACGCCATGGCCAGGCCCATGATTGATACCGCTCTCTTGACCCTTGAAAACACTGCGGGCCTAGATGCCATTGTGTTACTCGGAACTGGAGCCCCATCCCTGGGCACCCTGCTGCGACATCCGCGCGTGGCAGGCGCGCCGGTGTTCTCTTGCAACCTAGCTCTGGCTTGGCACAGCATCGAGCTGATGGCTCCTGAGCACAGCCCCAGCGCCGCCAGCCTGCTGTCTATGATCGGCGGTCAGGGCTGGGCCGAAGTCTTCGCCCGGCGCCAAATTTAAAGCCAGCCGAGCGTCTTGGGTAACCACAGGGATATCGCTGGAAACAGCACCAGAAGCGCCAATCGCACCAGGTTCGCACAAACAAAAGGCATTACGCCGCGATATATGGTGCCAATAGGGATGTCTTTGGCAATCCCCTTGACAACAAACACATTGATGCCGATCGGAGGAATGATCATGCCCAACTCAATCACGACTACGTTGATCACGCCCCACCAGATAGGGTCATAGCCCATGCTCAAAATTAACGGGTAGACGAAGGGCAGCGTGAGAATCATCAGGGCGATTTCATCAAAGAAAGCGCCGCCTATCAGGTACACCACCAATAAGACGGCCAGCACTGCAAGATTTGACCATCCCAGCGTCTTGATCCAAGCGACTACGGCGCCCGGCATGCCGGAGAGGGACACGAAGTAACCAAAAATCGATGCGCCGATGATCATGACAAACACCAAGCCCGTCCCCTTGGCCGTATCGCGCATGGCTAACAGGAAGTTCGACCAGCCCAGTTTGCCTCGCAGGAGCGTGATGACAAAGGCAAAGGTGGCGCCGACCGAGGCCCCTTCGGTCACCGTGAAAAGCCCGGAGTAGATGCCAATTCCGACAATAACTGCCAGCGACAATACCGCCCAGCACCCCCGGACCGTAGCGAGTCTTTCGCGTAAGGTGGTGGCTTCGCCGATCGGCGCAAGGCTGGGCTGGTATGCGACCACCAGCAGCACCGCCAGTACATACAACAGCGTAGCGAGCAGGCCGGGCAGCACCGAAGCGATGAACAGCGTAAGGATAGAGTTTTCGGTGAGCACGCCGTAGAGGATCAGAATCACCGAGGGCGGAATGATGATGCCCAGAGTGCCCCCGGCGGCGATGGTGCCGCTGGCCAGAGATTTGGCGTAGCTGCGTTTGAGCATCTCCGGCAAAGCCACCTTGGCCATGGTGGCGGTGGTTGCCACGGCTGATCCGCAGACGGCACCAAATCCGGCGCAGCTGCCGATCGTGGCAAGCGCTAGGCCGCCGCGCCGATGACCCAGAAAGGACTGAAACAATCTGTATAACTCAGAGGACAGTCCCCCGACAAAGGCTAGATTTCCCATTAGCAGAAAAAGGGCTACGACACCAAGGCCTTCATTGGCAATGGCACTGGTGGGCTCTGTCGCTACAAGGGTCAGTGCTGGCTGCCAGCCGATGATCAAACCCGTTCCCACCAGGCCTGCGATGCCCATTGCCACACCAATCGGCACATGAAGCAATATCAGGATGAACAGCAGGCTCAGACCGAGCAGACCAATTTGAATCGGATCCATACAAACTTTCGAATCAGATTTGTTGAAGCGAGCTACGCTCAGTCGTCCGCAGGTGGCAGGCCCCGCCCGCCACCAATAGTTGCCCAAGAGCGCCACACTACAAAGCATTGCACCGGCACAGTGATCGTTAGCAGAGTGGCCGTACTCCACCACCACGGCCAGATTGGCATTTCAATGGTGGCACTGGTGCGGCCGCTGGTTTTCAGATCGATCACAAAAACCCAGACTTGCCAAGCGAGTAAAAGAAAAAAAATCAATGTGACGGTGCTGCCAAAGGCCTCAATGACCTTGGCCTTCTGCCCACTTACAAAAGACCCAAGAAATCTGATCGTGATGTTGTTTCGGTGCAGCAGACCTGCAGGAAAACAGGTGGCAATTGCTACAGCCAGCAAGACATCGACGAAATCGGCGTAGCCGCTCAGACGTGGCCACAGTAAGTAACGGGCCAGACCATCCCAGGTGGTTAAGATGGCGACGGCGCATAGTCCAACAAAACCTGCAGTGGCAACCCACCTGGTCAAGTGATCCAACCGGTCAAAGGCCTGATCGACCCCGGCCAGCGGGTCTTCAGGGGCGCTGTCAGCCATGTTCAACTACTTGAGCGCAGCGATTTGAGCTGGGCCTGGATTTCTACCATCAGCGCCTTGCCGTTAGGCGTCTTGTCGGCCCACCACTGCTGCACTGCCTGGTTGCGAGGCTCATAGGTCATCAACTGAGCGGCGCTTGGCGTTGTCGTCTTGACCCGACCTTCGGCTTTGAGCTCTTGCTGAATCTGCTGGCCCGCTTCCTCGTAGGCCTTGCCGCCATAAATTGCTGAGACTTCACCGCCGCGCTTGAGCATGGCCGCTTTGACATCGTCTGGTTGCCGAGACCATGTTTTTTCATTGATCAAGAGCAGGAAAGGGATCACGCCCAGCGGCAGGTGGTAGTCCTGGTTGATGAGGGCCAGCGATTTGTAAGTTTTCATGCCAGTGGCGCCCTGTATAGCGCCGTCGAGTGTGTTGCGATTTAGCATTTCGTTCATTTCCGGGCTGTCCATGGTCTCAGCGCTGGCGCCGAAGCTCTCCAGCCACTTGGCATGTACGGCTCCGGGTGATCGGATCTTTTTATTTTTCAGATCTTCAAGGCTATTGATTGGTTGGCGCATCCACAATGACATGGGCTCCGTAGAGAACATCGTCACTGCTTTAACGCCATCAAAACCTTTTAGCAGATTTTTTTCATAGAGGCGCCAGGCTACGGTACCCGCTTCTACCGCGTCACGGAAAAGGGCCGGGAGTTCAAAGGCCTGCAAATCTGGGAATTGGCCCGGGGTGTAACCAGGTAGCACCCAGGCAACATCAGCAACTCCGTTCTTGACCAACTCGTACTGCTTAAAAGGATCCTTGCCCAGCGTACCCCCCCAAAAACCCTGCAGTTTGACCTTGGTTGGTTGATCTTTCTCCACAGCGGCCATCCAAGGTTTGATGACTCGGCTGACCCCAAAAGACTGCTCCGGGACAAAAGCGGCTACGCGCAGGGCTGATTGCGCTCGGGCACTCAGGCCCAAAGTACTCAGACCAATACTTGCTGCGGTACCTAAACCCGACTGGATCAGGGTGCGTCGTGCGATTTTCATGGAAGTCTCCTGTTTAAAAATATAGGCGCAACGCGCTTAGAAAAATAAAAAAACACCTTATCCCCCAAGCCTGCGCAGCGGGTGCGGTTTTGTAGGGATGGTGATGGCTTTTTCCTCGGTAAAAAAAGCCTCGCAGGCAGCACCGCTTTGCCGCCCAATTCCTGAATTTTTGAAGCCGCCAAAAGGTGCCCGCAATTCTCGCATCATGGGCGTGTTCACCCAGACGGCGCCAGTGCGCAGCCCCTCAGACATGTGCGTGACAGTTGGTAAGTGGTCGGACCAGACGTAACTGGCTAGGCCATATTCAGAGTCGTTAGCCATCGTGAGGGCTTCGTCGATAGTGTCGAAAGCCATTAAGGTGGCAAATGGACCGAAGATCTCCTGGCGCGCTGCGCTGCAATGGTTGTTGGGCGCTAGGATCGCTGTGGGCTGAACATAGTAACCCTCATCAAAGCCGGGCGCCGCTTGTCCACCAACCAGCACCGTACAGCCCTCTTTTGGGGCCTGCCTGGCAAAACCCAGCACGCGGTCCATCTGCGCCTGCGATGCCAAGGGCCCCAACTCGGTGGTGCTGGCCAGTGGATCACCGATGCGGATGGCCTGGGTGCGCGCCACAAAACAGTTCATGAAGTCATCAAGTATGGTTCGCTCCACCAAAATTCGCGAGCCGGCGAGACATTGTTGGCCGTTATTAGAAAAAATACCGATCAAAGCGCCGTCCAGCGCACGGTCCAGATCGGCTGAAGCGAAGATGATGTTGGCTGACTTTCCGCCTAGCTCGAGTGTGCAAGGTACCAGGTTTTGAGCTGCGGCCATCATGATGCGGCGGCCGGTTTCCGTGCCGCCTGTGAAGCTCACGCGGTCGATTCCGGGATGAGTGACCAGCGCCTGTCCCGTCACTGGGCCACGCCCGTTTACCAAATTCACGACGCCCTTGGGCAGGCCGGCCTCGCACAGAAGCGCAATCATTAAAGCGACGGCCATTGGTGACTGCTCGGACGGCTTGACCACGCAGGTCGCGCCAAACGCTATCGCGCTGGCGATTTGCATCGACGAAAGTGCTAATGGCGCATTCCAGGGCGCGATCAGCGCCGCCACCCCCACTGGCTCGCGCATTATTGAGGTCACGTAGCCCTGAGTTTGGCGGTAAACCCGGTCGCTGCTTTGCCCGATGTAGTCAGCAAAGAATGAGAAATTGAGCGCTGCGCGCCGCATATGACGCTGCTCGATTTCACGCAAGACAATACCGGTGTTAAGACACTCCAGGTAGGCGAGTTCCTCGGCATGACTGATTAAAACCCGTTGGATCGAGCGAAGCACGTCTTGGCGGTGTTCCACGCTCGAACGCGGCCACGGCCCCTGCTCAAAGGCCAGGCGGGCACTCGCAACCGCTGCGTCTACTTCTTGCGAGCCAGCCTCAACCACGTGAGTGACGCTTTGGGCAGTAGCCGGGTTCATCACCGGCAAGCGCTCACCCTTACCGACATAGGCCTGCCCGCCAATGAAACTGCCGATACAGGCGGGGATCTTGAATGTAGACGTGGCGTGAGCAGACTTCATCTTTTGTCTCAGACCAAGGCCCGCGCTTTGGCCAAGCCCTCGAGCATGGAGGTCTGGCGCAGGTACGCTTGACAGCGTGGCCGGTCATCTACCAGGGCCTGCAAGCGGGCCAGCGATTCGCGCCGTTGCTTCAGATCTTTGAGTTGCATGCGCTCGTGGTTTTTATCGGCTTGGCCAATGATGTCGTCGCGCACCACTGGCAGACGTTGGCGCTCGTAGTCATCAAGCACGACATCGGGCGCACCGCCAAGACGTTTAATCAGTAAATCAGCTAAACAAAAAGCATCGTGAATACCGCCATTCATTCCCATACCGCCTTTGGGATTGTTCAAATGAGCGGCATCGCCGGCGATCAACATGCGCTTGTGTCGCCATTTGGAAGCGAGGCGCTTGTGCACCCGATAAGGCCGCACCTCGGTCACCTCGAAGGGTCCAGCTTCGGGGAACAAAGCGTCCAGTCTTCGCGCTATTCGAACCGGATCCGCCTCGGTCTCCAGTGATTGGTCTGATTCGGGATGCAGGCTTACACGCCAAATGTGGGGCAGGTGCAGCAGGCTGTAGGTGCCTGAGTCCTGCCAGATGTAGTTAACGCCCGCTAAGCCTGGCATCAGTTTGCCAAAATCAAAAGGTGTTGTGGCAAGCAGTGTCATATCTGGGTAGATATTGCCTTCAAAGTTTGCACCTATAGCCTTACGCACGAGGCTGTGAGCGCCGTCACAGCCCACCAAATAAGCGGCCTCAAGGCGCTCGTCGCTGCCTTGCAGTTGGGCCCAAACACTCTCCGCGCTTTGTCCTACGGCTTGCACCGCTGTGCCGCGACGGATAGTCACGCTGGAGTGTTTGAGCAGGCGGCGTTCTAGTTCCTCGGACAACACCCCCTGCTCGCATTGCAGCCTGTAGGGATGAGCAGTTTCATCCGCCAGTACAGACAGATCAAAGGTGACATGTTCAGTGGTCTCGTGCAGACGAATCTGCCAGGTTGGTGTGATCCGCCCGTGCTTGATAAGCACACCAGTAATACCTGAGGGCGAGAAAAAATCAAGTGTCGGTGGATGAAATGTGGACGCGCGGAGTTGCCGCGAAACGGCAGGCTCGGATTCAAGAACCGTAACCTGAGCCCCCAATTCCGCCAACCTATAGGCAAGGGTCAGCCCGACTGGGCCAGCTCCTAGTACGATGACTCGGTGCGCAGGATTCATGGGGAGGCAGAGTTTTTTTTGTGCACAATTGTTCTGCAGATATTACAAATAAAATTGGAGCTGTCAACCAAGCGTAAACCCCATGTCGGGGGTTAACCCCAAACGTTGCATCCGGCAGGTCATCCAAAAAGCTCCACAGGGCGGGTGACAGCCGCGAAGCCGAATGCCACGCCGCCCTGATCCCACAAGTGCCTCGGCAAAAAGGCTTCCACCAATCCGTTACAGTGCTAGCCATGTCTAGCCCCCGTCACGCCATCACCGTTGCTGTGGTGATGCGCCGCTGGCAGTCTTGGCGCTGATCGATGGCTCGCAGCCCTTTGAACGATGGAGCCTGTTTTGCCCAACGAGTCCCCTGAGTTTGTTTGGTCTGCTGACCTATTCAAGGGAATGCGGCTTTTGGTCAGTGGTGGTTGCGGTGGTATCGGCCGTCAGCTGACCGAGCAGGCCTGCGCTTTGGGTATGCGCGTGGCGGTGATGGATTTGCAGTCGTCTATTGAACGGCATGCCAAATCAACCGCCCATTACGTGGCCTTCGACGCCAAGGATCCCGACTCCGTAGACCGCGCTGTAGGGAAATCAGTTGCCCTTTTAGGTGGCTTGGACGCCTGCGTGAACTTGGTTGGCTACATGACAGAAGCGCTGTCGCTGGCGCACACGCCCACAGAGGTTTGGCACGACGTGATCAGCGGTAACTTAGATTCCGCGTTTTTCCTATCGCGTGCGGTCATCGGCCACCTGCAGAACTCCCCGCGGGCTAGCTTGGTACACGTGGCGTCGGGACTGGGTGCGCTGGCTCGACCCCAGTATGGTGCCTATGGCCCAGCCAAGGCCGGACTTATCCTGATGACCCGCCAGCTCGCGTTGGAAAATGCACCCGGCATTCGCGTCAATGCGGTAGCTCCGGGCGCAGTCGATACAGCATTTTTACGCGGCGGCACAGGGCGCTCGCACGAAGATGCCCCCGCACGATTGAACCCGCAAAGCTATGGTCAGTTCGTTCCCCTGGGCCGCATCGCACAGCCACAAGATGTGGTCGGCCCGATCCTGTTCCTGCTCAGCCCGGCAGCCGCTTACATGACCGGGCAGACCCTGTATGTCAATGGCGGTACTTTCATGGTTTGAGGGCGGCGATGACTTGCGCGAGCAGTTCGGGCGGCACCTTGAGTTGGCCGAGCCGGTTTGAATTTTGGCTGTGTACGGTGGCGGTGAGCAGTGACCGAGGGCAGGTGGCCGTGGTTGGCGAGCTGCGGGGGCCAACTGGGTGCCGCTGCTCGTGTCCTCCGCCCTGCGGGCTCCCCCTTGACCTCGCTGCGACACCCAGTCGACCCCCGCAGCAGCAGATGCGATTGGCGCACCAAGCATTGGAGTCAAGGTTAAAGCGCACCAACTATCGAGCCAGATCAGGGCGGTGTGGCGTTCGGCGCAGCGGCATCAAGGAGGAGCCCACAGGGCGGGGGACAGCCGCGGAGCCGAATGCCACGCCGCCCTGATCCCACAAGGGCGCTGATCCCACCAGAGCCGTGGAAAGAAGGCTGTCACCAATCCGTTACAGTGCCAGCCATGTCTAGCCCCCGTCCCGCCATCACCGTTGCTGTGGTGATGCGCCGGGAGCGCATTGACGGGCCGATGAGCCGCTGGCAGTCTTGGCGCTGGGTGCTGGCCGATGTGGTGCCGCAAGAAGACGGCTTTGGGCTGGTACCGCGCTTGCTGTACCAAAACGAGAACGAAGAACGCTGGCTGCACCCCGGCTTTACCGTGGAATTGTTTCAGGATGACGCCGAGGGCTACTACCTCAACACCAGCACCGATGCGCCAGGCTGGTTTGTGCTGTGGCGTATGCACGAAGGCGAAGAGGCCGACGGCGGCCCTGCTGCCCGCCCGGCGGCGGTTAGCCTGAGCTACCACGATGCCGGGCGCTGGCTCGATGCTCAGGAAACCGTCGAGCAGCTGCCGGCGCCGGCCGGCGTGGTGGACTGGCTGAGTGCCTTTGTGGCCGAGCACCATGTGGCCGAGCCCAAGCGCCGCAAGCGGCCCGAGAGCTTTCGCTCCTTGAGCGACCGCTTTGGCAACCCGGCCTCGATCAGCACCGACAAAGCCCGTGGCGGCGGCCATGGTTGACGGTTTTTTGGGTCGCTGGTCGCAGCGCAAGCAGGCAGAGCGCGCTGGCCTGCCGCTCGACGAGCCCACAGCCCTTGCGCCGCCTACTGCCATAGTGCACCAGCATGACAAACAAGACGACAAACAAGACGACAAACAAGAGGTCAGCCAAGCGGCAAAGCCAGCCGGGCCTGCGTCAGCGGCCCCCGACCCAGCTGCGCCTGCCGCCGAGTTGCCCAGCCTGGAAGACGCGGCCCGGCTGAGCACCGAGTCTGATTTCCGGCCTTATATGTCGCGTGGGGTGGCGCCAGAGGTGCGCAATGCGGCCATGAAAAAACTGTTTGCTGACCCGCACTTCAATGTCATGGACCGGCTCGACATTTATATTGACGACTACTCCCTGCCGGACCCGTTGCCGGCGTCCATGCTGCGCCAAATGGCCAGTGCCCAGTTTCTGAAGTTGTTTGACGACGACAATGAGTCCGCGCCGGCTGCAAACGCCAGCCCGAGTGCGGCAGACCCGCCCCAGCCACCCGAGCCCGACCATGACCACACTGATTTGCGACTGCAACCAAACCATGCCGCTGGACAAGGCGAGCCTGGGGGCGGCGCTCAATGAAACCCTGACCCTGCATTCCAGCCTGTGCCGGCGCGAGGCTGCGGCCTTTGTTCAGGCGCTGGGCACGGGCGAGGACCTGGTGGTGGCCTGCACCCAGGAGTCGCGCCTGTTCACCGAGTTGGCCAGCCAGACGCCCGGTGCGCAGGCGCCGATCCGCTTTGTCAACATCCGCGAAACCGGCGGCTGGAGCCGCGACGCCAAAGACGCCGGCCCCAAGATCGCAGCCTTGCTGGCCCTGGCCCACCTGAGCGAGCCCGAGCCGGTGGCCACAGTCAGCTACCAGAGCGCCGGCCGTTTGCTGATCATCGGCGAGCTCGGTGCGGCTGAGCAGGCCGCCGAGCTGATCGGCCCCGAGCTTGACATCACCCTGTTCACCCAGGGTGGCAACACGGCTGGCGCGCAGCAGGAGCGGCGCTACCCGGTGCTGGGCGGTCAAATTCAGGCGCTGACCGGCTGGCTCGGCGCCTTTGAGCTAAGTTGGCTGCGCAACAACCCGATCGATCTGGATTTGTGCACCCGCTGCAATGCCTGCATCAGCGCCTGCCCGGAAGACGCCATCGGGCTCGACTACCAAATTGACCTGGCGGCCTGCCAGTCGCACCGGGCCTGTGTCAAGGTTTGCCAGGTGGCAGGAGCCATTGATTTTGACCGCGCAGCCAGCAGTCAGACCGACAGCTTTGATCTGGTGCTGGACCTGCGAGCCACGCCAGCCTTCAGCCAGCATGCGCTGCCGCAGGGCTATTTGCGCTGGGACGGCCGCAGCCCGGGGCCACTGCTGCAAATGCGCAGCCTGGTGGGCGAGTTCGAAAAGCCCAAATTTTTTGGCTACCAGGCCCGCCTGTGCGCCCACAGCCGGAATGAAAAAGTGGGCTGCCAGGCCTGCATCGATGTCTGTTCGGCCTTGGCCATCAGCAGCGATCGCAGCCGCCAGCAAATCAAGGTCAACCCGCAGCTGTGCGTGGGCTGCGGTGCCTGCAGCACGGTGTGCCCCAGCGGCGCACTGAGCTTTGGCTACCCGCGTGCCAGCGAGCAGGGCGTCAGGCTTAAAACCTTGCTCGCCACCTATGCCCGTAGCGGTGGCAAAAATGCAGCCGTGTTGTTGCACAGCCAGCAGGGCGGGGCGCGGCTGCTTGGGGAACTGGGCCGGGCTGCGCAGCTT